>Ga0247668_1000360_pt1 | contig 11438 bp, 11 predicted proteins | sample CNK09_metaG_FD_182737 | JGI IMG/M metagenome (GOLD analysis project Ga0247668, IMG submission 182737) | Soil microbial communities from Purdue University Martell Research Forest, Indiana, United States - CNK09 | ecosystem: Environmental > Terrestrial > Soil > Temperate forest > Bulk soil...
TTCAACCGGGTCCACACCGGCTACCACGTGCTGCTCGACCAGCCGACCGTTCACGCGACTGAGACGATCGAGGTCCCGCAGGGCAAGGGCTCGGCGTTCGTTTCGCGCCGCGGCATCGTCTACGGCCTCGTCGACGGCAACTGGTTCTCGACGCAGGTGCAGCAGATCCTCGGCAAGGATCAGATCGACTCGACGCACCTGCCGATCCTGCTGACAGACAACGTCATGCTCTTCGACGCGAAGACCGGCGGCAACTGCTGCACCATCGGGTACCACGGTGCTGCGATGCCGATCGGCCACGGGGCCGGCTCGACGAACGGCAACGGTCAGCAGCAGGTCCAGACGTTCATCTTCTCGGCCTACTCGACGCCCGGTCTGTTCAGCACGCCGTACATCGCCGACATCCACGCGCTCAGCCACGAGGTCGCGGAGTGGGGCGACGACCCGTTCGTGAACAACTGGGTCAACCCGTGGTTGACGCCGACCGCACCGCAGTACGGCTGCACGCCGATCCTCGAGACCGGTGACCCGGTCGTCGGCATCGGCTTCAAGATCGGTTCGAACCCGTTCCCGGCGGACACGCTGGTGACCGGCGCTGCGAGCCCGTACGACGACGGCTCGTGGCATCCGGAAGACGAGGTGTTCCTCCCGTGGTTCGCGCGCACGTCGCCGAACACGATCTCGGAGGCGACGCAGTCGCCGAGCGCGAACATCGGCCGCTACACGCTGATGGGCGATCTCAACCCGTACGCGGGCTTCCGCCAGCCGGCCACCGGCTGCTAGCCAAAGGTCGAACGCTCGAAAACACGCGGACGAGGGGCCCGGGCGACCGGGCCCCTCGCCGTTCTCGCGCCGATCGGGCCTGAGCCCTGGCAAAAGCGCGTCGACGGTTCTATATTTGCGACCGCCCCTGCGGCGCCTCCGTGAGGGCTCAAATCTCGTCAGGGAAGGGGAGAACCGATGACGAAGAGCAAGCTTGTGCTGTTCACCGCCTTGCTCGCTGCGCTCGTCGCAGTGGTCGTGGCGTCTGCATCCGGGGGAGGTGCAACTCCGATCGAGCCTCAGGTCGTCGACGACTCGAGCCTGAAGGCGGTGAGCACGACCGTGGGCGGGGCGAATGTTCTGCCGACGACCCGGACTGTTGCGCACTGGTTCGGGCAAACGACCGACCCGCACAACGGCGTGACGTACGGCTACAACATGGTCGGTTCCGATCCGAACAATTGCTCAGGCTCCGCATGCTCGACGACGATCGAGGCGGACATCACGCCGATCATCGTCCATGTCGGCGGCTGGACGTTCGACGGAACGTCTGTGCTTGGTGCGACCCTCGCGTCGCCGCAGTTCGTGAACGACGACTACGGCTCGACGCCGTTTGCGACGGCTGCAGGCGCGTTCCCGAACGCTCCTGCGCTGATCCGCGGGCCCGGCGGTTTGCTCTCACAGGCTGACGCCGGCGTGCCGTTGCAGCTCGAGGACGCGACGATGCGGGCGCAGTTCAACAAGACGGGTGGCAGCAACTACCACGTCAAGCTGCACGCGAACGTCCTCCCGGCCGTCACGATCGACGTGCCCTCCAACCAGGGCACCGTGATCGCGAGCGGACGTGGCGTTCCCGGCGCTGACATCAACATCAGCTGGTGGTCTGCGCAAATCAACAACCTCGAGCAGTCGGCCGACGCAACGCACCTGCCGATCTACCTGACCGACAACGTGTTCCTGCACATCGGTCCGAACATCAACAACTGCTGTGTCATCGGCTACCACGGCACGCGGGCAGCCGGCCTGGGCGGCGGCAATGGAGGCAGCAACGGCAACGCGGTCGTCCAGACGTTCGCGTGGGCTTCGTATGTCCGGCCGGGCTTCTACTCCCGGCCGAACGGCGGCACGGACTGGGCGCTGCAGGACATTCATGCGCTCAGCCACGAGATCGCCGAGTGGGCCGACGACCCGTTCGTCAACAACACCGTTGAGCCCTGGCTCACGCCGACGGCGCCGCAGTACGGGTGCACCGGCGTGCTCGAGACCGGTGACCCGGTGGTCGCGATCGGCTTCGCCAAGGGCACCAACACGTTCGCGCAGGGCCCGAACCCGAACGGCACTCAGAGTGCAGACGGGTACTACCACCCGGAGGACGAAGCGCTCCTCCCGTGGTTCATGCGCCTGCCGAGCAACAACACCGGCTCCGAACCGAACCAGTCGGGTGTCGGTGGTCGCTACACGTTCATGGGCGACCTGAATCCGTTCCCGGGCTTCCGCGCTCCGGCGACCGGCTGCTAACACGCACCTACGAATCGCGAACGACGAAGGGCCTGGGCAACCAGGCCCTTCGTCTTTTGGGCATGCTGGCGCCGTGAACCGCAACCGGCTCATGCTCGTCGCCGCCGCTGTCGGCGGGGCGGCGCTCCTCGCCGTCGTGCTGATCCTCGTCGTCGGCAAGAGCTCCACGGCGACGACAACGACCGCGACGGCGCCCGCAATCGCAACCGCGGCGAAGCTCTTCGCCGGGATCCCGCAGCACGGCAACACCATCGGCAAGGCGAGCGCACCTGCGACGCTGATCGTCTACGAGGATCCGCAGTGCCCCTTCTGCCGCGAGTGGAACGTCCAGACGCTTCCGACCGTCCTCGACCAGTACGTTCGCACCGGCAAGCTCAAGCTCGTCTACCGCGGCGTCGTGATCATCGGTCCCGATTCGGTCCGCGGTCTGCGCGCGATCGGCGCCGCGGCGAAGCAGAACAAGCTCTGGAACCTGGTCGATGCGCTGTACGCACGTCAGGGCGCGGAGAACAGCGGTTGGATCACGAACAGCGTGATCGTCGCTGCCGCGAGCGACGCCGGCGCAAACGGCCCCGCGGTTGTCGCCGGCATGGGGGCGCCCTCGGTGGGCGCCACGCTGACCACGTGGCAGAGCCAGGCGAAAGCGGATCGGCTGCAGGGCACGCCGACCTTCGTGATCGAGCGGCCGCCCGCCGTATCGCAACAGCTCCCGGTTCAAGGTCTCGATCCGGCGACGTTCGTCGCGGCGCTCGCCGCAGCGTTGCAGTAGTGAGGTTGCGTGCCTGGATCGGGGCCGCCGCGGTCATCGGCGGCGCGATCGCCGCTTACCTGACGGTCGTCCACTACACGCACACCTCACCGATCTGCACGTCGGGGGGTTGCGAGAAGGTGCAGCACTCGAGCTATGCGCAGGCGGGCGGGATCCCGGTCGCCGTGCTCGGGCTCGTCGCCTACGTCTGCGTGCTGTTGACCGCAGCTGCGCGCGGTGTCCCTGCCGCTCTCGCCGGCGCGGTGATCGCGCTCGCCGGCGCCGTCTTCAGCGGCTATCTGCTCTGGGCGCAACTCGCTCGGATCCATGCGATCTGCCAGTGGTGCATCGGGAACGACGTTGTGATTGCCGTCGTTGCAGCGCTCTGTGTGGTGCGCGTGCTGACCGAGCCTGACTCCACGTGACGCGCCGGGGCGCCGTCCTGTTCGCGGCGATGTGCGTGATCTGGGGGATCCCGTACCTCCTGATCCGGGTCGCCGTTCGCGAGCTCGCGCCCGTGACGCTCGTGTTCTTCCGCACCGCGATCGGGGCGGTACTGCTCACACCCGTGGCCGCGTACCGCGGCGAGTTGCGGGCGCTCCTCCGTCACTGGCGACCGCTGCTCGCCTACACCGCGGTCGAGGTCGCCATCCCGTGGGTGCTGCTCGCGCGTGCAGAGACGAAGCTGACCAGCTCGCTGACGGGATTGCTCATCGCGGCGGTGCCGCTCGTCGGCGCCGTGATCGTCACGCTGACAGGGGATCGGGAGCGCCTCGGTGGGCGCCGGTGGCTCGGCCTGCTCGTCGGGATCGGCGGCGTCGCGGCGATCGTCGGACTGAACCTCGGCCAGATCGATGTCGTCGCTCTCGTCGAGATCGGGTTCGTCGCGGTCGGCTACGCCGTCGGTCCGATCATCCTCTCGCGCTCGATGAGCGATCTCCCCGCCTACGGCGTGGTCGCTGCCTCGCTGCTTCTGTCGGCGATCGTCTACGCGCCGCTTGCGGCAGCGAACTGGCCGGCCACGATGCCTTCTGCTCACGTCGTCGAATCGGTCGTCGGACTCGCGGTCATCTGTACCGCGCTCGCGTTCCTCGTCTTCTTCGCGCTGATCGCGGAGGTCGGTCCGGTGCGCGCGACCGTGATCACCTACATCAATCCCGCCGTCGCCGCCGTCCTCGGCGTGACGCTCCTGAGCGAGCACCTGACGCGCGGCATGGTGCTCGGCTTCGTGCTCGTCCTCGTTGGGTGCGTGCTCGCAACGGGCCGCGCCCCGGACGCGATCGCCGAGCCGTAGACACTCACGCCGAGAATCTTTTCGGTTCCATGTGACACGGCCGCAGCGGGGCGGCGGTACCCGCGCACGGCGTCGGGGCGATGTGTTTGCGCGATATCACTGGCGCGACGAACGCGCTCCCTGATCGCTCCGGGCAGCGATATCACGCCCTCGCGGCGGCGGTTTTGGCTGTTGCGCATGCGGACAACACATGTGCCGTCCGCTCGTCGTACGCCGCTTGACAGTGACGTTGCGCGGCCGCTACTGATCCGCGCACTCATTGTTCACGCGAGGGGGAACATGCTCAAGATCGTCATCGGAGTGCTCGTCGCCGGCACGCTGCTTGCGGTGGCCGGCTGCGGCGGCAAAAGCGAAGCCGAGAAGCAGAGCGAGGCTGCAGCGGCCGCGAGCGGCAGCGGCCGCGGCACGATCACGTGCGAGGGGTCGGCGACGTCGAAGCCGAGCGGGTTGCCGAGCGGCTTTCCGCAGCCGGATGCCGTCACCTACGTCGCCACGAAGACGACCGGGCCGACCGTGATCGTCGACGGGTACAGCACGGAGAGCCTCGAAGGCATGTACGTCGAGTACAAGGACCGGATCAACGAGTCCGGCTACAAGGTCGAGTTCTCGGAGCTAGAGAAGGATCGCGGCGACTCCGAGGTCGCCTACAAGACCGGCGGTGCGAATAGCACCGAGGGCATCGTCGCGCTGCGCGGCGGCAGTTCCTGCGCGAACGGCAACGTCTCCGTCCACATCACGAACCGGCCCTCCGGCTAGTCCAGACTGACCCACGCGTTCATGCGCGCCTCACGTGGCGCAGGCGACAATGAGCCGATGCGGGTGCTGATCGTGGAGGACGAACGCAAGCTCGCCGAGCTTCTGGCGCGAGGGTTGCGGGAGGAAGGGCATGCGGCCGACATCGCCGCGCGCGGTGAGGACGCAGTTTGGATGGCCGAAGCTGCGCCGTTCGACGTCATCGTGCTCGACGTGATGCTGCCCGGGCTCGACGGCTTTGCGGTTTGCCGCCGCCTGCGCGAGCGCGAGATCTGGACACCCGTGCTGATGCTGACCGCGCGGGACGCGGTCGAGGACCGCGTGGCTGGGCTCGATGCGGGCGCCGACGACTATCTGGCGAAGCCCTTCGCATTCGACGAGCTGCTGGCGCGGCTACGCGCATTGGCGAGACGCGCGCCGAACGAACGGCCGACGATGCTGACCGTGGGAGAGCTTCGCCTCGATCCCGCATCGCGCCGGGTCTGGCGCGGCGATGTGGAGCTCGACGTCTCGACCAAGGAGTTCGCGCTGCTCGAGTTGTTCTTGCGCAACGCGGGTGCCGTTCTGTCGCGGGACCAGCTGCTCGATGGAGCCTGGGACATGTCGTTCGAGCGGCGCTCGAACGTAATCGATGTCTACGTCCGCACTCTGCGCGGCAAGATCGGCCGCAACGCCATCGAGACGGTACGCGGCGTGGGTTATCGACTGCGTGAGGACGAATGAGCAGGGTCCCCATCCGCGTCAGGCTCACGCTCGCCTTCGCGCTGGCGATGGCGTTCGTGATCGGAGCGATGGCGGTGCTCGTCTATGTACGGGTAGGAGACGCGTTGCTCGCGTCTGTCGACCAGACGCTCCGAGCGGAGACGCGCGACCTGCTGGCGCGCGCCAACGTCGAGCCGGACCTCGTCGATCCGGAGTTCGCAGGCGGGACGACGCTCGCGCAGCTGCTCGGCCCGGACGGCAAGCCTGTTCGCTCCTCGCCGCACAACCTGCCGCCCCTGCTGAGTGCCGCCGACGTCGCGCAAACCGCTCACGGAAAACGCCTGCTGCGGACGGTTGAGCTGAAAGGGCAGCGTGGCGACTGGCGTGTGCTCGCCGCCCCGACGCCGCAGGGCGACGTTGTCGTCATCGCCCGGTCGCTGGCCGTGCGCGAGGAGTCGCTGCATCGGATCTACCGCGAGTTCCTTGTTGCAGGGCCGCTGGCGGTGCTGCTTGCGTCGCTCGCGGGCTACGGGCTTGCCGCGGCCGCGCTTCGACCGGTCGAGACGATGCGGCGGCGTGCGGCCGGGGTCACCGCGGCCACACGCGGCGTATTGCCCGTTCCTCCCGCCCGCGACGAGATCTCGCGACTCGCCGTGACGCTGAACGACATGCTCGGCCGGCTCGGGGCGGCGCTCGAGCACGAGCGGCGCTTCGTCGCCGACGCGAGCCACGAGCTGCGGACGCCGATCGCGCTGCTTCGCACCGAGCTCGAGCTCGCCCTACGGCGTCCCCGGTCGCCGGAGGAGCTGCGGGTCGCACTCGGATCCGCGCTCGAGGAGACCGAGCGGCTTTCGCGGCTCGCAGAGGATCTCTTGCTGCTCGCGCGGGCGGAGGAGGGGTCGTTGCCCCTGCGCACGCAGCGAACTGAGGTCGGAGCGTTGTTCGAGAACGTGGAGCGCCGCTTCGCAGCGCGCGCGCGCGGCGCCGGCCGCAGCGTGCGCGCGCAGCCGACGTCGGCGGTCGTGGATGCGGACCCTGCGCGTGTCGCGCAAGCACTCGACAACCTCGTCGAGAACGCTCTCTCCTACGGCGCCGGCGACGTCGTTCTCTTCGCTGAGCCGAGCGACGGTGTGGTCGAGCTGCACGTGACCGACCGGGGCCCGGGCTTCGACTTGGCCTTCCTGAACCGGGCGTTCGAGCGCTTCAGCCAGGCGGACGAGGCGCGGGGCGGAGGGGGCGCAGGCCTCGGGCTGTCGATTGTGCGGCTGATCGCGGTGGCACACGGAGGCAGCGTCGGTGCCGCGAACGCGCCGCAAGGTGGCGCCGACGTCTGGCTCAGCGTGCGCCGGTCGACGTCTTAGGAGACTCCTAGGACGCATTCATTTGGGCCTCATCTGCCGTTGCGACCCTGCGGCGATGACGCAACCCCCTGAAAGCCGTCGTCGGGCCGCTGCCGCACGCGACGGTGCGCTCCGCCGGCTCCGCCGTGCGACGCAGATTTCGATTGCCGCAATGGTGGCGCTTGGCGGTGCATTCGTTGCACTCGCGTCCGGTTCGACCCATGCGAAGTCCGCGGCGGTGCACCGGACAGCATCAACCCCGTCCCGGCCCGCGTCGGTCCTCCCGGCTCCCGCGCCGCCGCTCGTACAGTCGCAGAGCGCGTCCGCCGTGCCGACGCCCACACCGACGCCGGCGCCGCAGGTGCAGGCACCGACGCCGAGCTATCAGCCACCTGTCGTCAGCTCCGGCGGCTCGTGAGCGACACGCTCGAGACACGATCGTTCTCGGCGCTCGGGACCACGGCAACGGTCGTGGTGACGGAGCCCGCCGTCCTCGAGCCGGCGACCGAGCTGCTCCGAGCCGGGCTCGAAGCAGTCGATCTGGCCTGCAGCCGCTTCAGGGCCGATTCGGAGCTTGCCCGCGTGAACGCGCGCACCGGCTTTCCGGTCCCGGTGAGCCCGTTCCTTGCTCGAGCCGTGCGCGTGGCGCTCGATGCCGCTCGTGCGTCGAACGGTTGTGTCGACCCGACGCTCGGCTCCCAGTTGCGGGCTGCCGGTTATGACCGGACGTTCTCACTCGTGCGCGAGCGCGATGCATGGCGGTTTGCCCCATCGCGCTCTCGCGGCGCGACGTGGAAGGACGTGCGGCTCGACGACGACGAGTGCGTTCTGCATGTCCCGGCGGGGATCGAGCTCGATCTCGGTGCAACTGCCAAGGCGCTGGCCGCCGATGACGCTGCGCGTGAGATTGCAGCGGCGACCGGCGCCGGCGCCCTTGTCTCGCTCGGCGGCGATATCTCCGTCGCGGGCGTCGCCCCGGCCGGAGGCTGGTCGGTCCGGATTGCAGACGATCACGCGGCGCCGCTGACGAGCCACGGGCCGACGGTGGCAATCGCTACCGGCGGGCTTGCCACCTCGAGCACCGTCGTCCGCCGCTGGCAGACCGACCAGGGCGAGGCGCACCACATCCTCGATCCTCGTTCGGGCAGGCCGGCGGTCACACCGTGGCGGACCGTGACGGTCGCCGCGGGGACGTGTGTCGACGCGAACGTCGCAGCGACTGCTGCCGTCGTGCTCGGCAGCGACGCAATCGCGTGGCTGGTCGCCGCGCGCCTGCCCGCACGCCTCGTGCGGCACGACGGCTCCGTCGTGGTCGTCGGCGGTTGGCCGAGCGAAGAGGCTCGCGTCGCATGACCCTCGCGGCCGCGGGCAACGGGACGACGCTCTGGTACCTGACGCGTTCCCTGGGTGTCGGAGCGCTGGTGCTCCTGACCGCGTCGGTCGCACTCGGCGTTCTCACGGCAACACGGTGGAGATCCGAACGCTGGCCGCGGTTCGTGACGACTGGCCTGCACCGGAACCTGACCCTCATCGCGATCTGCTTCGTCGCGGGACATGTCGCGACGACCATCGCCGACGGTTATACGCCCATCGGCGTCAAGGACGCGTTCATCCCGTTCGTGTCGTCGTACCGGCCCATCTGGCTCGGACTCGGTGCGGTCGCCTTGGACCTGCTGCTCGCGCTCGTCGTAACGAGCCTGCTGCGTACGCGCATCGGGTACCGGGCCTGGCGCTATGTGCATTGGCTCGCATACGTCTCCTGGCCCGTTGCGCTGGTGCATGCCCTCGGGACCGGGAGTGACGCCGCTTTCGGCTGGCTGCGCATCGTCGGAGCTGTCTCGATCGGTGTCGTGGTGCTCTCCGCCCTGGCCCGTGTTGGGCTCCCGTCGAGCGGGCGCCTGGGCGTTCGCGTCGCCGGCGCGATCATCGCAGTCGCAGCGCCGATCGCGATCATCACCTGGTACGAGTCGGGACCGGCGCGACATGGCTGGGCCAAGCGCGCCGGTACGCCGGTCTCGCTGCTCGCCAGTCACCGGAAAACCACAAGCGCGCCGTTGGCCTCGTCGCTTGCGAGCGTGTCACTGCCGCGGTCGGCCTTCGTCGCGAGGCTGACGGGAACGGTGCGCGAGACGAACCGCGCCGACGGCCTGCTCGACGTCGTGATCCGCGGCCGAGTGCACGGGGGCGCCGGAGGGTCGTTCCGGCTCGACCTGCGCGGTCAGCCGCTGCAGGGCGGCGTCTCGATGACGGCCAGCGGTGTCTCCTATGTCCCCGCCGGAACGCGCGCGCTCTATCTCGGCAGCGTCACGTCGCTGGCCGGCCAGAGTGTGTTGGTCGATGTCTCGACCGCCTCTGGTGCGCGCCTCCGACTCTCGCTCGTCTTGAACATCGACACGCAGAGCAAGGCCGTCAGCGGCACCATGCATGCGACCCCGGGAGGCGCGTAATGGCTGCGCCGAGTCTGCGACAGGCGTCTGTCGCGGCGCCGCTTGGTGTTGCACGGCTGCTCGCCGGTGTGCGTGACGACAACCGCCCCGTCGCGCTCCGGGATCACGCGGGCCTGTACGGGCCGCTCGAGCATGTGGGTGCAGAGCTCATCTCGATTCTCGAGGAGAGCCGCCTTCGCGGGCGGGGCGGCGGTGCGTTCCCGACGGGGCGGAAGCTCGCAGCCGTGACGGGGGAGCGTGGCCGCCCCGTTGTCGTCGTCAACGCGGCTGAAGGCGAACCTGCGAGTAGCAAGGATCGCGCGTTACTCAGACTGGTTCCACATCTCGTGCTCGACGGCGCGGCCGCTGCGGCAGTCGCGATCGGCGCGCGCGAGATCATCATCGCTTTGGCTCGTGGGCACCGCGACGAGCGAGCCGCGCTCGTCGGCGCCCTGAAAGAACGGCGCGACAAGGTGCGGTGGAGCGTGAAGACCGTTCCCGACGGCTTCGTCGTCGGTGAGGAGACCGCGCTCTTGAATGCGCTCTCCGGCAAGGCGCCGAAGCCGACGGTGAAGCCTCCGTACCCGTTCGAGCGCGGACTCGGGGGCGCACCGACGCTCGTCCAGAATGCAGAGACGCTCGCGCACGTCGCCCTGATCGCGCGCTTCGGCGCACGGTGGTTTCGGTCGGTCGGGATCGAAGCGGAGCCTGGCACGGCTCTCGTCAGTCTCTCCGGTGCCGTGCGCCGGCCCGGCGTCTACGAGGTCGAGCTCGGCACGCGCGTCTCCGAACTGATCCAGGAGGCCGGTGGAGCGACGGAGGCGCTGAGCGCATTCCTCGTCGGTGGGTACTTCGGTGGGTGGACGCGCGACCCCGCGCATCCGCTGACCGCGGCCGGCGGTCTCGGTGCCGGAGTTGTGATCGCGTTTCCGGCCGCTTCCTGCGGCGTGCGAGAGAGCGCGCGTGTGACGCGCTACCTCGCGAACGAGACCGCAGGCCAGTGTGGGCCGTGCGTGCACGGTCTCGCCGCGCTCGCGTCCGGGCTCGAAGAGATCGCGGCGCCGGGGAGGACGCCCGACCGCCGCGTTCAGCTCGCGCGCTGGGCACAGCAGGTCACGGCGCGCGGCGCGTGCCGGCATCCCGACGGCGCGGCGCGGTTCGTTGCCAGCACGCTTGCGGTTTTCGAGGACGAGTTCTCACTTCACCTGCACAAAGGCCGCTGCAGCGGCCAGGATCGCGGCGTGCTGCCGGTCGGGAGCAGGCGCTGATGAAGAAGCTGCACGTCGACCCGATCGCGTGCGACGGCCACGGTCTCTGCGCGGAGCTGTTTCCCGAGTGGATCGAGCTCGACGACTGGGGCTACCCGATCATCAATCCAGCCCCTGTGCCTCCCGGCCTGGAAGCACATGCGGACCGCGCGATCAAGGAGTGCCCGAAGGTCGCGCTTCGGTTTGTCGTCGAGCGCGCTAATGGCCCGGTAAAACGCTGACGACCGCAAGCGCGACGACGGTCACGCCGATCAGCGCAGTCGTCGCCCACGCAGCGCATGCGCTCGACGTGCCGATCCTCAAGTCGCCCATCAGGGACTCATCGCGGGCGAGGTGCACGATCATCGCGAGGAAGGGCAGGAGCATCACCGCATTGAGCGCCTGCGTCAGAAAGAGGATGGAAACGAGTGGCGCACCGGGGATGAGGACGATCGCCGCCGCGGTCGCCGTCATCGCGATGTAGGTGGAGAAGAAGATCGGCTCTGTGCGGAGACTCCCGTCGACGCGTCCTTCCTTGCCCCAGGCCTCTGCGACGGAGTACGACGTCGAGAGCGGCAGGATCGCCGCGGCCAGCAACCCTGCGCCGACCAGTCCGACGGCGAATAGCGTGGACGCCAGATGGCCTGC
>Ga0247668_1000361_pt1 | contig 11432 bp, 10 predicted proteins | sample CNK09_metaG_FD_182737 | JGI IMG/M metagenome (GOLD analysis project Ga0247668, IMG submission 182737) | Soil microbial communities from Purdue University Martell Research Forest, Indiana, United States - CNK09 | ecosystem: Environmental > Terrestrial > Soil > Temperate forest > Bulk soil...
TCGTGGCGACGATGCCAACCGGCTCCCCCATGTACTCGAGGTCGTTGTTCGAGCTCGAGTGGTGTGCGTTCGTGAGCGTGAACGTGACTCCGGCCGCCTCCACGGTGCCGCCCTTGTTCGGGTCGAGGACGTTCTCGAGACCCTGCTTCCCCTGCAGCCAGTCGGCCATCTCGACCGGCGCAATGACGGTGCAGCCGTGCTTCTTCGCGAGGTCGACGGTGTCGCCGAGATGGTCGCCGTGGCCATGTGTGAGCGCGATCACGTCGATCCGCTCGGGCTCCAGCTCGGACTCGGGGCACTTCGGGTTCCCGTGCAGGAAGGGGTCGATGTAGATGCGTTTCCCGTCGGGCGTGTCGAAGCGGAAGGTGGCGTGGCCGAGCCAGGTCAGAGTCGTTTCGGGCATGCGTGAGCTCCTTGGAGTGGGACGCCGCGAGCCTACTGAGGAAGGACCGTCCGATGCCGCCGTGAACCTTATGGAGTGGGTTCGCGGCTCCTGCCCCTGGTGCTCGCGACGGCTGCGCTTGCGGCCGGGGCCGCGGGTCTCGGCGAGCTCGCGCTCTGGCTCGGTCTCCTGACGGTTCCCGCTGCTGCGGCGGCGGCGTTCGTCGCGGTCAGCGACACGCTCGAGGGACGCCCGGCTCTGCTGCAGGCCGTGACGAGTGGGGTCGCGCTCCTGCTCGTCCTCGTGTCCTCGGCGGCCCGGCAGAACGCCCCGACAGGACATGCGGCCTCGCCGCTCGCCACGTGGGGCCTGGTGTTCGCGCTGCTGGCGTACGGGATTCCGCTCGTGGCTTGGGTGCTCGAGCCGATGCGCGTCCCGAAGCGGACACGCCCGCAGCGCCGCCTGCGGCCCGCAGAGGTAGACGAGCTTCTCTCCCGCGCCGCCTGAGCGCGGCGGCGCCCCGCCCGACGACGGGGTGCCGCCGCGATCGCCTAGTGGTGGCGGGCGACGTGGAAGGCGACGATCCGGCTGGTCGACACTCCTCCGGTCGTCGGCTCGCCCTGCTTCCACGCGCGGGCGAAGATCGCCAGCAGCCTCTGGTGTTGGCTGGCGGGGAACCCGCTCCGTCTGCTCTCGGTGAGCACGATGGTGCCGTCTCCGCCCGTCGTGCCCTGTCCCACCGCGAACTGGTTGTACGGGACCGCCGTGGCGAAGACGGCCGCTCCCGCCACCGGTCGTCCCCCGCACGCCGTGACCGTGAAGTGGAGCCGGATCGTGTCGGTCGACCGCCTCACCCTTGGCGTGACCGATGCAGCGGAGATCTCGAGTCGCGCCGGCGGCGTGAGCGCGGCGACCGGGATCGGCCCCGTGCTCGGCGGGCATCCAGCCGCCGGCACGACCGAGGTGGCCGCCGACGCCGCGGATGCGGAGCCGCTGCCGTTGCGCGCAGTCACCGTCACCCGGAGTGTGTGGCCGATGTCGATGAACGTCGGCGTGTAGATCTTCGCCGTCGCGCCCGAGATCGCGAGGCACCCGGCTCCGGTCGTGTCGCACCGGCTCCAGGCGAAGTGGAAGGAGGTGGGGCTGTTCGTCCAGGTCCCGCGCGTCGCGACGAGCGTGAGTCCGACCTCCGCGGTTCCGGAGATGGTCGGCGGAGTCTTCGGCGCGGGCTTGGCCGTGCTTGCGGCCTGGCCGGCTCCGGGCTGTCCGAGGATCGCGCCGAGCAGTAGCCCGGCTCCGACCGCCAGCACGAATCCCAGCCTTGTTCGCGTCAGGTGCCTTCGTAGCATGGCCGGCTCCTTGTCGATGTGCGCGGAGTCCTACCTCGCCGGGAGCCGCGCCTAACGCGCGCGCGACAAAACTTGCAGATTCTTTGCAGCGCTCTTTCAGACGGGCAAAGAAGACACCGCGTGCCGCGCGAGGGTGATCAGCGGCTCGACGGCGAAGAGCGAGCCGACGGCGACGACGAGCGCTGCTCCGACGGCGAGCTGGAGGAGGGTCTCCTTCGCCGGCGCGCCGCCGCTCACGGCGACGCCGCCCGGCTGTAGCTGCAGCTCCTCGGGCCCCCGCATGTACATCGCCCGCACGATCCCGAGGTAGTAGTAGAGGCTCACGAGCGTCGCGAGCACGCCGACGATCACCAGCCAGGCCCAGCCGGCGTCGTAGGCGGCTGCGAAGACGTAGAACTTGCCCACGAAGCCGCCTGTGAGCGGCAACCCCGCGAAGCCGAACACGAAGAACCACATCGCGACGCCGAGGAACGGGCGCTCCCAGCCGAAGCCGGCGAGGTTGTCGAGGGTGACGGGCACTCCGAGCTCCCGCTCCCGCGCGGCGACGATCGCGAACGTGCCGAACGCCGACGCCGCGTAGGGGATGAGGTAGTACATGAGCGCACGGCCGCCGAGCGCGCTTCCCGTGCTGAGGCCGATCAGCATGAAGCCGGCCTGCGCGATCGCGGAGTAGGCGAGGATCCGCTTGACGTTGTTCTGCACGAGCGCCGCGAAGTTTCCGATCGCGAGCGAGATCGTCGCGATGATCGCGAACGCCCAGCCCCAGAGGTGCTGGTTGTCCGGAAACGCCGTCGTCATCACGCGGAACGTGAGGAGGAGCGCCGCGACCTTGGTCGCCGAAGACATCCAGGCGGTCACCGTCGTCGGTGCGCCCTCGTAGACGTCGGGCGTCCACATGTGGAACGGCGCGGCGGACATCTTGAAGCCGAGCCCTGCGACCATCAGCGCGATCCCGACGACGACGAACGTGTCGCCCGTCAGGCCCTGCGACGAGATCGCCGAGGCGATGCCTCCGAACGACACCGTCCCGGTGGCGCCGTAGACGAGGGCGGAGCCGAAGAGCAGGGTGGCGGCGCCGAACGAGCCGACGACGAGGTACTTCAGGCCCGCCTCGAGCGCCCCCTCCAAGTCGTAGTCGATCGCGCACATCACGTACAGCGCGATGGAGAACCACTCGAGCGAGAGGAAGAGCGTGATGAGGTTCGCGGACCCGACGAAGAACGCCATCCCGGCGGCCGAGGCGAGCAAGAGGGCGAAGAACTCCGCCACGTGGTCGTCGCGTCGCGCGCGGTCGGCCTCGCGGCCCCAGCCCGGGACGTGCTCGACGGCGAGGAGCGTGGTCCCGAGCCCGACGGCGAAGATGATGACCTGGCCGAGCGAGGTCCAGCGGTCGCGATAGTACGCCCCGGCTGCGATTGTGTGACCGCTCGCGCTGTCGACGTACAGCCAGACGGCGAGGACGATTCCCGCGGTGAAGCCGATGGCCGAGATCGACGCCGCGGCGATGCGCCGTACCGCACGGGGCACGAGCACGGCGCAGAGCAGCGCGGCGAACGCGGTGCCGATGAGCGTGAGGACGGGGCTGAGTCCGAACCAGTCGATGTACGGGGTGTTCAGCGTCACTTGAACCCGCTCTTCACGGCTGCGGCCGGGCTCGGGCCGAAGAAGGAGTGGTGGCTGATGCCTGCCGGCCACGCCGAGAGGAAGAGCAGGCCGGCGACGAGCGGCACGACGAGCGCGAGCTCGCCCGGCCGGAGGTCGAGTGCCGCGTCCGAGACGGTCGAGCCGCGCGCCTCGTGCAGCACGGCCGAGATCAGCCGGAGCATGTACATCGCGGCGAGCACGATCGCGCCCGCGCCGATCGCCGCCCACCACCAGTCCCGCTGGAAGACGCCGGCCAGGATGAGGAACTCACCGGCGAAGGACGCCGAGCCGGGCACGGCGAGGGAGATCACCCCGACGGTCATCAGCAGCGTTGCCAGCGCGGGTCTGCCGCGGGCCATCCCGCCCAGCAGCCGGAACTCGCCGGTCGACGTCCGCCGCTCCACGGCGCCCGCGATCAGGAAGAGCGAGATCGAGATGAGCCCGTGCGCGACCATCTGCAGCACGGCGCCGTCGAAGCCGAGATCGGTGCCGGCGAAGAGGCCGAGCGTGATCAGTCCCGACTGCGCGAGCGAGGAGTACGCCACGACGCCCCGGAAATCGGGCGCGCGGAAGGCGAGCAGCGAGCCGTACACGAGCGCCGCGGCGGCGAGCGCGAGCACCGTCGTCCGGTAGTAGGACGTCGGGTCGGGGAACTTCGTGATCGCGATCCGCAGCATCCCGTACAGGCCAGCCTTGGCGATCACGCCCGAGAGGACCGCGGCTATCTCCGGCGGGGCTTCGCGATACGCCTCCGGCAGCCAGCCGTGGAACGGGAACAGCGGCGCCTTGATGACGAACGCGAGCATGAAGCCGAGGAAGAGCCAGCGGCTCGCGCTCGCCGGGCCGTCCACCAGGTCGAACGTCCCGGCCTTGAGGCCGTAGGAGACGATCGCGGCGAGCATGATCAGCGAGCCGGCCATCGTGTAGATGACGAACTTGATCGTCGCCTCCGTGCGGCGCGCCCCGCCCCAGACCCCGATCAGGATGTAGAGCGGGATCAGCATCGCCTCGAAGAAGGCGTAGAAGAGGAGCAGGTCCTGCGCCTCGAAGACGCCGACCGTCGCACCGGTGAGCAGCAGCATCAGCCCGAAGTACGCGCGCGGGCGTTCGCGCCCGACCCAGAAGCCGTAGCCGGTGCACGCGGCCATCCCGACGACGGTGAGGCCGACGAGCCAGAGCGAGAAGCCGTAGACGCCGACGTGGTAGGAGACCCCGAGCTCGCCGAACCAGTTCGCCCGCTCCGACATCTGCAGGCCCGGCTGCGAGAAGTCGAAGTGCGCCGCCTGCTTGATCCAGAACCCGACCTCGGCAAACGAGATGAGCAGCGCCAGGGCGCCCGTCGCGTAGCGGGAGAGCGGCAGCAGCCAGATGAGAACCGCGCCTGCGATCGGCAGCCAGATCAGGATCGAGGTCAGGTACGAGGCGTTCACTTGGCGATCAGGAAGGCGAGAACGACGGCCGCCGCCCCGGCGGCGATGAAGAAGACATACGTGCGGAGCAGTCCGGTCTGGAGCCGGCGCACGAGGCCTCCGGTGGCGAGTGTCGTGTCGCCGAGATCGGTCCCGGTCTGGAGCACGACGGGCTCCTCGAACTCGCGACGCAGGCCGGTGGCGAGCCAGGCGGCCGGGGCGTAGAAGATCCGGTCGTACAAGGTGTCGAAGTAGAACTTCTCCTCGAGCAGGCGCCGCAGCGAAGGAGCAGCCGGGATCGCGATCTTCCGCTCGGAGTAGACCGCCCACGCGACGGCGATGCCCGCGAGGCCGACGAGCACGGCCACGACCGAGGTGACCGTCTCCTGGGTGGAGCTGGCCACGGCGTCCGGCAGCGACGGCGCGACCGGTGCCAGCCATTTGGTGATGGGATCCCAGTGCGGCGGGAACTGGATCCAGCCCCCGACCGTCGCCAGGACGGCGAGGATCCCGACCGGCACGAGCATCGTCCAGGCGCCCTCACGGCCGTGGTGGTCGTGGTAGTGCTCGCGGACGAACGGGCTCGGCTCGCCGGGGAAGACGAGGAACCAGAGCCGGAAGGTGTAGAGGCCGGTCAGGAACGCGCCCGCGATGCCGCAGGCGTAGAAGACGTACCCGTACCACCCGATGTTGAGGGTCGAGGCGATGATCGGGTCCTTCGAGAAGAAGCCGGCGAACGGCGGGATGCCGACGAGCGCCAGCGCGCCCGCGAGGAAGCACCACTTCGTGAACGGCATCACCCGCCCGAGCCCGCGCATCTTCCGGATGTCCTGCTCGTTCGCCAGCGCATGGATCGCGAGGCCCGCCGTCATGAAGAGCAGTGCCTTGAAGAAGGCGTGCGTCATGAGGTGAAACATCCCGTTCGCGTAGCCGCCCACCCCGACGCCGACGAACATGTAGCCGATCTGGGACATCGTCGAATAGGCGATCACCCGCTTGATGTCGGTCTGGACGAGCGCGATCAGGCCGGCGACGAGCAGCGTGAGCGCACCCGTGCCTGCGGCGAGCAGCTCGATCGTCCGCGCCTGCTCGAAGATGACGTGCGTGCGCGCGATCAGGTAGACGCCGGCCGTCACCATCGTGGCCGCGTGGATGAGGGCGCTGACCGGCGTCGGGCCTTCCATCGCGTCCGGCAGCCACGTCTGGAGCGGGATCTGCGCCGACTTGGCCACCGCGCCGCCGAGCAGGCCGAGCGCGATGAGGTTCGCCTGTGTCGACGAGAGGGGCCCACTGAGCGCTACGAACGACAGCGAGTTCGTGTGCGCGATGAGGATGAAGAAGGCGAGCGCCATCGTCGCGTCGCCGAACGCGTTCATGATGAACGCCTTCTTCGCCGCCTGAACGGCGCTCGGCCGCTCGTGCCAGAAGCCGATCAGCAGGTACGAGGAGAGCCCGACGAGCCCCCAGCCGACGAGCAGCATGAGCAAGTTGCCGCCCTCGACGAGCAGCAGCATCGAGAAGACGAAGAAGGCGATGTAGGCGAAGTAGCGGCGCTCCTCGTCGTCGCCGTCCATGTAGCCGATCGAGTAGAGGACGATCAGCCCGCCGACGCCGCTGACGATCAGCATCATCATCGTGCTCAGCGGGTCGACGAGTAGCTGCAGGCCGACGCTGAAGTGGCCCGACTGGAGCCACGTCCACGCTGTCGTGATCTCGCCGCGGGAAGACGCCCCGATGCACACGTTGGCGCCGTTACAGCGCTGGGCTGCATGGACGCCCAAGAAGGCCCAGACCGCGCCGCCGAAGGCGACGAAGACGCTCGTGGTCGCGATCCATGCGGCGGCGACGCGCGGGATCCGCGTCCCGCAGAGCGTGATCAGGATCGTGCCGACGAGCGGTGCGAGCAGGCAGAGCCAGGAGCCTCCGGTCATCCGCGCAGCTCCGAGAGGGTGTCCACGTCGAGGGAGAGATTCCGGCGGTTGAGCGCGACGACGAGGCCGAGCCCGACGCAGACCTCAGAGGCAGCGATCGCCATCACGGTGAGCGCGAAGATCTGGCCGGCGCCGTTGTGGAAATGGCGTGAGAGCGCAATCAAGGAAAGGTTGCCGGCGTTCAGCATCAGCTCGAGCGAGAGCAGCACGACGAGCGTGTTGCGGCGGATGAGGACGCCGAGCGCGCCGATCCCGAACAGGAAGGCGGCGAGCGCGATGTACCAGGCGACGCTCGGGCCGTCCATCAGGCCGCCCTCCGCGTGTGGGCGCCGAGGATCACGCCCCCGACGGCCGCGATGAGCAAGACGACCGACGTGATCTCGAAGGCGAGCAGGTGATCGACGAGGAAGACCCGGCCGATCCAGGCAGGCGTGCCGAAGTCGGCGCCCACACTGCTCTCGTGGGAGAGGCTGCCGCTCGCCTGCATCCCGACGGCGACGACGATCTCCACGAGCAGCGCGCCGGCGGCCGCAACCGCACAGAAGGTCTGCCAGCTCGGCCCGCCGGACCACGGGGTCTCCTTCCGCGGTCCGACGTACGCGATCACGAACAGGAACATCACGACGACCGCTCCCGCGTAGACGAGCACCTGCGCCGCGGCGACGAACTCCGCCGACAGCAGCAGGTACATGACGGCGAGCGAGCCGAGGTTTCCGATCAGCGCGAGCGCCGAGAAGAACGGGTTCGAGAACGTCACGACCGCGATGCCCGAGGCGAGACACGCGAAGGCGGCGACGACCCAGACGATCCAGACGAGCGCGTTCCCGGCGGATGCGGCGACGAGCGCGCTCACGAGTCGCTCTTGTAGAAGGGAATCGGGGTGTCGTAGAGGTCCGCATCCGCGACCGGCACCTGCTTGATCGGCGGCGTGAGCAGCATGTCCTTCGTGTAGATCTGGTCGTCGCGGTTGTGCTCCGAGATCTCGAACTCGTTGCCGAGCGTGATCGCGTCGAACGGGCAGGCGAGCTCGCAGTAGCCGCAGAAGATGCAGCGGCTGAGGTTGATCTCGTAGATCCGCGCATAGCGCTCGCCGGCGGAGACGCGGTTGTCCGGCGTGTTCTCGGCGGCGACCACCCGGATGCAGTCCGCCGGGCACGCGGCCGCGCAGAGCGAGCAGCCGACGCACTTCTCCAGCCCGTTCTCGTGCCGCCAGAGGCGGTGGCGGCCGCGGAATCGCGGATAGACCGGCCGCTTGTACTCCGGGTACTGCTGCGTGATCGGCTTCTTGAAGATCTGCTTGAAGGTGACTCCGAAGCCCTTGATGGTTTCCAGCGGCTGCGGGCTCATCCGCCGAACCCCACGACGAGCGCGGCGGTGACCACCGCGTTCACGGTCGCCACCGGCAGCAGCACCTTCCACCCGAAGCGCATCAGCTGGTCGTAGCGCAGCCGCGGCAGCGTGGTGCGCAGCCAGATGAAGACGAACAGCACCGCCATCGTCTTGAGCAGGAACCAGATCGGCCCGATGTCCCACGGCCCGTGCCAGCCCTCGAAGAACAGCGTCACCATCAGGCCCGAGATCGTGATCAGGTTGATGTACTCGGCCATCTGGAACAGGCCCCAGCGCATCCCGGAGTACTCGGTGTGGTAGCCGGCGACGAGCTCCTGCTCCGCCTCGGGCAGGTCGAACGGCGCCCGGCTCGTCTCGGCGATGCCGGCGAAGAAGAAGACGACCAGTCCGATGAACTGCGGGATCGCGTAGGGCAGGAACTCCCCCTGGCGGGACACGATCTCCGGCAGGTTGAGCGAGCGCCCGAGGATGACGACCCCGAGCACGCTGAGCGCGAGCGAGACCTCGTACGAGACGAGCTGGGCACACGTTCGCATCGAGCCGAGGATCGAGAACTTCGACTCCGACGCCCAGCCGCCGACGATGAAGCCGTAGATGCCGATCGAGCCGAGCGCGAAGATCGCGATCAGGCCGATCGAGACGTTCGCGACTTCGCCGTTGATGTGCCAGCCGTTCACCGTCCAGCCGGGGCCGTACGGGATGAACGCGAAGGCGGCGATCGCGGTGAAGGCCGAGACGATGGGCGCGAGGATGTACGGGAGCTCGATCGCCGACGACGGCGCGAAAGCCTCCTTGCGGATCAGCTTCAGGAGGTCGGCGATCGGCTGGAGGAGCCCGAACTTGCCCGCACGGTTCGGTCCGTAGCGCAGCTGCATCCGTCCCATGACCTTGCGCTCGATCAGCGTCAGGTAGGCGAAGAGGCCGAGGACGATGTTGACGACGACGAGCGCCTCGATGAGCGCGATCCACCAGGGCTCGTTCACGCGCTGACCACTTCCTCGGCCTTGGCGACCTCGACGATGCCGCCGAAGCCCTCGGCGTGCTCGAGCGCGACGCGCGCGATGCCCGTGCGCAGGCGGCGGTTGATGCGGGCCTGCAGCGTGATCGCGCTGCCGTTCGAGCCGACGGTGACGAGGTCGCCGGTGGCGATCTTGCGTCGCCGGGCGTCCTCGGCCGAAAGCTCGAGCTCGGGCTGCGGCCGCTGGAACTGGAGCTCGGTGACGCGCTCGACGGCGGCGCCCGAGAAGAGCGGCTTGTACGCGACGAGCAGGATCTCTCCGCGCCTCACCTTCTGCTGCGGTTCCGGCAGGGCCTCGCGTGCGATGTGCTCCGGCGCCTCGGGATAGCCGCGCAGCGGCGCCCGCTCGCCCACCTCGCCGAACGAGAGACCGCCGTAGACGCGCGCCGAGACCTCGGTGAAAACGCCCGCCGCGTAGGGCGCCACGTCGACGCCGAACCGTGCGGCGAGCTGCGAGATCCACTCGAGCTCGTCGGGACAGGGCGGCTCGACCGTGCGGCGCAGCCGCTGGAGCCGCCCCTCGAGATTGACGAAGGTGCCGTCTCGCTCGAGATAGCCCGTGCCCGGCAGGATGAGATCGGCCCAGCCGGCGGCGAGCCCACCGAACATCGAGAGCACGATCGTCGCCTCGGCCTGCTCGGCGAGCGCGCGGACGTTCTCGTTCGCCGCGGCTTCGTCGCCCGACACCACGAGCAGCCCGATCGAATCCGCCGCCTCCGCCTCCTCGTCGCAACACGCGGCCCAGGCGTCGGCTACTCCGCGTCCGTTCGGGGTCTCGGGAAGGTAGAAGGCGCCGCAGCCCACGCGGCCGGCGAGCCCGAGCTTCTCCGCGAGCTTCGCGACGGTCGCACCGCCGCGGCCGCCCGGCCCGCTCCAGACGAGGACGACGCGCTCCGCCTCGGCGACCGCGGGATCGTCCGCGTCGTCGAGGATCCGGGCGCCCTTGCGGCGGGCCGATCTGATCCAGAGGTCGACGACCGGCGCGCGCTCGACCACCGGGACGTCGCCGAGCACCACGACCACGTCGGCGTCGCGAATCGCCGAGAGCGGGAGCCGATAGGCGTCGAGCGCTCCGGAGATCTCCTCCGGCAGCGTCGCCTGGTGGGAATCGAGGCCGACGCGCAGCAGCTTGCCCAGCGCGTACGCCTGCTCGACCGTCTCGGAGCCCGAGAGCACCGTGACCACCCGCCCGCGCGCGTGGCGCATGAGCCGCTCCGCCTCGTCGAGTGCCTGCTCCCACGGGACGGGCTCGAGACCGCGCAGGCGGATGCGCTGCAGCGGCTCGGCGAGCCGGTCGTCGGCATGCAGGTGCGTGTACGCGAAGCGGCCCTTGTCGCAGATCCAACCCTCGTCGATCTCCGGGTGGTTGCGGGAGAGGATCCGCTTGACCTTCCCCTCGCGCACGGTCGCGTTGACGTTGCAGCCGACGGGGCAGAGTCCGCAGACGGTCGGGACGTCGACGATCTCCCACGGCCGCCCCTCGAAGCGGTACTGCGTCGGCAGGAGGGCGCCGACCGGGCAGAGCTCGGTCACGTTGCCGGTAAACGCGCCCGTGTAGGGCACGTCTTCGAAGGTCGTGATCACCGACATCGCGCCGCGGTTGGCTGCCACGAGCTGGCCGTCCTCCGACACGCTCTCGCTGAAGCGCGTGCAGCGGTAGCAGAGGATGCAGCGCTCGCGGTCGAGCGAGATCGTGGGTGAGATCGGGATCGGCTTCTCGAAGGTCACCTTCTCGAAGCTCATCCGCGTGTTGCCGGGGCCGTAGCGGAAAGTGAGGTCCTGCAGCGGGCACTCGCCGCCCTTGTCGCAGACGGGGCAGTCGAGCGGGTGGTTGACGAGGATGAACTCGAGCGTCCCGTTCTGGCCCGCGGCTGCCTTCTCGGAGGTGCGGGCCGTCTTCACGACCATGCCGTCCTGCGCCGTGAGGGTGCAGCCGGTCTGGAGTTTCGGCATGCCCTCCACCTCGACGAGGCACATGCGGCAGGCGCCGACCGGCGCGCCGAGGCGCGGCTCGTAGCAGAAGACGGGGATCTCGACGCCCGCGGCGAGCGCCGTCTCGATGATTCCCGTCCCCTTCGGGACGTGGACGTCGCGCTCGTCGATCGTCACGCGAACGAGCTCGGTGCTCATACGAGAGCCTCCTCGCCGGCGGGCGTGTGCGAGTGCTGGTCGGACGGCGCGAGGATCCCCTCGAGCGAGGAGGAGCCACCGAACGGGCAGGCGCCCTGCTCGACGTGGGCCACGAACTCGTCGCGCCACTTGTGGAGGTAGCTCGCGACCGGGTAGACGGCGAACTCGCCGAGCGCGCAGAGGACCTTGCCGAGGATGTTGTCACCGACCGAGTCGAGC
>Ga0247668_1000362_pt1 | contig 11415 bp, 9 predicted proteins | sample CNK09_metaG_FD_182737 | JGI IMG/M metagenome (GOLD analysis project Ga0247668, IMG submission 182737) | Soil microbial communities from Purdue University Martell Research Forest, Indiana, United States - CNK09 | ecosystem: Environmental > Terrestrial > Soil > Temperate forest > Bulk soil | place...
CTTCCAAATATCTTTGGTATTCCTTGGCCGTAATCTTGCCCTCAAGGTAAAATTGTTCGACCTCCGCGGCCGTCGGCTGCCGCTTGGCCGGTGGTGGTGGTGGCGGGGGCATCGGGATTTGCTTTTTGTCGAAGCCCTCCAATTGCCGCAAAACGTCGAGCGCCCTTTGGTGGACATCGTTTGTCTTCTGGGGAGGTGGCGCGTCAGCCGCGGCGACATTCCAGGCGATGCTGCACACCAGCAAAATCGTCCTCTGGTTTTTCATACAATGCTTATTTTCTCAGGAGTATCCGTAATGTCAAATCACGTTGGCGGCGGATCAGAGATTATGGCTTGGCAGGCAGGCTGCGTTTTTTTAACTTGGTCCATGCGGCCAATGCGTTCCTTGTTTTTTTACATGGGAATGATCTTCCTCGGCGCTGCTTTGCTCTCCCCTTGGGTTTATTGGCTCGCCCAATGGGCGGCCAAACTGTCACCTTCTTTCACCCGGCTGGGCGCACAACCGTTTCACCGTTATGTGCATCGCTCGATGCTCGGCCTCGCCCTGGTGGGCTTATGGCCATTTTTGCGAAGCATCCGCGCTAATTCGTGGTCCGCTGTTGGCTTAACAAAGCCAGCAGGGCAGTGGCGCCGTTTGGGAATTGGATTCTTGTTGGGTTTCGCTTCTCTGGCCTGTGTGGCTTTGCTGGCCTTTGCCGGGGGCGCCAGAGCGATGAGCGGCAATGTTTCCGCCACCTCTTTGTCGAAGGAATTTGTCTCGGCCGCGTTTACGGCGGGAGTTGTGGCGTGTTTGGAGGAATTGCTTTTTCGCGGAGCTCTTTTTGGCGCCCTGCGCAAAGCCCATGGGTGGGTGCCGGCTTTGCTCGTGAGCAGCGCCGTCTATGCCCTGGTCCACTTTTTCCAGAAACCGCCGCCTCCGGCGGATGTCACCTGGACCTCTGGCCTGCAAGTGCTGCCGCTGATGTTACGCGGATTTGTCGATCTCGAAATGTTGATCCCGGGATTCTTTACCCTCATGTTGGCCGGAATGATTCTTGGTTTGGGCTATCAGCAGTCCGGGAATTTGTTTTTCTCGATCGGCTTGCATGCCGGCTGGATTTTCTGGCTGAAATTCTACGGCGCCGTCACGGTTCCGGTGTCCGGCGGCCGCACCTGGTTTTGGGGGACCGGTAAATTGATTGATGGCTGGTTCGCCCTGGCCGTTCTACTTCCCGTGTTGATTGCGGTGTGGCGTTTTTTGGGCAAAAAGGAGGAGGTGCCAATTGCTGCTTGATGCCCCTGTTCCCTGGAAATACTGGCTTGATGCGGCCTTGAGTTTTTTCTATCCTGAGGCGTGTCAATTTTGCGGCGAGGAACGCGCGACCGTTGTTGAGGGCTTTATCGGCGCTGACTGCCGCCAGAATGTGAAATATATCGAAGCACCGTTTTGCGCCCGTTGTGGCCTGCCCTTCCAGGGCGAGATCACCACGTCCTTCGAGTGCAGTAATTGCCGGGAAATGAAATTGCATTTCTCCAGCGCCCGGTCGGCCGTAGCGGCGCAAGGGATGATGCTGGAATTGATTCACCGCTATAAGTACCAGCGGGCGGTCTGGCTGGAACCGTTCCTGGCCGAGTTGCTCGTCCGCCGCGCCGCACCAGTCCTTCAAGCGGAGAAGTGGGACATGATTGTTCCCGTTCCTTTGCATCCATTGAAAAGGAAAGAACGTGAATTCAATCAGGCCGAACGCCTCGCTCGCGCTATTGGCATTGCCAGCCAAGTTCCAGTCCGCCCGAATCTCCTTTGCCGGGTTCAGCAGACGCGCACGCAAACGCAGCTTTCCCGACCCCAACGTGCCGCCAATGTCAGTCGCGCCTTCGCCTGCAAAAACGATAGCGCCGCTCTCAAAGGCCGACGGGTCGTGCTGGTCGATGATGTCTTGACCACCGGTGCGACTACCAGCGCTTGTGCTAAAGTATTAAGATCGCATGGCGCGAGCGAAGTTTGTGTATGGACGCTCGCGCGCGGTCTATTAAGGTAGGTATTGATTTTATGGCTACAACCACGTTCACCAAGAAAACCCTGGGACTGGAAACCGGCGAGCCGGCGGTGACGCCGCCTCCCTCCGGTCAGGACACGTCGTTTACCAAAAAGCCGAAGCTGGGCGGCGGCAAATCGCGCAAACGCGAGATTCCCGAAGGTCTCTGGACCAAGTGCCCAAACCCCAAATGCAGCACAATGGTATTCGACAAAGAACTCGACGAGAACCTCAAGGTCTGTCCCAAGTGCCAGCACCATTTCCGAATCGGCGCCCGCGAGCGCGTTCATTCGCTCGTCGAGACCTGCTCTTTCGAGGAGATGGATGCGGACATGACGAGCATCGACGTGCTCCAATTCAGCGGCGCAGCGACGTATAAGGAAAAACTGCTGGCCTATCAGCACACCACAACCCTGAAAGATGCCGTCATCACCGGTGTCGGCAAAATCGGTGAATTCCGCGTCGCACTCGGGGTGATGGATTTTGCCTTTCTCGGCGGTTCCATGGGCTCCGTCGTCGGCGAAAAGCTGGCTCGATTGATTGAAGCCGGCACTGAAAAGGGGCTGCCAGTCATCATAATCTCCAGCAGCGGCGGTGCGCGGATGTACGAAGGCATGTTCAGTCTCATGCAAATGGCCAAAACCTGCGGTGCGCTCGCCTACCACGGCAAAAGCAAACTTCCTTACATCAGCTTGCTCACCGATCCCACCACTGCGGGCGTGATGGCCAGTTTTGCCAGTGTGGGCGATCTGATCCTGGCTGAGCCCGGCGCAATGATCGGCTTTGCCGGACCACGAGTCATCAAGGACACAACCCAGGCGGAATTGCCGCCCGGCTTCCAGACCGCCGAATTCCTGCTGGAGCGCGGTTTGATCGACGCCATTGTGCCGCGCAAGGAATTAAAACAGCGACTCACGTTTTACCTGGAGTTTCTCACGGAAGGACGCGAGCAGCCGACGGTGGGGTGAAGCGGAATGACTAATTTCTAAACCATAATGACGAAAGAATGACCAATCCCGAATGCCAAATGCCGATTGCACGAGTGCCATTGGTTCATTTGGCATTGGGGTTTCTTTAGTCGTTATGGATTAGGAATTAGTCATTCATTGATCGATCGCGTCGGCTCCTTCCGCGCTGCCACGATGGAAAGGAGCATAGAAACAAGGATGATTCCCGCCACCACCGCCAGCGACAACCCGATCGAGACTTCATACGCTGTGTGGATAAGCAGCATTTTTGCACCGATAAACATCAGGACGATGGCCAGGCCGACTTTGAGATAACGAAAATAGCGAATCGCGCCCGCTAATACAAAGTAGAGCGAACGCAGGCCCAGAATGGCAAACACGTTCGAGGTAAAGACAATGAACGCATCCTGGGTAACGGCGAAAATGGCCGGGATCGAATCGACCGCAAAAATCAAATCGCTCGTTTCGACCGTGACCAGGACCAGCGCCAGCGGCGTCAAGGCACGGCGGCCATTGAGGGTCGTTACGAACCGCTGGCCTTCGTAATCCGGCGAGACGGCGAACAGTCTTCGGGTCAGGCGGATGATTAAATTCTTTTCGGGATGCACCTCGTCATGACCGAGGAAAACCATCTTAATTCCAGTAAAGATCAGGAACACGCCCAGCACATAGAACATCCAGTTGAATCGATGAATCAGCTCGACCCCGAGCCAAATCATGACCCCGCGCATGACTAAAGCGCCAAGAATGCCCCAGAAAAGGACGCGATGCTGAAATTGTTGTGGCACGCGAAAGTAGGCGAAAATGAGGGCGATGACGAAGACGTTGTCCATCGAGAGCGACAGCTCGATCAAGTAGCCGGTAAGAAACTCGAAGGTATTCTGGCGAGCCCAGGCAGGCACCATGGCCGGAGCCACAGCCACGCCGAAGATCAGAGCGAAGACCACCCAGGCAGCCGTCCACGCCAGCGCCTCGGTCAACCGAACCGCGCGCGCCTTCCGGTGGAAAACGCCGAGGTCCAGTGCCAGGAAGAACAGCACCGCCACGATGAAAATAGCCCAGTAGAGAGGAGGCGTTCCGGCTGGAGCAGGCATTGCCGGGTTAATGACTTATGACCCCGGTCGAATGACCAATGACCAATGAATGCCCAATGCCCAAGCGCGAACGAACTCGTCAGACAGGTGAATTAGGTTTTGGTCATTGGTCATTGGTCATTGGTCATTGATTACGGGTCACGCTTGCGTTCCGCTCGGAACGCGCGCGGTCGCCGACCCGCTTTCCAAAACAACTTGCGAAGCGGTCTTGGGCCGTTCGCCATGGTGCCACCAGAGGACCAGCGCGCTGGCGATGTAGATGCTCGAGTAGGTGCCGGTAATAATGCCGACCAGGAAGGTGAACGCGAAATCATTGATCGCGCCGCCGCCAAAGATGTAAAGCGAGAGCGTGGCCAGAAAGACCGTGCCAGAAGTGATAAGCGTTCGGCTCAGCGTCTGGTTCAGCGCCATGTTGATCAAATCTTTGAACGAGCCGCGCACGCCCAGCTTCAATTGCTCCCGGATCCGGTCAAAGATGACGATCGTGTCGTTGGTCGAAAACCCGATGATGGTGAGGATGGCGGCGACGGTGGCGGCATTGAGTTCCTTCTGCGCCAGGAAGTAAACGCCCAGGGTCATGAGAACATCATGGATTACAGCCAGGACGGCGCCGCATGCGAAGGAGAACTCGTAGCGGAAAGCGACATAGATGAGAATGCCGAAAAGCGAGAGCAAGCTGGCCAGGATGGCGGTTCGCTGGATTTCCGCGCCAATGGTCGGGCCGACTTTGTCAACTCCGGCGCGGTCAAACTTGGCCTCTGGAAAGGCTTGCTGGAGGGCTGATTCGACCTTGGAACTGGTCTCGAAGGCGGAGGTAATCTGCAACGTCTCAGGGCCGCCCCCAATGTCTCTCTGATATTGAATATGAGGATCGGATACTTTGACGTTCGCAATGGCCGAACGCACCTTTTCGACCTCGATCTTATGGCTCTGATCAAAGCGAAGCGTGAGGGTATCACCGCCGACAAAATCGGTTCCGAGGGCGCTGTGGCCGCGGACAAAGATTCCATAGCCCACGCCAATCAGGATGATGGTCCAGGAAAGGATGAAGGCCGGCTTGGCCAGGGCCATGAAGTTGAGTTTGACGCTCCGAATAATATGGAGCATCGGCAGCGACTTCAGCCAGTTCTTGGCCAGCAGAAAATCAAAAATCAGCCGCGTCACCACCAGCGCCGTAAACAAGCTGGCCGCAACACCGATGGTCAACGCGACACCGAAGCCTCGAATCGACCCGGTGCCCATGTAAATTAGAATTATCGAGGAAATCAGCGTGGTCACATGCGAGTCGAAAATGGTGCTGAAAGCGCGCGCGTATCCGGCGGCAATCGCCCCCCGGAGCGATTTGCCTTTGGCCGACTCCTCGCGGATGCGTTCAAAAATCAGCACGTTGGCATCGACGGCCATGCCGACGGTCAAGACGATGCCGGCGATGCCCGGCAGGGTTAGCGTAGTGCCGATCGAGCACATCACACCCATGAGGATGATAATATTGGTGATCAGCGCAATGTTGGCGACCACTCCTGCCAGCATGTAATAAATCGCCATAAACCCCGCGACCGCCAGCGTGCCGTAGATAGCGGAATTGACGCCGCTCTTGATTGTGTCTTTGCCAAGGGATGGATCAACCGATTTTTCCTGTTTGATTTCCACAGACGATTGCAGCGGATTTTCCAGCGCATTGGCCAGTTCCTGCGCTTCCGCCACGTTGAAATTGCCGGTGATGCGCCCATGGCCGCCGGGAATCTCTCCGAGGATGCGGGGCGCCGAGTACAATTCGCCATCGAGCACAATGGCCAGCAGATAATATTTATTGCCCTTGGGACTGAACTCGCGGGTGATCTGGGCAAAGAGTTCGCCCCCCTCGCTGTTCAGGTCAAAAGCAATTTCCGGCTCATTAGTAACTGGATCGCGCGAAACCATGGCCCTTTTGATATAACTGCCGGTCAGCGCGAGTTTATTGGTGCCAATCATGCCGGTGGCGGGAGTTTTGCTGACCAGGTAGGGAACCACGACTTTGGTGCCGTCGGGCTGACTCCTTTGCTCGCGCAGGATTTCGTAACCCGGCTCGATGATGTTTTGCGAAAGCAATTCGTCGCTGTTGGGATGGACCATCCGGAATTCCAGGAAAGCCGCCCTCTTGATCGAAGCCCGGGCCGCATCTTTTTCCGCTTCGGACAAGCCCGGGAGTTGGATCAAAATGGCATTGGCCCCAGCAGGCTGGATGAGCGGTTCCGCAACCCCGAGCCTATCAACGCGCTTGCGCAGCACTTCCACCGCGTCCCTCAGGGCCGACTCCTTCTGGCTGGACTGAGTCAGTTTGTTGGTGTCCATCTCAACCAGGAACGAAGTGCCGCCCTGCAAATCCAAACCGAGCTTAATCCGCCCCGCCGCCTCCTGCTGCAAATGGTACAAGACGGCGCTGGACGGGTTCTTTTCTCCTTTGACATCGAAGGGGAAATAGCGGGCGATCTCATTGGTGCCGACCGCTTCCTTCAGGGCGGCGAAAGGAGGCCGGTTGGTGTTTTCCTTCTGGATGACTTGGGCGCGCTCGACGATGTTGCTGAAGGCAGCGTCCTTCTTCGATGCTTCCTCGTTGAAAACCTCAATGATGTTTCGGCCGTTCGGCGGATAGATCTCGAAGGCCGACCAGGCGATCACAAAAACGATGAGTAATAGCTTCCAAAGATGATTTCGATTCATGGAGTGGACTAGGGATTGGACGGACTGGGCTCGCCGGACCGTTCGGTGATTTCCGTGACGGCCGATTTAAGGACTTCCAGCTTGGTGTCTGCGGAGCGGATGGCGACAGTTTTTTCTTTGACGCTGACCACGATGCCAACGATGCCGCTGGTGGTCACGATTTTGTCTCCGCTCCGGATGGTTTTCATGAGCGTGTCATGATCCTTGGCCTTGCGCTGCTGGGGCCGGATGAAGACGAAGTAAAAGACGAACACCATCAGGAACAGCGGAAAAAACTGGACATACCAAGGCGCAGTTGAGCCTTGTTGCCCTGGCTGCTGACCCATAGCAAGAACCGCGTTGGTAAAGTTGATCATCATATACTCTCAAACAATAGAGCCGCACAATGTAGGCTGGCTAAAGGATTTGGCAAGCCTTACCTTGCACAAATCGCCATTCAGGCATTTCCCCTTTGACGGGGACCGTGGTGTGTGCGTCCTCGAAATCACTTCCCCCGCGTCATCTTCAATGTCTTTTTGAATGGCCAGAGCAGTCCGAGCAGCGATTTTTTTTTCCGCTTTCCGTCGTCTTTGCCGGGGATAAATTCACAGGGACCACTGCACAATGGACAGAGCTTCAAAACCTTGCCTCCGACGCGGCGCAAGACATGGACGCAGGGGTCACAAAAGCATTTTTGGCATTGGGTGCACCGGCGTCGGGCGCGAGTGTCCGGATGGTTCAGACACGGCACGGAACCGTCAGCCAGGAGAGGCGGTGGGGAGGTCGCGAAATCAAGCTGTGGAATGGCCACGACAATCGGAGCGGTCTCGAGGACCATCGCGACCTCCCCCAAATGCAAGGTCTGGCCCGATTCCAGCCGTGCTTCCTTGATCCGACTACCGTTGATGAAAGTCCCATTGGTCGAACCGCAGTCCCGAACGAGGACTGATCCCTCCTCGCAAATAATCTCACAATGCGCCGTCGAAACGGTCGCGTGCTCGACCGGAAAGTCGTTCGTGCGGCCACGGCCAAGCCGATTCGTCCCCGGCCGCAACTCGATCGCTTCAATGTTCCCCTCGCCCGATTTATAGATTAACCTTGGCATACACTTTTGGTCTGCAATACGACTGGATAAGGTTTGCTCCGCATCCGAAGCGCCCACAGAATAGGACCAGTCGCGCCAGGAACAAAAGCTTAATTTTGCAATTGAAGGACGTTGAACGAAGCGCGGATTTTCCAGTCGACGGGAAAGTCCGCGCTCCGCCCTGGAATCGGCCGTGATTTCTCGTTGACTCAGGAGCGATTTGCCCACCTAATTTCGGCATATCTATGAGTGATCCAGCCCAGATGTTGCGCGATTTCAAACCAACCCGGGAGTTCTTTATTGGCATCGACTCCGATGGGTGTATTTTTGACAGCATGGAGATTAAGCACAAAGAATGTTTCACGCCCATGTACGTCAAACATTTCCAGCTCCAGGCGGTCAGCAAATATGCGCGCGAAGTCTGGGATTTCGTCAACCTCTATTCAAAGACGCGCGGCGCGAACCGGTTCCCGGCTCTCTCCCGCGCGCTGAATTTGTTGCGTGAGCGCCCGCAGGTGCTGGCACGCAAGGTGACGGTGCCCGGCACACAGGCGCTCGACGAATGGGTCGCCCGCGAAAGCAAGCTGGGCAACGCCACTCTGGCCGCCGAGGTCAAGAATGGCAATCAGGCGCTCGCGCAAATCAAAGTTTGGTCCGATGCCGTCAATGCTGCCATCGAAGACATCGTCCACGGCGTGCCACCGTTTCCGTTGGTGCGGGAGAGTTTGGAAAAGCTGAATCAGCGGGCCGATGCCATGTGCATTTCCCAAACGCCCGCTGGCGCGCTCAAGCGCGAATGGGCTGAGCATGGACTTGAGCCATTCGTCAAGATGATTGCCGGCCAGGAGATGGGCACAAAAACCGAGCACATCAAATTCGCCGCCGCTGGCAAATATCCGGCCAGCAAAATCCTCATGATCGGCGACGCCCCCGGCGACTTCAAAGCGGCCAAGAGCAACGGCGCACTTTTCTTCCCCATCAATCCCGGCAACGAAGAAAAATCATGGGAGCGGTTTTTCACTGAGGCGCTGGAACGTTTCTTCGCCGGCGCTTACGCGGGGGATTATGAGGCGCAATTGGTGAGAGAGTTTGACGCTTGCCTGCCCGAGAAGCCGGAGTGGCTGGCGAGAGCGTGAATCGTTAGCCGGCTCTACTTCCGGTGCTTCGGGCTTTCGAGGCTGCTCGGTGGCTCGGCGGCTTTCGCCTTAATCTTCTCCCACCGATGCTCCCAGTCTTGCCAACTTGACTCCCATTTTTCTCCCGTCAAAGACTTGCGAGATCGCTGGAGGGCATCTTCGGTGGACGCGAGTTGAGATTGGGCGGTGCTTTTGTCACCCCACTTGAGATAGGCTTCGAGCAGGCAGAGCAGGTTTTCAGGATAGTCGGGGCAAAGCTCAACGGCGGTGCGCAAGTGCAAACGGGCTTTAGCGCGGCTGCCGATGCTGGTTGGCCAGCCCGGCGCGTCCAGGTAAAGCAACCCCAGTGAACGATCTGGCCCGGCGTAATCCACTTTCGGATCGAAGCCAATCGCCTCCTTGAATTCCGTTTCCATTTCATCGACCAATTTCAACGCGGCCAACTTCTTCGTGCGGGCCAGTTGGCCCAAATTCAACGCCAGATAGTAGTGGGCCGCGCCCGAACGGGAATCGCGCTCGATGGCCCGGCGGCTGGCGGCGATGCCCTGTTCGGCAATCTCAGCCCGACGCGCGTTGCTCGGCGCCAAATCCGCCCAGTCGAAGCAGGCCAGGGCAAATTGCCAGGCGGCTTCGGGATCGTTGCCCGCCTTGTTGAACCGCGCTTGGGCTTCAAAAAACGCGTGTTCCGCTCGCGCCGCCGTCCGCTCCGCTGTCGCGCTGCCGGCTGGGGCGCTGGTGGCCAAAGTAAAGCAAAGAAGCACGAGTAGTGTGGTGAAGAGTGGATCGCCCCTGCGCAAAGTGCGAAACTTCTCATTAACACCCCGCTTTAGCGGGGTGATCGCCGACCGACAGTGACCTAAAACCGTTTTAACGGTTTTCGCCCGGGCAAGGACCACAGACAGAACAGAGTCGGTGTGCTGGCAAACCGTTAAAACGGTTTTGGTCGTGGGCGGTCGGATTAACACCCCGCTAAAGCGGGATGTTAATGAAATCGCTCGAACTGCCGTCCCGGGAACCCCTGTCTGCCAGAATCCCACCTCAAAATTATTAGTTGCCACGATTCGCACTTTATATCTATAGTCCACGGCAGTGAGATTGGAACGGAAATTTTTTTGGCTGGTGCTCGCGCCCATGGCAGGGATGCTCCTGACGGGTTGCGGCGGAATCAATGCTTCTCGCAGCGTGTCACCGTTGAGTTTCTTCCTGCCCGGCCTGGGCGAAGCCAAACCCGCTCCATCTCAAAACCAAGCACCACCTGTTCCTGCAACTTCCGAGTCTGTTGAATCGGAATCCTAACCTCTGGTAGAAGGGATCAATAGCCTATGCGATTTCCATTGGCGCTCACGGCGAAAATCGCCAAGCACATTATCAAACACAAGATCCGGCGCACGCCGCGGTTTGCCTTGGTCCTGCAGCTTGAACCGCTGCACACCTGCAACCTGACTTGCACTGGTTGCGGCCGCATTCGCGAATACTCCACCAGCCTCAAAGACATGATGAGCCTGGAGGATTGCCTCGCCTCGGCACAGGAATGCGATGCGCCGATGGTGTCCATCTGTGGCGGCGAGCCGTTGATTTATCCGAAGATTGAAGAACTGGTCGCCGGGCTGCTCGGGCAGCGTCGAATCGTTTATGTCTGCACGAACGGCATGTTCATGCGCAAGAAAATGCGCGATTACCTCGCGAGCATTTACGCTCCGAGCGTCGAACCGACCCTCGCCAGGCTGCTCGAAGAAAATCTCATCACCGCCAAAGATGCCGACACGATCCGCAAAGGCAAGCAGGACGGGCGGCCAACGATTAAGCCAACTAAGTGGATGTATTGGAACGTCCACATCGACGGCCTCGAATACACCCACGACCTCATCGTCGAGCGCGAAGGTGTTTTCCAGGAATGCGTCGAGGCGGTCAAGATGGCCAAAATCATTGGTTACCAGGTCGCCACAAACACGACCGTTTACCGGGAAACCGATGTCAAAGAGATCGAGCAGATGTTCGAGTTCTTCTCGTCACTCGAAGTCGATGGCCACACCATTTCCCCGGGCTACGAATACGACGCCGCAAAAAAGGACATGATCAAGCGGCTGCACCGGCAGCCGGAAGATTTCTTCCTGACCCGCAAGATGACGCGGGAGAAGTTTGCCAAGATCCAGGAATGGGGCGAGCGCTTCACCATTTTCGGCACGCCGGTTTATCAGGAATTTCTGGCTGGCAAACGTGAACTGACCTGCACCGCCTGGGCGATTCCCACCCGCAATGTCAAAGGCTGGAAAGCGCCTTGTTACCTGATGACTGACGGCCATTATGCGGGGTTTCAGGAAATGCTCGACCAGGTGGACTGGAGCAAATACGGCGTCGTGGACGGCGTGGCGCGCGATGCCCGTTGCGAGAATTGCATGGTCCACTGCGGCTACGACCCGAGCGGAGCCCTCGGCACCA
>Ga0247668_1000363_pt1 | contig 11387 bp, 13 predicted proteins | sample CNK09_metaG_FD_182737 | JGI IMG/M metagenome (GOLD analysis project Ga0247668, IMG submission 182737) | Soil microbial communities from Purdue University Martell Research Forest, Indiana, United States - CNK09 | ecosystem: Environmental > Terrestrial > Soil > Temperate forest > Bulk soil...
CCACTACGCCTCATATCCGGAGCAGCTCGCACTCGGCATGCTCACGTGGATCGTGCTGGCGGCAGCGCTCACGCGCGTTCCGCCGGCGCGGCGCGCGCAAGCGCTCGGCGTCGTCGTCTTCGCGACGATCGGCGAGGTGACGGGATCGCTGATCTGGGGCGTCTACACCTACCGCCTCCACAACCTGCCGCTGTTCGTACCGCCCGCGCACGGCCTCGTCTACCTGACCGGCCTTGCGCTCGCGAAGGCACTCGCGCGTCACACACGCGCGCTCGTGATCGTCGCTGCAGCCGCCGCCGCGACCTGGGGCCTGCTGGGACTGTTCGTGCTGCCGCGGCGCGATGTCGCCGGCGCGCTGCTCGTGCCGATGCTCCTGCTGTTCCTCTGGCGTGGTCGCAACCGCGAGATCTACGCGGGCGTCTTCGTCGTCGTCGCCGCGCTCGAGCTGTACGGGACCGCGATCGGCACGTGGCGCTGGGCGCGCGAGCTACCCGGCCTCGGCATCCCCGACGGCAATCCGCCGAGCGGCGTCGCGTCCGGCTACGTGTGGTTCGACGTGATGGCACTACTGGTCGCGCCGTACATCGTTAGCCTCACCCGGCGCTTGACGCACCCAGAACGGACCACCTACACCGCGAGCGAAGGAGCACCGTGAAGTTTCTTCTCACCTCGGCCGGCATCAAGAACCCGACCATCAACGATGCGATGCTCGAATTGCTGGGCAAGCCGATCGCCGACTGCGACGCCCTCTGCATTCCCACCGCTTCGTACGGACACGCCCCGGGCGGGATTCGCGGGTCGTACCGGTTCATCACAGGACAAGCGACGACCCCGATGTGCGAGCTCGGGTGGAAAACACTGGGAGTGCTCGAGCTCGCGGCACTGCCCACCATCGAACGCGATCGCTGGCTCCCTGTGGTCGAGGAGGTCGACGTCCTGCTCGTGAACGGCGGTGACGCCCTGTATCTGGCCCACCACATGCGGGAGTCAGGACTCGCCGACCTCTTGCCCTCGCTGAGCGCGGTCTGGGTCAGCTTGAGCGCCGGGAGCATGGTGATGACCCCGCGGATCGGTGACGACTTCAAGGTCTGGAACCCGCCCGGCGGTGGGGACGCAGCGCTGGGGATCGTCGACTTCTCGATCTTCCCGCACGTCGATCATCCGGATCTGCCTGAGAACACCATGGCTGCTGCGGAGCAGTGGGCCGCGGGCCTCTCGAATCCGGCGTATGCGATCGACGACGACACCGCCATCAAAGTGGTCGACGGCACCGTCGAGATCATCTCCGAGGGGCACTGGAAGCTGTTCGAGGTGTAGTAGAACGACGAGGCCTGACGTCAGGCGTCGAGCTTCCCGAACTCCGCGTGCAGACGAGCAGCCTCTGCAGCACACCATTCGCGGGTGAGCGCGGCGCCGAGGCCGACCGACGCGACGCCGGCGAGCCGCAGGCCGAGGCGGCGGCAGAGGATCGTGAACCCGCGCGGCGCCGCATCCGTGTGCGCGACGAGCAGGACGCCCTTGCTCAGTCCCGTGAGCTCGAGCAGGTAGTACGAGCGGATCCCCCGCTCGCGGTCGAGCGGCGCAGGCAACGGCACGACGCTCGCGTCCTGGACGCAGTAGGGGAAGCGGCCCTCGCTGAGCACCGCCTTGAGCGCCGCCGCGACGCGTGCTGCCGGCTCACGTAGCTCCCAGCCGCGGCCGATGACCTCGATGCGATCGCCGTCCGCGAGATAGATCGCGGCTGCCTCGCACGAGAGCGCTTCCGCGGCGACGAGCGCGAGCGCGCTCATCGCCTCCTCGACCGCGCCGACGGGGACGCCGACCGCCGCGCGGACCGCGTCGAGCTCCTCGAGCTCGTCCGCAAGTTTCTTCGCGGGCGTGACCGACTCGACCGCGTCGGCGGCGAGCGTCGCGGCGGACTGCAGCGCATCGTCGGTTGCACTGCCGAGCGCTTCGTCCTCACCACCGAAGACGACGACAACGTCCGCCGTGACGGGAACGAACGCGGCGGCGCGCGCGTAGTACGGGCCGAACACGAGCTCCTTGCCGCCATGCGCGAGCCGCACCGGCCTGCGCGTCGAAAGTGCGCTGTCGAGCGAGCCTTCCTCGTCCGTCGAGACCTCGATCAGCCCGGCCCAGCCGGAGCCGCGCCCACTGCCGCCGAAGTGGACGAAGCGGTTGCCGGAGACGCGGCGAAGAACGAAGAGATCGCTCGCGCCGACCGACGCGGCCGCAGCGTCAGAACGGGGCGCGGTGGTGGACATGGGTTGCATTATCGGCCGAGCGTCGGCCGTGCCGCGGAAACTCCCCTAAAAGAGGGTGCTCGGGTCGGGCGTGGCGCCCATGTGGGCTCGTCCGAGGTCGGTGATCATTCGGCCCCGCGGCGTCCGCTGGAGGAAGCCCAGCTGCAGCAGATACGGCTCGTAGACGTCCTCAATCGTCTCCTGCTCCTCGCCGAGCGAGACCGCGAGCGTGGACAGCCCGACCGGGCCGCCGCCGAACTTCTCGACCACGCAGCGCAGGAGCGCGCGGTCGAACCGCTCGAGCCCGGCGCCGTCGACCTCGAGCAGCGTCAGCGCCTCCTCGGCGATCGCCGTCGTCACGACGCCTTCGTGGCGCACCTCGGCCACGTCGCGGACGCGCCGCAGGATGCGGTTCGCGATGCGCGGTGTGCCGCGCGAGCGCCCGGCGACGAGCTGCGCGGCGTCCTCATCGATCTCGACGCCGAGGATGCTCGCCGAGCGACGCACGATCTGCGCGAGCTCGACCGCGTTGTAGTGATCGAGCCGGAAGGTCAGCCCGAAGCGGTCGCGCAACGGCGTCGTCAGCAAGCCCGTGCGCGTCGTCGCGCCGATCAACGTGAACGGCGGCAGGTCGAGTGTCAGCGTGCGCGCGGCCGGCCCCTGGCCGACGATGATGTCAAGGCGAAAGTCCTCGAGTGCCGGATAGAGAATCTCCTCGGCGGAGCGGTTGAGGCGATGGATCTCGTCGACGAAGAGCACGTCCCGCGGCTCGAGCGTCGTGAGGATCGCGGCGATGTCACCCTTCCGCTCGAGTGCGGGGCCTGCCACCTGGCGGATGCCGACGCCGAGCTCGTTGCGCACGATCTGCGCGAGCGAGGTCTTGCCGAGCCCGGGCGGCCCGGCGAGGAGGACATGGTCGAGGGCCTCGCCGCGCGCCTTCGCGGCCTCGAGCGCGATCGACAGCTGCTCCTTGACGCGCTCCTGGCCGACGAAGTCGCTGAGCGTGCGCGGGCGCAGCGAGCGCTCGAGCTCCTCCTCCGCGTCAGCGAGCACGGGCGCCAAGAACTGGCTCATGCGGCAGCCCTCAACGCGTGGCGCACCTGCTCCTCGATCGGCAGGTCGGCGTCCACGTCCGCGAGTGCGCGCTCGGCGTCGACGAGCGACCAGCCGAGCTCGACGAGCGCATCGCGCGCCGTCAGGTCGCCGGTGTCCGGACCGCCGATGTCGAGACCGACGAGCTTTGCCTTCAGCTCCAGGACAACCCGCTGCGCGGTCTTGAGACCGATGCCGGGGATGGCCTGGAAGCGCTTCACGTCGTCGCGCGCGATCGCGCGGCGCAGCTCGACCGGGGTCGAGCCGGAGACGATCGCGAGCGCCACCTTCGGGCCGACGCCGTTGACGCCGAGCAGCAGCTCGAACAGCTCGCGCTCATCGGCGGTCGCGAATCCGTAGAGCTGCAACGCGTCTTCGCGCACGACGGTGTGCACCTCGATCGTCACCTCGCCATCGCCAAGGCGGTGCACGGACGGTGTCGCGTTGACGAGATAGCCGACGCCGTTCACGTCGACGATCAGCCCGGACCCTGCACGTCCCGAGATCTGACCACGCAGCCGCGCGATCACGATGCGACCAGCTTCATCAGCGGCGGCGCGAGCGCGTGGCAGATCGCAACCGCGAGTGCGTCGGCGGCGTGGTTCGGCGTCGGCACTTCCTCGAGCGCGAGGATCGCCTTCACCATCTTCCCTACCTGCTCCTTGTCGGCGCGGCCGTAGCCACAGACCGCCTGCTTGACGGTCGCCGGCGAATACTCAGTGCACGCGACGCCGACGGACGCTGCGGCGACGAGCACGGCTCCCCGGGCTTGTCCGACGGAGAGTGCGATGCGGGCGTCTGCGCCGACGTACGACTCCTCCAGGGCGACGGCATCCGGGGCGTGCTGGGCGATCAGCTCCTGCACGCCCGTGAAGATCGTGAGCAGTCGAGCCTCCGGACGCTCTCTGGCCGACGTTCGCCACCACCCGTGGCACGTGGCCCTGAGGCGCCCTCCGCTTTCTTGGACGATTCCGAACCCGCATGCAGCCGTCCCTGGATCGATGCCGAGAACCTTCACGAGGACACGTTAGGCGTCTCTTCGGACGTTCCTCCGGCTGAGGGAATCGAGCTGCAAGGGAGAGAGCCGGACCGCGGCGACGACGCCCGCTCCCACCAGCGCCCCGAGGGCGGCCCCCGCCAGCACGTCGGTCGGGTAGTGGACGCCGTCGTAGATGCGCGACAGGCCGATCAGGGTCGCGAGCACGAGAAACGCCGGCGCCAGCCGCGGTGCGAGCAACGAGAGCAGCACAGCGCCTGCGAAGGCCGTCGCCGCGTGCCCGGCGGGGAACGAGCTGGAGTGGACGACGTACAGCGGGTGGATCTGGTGATGCGCCTCGAACGGGCGCGCGCGATGCGTCGCGTCCTTGAGCAGGAAGGCGAGCGTGTCCGCCAGGAACGTCGCGACAGCAGTGATCGCACCGAGCGCAAGCGTCCGGCGCACGCCGAGCCGGCGGTAGGCGCCGAGCAGCAGCGCCAACACGATCCAGACGGCGCCGAGCTTCTCGATCGTCCCGAGCCAGACCGAGGGGTCGTTGAGGATGGCGACCCGGTGGGTCGCCATCCACACAGCGATCCGTGCATCCATCTCCTAGTTCGCGGAGACGTCGCGCAGCCGTGCGTCGACGAGGCAGTACACCCCGTAAGCGAACAGGCCCACCGCCGTCAGCCCGAGCAGCCACGGCCCGTAGGACGCGTGGGCGAGCTTCTGCAGAGCGCCGTCGAGACCGATCGCGTCCTTCGGCTTGTAGTCGACGGCAGCCTTGATCGCGAAGATGCCGATCAGCGCGAAGACGACGAAGCGTGCAACGTGGCCGGCAACTCCCGCGCGGGAGCCCCAACGCCGGACGACCGGGGTCAGGCCTCCGCGCCACCTCTTCTCGAACTTCCGCGCGAGGCCGCGGTACAGGTTCCAGAGCGCGACGGCCACCAGGACGAGTCCCGCCCCCGTGACGATCCAGCGCCCGCCGGGCCAGCCCAGCACCACGGCGGTCGACTGGTGCGCCTTCGAGTTCTGCGACTGCCCCGCACCTGATCCGGTGAGGATCCTGACCGTCGAATAGGTCAATGCGGCATACACGAGCCCGCGGCCGATGTAGCCCACCCGTTTGACCCAGACCTTGCCCTCACCCTCCTGCGCATCGGGGCGCTCGGCATAGGCCTGGATGAACCGCCATAGCGCGTACGCGGCGAAGCCGCAAGCGAGCAGGATCAGGACGATCCTCCCGAACGAGTGCTGCGCGAGATCCTTCAGTGCGCCTTGACGACTCGTTGCGCTGCCCCCGTCGCCGAGCGCGAGCTTGAGCGCAAGCACGCCCACAAGCCCGTAGGACATGCCTTTTGCGACCAGGCCGAACCGCGCAAGCCCGGCGTACCAGCCGCGGCCCGTTTCCGCCTTGTTCCGTGCTTCCTGGCCAGGCCTGCGCACGTCGATCGATGCCACGTCACGTCCTCCCGTGTCGCTGGTTCCGAGGTGGAACGGCGCACCCGCGCCGGAAGGTACGGACGCTTAGTAGCTCAGCCGGCGACGGCCTCGAGCACGCGCTCGGGGATGTCGAAGTTCGCGTAGACGTCCTGGACGTCGTCGTTGTCCTCGAGTGCGTCGATCAGGCGCATCACCTGCCGCGCCTTCGCCTCGTCCTCGACCGCAACGGTCGTCTTCGGTACGAGCACAAGCTCGGCTGATTCGACCGGGAAGCCCGCCGCTTCGATCGCCTCGCGCACGGCTGCGAGTGACTCCGGCGCGGAGGTGACCTCGAACACGTCGCCGTCCTGGGAGATGTCCTCCGCCCCGCCGTCGGCGGCGGCGAGCAGCAGCTCCTCCTCGTCGACGCCCTCCGAGGGGACGACGACGACGCCGCGGCGGTCGAACTGCCACGCGACGGCACCGGTCGCGCCGAGGTTGCCACCGTGCTTCGAGAACATGTGCCGCACGTCGGCCGCCGTGCGGTTCTTGTTGTCGGTCAGCGCCTCGACGATCACTGCGACGCCTTCGGGGCCATAGCCCTCGTAGACGATCGTCTCGAACGCGTCGGCATCCGCGTCGGCGCCTGAGCCCTTCGCGATCGCGCGGTCGATGTTGTCCTTCGGCATCGAGTACGACTTCGCCTTCTCGATTGCGTTCTGGAGCGAGAGGTTGTTGGCCGGGTCGCCGCCGCCCTCCTTCGCCGCGACGATGATTGCGCGCGAGAGCTTCGAGAAGAGCTTGCCGCGCTTCGCGTCGGCGGCGCCCTTCTTGTGCTTGATCGACGACCACTTGCTATGCCCTGACACTCTGCTCCTCCCTGACGAGCTCCAAGAACTGTTCGTGCAGCCGCGTGTCTTCGGTCAGCTCTGGATGGAACGCGGCGACGAGGAACCGTCCCTCGCGCGCGAGCACCGGCCGCCCGTCCACCTCGGCGAGCACCTCCACCCCGGGCCCGACCTCCTCCACCCACGGCGCGCGGATGAAGACGGCGCGCACGGGCGCGTCGATCCCGGTGACCTCGAGGTCCGTCTCGAACGATGCGACCTGCCGCCCGAACGCATTCCGGCGCACCGAAATGTCGACGAGCCCGAGATGGTTCCGGTCGAGCACGATCATCCCGGCGCACGTGCCGAAGACCGGCGCGGTGAACTCGGCGAGCGCCGTGTCGAGGCCATAGAGCCGCATCAGCCGCATGAAGGTCGTCGACTCGCCGCCCGGGATCACGAGGCCGTCGAGGCCGTCGAGCTGCTCCGGCTTGCGAATCTCGGCCACGTCGACGCCGAGCCGGCGCAGCATCTGCGCATGCTCGCGAAAGTTCCCCTGCACGGCGAGAACGCCGATCCGAAGCGGCTTCACGCCTCACATGGTATCGGCGCTGACGTACCGGAGCCCCTCGCGGGCCGCCCGGCCCTCGTGCACGAGCCGCTCCAGGTGCGCGAGCGACTCGGCCGTCGCGAAGCGGCGCAGCGTCGGGGGCAGCTCGCCGGGCCAGAGGGCGAGCGAGACGTCGTAGCCGGAGACCGGCTCACCGTTGAGCGCATCCTGGGCAAGCGACAGCCGCTCCAGGTGATGGCTCCGGATCTCCCGGGCGCGCGCCGCGGGGTCGAGCACCGCCTCGCGGTGCCCGGTGTAGGCGACGTGCGGCGCGAGCTCCTCGATCCGGTCCAGCGTCTGCAGGTAGTCGCCGAGCGGATCGGGACGCGAGTTCGGATAGAGGCCGATTGCAGGAGTGATCCCGCCGAGGATCGTGTCGCCGGCGATCATCACGCCGTCGCGCAGAAGCACGATGTGACCGTCGGCGTGGCCTCGCAGCACCTCGACGCGCCAGCCGTCGACCTCGTCTCCCGCGTCGAGCAGCTCCGGGCCTTCGACCCAGTGCACCGCCGCCATCAGCCGCTCCGACTCCCGCCTGATCCCATCGATCGTCAGGCCCGGCATGCCGTGCGACGACCAGAACGCAACGAATCGCTCGGGATCGCGGCGGCCCCAGGCGGCCACGCACTGGTCGTAGTCCTCACGCCCCTGCAGCACCGGGGCCCCGGCCAGCTCCTGGATGTCGCGCGCCCCGCCGACGTGGTCGGGATGCATGTGCGTGACCACGATCTGCTCAATCGGCGCATCGAGCTCGTCGAGCACCGGCCGCCATTTCGCCTCCGGATCCCGGGAGCCCAGGCCGGTGTCCACGAGGATCCACCCGCCGGTCGACGAGCGTAGGAGATAGCAATGGACGTGGTCGATCCCGAACGGCAGCCCGAACGTGATTCGACGCACTCCCTGTTCGACAACCTCCACGCATGAGAAGGTATCGGCCGCCATGGCTCCGTTGCTCGAACTGAAGGACGTCTCCGCCCGCTACGGCCAGGTGGCTGCGCTGCACAGCGTGTCGCTCACGGTGGACGAGGGCGAGATCGTCGCGCTGCTCGGGGCGAACGGCGCCGGCAAGACGACCACGCTCCGCGCAGTCTCGGGGACCGTGCGCCGCTCCGGTGACGTGGTGTTCGCCGGCAAGCGGCTCGGCCGGGCCGGGCCGGAACAAACGGCGCGTGCCGGGATCGCACACGTGCCCGAGGGGCGCGGGATCTTCGCCGAGCTCACCGTGTCGGACAACCTCCGCATGGGCGCCTACATGCGCCGCGGTCGCCCCGACTTCCGGATGGTGCTCGAGTACTTCCCGTGGCTCGACGCCCGGCGCAACCAGCAGGCGGGAACGCTGTCCGGCGGCGAGCAGCAGATGCTCGCGCTCGCCCGCGCCTTTCTCCAGCGGCCGCGCCTGCTGATGCTCGACGAGCCGTCGCTTGGGCTCGCCCCGCTCGTCACGCGCGAAGTGTTCCGGGTGGTCGGCGACCTGAACCAGAAGGAAGGGCTCGCCGTGCTCGTCGTCGAGCAGAACGCGGCGATCGCACTCAACACGGCGCGACGCGCGTACGTGCTCGAGACCGGGAACATCGCCATCTCGGGCTCGTCCGACGCCCTGAAATCCGACGACGCCGTCCGCTCGGCGTACCTGGGGTATTGAGAGGCCATGCAGCAGTTCTTTCAAGCGCTGACCTCGGGGCTCGCCGACGGTTCGATCTACGCGTCGCTCGCGCTCGCGCTCGTGCTGATCTACAAGGCGACGGAGGTGATCAACTTCGCGCAGGGCGAGATGGCGATGTTCACGACCTACATCGCCTACGCGCTGCTCACGCACCCGCACTTCGGGCACACGCTCTCGTACTGGCCGGCGTTCTTCGTGACGCTCGCGATCGCGTTCGTCTTTGGCGTCGGCCTGGAACGCGTGGTGATCAAGCCGCTCGAGCGCGCGAGCGTCCTGTCGGTGGTGATGGCGACGATCGCCTTGCTCGTGATCCTGAACGGCCTCGCCGCATGGATCTGGTCGCCGGAGCTGAAGTTCTTCCCGAGCCCGTTCCCGACGAGCACCTGGGTGGTCGGGGGCGTGCACATCTCGAAGCAAGACACCGGGACGTTCGGCGTCACCATCGCCTGCGTCGTCGTGCTGTGGCTGTTCTTCCGCTTCACGAAGCTCGGGCTCGCGATGCGTGCGGGCGCGGTCAACCCCGGTGCGGCGCGCCTCCTCGGCGTCCGCACCTCGTGGCTGCTCGCACTCGGCTGGGGCTTCGCAGCCGTGCTCGGCGCCGTCAGCGGGATGATGAGTGCGCCAACGCAGTTCCTGTCGCCGAACATGATGGAGGCGGTTCTGATCTTCGCCTTCGCCGGCGCGGTCCTCGGTGGGCTCGAGAGCCCCGTGGGCGCCGTCATCGGGGGGCTCGGGCTCGGCGTCCTCCTCAGCATGCTCGGGACGTACGTGCACCCGGTGACACCGGAGCTGCGTCTGCCGGTCGCGCTCCTGATCCTGCTCGTCGTGCTGTTGATCAAGCCAGCCGGGATCTTCGGCCGCGTGGTGGTGCGACGAGTGTGAGAGGACGCTGGGGATTCATCGGCTTCGCAGTCCTCGTCATCGCGGTGGTGATCGCGCCGCAGGTCTCGACGCACTACCGGACGTTCCAGCTCGGGTTCGTCGGGATCTACCTGATCGCGCTCCTCGGGCTGAACATCCTCACGGGCTTCACAGGGCAGATCTCGCTCGGTCACGGTGCGTTCATGGGGGTCGGCGCCTACGTGACGACGATCCTCATCGTCGACCACGGCTGGAACGACCTGCTGACACTGCCGGTCGCAGGCGTCGTCGCCGGGCTCGCCGGCCTCGCGTTCGGGCTGCCGGCGACGCGGTTTGCCGGGCCGTATCTCGCGCTCGCCACATTCGCGATCCCACTCTCGTTCATCGGCCTGCTCAAGCGGTTCCCGCACTTCACCGGCGGGACACTCGGCAAGCAACTGCCCTCCGTGCACTCGCAGTTCGGGATTCACGCGAACTCGTCGGTCTGGATCTACTGGGTCTCGTGGGTCATCGCGCTTTTCATGCTGGTCGTGGCGTGGCTGATCGTGCGCGGCCGCTTCGGGCGCGCGCTGCGCTCCGTGCGTGACAGCGAGATCGCCTCGACGGCGAGCGGCATCTCGACCGCCGGCGTCAAGACGGTCGCGTTCGGGATCTCGGCGTTCTTCTGCGGGATCGCCGGCGGCCTCTTCGCGATCGCGGTGACGTACGTGAACCCAGACACGTTCCCGATCGACCTCTCGATCCTGCTGCTCGTCGGGATCGTGCTCGGCGGGGCCGGTTCGCTGAGTGGCATGGTCTTCGGCGCACTCTTCGTCGAGTTCATCCGGATCACCTGGGGCCCGGCGCTTCTCGACCTGTTCAGCCAGGTCCACCACATCAACACGCGGGCGCCCGGCTCCTCGCTCGTCGTGTACGGCGTCGTGCTCCTGCTCGTCCTCTACGTCGCGCCGGCAGGTGCCGCCGGGCTCGTGCGGCAGCTGCTGACCGGTAAAACCGCCGTCGCCGCCTGGGCGAAGCAGAGTAGAAGAGCCGCCGAAGACCAGGCATGACGTCTTCTTTTTCGGCAAGCACCACCGTATAGTCGGACTAGACCATCCCCCCAGGTCACTCCCCCAAAGGAGACAGAAGCGCATGAAAAGAACGTTCTTGCTCCTCGCCGCGGCATTGATTGCCTCGGCCGCCGTCGTCATGACGGCAGGCGCCACGTCGCAGGCAACACCCGGCGTGACCGCGAAGTCGATCTTGCTCGAGGGCACGTTCCCGCTGAGTGGCCCTGCATCGGGCTACGCACCGATCCCGGCCGGGATGAAGGCGTACTTCGACTACGTGAACTCGAAGGGCGGAGTCAACGGACGGAAGATCAACTTCAAGTACGACGACGACGGGTACAACCCCGCCAACACCGTCCAGATCACGCACAAGTACGTCGAACAGGACCACGCGTTCGCGCTTGTCGGCGGCCTCGGCACCGAGCCTCAGACTGCGGTGCGCCAGTACCTGAACGACAACCATGTCCCACAGTTGTTCGTCTCGACCGGCGCGACCACGTTCGACCGCGACTGGGGGATCTACCCCTGGACGATCGGCTGGCAGCCCGACTACGAGGCGGAAGGCGCGATCTACGGGAAGTACATCGTCAAGAACTTCCCGACCGCCAAGCTGGGCGTGCTCTACCAGAACGATGACTACG
>Ga0247668_1000364_pt1 | contig 11385 bp, 5 predicted proteins | sample CNK09_metaG_FD_182737 | JGI IMG/M metagenome (GOLD analysis project Ga0247668, IMG submission 182737) | Soil microbial communities from Purdue University Martell Research Forest, Indiana, United States - CNK09 | ecosystem: Environmental > Terrestrial > Soil > Temperate forest > Bulk soil | place...
GGAGTGATGCAAATCATTTTGCAAATGTTGGAAAATGTCAATGCGGTCAACTCCGAATTGCTCCTCGATGACCCCGTGCAGGCCGCCGCGCGGTGGAGTCACGATCCCCTGCTCAACCAGCGCGCGCCCCTCGTTTCCGGCGTCGAGTTGACGGCTGTCGAACTTCAACTCCGCTTCTTTGAAGAGGCTCAGAATTTCGTCGCGGCGGGCGGTTGCAGTGAAGTGGTGCCGCACGCCGATGAAATTCTTCGGCTCTGGGGCGATACGCTGCAAAAACTGAAAGCGGGTCAGATGTCAGCGCTGGCGCCGCGACTGGACTGGGTGCTGAAGCTTTCGATTCTCCAGCAGGCCATGCAACAACGGCCGGAGTTGAACTGGGACTCGCCCGCGATCAAACACCTCGACCACCTTTACAGCAGCCTCGATCCGGCAGAAGGGCTTTTCTGGGCCTATGAAAAGCGAGGCTTTGTGGAGCGTCTGGTCACCGAGGCGCAAATCGCACGGTGCTTGCACGAGCCGCCGGCGGACACGCGTGCGTGGACCCGGGCCATGTTACTGCTGATGGCGGACCCAACCGAGGTTAACGAGGTCGATTGGGATCTTCTGCGCTTCAAACTGACCGATCGCACCTTCCGTTCTTCGCCGCGCTACTTCACCCTCAGTCTGGCGAACCCGTTGCACTGGACGCGCGCCGACATCCAGCCCCGTTTGCCAGAAGCGGGCACATTAAAGGACGCGCTCACCGCGTTAGCTGCAGTGGAAAGTGTGGGTGTGGAGCGAACCGGACTTTGGACCAAAGCAAATTACAGCAACTCCTGGCAGTACTCGCCCTCGTTCGGTTCGCCCTCCGGACCGCCTGCTTCGAGCAACGCGGCCTTGAGCGAATCACCCGAGGCGCCACCGCCACAACCAAAAGGCAAACATGAGACTCCGCGAACAAACGAATGACCAAACCAAACCTGCCAGTGATGCGCCGGCCGCAACCGAGCCGAACAGCCTGGACGCCCTGGCGGCCGAAGGCGCGACCTTTCTCGCCGCCGGCCACGACATCATCAGTGCTGCATTGTCCGGCAACAGCGAGGCGTTCCTAAACGCCAACCGCCAAATGGGCGGGGAATAGCACGTTTCAACTATTACTAAGGACTGATTGAATCACTCTCGACAACCGAGAAGGCTTCTCCCTCTCCCCTCAAAGGGGAGAGGGCCGGGGTGAGGGGTGAGGCGGTTCGTTTGATTATCCAGTCCATGGAGAGGAAATCACATGTCAGAACGCCTGTTAGGAATTGAAACCGAATACGGCCTCGCCGCGTCCGCGAACGGAACCCGGCCAAGGGATTACGAATCATGCGCGGAGGATCTGCTCCGGCTGGCGACGAAACGTTATCCATTCATCCCGTCGCTCAACGGCACGGGAATGTTTTTGACCAACGGCGCGCGGTTTTACATCGACAGCGGCCAACACCCCGAATTCTGCACGCCGGAAGTGAACAACCCATGGGACGTGGTCCGCTATATCCACGCCGGCGACGAGTTCCTGCACCGCTTGGCAAACGAATTGGCGACCCGTCGCAACGGGACTGAAACCATCCTGTTCAAGTGCAATGTGGATTACCGCACAGGGGCAACGTGGGCCTGCCATGAGAATTACGGACATCACGCCAATCCGCAACACCTGCCGAACCAAATCATCCCGCACCTGGTCTCGCGCATTATTTATACCGGCGCCGGCGGGCTAAACCCGTTCTCGAACGCCATCGAGTTCTGCCTCTCGCCCCGCGTCCATCATCTGGAACACATCACCTCGCCTTCCTCGACCAATGCGCGGGGCATTTACCATCTCAAGGACGAAACGCTCAGTTCATCCGGCTGGCATCGACTGCACATCTTGTGCGGTGAAAGCCTTTGCTCTCAATTAGGCGCCTGGCTGAAAGCCGGAACGACCGCCCTCGTGGTCGCGCTCGTCGAAGCGGGGCTGCGGCCCGGCGAAGCGGTGCAGTTCCGGGACCCGCTCGACGCCATGCGTTGCTTCAACGCCGATCCCCTCTGTCGCTCCAGCGCAAAATTGATGGACGACCGGTTGGTCACGGCCCTCGACGTGCAGCGTCACTATCTCGCGTTCGTGGAGCAGCATCGGGGAGACCCGTGTCTGCCAGCCTGGGCCCCACAAGTTTGCGAAGCCTGGCGGGACATCCTCAACCGTCTGGAGCGCGGCCCAGCCGCCGTCGCCACGCGCCTCGACTGCGCGATGAAGCGCACGCTGTATCTGGATCACATCGAGCATCGAGGCTTCAAGCCGGAGGAAATCGCCACCTTCAACCGGGCATCAGCGGTCCCGTCGCGCCCCCCTCCGCCGCTCCGGAGAGACAGCCTTCTCGCCATGCTTGCCGAGCACCGGGTTGTTGCCCCCGAACCGCCTAAGCCAGCACCGCCGCCAAAGTGCACCGGCCTGAGCGAGGCGCAATGCCGGGAACTTTCCAAAGTGCGCCTGGAACTGTGCGAACTCGACGTGCGTTTCGGCCAACTCGGCCCCAAAGGAATCTTCGCCGCCCTGGACCGCGCGGGCCTTTTGCAGCACCGCCTGCCCGAAATCAGCCCGCAAAGCGTATCCGACGCCGTCTCCGAGCCGCCCCCTTCAGGCCGCGCCCGTGTTCGCGGCCAGATGGTAAAACTCTTCGCCGGCCGCCCTGGCTATCTCTGCGACTGGAGCGGCGTCATGAGCGGCGATGGCGAAGTCCTCGACCTCTCCAATCCCCTCCAGCAGGAAATGCCAGAATGGAAACGAGGCCAAATCCATTGGCCGGCTCAACGGCCACCAGCCCCAACCGACGTTCTCGTGTAACCGCCATCTTAGACAGAAAAATTAGAGACAGAAAAATAGAAATGGGAAGAGTGATTTCTCCGCTCATTTTTCTGTCTAATTCCCTTCTTTTTTCTCAGCCCATTGCCATTACGACATGTTCAAGTTCAACACCGCCTCCCCAGAACTCTTCGTCGTAACCCGTGAAGCAGATCGTGTTCACGGGAGAACGCTTCGACGTGATGAGCGTACGGCGGTGGCGGGAGAAGCTGTTAGCACAAGCATCAACGCAGGCCCAGTGACAGCTTTCGTGAGGGGCCAATAATGGGCATCGGAAAATGCATTCCAGAAAAGCTGGAATATTCTTGCCGGTTCGTACCCGGAGTTGGCGAGTTTATCCGTGTAATCCTGTAAACCGCGGTCAACTCCTCAGCCTGCTCCGTTTTCTCATGTTCGTTCCGGCGACCTTGTGATTGGTGTGCATTAGTGTGGATTCGTAGTTGAACCTCATTGACGCCAATTTCATGCTGCTTTTCTTCAAGCCGTGCCACCGTGCCAAACCCTATAAACATTGGTCCAAATCGGTGTTTACAACCGTGCCATTCCTATGCTTCGGCACGGCTCTAAAATGCAAAAACCCTTGCAAACATTGGTTTGGCACGGTGGCACGGCTAAAATGTCCCGGGGCGGGGGGGAATTGGATGATGGTTGGTGGTTGATGGATGAGGGTAGAAATTCGAGGTGAGGGAACGCTGACCGGGAGAAGCGGAGACGCGGTGACGACGTGGAGGCTGTCAGACATTACTCCAGCATTTCGTTCACAGAACATTGGACCGTACGGCACGACTTAGTCACGGGCTGGCACGACCTGTGGCACGACTTGTATGCGCTAATACCCCTGCAAACATTGCCTTGGCACAACGTCACGACCTGTACCCCCGGAAGACCACCCCCCGACCAGTTGATGGTTGATGTTTGGTTGATGATGGCCGGTGGGGACGGCTTGGAGAGGGATATGGGCATAAGGTTGAGGGATGAGGGGAGAGGCTGAAGGCGAAGGAATGGCAATTTTCCAGAGTTACTGATCCGCGCCTTTCCGCGCCTTTCCGGACCTTTCCGTGCCTTTCCGCGCATCAAAATCTTTCCACTGCTTTCCGACTTCCGGCGCAATAGCGGCTGGGGATGCTGACTTCTGATCTCCGACCTCTGCCTTCTGCTCTCAGAATTTCAGAATGACCACCTCCGGCAACCTTCGCACCACCTCCGGCAACCTACATTTGGGGCACTGGTCATAATTTCTGCAGCCATGGTCAATGCGAGTCCCATCTCAGCAGCCGCTGAACGTTGAATTATATTTTGAATGTTGAAATTGCCTGGGGTGAATGGTTTGAATCGAGCGTCATCGAATTGTTACATGGGATTTGATGAATTGTTTTGACTTTTAAAACGATTCATTCATCCTCCAACCACCTGAGCCGATCCGCAAATCCACTCTCTGAAAAACTCCGACCGGATATGCGGTACGGGCAGGGTCATAGGGAAAGGATTCAGGTCGAGTTCTCCATGGACACGGGGCAGGTGAGAAATCAGAAGTGCACAATGAAACAGCAGGAAGACAGTCAAAAACGTAGAGGCAAAGCCCGGCTGTTGCTGGTCGATTCTCATGTCGTGGTGCGACAGGGGCTGACTCTTCTCATCAACCGGGAGCCGGATTTGACGATTTGCGGGGGGGTGTCAGCCACGCCGGCAGCGCTGGAGGCCGTGGGGCAATTCAGCCCGGACCTGGTCATGACGGATATCACCCTCAAGAGCGGCAACGGGCTGGAAATGATTAAGATTATTGCCGCGCAATACCCGCGGCTCCCGGTGCTCGTATTGACTCAGCACGATGAGGCACTTTACGCCGAGATCGCCCTCCGTGCCGGAGCGATGGGGTACATCATGAAAGATGAACCGATCGAAAAAGTCATTGCGGCCATCCGTCAGCTCTTGAGCGGCAAGATCTATTTGAGCGAGACTGTGAGTGTGCAAATGATCCGCCAGCAGATTCGGGGTCCGAGAAGATTTGCCAATTCTCCCGAGGACTTGCTTAGCGATCGCGAGCTGCAGGTCTTCCAGATGCTCGGCCAGTGGAAGCGGGTCCGGGAAATTGCCGAGAATCTCAATCTGAGCGCCAAGACAATCGAATACTACCGCGGGAAGATCAAAGAGAAGCTACAATTGAAAAATGCCGGCGAATTGACCCGCATCGCCACCGAATGTGCTCTTTCGAGAGAATCAGCGAAGTTGTCCGAAAACGACGCGGCGGCCGCAAACCAACGAAACATGGTTCGGCCCGAGATGACGGTGATTGGCAATCATTCAACTTTAATCCAAAAAGCGGCACTTACGACTACCGAGGGGAATCAGAGCCGCGGAGCCGCAAGCAAATAGGCCCCATCCGAATTCGCCGCAGACAGACGAAGACTGCACTTTCCGTGCAAAAATAAGATCACCTTCCCGTCCTCCTTTTTTCTGCCTCGTCGCCCTTTCGTATCGAAATCTGCTGTCGTTGTCATATTTGTGGCCCCAAAAAAATCTTTTCTTTGAGTGGCCCTTTTTCCCGGCAGCTTCCGCATTTGTCATTGGAACCTGATGTTTATCGAAGTATCGAAGTGAAACCTGAAAAAGATTGCCTGAGCTCAGACACTTGCCCCCGGAGTTATCCGGGCGGCGTACCAAGGTTTTTTCCTGGGTTGAATTCAGCCTCTCGCTTGGCTGCGTTTGAGCGCTTCGTCCTGTTCCGCGATTTATGCTTTTTTGCCATTCTTGATTCATAGTGACTATGAGCCTCTACCACAAGCTTGCCTGTATTCTGCCCTTTTTGGGCGTCATGGGTTTGGGATTCGACTCGATTGCTGCATCGGCAGCGACTGGCACCACGAGGACGCAGGTGGTCCAGTTGCAAAAGGGCTGGAACGCGGTTTTCTTGGAGGTCTATCCGGCGGCGAGCGCGCCGGAGGCGGTTTTCTCCAATGCGCCGGTGAGCATTGTAGCGGCGCATTTTCCGTTGCCCAATTCGGTGGAGTTTATCACCGACCCTTCCCGAATCAATTGGAAAAAAGAGGGCTGGGGAGTCTGGTATGCACCCAGCCGGGAGGACGCCTTTCTTTCCAGCCTCCACGCCATTGAAGGAAACCGGGCCTATTTGATCTTCACGGAGAGGGATTTTACGTGGACCGTGGAGGGTGATGTGCAGCTCGAAAAGCAGCGTTGGAAAGCCAATTGTTTTAACCTTGCGGGATTTGGCGTGGACGAAGTATCACCCCCCACTTTTGGCAAGTTCTTCGCCGGGTCGAAGGCGCACGTTCAGCCGCGTATTTATCGCCTGGTCAACGATCGATGGGCGAAAGTAACGGCACCCGACGCGACTTTAATGAAATCCGGCGAGGCCTGCTGGGTTTATTGCGACGGTGCGTCCGATTACCAGGGGCCCTTGGCGGTGACAATCCCAATGGGGACGGGCTTGGCCTTTGGCAATTCCGGCTCCGGGCAGGTCAGTATCCTGCTTGCTAATAACTCGACCGATCCCATGGTGGTGAGCACCGGAACAAGTGACGGCGGCTTGCCGCTTGCCTACGTGCTTAGAGGTTTGGCCGAGGACCACATCGAGCCTCTGTTTTTGGATCTGCCAGCCTCCTATTCAATGCCGGCGATGGAGACAGGGCAACAGACCATTCTGAGGTTACAGGTGCGGCGCGAAAGAATGGCGCAGAATTTTCAATCCTCGCTGCTGAAGATTTCCTCCGACAATGGTGTGCGCGTGTGGGTGCCGGTGGCCGCACAACGCGATGACCTTGGCATTACTCAATGATCAATGACCAAGGGATGTCCAATGAGCAAAGTCCAAAATCCAAAGTCCAAGGTCCAAGGTCCAAAGTCCAGGCCTGGCTATACTAAAATCGCAAATTTCGCCATCCGCCTCATGAAAAAACTCTGGTTTAGCATTTCCTGCTTCGGCTTTTTTGGGAGCCTGATGTTGGCTCCGTCAGCGGCTTACGCGGCACCGGACCCTCAGCGGGGGCTTTGGGTCGGCGAAGTGACGTTGACCAACGTCAATCAGGTGGGGACCGATGCCTACTTGCAGGCCGGCGTGACACCGCCTGGTCCCGGTGACACTACGCCGACGGCCAGCGCTGCGCATCTGAGGCTCATTGTCCACGTCGATGCCAGTGGGCAGGCCCGGTTGCTCAAAAGCGTAACCGTGTTTGGCAAGACTAACACCAGCGCCTCGCCTAATCTCCTGACCAATCTCCCCACGGTGACCGATCTCTCGCTGGTGACCGATCCAGCGCTCTACCCCAACTATACCGGTGTTGGCACGCGAGTTTCGGCGGTCGCCTTCGATTTTGGCGATCTGGCGGTTTACTACGCGATCACTAACGTGGCTGGGGCTGTCGCCAAGGCCGCCAGCACTGCGGCTTTAGCCCAGGGATATACTCTCGCAACGGTCTCGGCCGCGGCCGAGGCGGCGAGGGCAACAACAGTTGCCGGCGCCACCACCAATGCGCTTTTGCCGGTGTCTGCGAATTACTATGCTTTCGTTGGCTCTGCCAATTTCACCACGCCTGCAGCGAATGCAGCCGCAGCGGCCGCTAGCGCGGCCTTTCAAGCTGCCTCCGTTGGGGGTGCCTTGCCCCAGGCGATTGCGAATCGAGCCAGTTCGGCAGCGCTGCTGGCCATGACCAGCGCCTTCAAGGACGGAGATGCTTTAAATCGCAACGATGCCGAGATGACCGGCCACCTGACGCCGGGACTGACCAGCGCCGTCACTTTTTTTCTCGGCGCCTCTCACCCCACCAATCCGTTCCGCCATCGGATGCATCCGGATCACTCGCAGGGGTATGACGTCATTAGGACGGTGCAGTTGCTCACGGACAGCACTCCCACCGGCGGCGCTTCCCAGACCGGCGGGTTTGGAGTGGACTGGTTATCCGGAATCTACCAGGAGGAAATCCACGGGCTGCACAAGCCGTTGGGACCTTCCGGCGACATCGGGTTGAAAACGGCGGGGCGCTTCACTCTTCGCCGGGCCAGCCTGGTGGATGCTTTGAATCAGCCTCAGCCCTAATGCACGAAGTATTTTTGCCATGAACATTTGTAATCATCCTCGTCGTTCTCGTCCTTGCTCTCGAAATGCCCCCAAGAATCGAGGATTGGAAGCGACGAGCATTCTGGTGCTCCTGCTGGCGTGGCTGATGGGTGCGCCCGTCTCCACAGCGGGAGCGGATTTCACGGTCCAAGCCGGGGCCTTCGTCGAGGGGTTTCAAGATTTCGTCACGGTGGCATCCGGGGTCGATCCAACCGATGGCACAACCTATATCGTCGGCAGAAACAGCGCGAACCAGGCGGTGCTGCGCAAGTATGATTCGAGCGGTGCCCGGTTGTTCTGGGATGGAGATGGTGAAGCGGTGACGGTGAGCCAAATCAACCCCCGCGCGATGGCGGTCGCGGTCGGCACGACGAACCTCTACCTCGCAGGCGGGACAACCGTCTTGCGGGTGAGCAAGAAGACCGGGCAGTTGGTGGGGACGGCTGTCACCACCACCGCGAACCTCGAGTTGCTGAGCATCTATTACTGGGGTGGCAGCGTGTATCTCTCTGGAAACTACGTCAGCGGCCAGCCCTTCACACATGGCGCCACTACGCGGGGCAACAAGGCGGGGTTGCTGATTAAGATGGATGCCGACCTCCCTGGAACCGTTCAGGCCCTGACGACGTTTGGCGGCGCTTCCGGCGGCAACACGGCTGAATCGGTGGTGGTGGATGAGGCGGGTGACGCCTACGTGGCCGGTCACATGGGTAGCGGCAGCTTTGCGTTGGATGGATCGATCGACTTGTCCGGCAAATGGAAGGTGACTAAAGTCGAAGCCAAGTCCGGGACGAGCGTTGGTAATCTCTTAACGGCCAGCAACCTGCTCGGGGGCGCCAACGCCTCCACGACCAACGTCGGTTTCTTTGACGTGATCAACTTTGGCCGTTCTACACCGAATGGTTTGGTTGGCGGTGATGCCGGTTTTCCGGGTGGTTGGTCGGAGAATTTCGCCATGGAAGCCCGTGGATCCATCTGGGTCAATTCTGCCGGCAACCAGACGTTTGTCGACTGGACGGATGATGGGAGCGCCCTGTTCATTGATGGCACCGCGCTGATCTTCGATGATCATGACCACGGCGCATCGGGCCCCAGCGGGACCCGATCGCTGACCCGGGGTCTGCACTCGGTATATTTTATGATGTGGAACGGCAATGGAGATGCCTCGGCGGAGGTGTGGGACACGCACAACAATGATAATTATGGCAGCGGCGCATGGACTCTGCTGAAACCGACTGGCCTGCCCGACACGCAGAACAAGGGTTACGTTGTAAAATTCGACGGCGCCAGTTTTTCCACATTGAAAGGCGCCTATTTCTCGACCACTGAAAGTGCGGGGACGGGGGGTACCCTGCGCCAATTGGCCTATGTCCAAGGCTTCGTTTATGCGATCGGCTCGTGGAAGGGCACGGCGGACAACCCAGCCATTGGGCGAACCGATGACTCCTCCGGGCTGGCGGACATCGACATTGTGAAGCTCGATACCGCGCTGCAACTGAAGTCTCGGGCGACGGTCAAGGGCCTCAATGACAACGAGGGGTATGGAATCACCGCTGACGAGGCTGGCAATGCTTATATTACTGGGTCCTATGGGCCGGCCTCGGGAGACCTGTACGGCAACAATGATACGGACCGACCGTACCGCACTATCTCTGCCTCCTCAGCCAGCGTGTTCGTGGCCAAGCTCGATGCCAATTTTGCTTTTCAATGGGTGAAGGTGCCCGCCGATCCCCTTCCGGCGTTCTCTTTCGGCGACAGCAAGCCCAAAGTAAGCTGGAACCCTGTCCTGCAACGGCTTTTTTGGGTCGGCTACTTCGACAGCGGCGTTCTCACCCTGGGCCAGCCGCAAGCCGAAATCTCCCTTACAGGGCCGGAAGGATTCCTGGCCGTGCTGGATCCGGACGGCAAGTTCACGGAGCGTGTGAACCTGACGGTCCTTTCTGACTTTGGCGCGAGCGGGACACAGATAAGGCCGTTCGGCGGGCCTCCGCAGAGTGCCACCATCAAGCAGACGGAAATCAACACCCATCCAGTTATCAAGGGGGCGCTGGTTACGGCGTCTGTCCCAACTTTCCTCTATCGAGACATCCAGACAAATGATATCACGAGTGAAATCGAGGCAGACACTTCGCTGATTACGACTCGTGCCGAGACGCGGATCACCGCTCTGGGTTATTCGGTGGGTGAGAACGTCGCCAATGGGACCGCGAATAATTACACCTTCACTATCCAGGAAGACACGATCGTGAAGTTCAATTGGCAGGTGGAGCATAAACTTCGCATCCAGCGAGATCCCTTCGGCACAGAAGGCACGGCCGACGCTCGTGGCACGCCGGGCCACATCGTTGGCCTCAATTCCGACGAGGCAGGCAACCCGGAGCCGAAAGTGAATAACTATTGGATCCAGGAAAACGAGAATGTGACGGCCTCGATTGATTCCTCGGTGCTTGATTTCGATTACGTGGCCAGGGGCTTGCCCATCAAGTATCAAGTCATCGGTTACGACGCCTACGGACCGCCCAACACTCTTACTCCCCCGGGAACCACGACCAATATTGCTTTTGCCGGAAACGATCTGCGGCAACAGATAGGCCCTTTCCAGATGAGCGGGCCAGCCTTAATCAGGTACCATTGGAAACTCAAGATTGGCGTTCAGGTCAACACTACTGGCTTCAAGTCAACTTCGTGGCCATTGGTCCACGTCGTCAAAGATCCAGGAAATCAACCCCCCACTCAACCGGATGGCGTGGGAACGGGCGCTTTTTACTACGACGAAAACACCGAGTTGGAAATCGCAACCTTGCAGAATCATGTTGGTACCGCTCTCAAAGGCTGGTTAAACGGCGACAACACAGTCTTCGCCCCTACCGGCGTCGCATCCGACCTAACCCCTTTCCCCCTGGGAACGAACTCGTATCTTTCCAAGCACGTCACCGCTTTGACCCGGCCCGGGCGGGTGATGTGGGACTATGGGGATCGGATTTTTGAGGAAACTGTGTTTATCGGCAATCCCCTCACCTTCGGGACGGTAGATGATACGGCGATTAAGGCTGTGCTGGTCATGGACCAGCCACCCACTTCGGTCTCAATAAACGATGGTCCCCAAGGCAGCAGTAGCGACGACATGGGAACGTGGGATCCTGTCGGGAAGAAATTCTATCCACTGCGCCCGGGAACGATTCTCTCATTATGGAAGATAAGCAGTGATCCAGACGAGCGGATCAATATCCGGATCATCATCAAGTACCCGGCGGCGCCGCATTATCGGCACATTGCTAACACCCGACCGGTGGTTTTGGATCCTGCGACCAACGACTTGGTGACCTTCAAAGCATTGAAATATACGGAATCGACTACGGGTGCATCTGTGGACAGCGCCGAGGGGTTCACCGCCACTGGACCGGGGAAAACGGTTCTGCTCTTTGGTGAGTTGAGCAGCCCCGGGCGCCAGGCCCAA
>Ga0247668_1000366_pt1 | contig 11362 bp, 9 predicted proteins | sample CNK09_metaG_FD_182737 | JGI IMG/M metagenome (GOLD analysis project Ga0247668, IMG submission 182737) | Soil microbial communities from Purdue University Martell Research Forest, Indiana, United States - CNK09 | ecosystem: Environmental > Terrestrial > Soil > Temperate forest > Bulk soil | place...
GTGATTGCGTTTCACCGAAACCGGATAGGCGTAGCGCCAAATCTCCTTGCCATCGGCCAGCGAGAGACAACGCAAGGCGTCCTGCTTCTTCTCGCGGTCGTAATCCATCAGGAAGACTCGCCCATTCCAAACCGCTGCGCCCGCGTAGCCCTCCCCCACGTCGAGCGACCAGAGTTGCCTTGGCGCGCCGGACTCCCATGATCTCGCTAGGGTGACTTGCTCCGTGTTGACACCGTCGTAGTTTGCGCCGCGGAGCCGCGGCCAGGCGCCCCGCAACTCGGTCGGTTTCCCATCGGACCGAACCAATTTTCCAGCGAGCACTGGATTGGTGCTGCCCAAGGCATCACTGCTTCCTGGAGATTGATCCGCTCCCGGCAGCCGGAGGCTCAATTCTAATGCGGTCCCGCGCCAAAGCCAGGCACCGAGCGCAGCGACTGCGGCCATGGCGACCAGCCAGGGCAACAGCGGAACCCACGCAGCCCATTTGATGTTGTTCAAAGGCACAAACTATTTCAGTTGGCCTCAGCATCGCCGAATGAGCACTAGTCTATCCTTGATGGCGGTCAATTTCTCCGGCGTCTGCGCATTCAACGATGAAGTTATAGGTCTCATCTGGTAACACGCACCCGGTGAGGCGTTAAGGCTCGGGGAGGGCAACGCACGAAAAGAGATCCTTTGAAGGGGACACATCACGGCGTCGCCGGCCCGACCGCCTGGCGTAGCGCGGCGAAGTAATCCTTGCCAGCAGTGGTGGACACAGGAGCTTTGGCTTTTTCATCAGCCAGTTCGATCAATTCGTCGGGTATTTCCTTCAGGAAAGGGGAGGGGTGGCAGGGCAGCAGTTGTCCGTATTTCTTGCGTGCCAGGCAGTAACTGAGTGTTAGGGTTTGCATGGCCCGTGTCATCGCGACATAGAAGAGCCGCCGCTCCTCGTCCAGGGTGCCTTCCACCTTGGAGCGCGAATGCGGAAGCAACCCATCCTCGATCCCCACTACATAAACGTGGGGAAACTCCAAACCTTTGCAGCTATGGACGGTGATTAAGGTTACGGCGTCGCCCCGATCCTCTTTCTCCTCTTCGCGGTCGCTATCGAGAGAAATCTCTTCCAGAAAAGTTTGCAACCGATCGAGTGGTGGAGAAGACGCTGAGGAATTTGCGTCAAGGGTCACCATCAATTCCTTCAAATTGCGGATGCGGTTTTCGGCGGTCTCGGCATTTTTTTCGGAACGGCGCAAATCCTCGATGTAGCCAATCTCCTGCAGGAACTTCTCCGCCCAGAGCAGGAGAGAAATGCTTTGCTCGCCATTCAGTTGCTCGCGCACTCGTTCAACCAGGTCAAGGAAGCGAAGCAAGCTTTCGCGGGTCTTGGATTGGAAGCTGGCCTGGACATCCGTATGGCGCATCGCCGCATAAACTGACGTCTTTCGCTCGTGGCTGGCCGCCAGCAGGCGCTCCATCGTCACGTCGCTCAGGCCGCGCGCCGGCACGTTCGCAATCCGAAGCAGGCTCACGTCGTCATGCGGATTGATGAACATTTTGAGGTAGGAAAGAAAATCTTTGATTTCGCGCCGATCAAAATAGCTTTGGCCCCCAATCAGATGGTAGCGGACATCGGCCTGGCGTAGAGCGATTTCGAGTGGGCGCGACTGCTGGTTGGTGCGGAATAGAATCGCCTGCTCGCTCCACGGAATGCGGCGGCTGAGCCTCGCGAAGTCAATTTGCTCGACGACTGTGCGGGCCTCTTCATCATCGTTCTCAAAAGTGTGCAGGATGATTTTCGAGCCGTCGCCCTTCTGCGACCAAAGCTGTTTGCCGCGGCGACGGGGGTTATTCTTGATAACGGCATTGGCGGCCTGGAGAATGGTGTTGGTCGAACGATAATTCTGTTCGAGCTTGATGACCTTCACTTCCTGATAATGTTTTTCCAGGTCGAGCAGGTTGGCAACTTCGGCCCCGCGCCAGCCGTAGATGCTCTGGTCATCGTCCCCGACCACACAGAGATTGCGATGCTCCTGGGTCAGAAGGTGGACCAGCTTGAACTGCGCCGCATTGGTGTCCTGATATTCATCGACCATCACGTATCGGAATTTTTCGCGGCACGCCGTCAGAATCGCCGGATGTTCTTCAAACAGCCTGAGTGGCAGCACGAGTAAATCATCGAAATCAATGGCATTGCAGGCGCGCAGGGCACTTTCGTAGCGCGAGTGTATGTGGCGTGCCAGCACGGCGGCACTTTCATCGGCAAAGGCGCCAGGCTTGAGCGCGCCGCTCTTATATCGACTGAGAAAACCTAAGACCACGTTGGCATCGATGTCCTCGCCTTTGGCCGAAATGTGGCTGAGAATCTTCTTAACCGCTCCGAGTTGTTCCGATTCGTTGTAAATGACGAAGTTCTTTTTATATCCGAGCATCTCGATGTGCTGTCGCAAAAGGCGCGCGCCCAGTGAGTGGAACGTAGAAATCGTCGGCCCGTCCGCCTTCTCCCCGGTCTTTTCCCCCTCTCCCCTCAAAGGGGTGAGGGGTGAGAATTCACGAAAATCTGCGGAACCCACTTTTGCATTCTGCTGCCCCTCGGTTTTCCGTTTTGGAATCAATTTGCGTACGCGCTCCTTCATCTCCCGCGCTGCTTTGTTCGTGAAAGTGACGGCGAGAATATTTCCCGGCAAAATCCCTTTTTCAATCAGCCGCGCAATGCGAAACGTAATCACCCGCGTTTTGCCAGTGCCGGCGCCGGCGAGGATCAAGACGGGGCCATGGCTGGTTTCAACAGCGAGCCGTTGCTGGGGATTGAGAGTATCGAGATTGAGCATCGCGCCGCGCAGTTTACGGGCGCGCGCAATGAAGGCAAGAGAGTTTGGCAGTTTATGCCACTGTCACCTCTTTGCTCAAGTACACATCCTGAATCGCGTTGAGCAGGCCGATGCCTTCGTTCATCGGACGCTGGAAAGCCTTGCGGCCTGAAATCAGGCCCATCCCTCCGGCGCGTTTGTTGATCACGGCGGTCGTGACGGCATTGGCAACATCTGCGGCGCCTTTGGATTCGCCGCCGCTGTTAATCAAGCCGGCGCGGCCCATGTAACAGTTGGCCACTTGATAACGGCAAAGATCGATCGGGTGGTCGCTCGTCAATTCAGTGTAAATGCGTTCGTCGAGTTTGCCATAACTGGAGCTGCCGGTATTCAGCGCCTTGAAACCGCCGTTGTTCTCGGGGAGCTTCTGCTTGATGATGTCTGCTTGAATGGTAACACCAAGGTGATTGGCCTGGCCCGTCAGGTCGGCGGAGACGTGATAATCTTTGTCCTGTTTGAAGGCGTTGTTGCGCAGGTAACACCACAGCACCGTCGCCATTCCCAATTCATGCGCGTGAGCGAAAGCTTGAGAAACTTCGACGATCTGGCGCGTGCTCTGATCGGACCCGAAATAGATGGTGGCGCCGACGGCAGCCGCGCCCATGTCGGCTGCTTCTTTGATCGTGCCAAACATGATTTGGTCGAACTTGTTCGGATAGGTCAGAAGCTCGTTATGGTTGATTTTCACCAGGAAAGGAATGCGGTGGGCGTACTTGCGGGCGACCGCGCCGAGGACGCCAAAAGTGGAAGCGACGGCGTTGCAGCCGCCTTCGATTGCCAGCCGGACGATGTTTTCAGGGTCGAAATAATCGGGGTTCTTGGCAAAACTTGCGCCGCCGGAATGCTCGATGCCCTGGTCCACGGGCAGGATGGAGACATACCCGGTGCCGCCAAGCCGCCCATGGCCGATGAGCCGTTGGAGATTGCCGAGCACGCGATTATTGCGGTCGGAAACAGTGAAGAGGCGGTCCACAACGTCTGACCCCGGCAGGTGCAGGCGCGTTTTCGAGATCTTGGGGTTTTTGAAATTGAGAAGAAAGTCGGCTTTGTCGCCAAGTTGTTGTTCAAGTGATGTTGTCATAATGTGTTTTCCCGTATCCCTGAAAAAGATAAATGAGCTGAGTGATTTGCACAATTGTTAAAGCAACGCGATCTTGTCTCAAATCATGCTTTTATTGAACCCATGCTGCCGCGGGATGGCGCGGAAGACAAAGCGTGGAAGAGGGGCAGGGGATACCTTAAAAAAGAAAGGCCGGACTTGATGTCCGGCTCTCTTCACACAAGCGACACGAGAACAAAGTGTCGCTCAACACGCCTTGAACATACTCTATGCCGTGTCCCCCGCTAGTCACCAGTTCTGGGGACAAGGGGAAAGCCCTTGTCAGGCGGGGGTGTCCGATAGGTCGGACGAGTCGGACCCGTCAGACCTGTCGGATTTTTTGAACTGGCTGACACTGGGCCTTTTCCCATAAGCTGGCCTGACCATGCAAACGGCCGCCTATCGCAACTTGCCGCCCCTGGCGGGGCTGTGCTCGATGGCCGACGCGATGAAGCCGGGCCTTTCGGTCGAGCAATGTGTCAACCGCCTCAAGCGCTACCATTATGCCTTCAAGCGGCTCCACCAGATCTTCACGGCCCGAATTACTGCCGAGCCGATTTACGAATTGAAGATGGGCTTTAGTCTGCACGCGCATCTGTGCGCCGAGCATGTCTCTGCCCTTCGCAAACGAGTCAGCGAAATGCGCGAGCCGCCGCTCGGGCTGGGCGAAACGCCCGCTCCGGCCCTGGAAATATTCTTCGATGAAATTCTCGCCGCGCCCGCCACGGAGGAATTGGCGCTGGGTTTATACGAAAAGGCGTTGCCGGCTTTGAAGACGGCATTGGAAAAGCATATCGTGGACACAAACCGTTTAGTGGACGCGCCGTCGGTGCGGCTCTGCCGCTTCGCCCTGCTCGAAATGGACGACATGCTCAAGTTTGGCGCTGCGGTCATCGCGAGCCTCGTGAATGACGAACGCCGGCAGCGGGCGGCGCAGTGGTTGATGATGTTGGAGGATTCCCTCGCAGCGGCTGGAGGGTTGGACGGCACGGCTGCTCCCAGTGGAAAGCCGGTGACGCGGCAATATTCCGCAACCCCGTACCAATACGACCCGGCTCCGCGCCGCGATGAACGATTTCCTGATCCATATAATATGGGCGTCAACGCGGAAGTGTTTCTTTACGATCCGCAATTTCCACCGGAGCCCAAGACATTGATGATGTTCTACAAGCGGCTGCGCGAGGTTGATGTGCCGGAGATGATGGCGAGCATTATCACGGAAACCCCGGGCAAGCCCTGGGCTTATTACCGCGACATGTCGCGTCAACTCTGGGACGAAGCTCGCCACGCCATGATGGGTGAAGTGGGTTTTGCCAGTCTCGACATTGATTGGGCCAAAAAGGTGATGGTGAACTTTACCTGGTCGCTGGCCCTCAACACTCAACTCAAACCCATCGAGCGTCACGCGGTGCTCTATTTTATCGAACAAGGTCTGATGCCCAAAAACGGCAAGCGTTTTGAATGGGAAGTGGGCCTCGCTTCGGGCAACCCGCTTTCGGCTTTGTTCCAGGATTACGATTGGGCCGATGAAGTGCTCCATGCGAAAATCGGACGCGATTGGTATCTGAAGGATTTCAGCAGCAGCCAGGAAGCCGTGTGCTACGGTGATCGCTGCTGGTCGCGAGTGCTGGTGGGCTGGGCAAGCTGGCGCGATCAGGGCCTGACGCAGCATCGCAATTGGTGGCCTGATCTTTATCGCGCTGCCTGCACGCATTGGAAAATTGAACCCGATCCGAAGGTGCTCGCCTTCGCGACCAGTTACGAACAAGTGCGGGCGGATTTGAAGGCGGTTTCGGGGTCGGGGTAGAATACGGATGCGGCATTTATTTGTTTGAGCGCTAAACCGTTAAACCGTTGAATCGTTGAATCATGATTACGAAACACGATCACACCACAACCCTATGAGCAAAGAACACACGCTCTCCGAAATCCGACAGATTGCCATTACCGTCGGCGATGTCAGCAAGGCGGTGTCGTTTTATCGCGATGTTCTGGGTTTGACGTTCCTTTTTAGTCCGGCACCGACTCTGGCTTTCCTTGCGGCGGGGAAAGCGCGCATCATGTTGAGCACTCCGCAGGGCGCTGGAACAGTCGGCCATAATTCGATACTTTATTTCACCGCCACTGACATCGTTGCGACTCACGCCGCAATCATCAAGCGCGGCGCAACGAATGAACGAGCACCGCAGCTTGCCGCCAGGATGCCCGACCACGAACTGTGGACGGGTTTTGTCCGCGACCCCGACGGTAACTTAATTGGCCTCATGGAGGAGAAACGTTAATAATTGGGTTCCACAGACGCACATCAGTCATGAAAACAATAATTGTTTTAACGATTGCAGCCGTCGCCTTCATCGCTGGATGTTCTCGTCCCGGAATCAAAGGCGACGGAGTGATCAACACCTCGGACCGCTCGATTTCTAATTTTTCCGCGCTGGAGGTGGCGGGTGCCTACCAGATCAAATGGTCCAGTGGCAAACCCTCGCTGTCCATTTCCACCGATGAGAACCTTCTCCCGCTCATCACCACGAGTATTAGCGGCAATACTCTGCAAATTGACTGTAAGGAAAACCTCAGGCCGACCAAAGGCATTACGATTAACGTCTCCAGCGCGTCTTTGTCGGACGTGCGATTGAACGGCGCCGTCAGTTTGACGGCCAGCAAGCTCTCCGGCCCTGACCTGAAGCTTGAATCCAACGGCGCATCGTCCATCGGCATCGATGGTTCCGTGACGGATTTGGAAGGGTATCTTTCGGGGGCATGCATAGGTGAGCACCCCTGCTCCCGAAATGGATGCATGGAGTGTTTCGGTTACGGTCACATCGGCGTAGGAAGCGCCAGTCAGTGAGACGCTGGCGATTTGGGTCTGCAAGGATTTCGCATCCAGCCAAACAGGCGAGCCAGTCGAATTTTGACCGGAGTGAAGGGCGTGCTTTATACCAAACCGTGAAATCCAATTCGAATGACAAGAGAACAATTCTGGAAACTCGTTGATCGGGTAAAGGGAACCAAGAAACGAGAAGTTGCGATAGCCAAGCTGCTACGCAAACTGACACCATCGGAAATTGTTTCTTATCAAGAGCATTTTGATACGCTGACCAGACAAGCCTACCGCTGGGATCTCTGGGGGGCCGCATACATCATCGGAGGGGGATGTTCGGACGACGGCTTCATCGATTTCCAGTACGGCCTGATCGCTCAGGGGAGGGAGATTTATGAGTCGGCTCTGGCAAGCCCCGACTCGCTGGCGGACTTGGCGATTCAGGGTGAAATTCCGAACGAACTCTTTGGCTACGTTGCCGACCATGTGTATGAGGACCTGACTGGCGAAGACGAAATACCTCGGCCATCTTCCAGGAAAAAGACACCCAATCCGCTTGGCGAGGAATGGGACTTCGATGACGCTGTGCAAAATGCCCGCCGGCTGCCAAAACTGTGGGCAAAGTATGGCGGCAGTTAGTCACCGCACGACCATCCCGGTAAACGGCGCGACGTAAGCCTGCAAGAATACCAGAATCCCCACCAACGCCGCCAACGCCAGACTGTGAAAGAAAACGTAGCGCAGGATTTCGCCTTCGTGGCCATACCAGTTCGTGGCCGTGCTCGCAACGACGATGCTTTGCGCATCGATCATCTTGCCCATCACGCCTCCGGAACTGTTAGCCGCCGCCATCAGAGTGGGGCTGAGGCCGAGTTGGTTGGCCGTGATTTTCTGAAGACTGCCGAAGAGCGCGTTTGAGGCGGTATCGGAGCCCGTCAGCGCCACGCCGAGCCAGCCCAGCAGCGTTCCAAAAAAGGGATAGAGCGGCCCGGTCTTGGCCAGCGCCAAACCAAGCGTAGCGTCCGTTCCCGAGTAGCGCGTGACATAACCGAGCGCGAGCATGGCCGCAATCGTCAGGAGAGAAAACCGGACCAGCTTCAAAGTGTGCCAATAGGTTCGCGCCATTTCAGCCAGCGAGAATTCCATGAGCAAGCCCGCAAGAATTGCCGCGACCAAAATGCCCGTGCCCGTCGCCGAGAGCCAACTCAGCCTGAAAACCGCTTCTTCGGGCTTGGTCGGCTTCTCCGGCGTAGGCGGCGGCACGACCGGCGGTGAGCGCATCACGGCATTGTGCAAATAGCGCACTTTGAAAAGAGGTTCGGAAAAGGCGTTCATGCCTCCTTTCACCGCCGGCACTCCCCAGACAAACACGATTACGCTCAACAAAAGCCATGGAATCCACGCTTGCCAAAGCTTTGAGGCAGTGTGGCCTGCGACCACGCCTCGTTCGGTCTGCCCCGCCTGACCTGTCCGACTAGTCTGACTATTCTCCGGCTCGCCCCGCGGCCGCCACACTTGCAGCAGCCCCACTAACCCCGCCATCGAACACAGTGAGGCCACAATATCCACCAGCCACGGCCCGTGATAGTTTGACACAATAAACTGCGGCACGGCAAAGCAAACTCCTGCCGTCAGCGCCGCCGGCCAAACGCCTAACATCCCGCGAAAGCCCGACATCGCCCAAACCACCCAAAACGGAACTAAGACCGAGAAGAACGGCAATTGCCGTCCAACCATCGCGGACAAGGTCACCTCATCGATTCCAGTCACCTTTGCCAGCATCACAATCGGCGTGCCCAATCCGCCGAAGGCCACTGGAGCGGTGTTAGCGATGAGTGATAACCCGGAGGCGGCCAGCGGTTTGAAGCCCAGTTGAATCAGAATCGCCGCCGTCACCGCCACCGGTGTGCCGAAGCCAGCCGCCCCTTCAAAGAACGCGCCGAAAGAAAACGCAATCAAAATGACCTGGATGCGCGGGTCAGGCGCCAGCGTCGCCAGGCTCCCGCGCAACACCTCGAACAAGCCCTTCCGGACCGTTAGTTGATAGAGAAAAATGAGGTTCAGAATAATCCAGCCGATCGGGAATAGACCATAGGCTGCGCCAAACGCAGTGGTCGCGGCCGCCGACTGGACCGGCATGCGATAGGCAAACACCGCCACGGCTAACGCAACTGCCAGCCCCAGCAAGGCCGCGTAGTGAATGCGCATCTTGAAGACCGCAATCGAGCTGAGCAGCACTACCACAGGCACGGCCGAAAGAGTCGTGGAAAGAAGCGCGTTGTGCAACGGGTCGTAATTCTGGGTCCAGACTTCAGTGCTCATCGTCGAGTGGTTTTGTGGCCGAGAGCAAATGGGGAGCGGACGGGAATGTCCAGTTTAAACTGGTCCGGGCTCGTATCCTTTGCGTTCCCTTGCGCAGACCTTCGCGTCCTCTGCGTTTAAGCCGGGGACCCCAGCGAACTCGCATGGTTCACATTTAACGCAAAGGCCGCGAAGGTCTGCGCAGAGGAACGCAGAGGCGGGGTTCATCGGCGCATCTCGTCCCCCAGCCACGCAAGATAACGCTCAGTGCCTTTGTTCAACTCAATCACCAGAAACTCCGGGGTGTCGTATGGATGATTGGCAAGAATGCACTTTTCCAGGCCGGACAAATTGGATGCCGAGGTTTTGAACAGTAGGAGCACCTCGGCACTCCGCTCAATTTCCCCCTTCCACCAATAATGCGATTCCAGTCCTGGTATTAAATTTGCGCACGCCGCCAGGCGCGCTTGCAATGCAGCTTTGGCAAGCCGACGCGCCGACTGACGGTCCGGCGCGGTCACCATGACTATGGCGAATTTGTGTGCCGATCTCATAATCAGTATTCAGTGTTCAGTATTCAGTATTCAGTCTCGATCAGCGGTTGCGCTCGCAACTGAAATACTGACTACTCCTTTCACCGCCGGTTCATCCAGCCTGTCGTACGCCCTCCGCCGCGGCGGCGCTGCGCAGAATCGCGACGCTGCTGAACAACGACCAGAACCACGCGATGACGCAGAGCGCCAGGCCGGAGATCCCCGCCCAGGCATAGGGGCGATAGCATTGCTCAATCGTGGCGTCGGTCGAATCCAGTTGCGACAGCAACCGAAAAACGCTCGCGAAGTAGCAGATCATGAAGCCCATGATCAGAAAGAATCCCGCTAACATAATGGCGGATTGGACATAACCAATTCGCTGGCCGGCCATCACCGTGCCCATGCCGGGAAAGGCGAGTTGATTGATGGCTACGCACCCCCAGGCTCTGGGGCGGGTTAGTAGTTTGGCCTTCATGGCGTGGTTGTTCGTCTCGCGCACGGAAAAACTGGTGCGCGTGGCGGGAGTTGAACCCACAACCTGCGGCTTCGGAGGCCGTCACTCTATCCAGTTGAGCTACACGCGCAGCCGACTCCACATAGATTACGAAGAAGATGGCCGTACTGCAATTTTATTCACCGCATTCCAGCAGGTAGGGCGCGCCGGAATCCTGGCAAAGCTCGCGAATCTTATGCGCCAAGGCCAGCGGAACCGGGATGCCGTCACGGCTTCGTTCAGTGTAACACGCCTGCTCAGGATCTCCGGGAACGAGCACGGGCTGATTCGGATCAGTACGCTTCGACGCGCGCAGGGCCTCGATCAGGTCGTCCATGTCTCGCTCGAATTCTCCTTCAGCGCGGAAGGCGCGCGGATCGAGCGCGAGGAAAAAATGGCCGACATTGTAGCGGTCGGCTTCAGGGTGCAGTCGTGCGCGGGTCGTGGCATAAAAAGCGCCGGGCAGCATCGTGGAAAGAATTTCGACCATAGCGGCGAGTCCGTAACCCTTATGGCTGCTCATTTCAGAACTGCCGCCAAGCGGAGTCAGGTGGCCGTGCTTCAAAGCTTCCTGCGGATCGAGCACAGGATTGCCCTGGTCATCGACGGCCCATCCGGGCTTGATCGGTTTGTGATGGAGGGCGGCCAGTTTGATTTTGCCGAGGGCAACCGTGCTTGTGGCCATATCGAGACAAAACGGCGGATGACGTCCGGCGGGGGCGGCGAAAGCAATCGGATTCGTTCCAAACACCGGCTCAGCGCCAAAGGCGGGAACGACCGTTGGACGCCAAACGGAAGTCGTCGAAACGCCGATGAACCCTCGCTCGGCCGCGAGCAGCGCATACACCCCGGCCGCGCCGTAGTGATTGGAGTTGCGAACGGCAACCGAACCGACGCCGGCGACTGAGCATTTCTCAATCGCCAGGTTCATTGCTTTGAACGAAGGATAATGGCCAAGCCCGCCACCGCCATCGAGCAGGGCGGTGGCGGGAGTTTCGCGCAGGATTTTGATTTCGGGATTGAGGGTCAGTTTTCCAGCGCGGCGAAAGTCGTCATAGAGCGGCAGCATGGCGATCCCGTGTGAATCAATTCCTCGCAAATCTGCGGCGACAAGCATGCGCGCAATGATTTCGACCTGCTCTCCTTTCATGCCCCAGGCGCTAAAGAGGGCGAGCAGTTGGCGGTTCAGCGTGTCGGCGGGAATCGTCATAACAGTGCAAATGAATGACGCGCTCGAAATAAATGACCAATGACCAATGACCAATG
>Ga0247668_1000367_pt1 | contig 11350 bp, 9 predicted proteins | sample CNK09_metaG_FD_182737 | JGI IMG/M metagenome (GOLD analysis project Ga0247668, IMG submission 182737) | Soil microbial communities from Purdue University Martell Research Forest, Indiana, United States - CNK09 | ecosystem: Environmental > Terrestrial > Soil > Temperate forest > Bulk soil | place...
CGTCGCGATAAAGCAGCGACCGGATACGCCGCTCCCATTCGGCCCAACGCTTCAGGAGATTGGCGAAACCGATGCGGCGATATTCCTTGAGGTCGCTGAAGAAACTGCCTTTCTTGGCAATCTGCGACATGGCGACGTCACGGCCGTCGCGCGTGATGTGGATGTAGAATGCATCCGGCATGAGCTTCAGCAGAAAATCGAGATGCCGGATGTCCGCCGGCGTCTTGAAGGCAAGCCTGCTCTTGCCGCGGCGCCTTAACACCGGTTCGAACATCGTCTCCAGAAAGGAACGCCCAGCCGCAAACACGTGATCGGGTTCGACACCGGCGACATTGCGCACGGTTCCGTATGGCCCCTCGATCATGCCGTTGATAACACCGCGCAACGCGGGATCCGGACCATAGGCCCCGAGAAGCCATGGCGTTTCCGGCAGCGCCGCGATTTCGGAATGGCTATCCAGCAATACGCGCAGCAAAGTCGTGCCCGACCTCGGCACGCCGATAATGAAAATCGGTGCGAAGCCCACTTCTCACCCCAGTAGACGCAAACGAGCTTGAGATGTGCGGACCATAGGTGGGGACGATGACGGCCATGTGACAACGAGGATTCTGCAGGCGAATACGCCGTAACCCGTAATATTTAAGCAGAAGCGTAAGCATAGATTGATCTTCGTCAAATAAAGTTCGATTCACTTAAAATGCAACCATTCAAAATCAACAGGTCTTAACGGCGTCGCCCCTAGCCTCCTCGCGCGAATAGCTCGAGAGGCGCCAATGCCGGTCTTCAGGCGATTTGTTGCGATAGTAATCCTCATCGGTCTTTCGGCCTGCGCGTCTCCGAACTTGAGCGTGACCGCGCCGACCCAGGCGCTTCCTTCGACACAGGCGGCCGAGCCTGCGCCGGCCAATTCGGTGATCAATGCCAATGCGGTTCTGCATGGTGCCCCAGCCAAGCCGCCTTCCGGCTATGTCGCCTTTTGCGCCCGGGTTCCCGATCAATGCGCCATGCCGACCAACGCGCCGCGCGAGATAAATCTGACGGACGATGTCTGGAACACACTGGAAGCGGTGAATACCGCCTTCAACAAAGCCATCGCCCCCGAGGATGACCGCGATCATTACGGCACGACGGAATATTGGACCATTCCCACCGACGGCTATGGCGATTGCGAGGACTATGTCGTGGCAAAGCGGCAGGCCCTGATCAAAGCCGGATTGCCGGCGCCGGCTTTGCGCATCGCGGTGGTTTTTGCGCCCCATTTCGTGCGCCACGCCGTGCTTACAGTCGCAACCGACAAAGGCAATTACGTGCTCGACAATTTGCGTTCCGGGATCGTGACCTGGGACAAGACTGGGTATGCCTTCATCGAGCGCCAGGATCCGGCCTCCAGTTCAGGCTGGGTTTCGCTGGAATAGGCTTAGTCGTCGCCTGCGGCCGAATGACCGGCAACAGCGCACACACTGTCACAAACCATTCACGATCCGCGGGTGATATGCCCCCGATTTTCGGCCGGAATTTGCGGCCGGGCGGAACGGGGCTGAATGAACCATTTGCGGATTGTTATGGAGAGCCGGCCGGAGCCGTGCCGCCTTTGCGGCGGGCCGACCACCGTCAGCTTTACGGCAAAGATTCTGAAGAAATATCCCGCCGATTTCCACCGCTGCGACCGGTGCGGATCGATGCAGACGGATTCGCCCTACTGGCTCGATGAAAGCTACGCCGTCGTCCATTCGGCGACGGACACGGGCATGGCTGCCCGCACGCTTCAAATGGCGCAACTGACGAGTCTGTTGTTACGGATTGTCGGCGTCGGATCGCAAACCCAATGCCTGGATTGGGGCGGCGGCAACGGCCTTTTCTGCCGCATGATGCGCGACCAGGGCTACAATTTCTTCAACTACGACAAATATGCCGAACCGTTCTATTGCGCAGGCTTCACCGCGAAAGACGCGGGCATCGCAAAATGCGACATCGTCACGGCTTTTGAGGTCTTCGAACATTTGCCGGATCCGAAGACCGAACTCGCGGACATCCTGCGATTCCAACCGAAATTGTGGATTTTCTCGACGCAGCTTTACGAGAATCAAGGACCCGATTGGAAATATTTTGGACCGGGACTTGGGCGCCATGTTTTCTTCTACAGCGAACAGGCATTGCACGAATTCGCCGGCGCGCATGGTTATCGCTTCATACGCGGCCGCCATCTGCATTTGTTCGCGAAACGGTCGGACAACCCATATTTCAGAAGCGGATTCGTTCAGCGTCGCATCCGGAGGATTCTGAACGGCGGCAAATTGGCCGGACTCGCCGCCGGGTTGCATTTCCTCGTGCGGCAGCATCACGCCTACCGCTATTGGCAGTCCGATTCCGACCGGGTGCGTGTCCAAACGGAGCGGTCCGAGCGGCCATGAAACCCCGGCTCGCCTTCGTTTCCCAATGGGACGCATCTCAGCCCAATGTGGAGTCGGGCTATCCCTATTCCATGCGGCGCCAATTGCAGAAGCGCTTCGACGTGATCGATCTTTTCCCGTTCGATCTTCCGGGCGAATGTTTTTGGTTTCCCGTCCGGGCGGCCTACCGGCTTTCCGGGCGCTATCACCATCCAATGCGGGAACCCTCGCTGCTGAAGCGGCTGGCCGGCCGTATCGAATCCGCGCTTCGTACGGCCAAGCCCGATATCGTGTTCGCGCCCTCTTCTCTTCCGATGAGCTATGTCGAGGCGCCCTGCCCCTGGGTCTATGCCACCGACCAATTGTTCTGCGATTTTGTCGATTCCATTTACATAAGACCGCCTTCAGACCGCTTCCGCCGCCTCGGTCATGAGCAGGAAGCGCGCGCGCTAGCCCATGCTGCGGGCGCGACCTACCCGTCTGATTGGGCCGCCAGCAGCGCCGTGCGTCATTACGGCGCCGACCCGAGCAAGATCGCGATGATTCCCTGGGGCGCCAATCTGCCCCGCGACATCGGCGAAGAAGACGTTGCGGCGGGAATGGCACATCGGCCTTTCGATTGCTGCGAGATGGTCTTTATCGGCCGCGATTGGCGGCGCAAAGGCGGCGATACGCTCGTGGCCACGGTCAGCGAATTGAATCGCGCCGGCCTTCCCACCCACGCCACCATCATAGGGTGCAATCCGCCCGGCCTTTCGAAAGCGCATTTTACGATTCATCCTTTTCTCGACAAAGCTGAACCGGAATCCTTCGTGCGGTTTGCAGCAATCATGCTGAAGGCGCATTTCCTGTTCCTCCCTTCTCATGCAGAAGCCTATGGGCAGGCTTTTTGTGAGGCCATGGCTTTCGGCGTGCCGGTGATCGGCTCGACGGTCGGGGGGATTCCCACCATCGTGCGCGAGGGCGAGACCGGTTTTCTGAAGGCTCCCAATACACCGGCCACCGAATTCGCCGCGATTGTTCGCGCTGCGCTGGAATCGCCTGCCGCCTACCGTGAAATGGCACGGCGAGCACGCGAAGATTATCGCGCGCGCCTCAATTGGGACAGTTTCGGCCGGCGGCTCTGCGATACTATGACGGCTCTGGTCTAGGCTCGGGCATGGAACCGCACGATCTTCCGGCCTCGCGACGTCAAGCCGTTCTCGGCGTGTTTTGGGGTGCGGTCGAACGGGCCGCGACACAGGGCATATCCTTCCTCGTCGTGCTGTTGCTTGCGCGCATTCTGGGACCGGAGAATTACGGCCTGGTCACGCTGGCAGCGACCGTCGCGCTCCTCGGACAGATGCTGCTCGGCGAGACGTTCAGCCAGGCGCTGATTCAGCAAAAGAATTTGGAGCCCGCTCATGGTGCGAGCCTGTTCTGGACCTTGGTCGGGGTGGGTGCAGCTGCGGCCGCGGCGCAGTTTTTTTTGGCTGGCTGGCTTGCCGCTGTGTTCGGGCAGCCCAGTCTGGCGCCGTTGTTGCGTGCGCTTGCTCCGCTGCTTTTGCTGAGCGCGCTTCAGGCCGTCCCCGTCGCTCTATTCAAGCGCGCACTCGATTTTCGCGCGCTCGCCGCGTCTTCGACGAGTGGAACCTTGCTTGGCGGCGTGGTGGGTGTGGCGCTGGCCTATGCGGGTTTCGGGCCGTGGAGTTTGGTTGCCAATCTTTTGGTGCAGAACAGCGTTGTGACGCTCGCGATCTGGCGGCAATCTGCGTTCCGGCCGCGTCTCGTGTTTTCGTGGCGGCATTTGCGCGAGTTGTGGTCGCATGGACAATACACATTCCTGGTCCGCATTGCGGCGTTTGCCTCCAATCAGAGTCCGCGGCTTCTCATCGGTTATCTTTTCGGCCCGGCGGCACTTGGCGCCTTCAGCCTCGGCTTGCGCGTCGTGGAAATTCTTTATCAGCTGGTCTGCCTACCCGCCGTAAACGTGGCGGTGTCCGTGATCGCCAAGATTCGCGACGATCCCAAAAAGCTGACGCGCACCGTCCTCACCGCCACGCAACTGGCCGCGATGATCTCGGCGCCGATATTCGTCGGCCTTGCGCTGATCGCGCCCCTCATCGTGCCGCTCGGCTTTGGCGCGAAATGGACGGCGAGCATTCCGATCATCCAGATTCTTTGCGTGTATGGGATTGTCGGAAGCTGCGCTTTGATCTGGGGCGCGATCATCGCCGGCCTCGGGCGGCCGGATGTCACACTTGCAACCACCACGACTTCGGCCGTGGTCAGCGTGAGCGTATTGCTGCTGGCTGCACCTTGGGGTCTGGCAGCCGCTTCTATGGCATTCGTGGCGCGTGGTTATCTGACAATGCCTTTCACGCCTCTGATCATTGCGCGGCTGACCGGCATTCCGGCCGCCGTCCAATACCGCGTATTCGCGCCGGTCGTGCTTGCGGTGCTGATCATGGCGATTTGCGTGGAAGCAACGATCATTGCGCTTGGCGGAGTGGCTGCGCCCTTTGCGATGATTGCAGCGTCGATTGCAGTGGGGGTTTTCTCCTATGGGATGACGCTTTACGTGGTGGCACGACCGGTCTTACAGCTGGGCATGTCCTTTCTCACCCATCTGCGCCCCAGCCAAGCGGCTTGAGATGGAGGAGACACCGCCGGATCAGATTTATGCGTTCATCTGCGGGCTGCATCGCAGCGGCACGACGCTGATCGCGCGCGTCTTGGCAGAGCATCCCATGGTCAGCGGTTTCAAGGACACCGGCGTCATTGAAGACGAAGGACAATTCCTTCAGAGCGTACTGCCGCTCGAGATTGCTTTTGGCGGTGTCGGCCGCTTCGGTTTCGACCCCCGCGCACATATGACCGAAACCTCACCGCTGAACACGCCCGAATCGTCATCGCGGCTTTTGTCGGAATGGGAGCGCTATTGGGATCGCAGCAAGCCGGTGCTACTTGAAAAAACGCCAAGCAATCTCTTGCGCATGCGTCTCTTGCAATCGCTCATACCGGCCAGCCGTTTCATCATTGTGACGCGCCATCCCATAGCCGCCAGCCTTGCCACGATGAAATGGACCGAAGGCAATTTGTTCAGTCTGATTGCCCATTGGGTGCATTGCTACACGATCGCTCGCGATGACGCCAAAGCGCTTCAGCACGTGCTATGGGTGAGCTATGAGGGCTTCGTCGCGAACCCCGCTGGCCAGTTGGCGCGGATGGCGGCCTTTCTGCAAATTCCGCCGCAGCCGGGATGGACGGCGCAAATCGCCAACGAAAACGAAAAATATTTTGCATTGTGGCGGGCGCGCTATATGGGCGATTCCGATCGCGCCATTGAACAACTCCCGCCGGAACACGAGCGCAGCCTCCTCACCCGCATTCGCGAGCGAATTGCCCGTGACGCCCAGGATCGCGAACTGCCGCTGCACCGGCGTCGTAATAATCGGCGCAATTTCTATGACGCGCTGGACGCGGCGGCTTTGTTCGAGCCCGCTATTGCCGAATTCGGCTACAGTTTCTCCGATCTTTCCCGCTTTCCCACCGGCCATCAGATCGAGTCCCTTCCAGGATTTTTCCGCGAGCCTTAGCCAAGATTATGGTAAACAGCTCCTATCCCGTCAGCTGTTGCTACGGATTTTGGCAGCAATCGCGGCGGGGCATGATTTTGCGTTTCAGCGTCACCAATAAGGAGTTTCTCCCATGGCAATGACATGGCTGAAAGTGGTTCGCTCCGATGGTGGCGGTGAAGACGATGATTTCTATATGGATGGAGATTTCATCGATAAGGCCGGGACAATCGGTAAGCCGCTTCGGGCGGAGACGGGGGATCATATTTTCGAGATCGTGGACGCCCAGTTCAAACCGCTATGGCGCAAGCAACAAGTCGTCGATCGGCCGCAAGGCAATAGCAGCGTCACGCCAGTGACCGTCACATTGGAACAAGTCATCGCGGAGAGTAAACCGTGAGCACCTTCTCGCGCATTGCCATCGCTCTCACGTTGGTTGGCCTTGCCGCATGCGCATCGCCCATCATCCCGACAGAGCTCACGCGCATCGATCAATTCTCCGGCTACCGGTACAATGTGCTCGATCAGAAAGCGCCCAAGGCTCTCCCAAACGCAGCGGTGATGCTGTCCTTTTCCGGCGGCGGAACCCGGGCGGCGGCCTTTGCCGATGGTGTGTTGCACGCGTTTGCCCAAACCGAACTCAGGAACAACGCCGGCGGCAACGTGCCGCTTGCAAGCGAGATCGACGTCATCTCTTCGGTCTCCGGTGGGAGCGTAACGGCCGGCTATTTCGGTCTCGCGGGTATCGACGGTCTGAACACACTCGAAAACGATTTCCTCTACACCGATGTGGAAGGTGCGTTGATCAAACGCGTGCTCGGAAATCCGACGCGGCTCTTCTATCCGCGCATCGGCGTGCTTGAAAGCTATTTCGAGGACACGCTGTTTCATCAACAAACGTACCAGAAGATGATCGACGTCAGCCTTAGGGGGCGTGCACGCCGGCCCTATATCATCCTGAACGCCGCGGACATGGCCAGCGGATCGCAATTTTCCTTCACTCAGGACCAGTTTGATCTCATCTGCGCCGATCTCAGCAGTTTCAGGATTGCGAATGCGGTTGCGTCGTCTGCGGCTTTCCCGGTCGCGTTTTCGCCGGTCACCATCAAGAATCGGGCGCCCTGTCGAGCGCAGACGGAGGCGGCATCCATGCCTGCGACAGGATGGGGGCTGACGGTCGATCGGCTTCCCGAACCCTCTCGCATTACTCTGGACCGCTCGGTCACACCGCAAGGCGGCGTGAATTATCCAGCCGCCGGAAATCTCGCGCGATTTCGGCGCGGTACCACCGATATCAACTACCTAAACCGCGATGCCCGGAAAAATTATGTTCAGCTGCTCGACGGCGGCATCGCCGACAATCTTGGGCTTACCATGCCGTTCACCTTCCTGACGTCGGCGACCGAGTCACCGTCGATCCTGAGTTGGGCAAACACTGGAAAGATCGACAAGATGCTTTTCGTCGTGGTGAACGCGCGCGGCGAATCGGCCAATGATTTCGGGACGCGCGAACGGCCGCCCGGTGCCGTGGATAGCCTGCTGGCGAGCATCGGTACGCCGATCGACGCCACAAGTTTTCAATTCCTCGGCCGCGTCGATGATATTATTGACGATCGGGTCAAGCCCAAATCGACCGTCGTCGTCGGGTTCGATTTGATCGCGAACCCCAATTGCCGCACGCATTTCCAAGGACTCGCAACCGCCTGGACGCTGCCGCGCCAAGATGTGGACGATTTGATTGCGCTCGGAAAGGCGATGGTGTTGCAGTCCCCCGCCTATAAAGAATTTGTCACGGCGGCTGGAGGCACCGTGCCGCTACCCGAACGATCCGTGGACCAGATTTGCGCGCCCTATCTGAACCCGCCCCGCATGTAACGGGCCTGGCTTCAAGGGTGGCTCGGCAATTTCGAAAAGAAATCCCAGATCGCAACGGGGGCATCCAGATCGCCGGTCTCGCGCCCCAAACCGCCCCAATCCTGCGGCGTGCGCGTGGGCACCACATGCCCGCCGCCATGAACCGCATAGAGCACAACAAGCGTTTTGCCGGATTGCGACCACGTCGTCTCGTCGACCGAAGTCGGATCGGATGGATTCTTGTGCGGTAGATGTTTCATTGCAGGAGCATCCGTGATCCCGTTGAGCTTCGCCCAATATTGCGCCGTCTCCATGGACGAGTAGACCGGGCCGAGACTCGTACCGCCGAGCATCACATTGCCCCCATTGAAAGGATTGATCGGATCGGCGGTGCCATTGATGATCATCACCGGCATGGCCGCGCCCGACGGTGTGCAGGCGAGATTGGTCGGCACCGGCACGCTCGCTGACAGCGCCGCGACGCCGGCGAACACATTCGCCCGCTCCATCGCGAAGCGGTAGCCGAGCTGGCCGCCATTCGACCAACCGGCCGAGAAAATGCGCTTCTTGTCGATCCCATGTTCCGCCGATTCCTTGGCGATGATCGCATCGACGAAACCTTCGTCATCGATATTCATCACGCGCGCCGGCTGCGGCGAGCCTTTGCGGCAATCGTTCCAGGTCGTCTGAAAGCCGTCCGGATAGGCGACAAGAAATCCGTCGCGGTCTGCCAACATGTCGAATTCGAACGCGGTCACCCCGCGCATGGAGGCGCCATCGCCGCCCGAGCCATGGAAGACGAACAGGAACGGTGCATTCGGTTTCAGATTGCGCGGCACGTAGAGCACGAAGCTCCGCTGCCCGCCCTTCACCGCCACGGTTTCTTCTTTCACGGTGCCCGTCAGATTGGGTTGCGCGGCCAACGCGCCCGTGCCGGAATTCCAATAAAGTGCGGCGGCAAGAAGAATCGCCGCAGCCGCACCAATGCCGAGCCGTTGCGCCGTTGAACCTGTCATGGGAGTCGCCGTCAAAGGTTGGAGCGGCATCCTAACAGCTTGCGCGCCTTAGAGCACGAGTTCGATGAGGAACGGCCCGCGCCGCCCGTTGGCGTGTTGCAACAGGTCGGCGAAGCGCTCCAGGGTTTCCGCGCGCGCGGCCTCCACGCCCATGCTGCCCGCCAACCCGACCCAATCGAGATCGGGCCGGTCGAGCGCGAAGAGGTCGCGCGAGGCTTTCCCGCCGACGGCACCGACCTGTTTCAGTTCATGAAACAGGATGGCGTATTTGCGGTTCGACAGGATCAGGGTGGTGACATCCAGATTCTCGCGCGCTTGGGTCCAAAGCGACTGGACCGTGTACATGGCCGAGCCATCTGCCTGGATGGCGATCACACGCCGCCCTGGAGCGCCGATCGCCGCTCCGGTCGCAAGCGGTAGGCCCCCGCCGATGGCCCCGCCCGGCACTTGCAGCCAATCATGGGACGCGGCGGTCTTCGTTGCCGCGAAAAACGGACCGCGCAGCGTGATCGCTTCGTCAATCAGGATCGATTGCTCGGGCATCAGCGCCGCCAGTGTCGCCGCCGCTCCCTCGGCATTCATCGGACCGGAACCGGGCGCGGCATTCGTGCGGTGTTCCGGAATGGGCGCGTCCGGACAATTCAATTCCGACGCCAGGCGGGCGAGCGCATCCGGTAAATCCTCATCGGAGCGGGCAAGCACATGCGAGACCGCATCTTTCGGCGACATGATGCCGGGCTTGCCCGGATAGGCGAAGAAGGCAACCGGCTCGCGCGTACCCACCAGGATAAGGTGCTTGGTATCCTTCAATTGCGCGACGGCTTCATCCACCGGATAGGGCACGATGTCGAGCAGCGGCCGCCCACGCCCGCGCGCAATGCGGGCGTTGAAGGTCGGCGCCAGGATGCGAGCGCCTGTCGCGGTTGCGATATTGTAGGCCGTCGCAAGGGCATCGCCATGAAGCGCCGCACCGGCAAGCAAGATCACCGTCGGCTCTCGCGAGCGCAGCGCGCGCGCCGCATCCTTCACCGCATCGTCCGATATTTTATCCCGCGCGGGCATGGGCAGGGCTGCGCCCGGCACACCGCCCTCGTTCCAGCTCACGTCGGACGGAAGGATCAGCGTCGCGATTCCCCCCGGCGGTGTATAGGCGCCCCGCACCGCCTCGGCCGCATCGGTGCCTAGCGTTTCCGTGCGCATGGTCTTACGCACCCATTGCGAGACGGGCCGCGCAAAACCTTCGACATCGGACGCCAATGGCGGATCGAGCGGCGCATGATAGGTCGCCTGATCACCGACAATATTGACGATGGGCGTGCGCGCCCGCCGGGCGTTGTGGAGATAGGCCAACCCATTCGCGAGGCCCGGCCCGCAATGCATCAACGTCGCAGCTGCTTTGCCGGCCATGCGGCCATAGCCATCTGCCGCGCCCGTCACCACGCCTTCAAACAGGCCCAACACGCAACGCATGCCCGGCGCGCGGTCGAGCGCGGCCACGAAATGCATCTCGCTGGTCCCGGGGTTGGCAAAACAGGTGTCGATGCCCGAAGCGAGCAGCGTGCGGACGAGACTTTCAGCGCCGTTCATGGCAATCGCTTCCCGTCACTTGGAATCGCGCAGCGACACGGTGCGATTGAACACCGGATGGTTCCGTCCCATGCTTGTATCGAGACAGAAATAGCCCTGGCGTTCGAACTGGATCGCCTCGCCCTCACGGGCCTCCCCGAGCGCTGGCTCAACTTTCGCGTCGGACAGGATTTCCAGCGAAAGCGGATTGAGGTCCTTGGTGAAGTCGCCATCCGCGCCGGGATCGGGCCGCGTGAAGAGCGGATTGTAGAGCCGGATTTCCGCATCCACCGACTTCGCCGCGCCGACCCAATGCAGCGTCGCCTTCACTTTCCGGTCGTCGGGAGCATTTCCGCCACGCGTTGCCGGATCGTAGGTACAGCGCAATTCCACCACTTCGCCGTTCGCGTCCTTCAGCACGTCACGGCAGGTGATGAAATAGGCATAGCGCAGCCGCACCTCACGCCCCGGTGAAAGGCGAAAGAATTTCTTCGGCGGGTCTTCCATGAAATCTTCGCGCTCGATGTAGATCTCGCGGCCGAAAGGAATGCGACGCGTGCCGGCGGAAGGATCCTCGGGATTATTGACCGCCTCCAATTCCTCGATCTGCCCCTCGGGATAATTCTCGATCACGATCTTCAGAGGCCGCAGCACCGCCATGCGCCGGGGTGCGCGCTTGTTCAGTACCTCGCGCACGGCGTGATCGAACATGGCAATATCAACGATGCTGTTCGCCTTTGCGACGCCGACGCGGCGCACGAAATCGCGCAACGCCTCGGGCGGCACACCCCGGCGGCGCAGACCGGCGAGCGTCGGCATGCGTGGATCGTTCCAGCCCTCGACGTGGCCCTGGCGTACCAGCTCCGTGAGGATGCGCTTGGACAGCAGCGTATAGGTGAGGTTCAGCCGGGCGAATTCATATTGCCGTGGCCGCGAGGGCACCGGGAGATTATCCAGGCACCAATCG
>Ga0247668_1000368_pt1 | contig 11286 bp, 5 predicted proteins | sample CNK09_metaG_FD_182737 | JGI IMG/M metagenome (GOLD analysis project Ga0247668, IMG submission 182737) | Soil microbial communities from Purdue University Martell Research Forest, Indiana, United States - CNK09 | ecosystem: Environmental > Terrestrial > Soil > Temperate forest > Bulk soil | place...
GACCCACGACTTCTAGTAGATCGGATTTACGAAGTCGTCGCGAACGATCAAAGCGTCAACTATGGCATCTTTGTCGAGTTACGCGAAACGATGTACGCAAACCTCTGCCGCGTCTCCAATCAAGTACCTCACACTGAGCATAAGCGTCCGCTCAAGCACGCAATGGACGACGACACCATGCCGCTCGCCGAGATCGTGGAAACGTATCTCGCAGGCACGCCGTTTATAAATTTCCTCATGCAACCGGTGCCAATCCCGGTGACGTTTGAACAGCGCTTCAGCCATACGCATATCGTTGGCGGAAGTGGTGCGGGTAAGACCCAACTCCTCCAAAGCCTCATACTGCATGATCTTAGGTCGGAAGACCCGCCAGCTCTTGTAGTGGTCGATTCGCAAGGCGATTTAATCAACAACATCTCGCATCTTGCACTCTTCGACCCTGACACCGGCCCGTTGGCCGACAGGCTCGTAATGATTTCACCAAAGGATATTAAACACCCGCCCGCTTTGAATATTTTCGATGTGAATCGCGAACGGCTCGACAACTACGACGAGGCCACCAAAGAACAGGTAACCGCAGGCGTTATTCAAACCTTCGACTATCTCTTCACTGGTCTCATCGGTGCAGACCTCACCGCGAAGCAAGGCACGCTGTTCCGATACATCGCACGCCTTATGCTCGCCCTACCCGAAACGATGGGACGCAATGCAACAATCCTCGACATCATTCACTTAATGGAAGATCCCACCCCATACATCGACGCGATTAACTCCTTGCCGCCAATTCCTCGTGATTTTTTCGTCAAGGATTTCATTGGATTACCGAAGGGCAGAAATGCCTTTCATCAAACGAAAGAGCAAGTGCGGTATAGACTTCAGGCCATTATCGAGAACCCCACCATCGCGCGCCTCTTTACCTCGGAGGCTACCCGTATTGATCTCTTCACCGGCCTCAACAATGGAGCAATAATCCTTGTCGATACCGCAAAGGATTTCCTCAAAGGTGCATCAGCTAATTTCGGCAAAATATTTATTTCACTCGTATATCAAGCGATCCTTGAACGTGCAGCCATTCCTGAGCACGAACGCAAACCAGCATTCCTAATCGTGGATGAAGCAGCCTCTTATTTTGATAGCAATATCGACGATCTGTTGACCGAGGCTCGCAAATACAAACTGGGGTTTGTCGCGGCGCATCAGTTCCTCGATCAGTGCAGCAACTCGCTACGGGCATCTCTTGCCGCAAACACCAGCATCAAAATGGCATCGGGCGTTTCGACAAGTGATGCTCGTTTCATGGCGCCAGAAATGCGCACCAAGGCTGACTTTATATTGGGACAGCCCCCGCTCCATTTCGCCTGCCACATCAGGAATGTGACACCCGAGGCGGTAAGCATTCCAGTGCAACCGGGCCGTATGGAGTCGCAGCCTAGGCTTTCGGAGGATGCTTATCTCAAACTGCGAACGTTAAACCGGAGCCGCGTCACCTTGCCGTCGCCCCCGAAGCTGCTTCCCGTCACGCGACAAGTTCAGGATGCCCCGACGCGCAATCCACTCTCATCTAGCAGGGGTGAGGATACGGAGAGCGAGTGGTAAATGTGAACTATATTCATCGCGGAATATGATGACCGTAGAGATCCAAGGCTGCTCATACTGCACGATTACGAGCACGCGGCCGTGCGCTATTGCTTGTCAATGCAAACGGACACCCTTTTTCGGCGATCGCGCTACGCAAAGCCTCAGCCTAAGGATAGAATTATCGCGATAAACGAACGCGATCTTCGTATCTTTGAAGCGATTCATCGGCACGGGCCGCTTCCAACCCATTATCTCTTTGAGCTAGCAAAGGGCCAAGGCGACAGTTTTAACGCCTTTAAACATCGTCTCACGCAGCTCTATAACGGCACTCTTGACGGCAAACGTTATTTGCTGAGGCCTAAACAGCAATATGCGGCCTTCAATGCCCGCTACCAATATCTAGTCTACGAGCTACATTCGCTCTCGGAAGTGCTCCTTGCCGAAAACGGTCGGTTCTCTCCTTATATTTGCTCGGGTAAAGGGCATTGGGTTCACCAATTCATGGCGGCGTGCGTGAGCGCCTCAATGGAGTTGGCGGCACTCAAATCGGGCCACCGCTTTATCGGAAAGCATGAAATTTTTGCACGATCATCTTGCCCGGAAAGCACGCGCCAAATGGAAAATCCGCTGGCACTTCCCCATCAAACGTTTTCGGCCACCGAGTACATCGTGCCCGATGATCTGTTTGGGATTGAGTATGCCGGCATCAAACCAAAATACCGATTTCTGGCGGTTGAAATCGACCGAAACACCGAAAGCGTCGAGCGGAGCAACCTGAGACAAAGTTCGTTTGGCAGGAAAATCCATGCTTACCTAAAGGTGATGCGTAGCCGCAGTTACAGTGCTCATTGGGGCATACGAAATCTAAGGATGTGCACGGTCACTACTAATAGGACTCATCTACGTCACCTTTGCGCTTTCGTACAAAAGCATGTCGATGCCGAATTCGCTGGACGCTTTGTCTTTCATGCCGAACCCGATTTCGGCTCAACCTGGAGAATTCCTCCGGTGATGTACGATCTCTTGTCGAGACCGTGGATGCAGGGAGATGGTGGCCTTTTCCATATCGACCACCATTAGCGTGCAGGCGAACCGATTGCGGTGAGATCGATGGATTTGGGGGACTCCACTCACTTGGCATTATCTTGAGACACGAGACCACCGGTTTCTGCGTTGCCAATAATTCTCGAAAGAGATGCAAGCATTCCAGCTACGAGGAAATGCTCAGAGTATCGCTTTTGTATTTTCTGACTCCACAAAAGCAATTCTTGCGTGTATGGTGTTTGTATCCGCTGTCCTTTCGAGGGGAATAGTGTCAGCGGGCTCTTGGTGTAATGCATCAAGGGAGTGGGGCGTTCGATCAATAGCCAAGTATGTTTCTTGCGGTTGTGGTCTATCGCGAGGTCGGTTTCCTTTTGCTTGGCGATATGAAGGTCCCCAACCCCGATGCTGCTTGTTGGCAATAGGGGACGCACATGCTCATTGTCGATCACATGCCTTGCGCGGATGATGGAAAGCCAATGCGCTTTCTCCCAAGTGAAAACCAAGGGAAACGTAGCTTAAAGCCGCCTACTTAATCATGCATTACACGGCTGATAGCAACGCAGAGAGTTCCATTGCCAACCTTACCGCCCCGCAGACGAAGGCATCAGCGCATCCTGTAATTGCCGATAGGTGAGCATTACCGATTGATCAGTCGATAAGGATGGAGGTATTTCGTGCGGCCCCGTTTATTCCGCGTCAACAGCGTCCTTCTCACAGGCCTTGTGCTCGCGCTCGGCGGCTGCCAGAGCATGCCAAAACTGACCGATCGTGTTGAGGTTGATTCGTCCGAAGAAGCGGCCAATATTTTCGTGTCGGCCTACCCTGCCGTGCCATGGGCCAATATCTCCGCAAAACTCGCCCCCAGCAACAACCTAACGATCGACCAAGCGCGTACACTGGCTGCGGTGATAACGCAGACCGATGAGAGCCAGGCGCTCTCATATTTCGCCGCCGGCCTCGCGGTCGGACTTCCAGGAACAAGTTCCGTTACAACGACCACGCTTGCAAACGGCGCAACGCAGACGACCGGCACGCGCACTAGCAGCACGGGCACCGCTCCGACGTCATCCGGCTCCGCATCAACGGTCCTTCCAAATGGTCCCACGCCTGACCTAACCAAAGGTCCGTTGGCAATGGGCATCGACGGCACGACCCAATTGATCAACGGCACTGGGCTCTATCAATTGGCTCAAATTCTTGACAATCAGATCGCGAATGAAGTGCTGCCTGACGGATACCGGGCCTACCTGCTGACATTCCAGGTCAATCTACAGCCTCTTCGCCGCAACCTCGCGTATGACGCCTACACTGACATTTCGTTGTTTCCAGCCAACTGGGGAGAGGCGGTCAGCACATCCGCAAGTACTGACCACGATTCAGGCCAGCTTCCCGCCGTGAAGCTTTATCCCTTGATCATTGCGGACGCGATGGAAACGACGAATGTCGGCCGCAGTGTGCAGGCCTTGCGGCAAGCGTCGTTGCAGCTTTCCGGGATCGTCAGCGGCTTCGGCATCAACGCGAGCGGCGGCGGCGGCTCGAACAACTACAACAGTATCGTGGCCCTGGATAAAAACAGCTTGGTGACTGCAGGGCGCGTTAACGACAACACGCTTCGGGTTCGGCTCGGGGCCGAGAATTCGGGCTCCAGTGGCCTCGCAATGGTTCCTCGTAGTTATAACGTCTCCATCGTCGTAATGACGCGATGGGACCAAGTCAGCGCGATCTCGAGAGTCACCCGATTGTCGGTAGTGACCCATACGACCATTGTCAACGACCAAGGAAAAGTCTTGGGCAGTGGTGCAGCGAGAAGGCGTTCGGAACTCGCCTTTAATGTCGCTCGGACAGTAAAAGACTTCGCCTACCCGACAATCGGTGATCGGTGCGGCTCTTCTATTTCTCTTTCGACCGATCTCGAAAAATCGCGTAGCGAACCCTACACGACGACGGCCCTGAATTTGCTACGTGCGCTCGATCGGGGCGACTACACGATGGTCCAGAAGTGCCTCAGCCTCCAGGCTACTCTGGTGGTGAACGAAGACATTGCCCTTCAACGACTGTTGGCCGCGCTTGAAGAAGTCCAAGTCAGCGCACGATACGCCAATTTCCTCATAGCGCTGCAGGACAGCGCGCCAAAGATTCCAGATCCTGATCAGCTTGTTTTATTTTCGGACGACGGCAAGCAGACAGCCTCGGTTGTTGTACGAGGCGGCGGTGGTCTCGATGCTAAACAATTGCAGGCGGCGCTATTTTTAGCGGACAATCGAAAAAGGCTCCTGCCAACGGCGATAACGATGACGGGAGACGGGAATGAAATCACCATCACCTTTCCCTCCTTAGCGAAACTCGGTCTCGACATCGAAAAGGACCTCGCAAAGGACAACCCGCTTCATTTAGCAATTGATAGGGCCGCCGATCTCACCAAACGAGACGCAACCAAGATTGCTTTTTACGGGATCAGGCTCGTTCCAACTGACGCCGCCAAGACCTCAAATCCGGTGCAAGCGACACAAACCGTTCTTGTCGCCGATGCGTCAGGAACCGACACGGTGACCTTGTTGGTTGCGAAAACTGCTCCTGCCGGCGCCCACCTGATGGCGTCGGGTGGTAATTTTCGGACGGCGGCTGGTTCCGTCACTCCGACCGCCTCCGGAATTGCGCTCCCCGTGGGCGGCGGTGTCGTCACAATCACCCTTGGAGATTTGACGCCCGCACGCCTGGTCACCGTGACCACAATGGACGCCAACAACAAACCCATTGGCGATCCGATTAGCTTCACGGTCGATCGAGCGGCGCCAAAATAGATTACGGATGAGTGCAAGCAAGACTCCCTAGTACAGCCGAGATCAAATGGTCGCTTTTGACCGACCTACGTTCCTATTGCAGGGATCCGCGACTCATGTTCGAACGAATTGCGACATCTGTGAACCCATACTTGACGTGACCGCGCCATGCGACTGAACCCAGATGTCATCGCCACGAGCGCGCGACGCGTTAGCGCCAAGCTCGGCTCGTCGAATACCAGTCCTATCGTCCCAGCGACGGCCGTTGAACTATCCAATTCCGTCAAGGAATATATCGCGAGCGCGCGAACACATGACGATAACAGCGCGTTTGAGAGAGCCATCGGCACTAATGACCTCCTGAGCCTCTACTATTTCTGGTCTGGCCTGCATGCGTCGCGTTCGGTGGGCCGCATTGTCATCGCCGCCAGCGGTTCCGATCCCGCGGCCGCGGCCACCGCATTCCTAATTGCGCCTGGTTTGTTGATGACCAATTGGCACGTGTTTCAGAACGCAGAGGTCGCGAAGCGTGCCCGCATCCAATTTGGTTACGAGGCCGATGAGAACGGGTCCGAGCGAATCTCGACGTGGTTTTCGCTCAATCCGGATCGATTTTTCATCAACGATCAGCATTTGGATTATTGCGTGGTCTATGTCGACGAATCGACACAGGAAGGGCCCGATCCCTTACAAACGTTCGGCTGGCTGCGGCTGAACCCAAATTTGGGCAAGACCGCCTATGGACAATATCTATCTCTCATTCAGCACCCAGAAGCACAAGCCAAGCAGGTCGCAATCCGCGAAAATAAGTTACTGCCGTTTGACGATACGGACGATTTTCTGACCTACCAGAGCGACACGTTCAAAGGGTCATCAGGCTCTCCCGTATTCAACGATTTCTGGGAAGTCGTCGCATTACACCATGCGGGAAAACCCGCCACCGACGCCGCCGGGAATTATCTCGACCGCAGCGGCAAGCCGATTGTAGGCCGGACGCCCTTGGAGGATGAAATTCAATGGGTCGCGAACGAGGGCGCGCGGACCAGCCGCATCATTGCGCATATCAAAACACGGGCATCTAAAGGCGATTTGTGGGCCCTGCTCGAATCCACGTTTTCCGGCACACTGCAGGCGCCCGTACCGTGGACGGTGATTTCCGGCGCCCAATGGGAGCATCCGCGGCTGCCGATTGAACGCTCCGCGGATGTCCCGGCGCCGAGCGGCACCTTTATCGCTTATCTCCCGCTCAATGTTTCAGTGCGCATCGAAAGTCTGGACCAGCCGCCGCTTAGGGCGCTCGTAACGCAAGCCCCCACGCTCCTAGCGCCCACTCCAGCTGCGGATCTAGGTGAACCCCGATTCGAGACACTGAACTTCGACGATGATTATGACGATCGCGATGGCTATGATGAGACGTTCCTTGGCCGGAACAATCTCGCGCCACTGCCGGCAATACTATCGAGCGCCAAAAATCAGATTGCTCCCTTAAAAACGAAGGGAACGCTGCTTGATTACCATCACTTTTCGTTGCTGGTACACAAGGTACGCCGTTTGCCGGTCCTAACGGCATGCAATGTTGATTACGAGGACAGCGAACGTGGCGGCAAGGGCAGGGCGAGTTTCGGCAAGGATCAATGGATCACTGATACCCGCATGGACGAAAAATATCAGATCCCAGCCGGCTTCTACGACCGTTGGAAAAAGCTCGATTATGGCCATCTTGTCCGCCGCGAGGACAACTGCTGGGGCGCCTCGGCAAAGGAAATCGAGTACGCCAATTCGGACACATTCCATTTGACCAACTGCACTCCGCAGCATGAAGCCTACAATCGGTCGAATAAAAAAGGTCTCTGGGGCCTGCTTGAAAACGAGATCGGAAAACAATCCAAATCGGACAAGGGAATCGCGAGGTTGTGCGTATTCGCAGGACCAATCTTTGACGAGAAGAAGGACCTCGTATGCGACGACAAGGCTGGGAAGATTCTAGTTCCGCTCTCATTCTGGAAGGTCGTCGTGGCGCCGCTGCGTAAGGGCGGCCTCGGTGCATACGGATTCATTCTTTCCCAAGCCAATGTCCTGAAGGACGATCCGCCATTTGAGGATTTCGTACCCTCTGATGCGTTCGTCCACCAGCAAGTATCACTGGCCGTGATCGAGGCCAAATCCATTGTGCGGTTCGACGAGCGCATCAAGCAAGTCGATGTATTCAAAAATAATGCCGCCGGGAGCGAGAGCCTTACGATCCAATCGATCGAAGATATACGTCTGGTTTAAGCAGACGAGATTGCCGATCGGGCAACCTGGAGAAAATCCATGGCGGACGAGATAATCACGCAGCATATCGGACTGCTGTTCGTGCACGGAATTGGCGAGCAGAAAAGGTTTGAACATCTCGTTAACACAGTCACCCAGTTTGCCGAACTTATGCTCCAGTCTGAACCTGAAGCCCGTGTGTCGGTGATTGATCGCACGACCGACTGGAAACTTCCTCCCGGTCAGCCGCATCCGCAAGGCTTAGCTCCTATCAGTTTAACCTTCCGGTCGAGAAACAAGAATATTGAGTATGAATGCTATGAAGTATGGTGGGCTGATCTTGGTGCTCGCTCAGGATTATTTGATCAAATTACCTTTTGGCTTTGGGGGCTCGGGCAGTGGAACGCGCCCATTTATCGAGACCTAGATGCGAGTAGGCTTCGGAAAGATAAAGCGAAAGAGTATAACAAACCCGTATCCCCTCTAACAAAACTTCCGCAGTCGGTTGCGGGCAAGATTCTGCAGGAACCGCGCACGCGATTCGAGCTAATGCTTGCGGGACTTTCGGCACTATTCGTTGGTATAACGTGGAGCTTAGCAAAGCGCGTTCTTGCCTCTTTACTTAAGCAGGCACCAACTCCTACGTTAATCGTTCAATATGTAGGCGACGTTCGCACTTATGAGGAGCGAGCTGCGCCAGGAAACACTTCAATCTCCGATCCGGGGTATCCGCGCCGAGTGGGCATTCGTCGTCGCATGGTTGCCGAAATGACTACGGTGGGAACGCGCCCATTGCATGGTTGGTATGTCCTGGCTCACAGCCTTGGAACTGTGGTTGCTTACAATGGATTGACTGAGATCGGTCACGCGCTTCCAAACTATCTTTCGGAAGACCAGTGGGAACACCTAGACCTTCGTTACAAGCGTGACGATGAATGCGAGCGTCGAAAAGACGTGCATGCGATGATGCCTGCACGTCCGCATTGGTTGGTAGAAGAGGATGTTATCAACCGTCCGATGTTGTTCGACAACTTAAAGGGCTTTCTCACCTACGGTAGCCCGCTGAACAAATTTTCTGCTCTTTGGCCACGTATCGTCGCGACAGCCACGGACAGAACCGGGGGAACTTTGTTTCCGAATTGTAGGTGGGTGAATCTCGCCGCTCCTCACGATCCCGTGGGAGGCATGCTGAGGGGCTTCAGTGCAGGTAGTGGTAACCTTCCTGTCGGGGCAACACCTACTCTGGAAAATCGTGCAACCCCGCTCGACTTGGCATACTTGCTCGCGCACATTCGCTATTTTGCCGGCGTGGAACGGTGCAATCTGTCGGGATCGGCAACTCAGAAGCGGGCCGTCATGAAATGGCTCTTAGGAGAAACCAAAATCGATATCCCGACGTACCCGCAGAATTGGGTTACGAGGCTTCTGGCAATCAACGTTGTATACGGCACATTTATTGTTCTGCTCTGGCTTGCGACCGCGTGCCTTGTAACCATGGTCGGCGGCGTATCACTCTCATTTTTCGCCGGAGAGAGACCCCCTCGATTTCAGACTCGTGAGGCATTTATTGATGCATTTCTCCCAACGGTTGGCCCGGTTCTAGGCATCGCCCTGGCGATTATGCTCGTATTTGGTTTGTGGCGATGGGCAAAAGAGAGTTCTCTAAACGGCACTTTAGCTGAGGCAGACAAATTAAGTGACAGCGATAAGTCAAGAGACAAACAAGCATCCTGGGACGCGGTGATTGTTATGCTCAAAATGCATGCTGAGGCAGGGTTCTTTATGCTGACTGTGTTCGGGGCAACCACCATATTGGGTATATACTTCGACGTGGTCTCGCGCGCGCCTATACCGGAATATCCAACCGGCTGGTTAGCTGCGGGGATATCAATACTGGGCATAATTTCTGCTGCTATCGTACAAACGTTGATTAACAAGACTGTTCCATCGCTGCGACGGGTTACATAGGAGTCGCGGCTGAGCGTTCGCGCGCTTCACAGCTCGCGGTCGAGGGGTAGACATTCCTCGGTGATCGGATCAGTCGGACCGTCAGGTTACGGCCTCCCATTCCCGATGACATAAGTGGAGGCATCAATGGTCGCCCAGGTCGGAAAAACTGAATTAGAGTACGCGAAAGAATTTTGGACCCTCGCAAATATCATTACGGCATTTGCGGTATTCCAAATGATTGCATACTTATTTAGTGCGGGGGCCAACGACAGTAAGATAAGATCTGGTATCATTCAGATTCGCAGGGCCATTCTCGTTGGAATCGTTGTCGCTACCCTTTTATATTCAATTGGCGTCTGGCTGCTGGGAAATTGGCAAATCGAATTGTTAGAGCGCAACGGACTACAATCACTATCTTACTCGCTTCGTTGGGTGCAGTCTGGGAGAGTTGTCGTAATCGGCCTTTCGGGCGTGGTTGGTTTTTGTGTCACGTTGATTCTGCGGCCCAATAAGCGATGACGCCTATTCGCGTAGGGTCGGCGCAACGTTCGCGCGGCTTACCTTCACCAACAGGTCAAGGTCTTAGGATATGCCGCATTATTCGATCCGCATTATCGCGGGCGCGTATAGAGAATCGGCGTGCCCATGATGGTGAGCAAAAGAGAGTTCATTACTTCAATGCGCCGGCGGTGGGGTTCAAGAAGCGGTGCCAGCCTGCGGACAAAGCCGAACTTACTTCACTGAACAGAATACCTGATTCTGTTCACCGGCGTCTGCGTCTTTGACGCAAAACGAAAGTGCTTAACGGCGCCGCTTCGGTGCTCACAGTCTCGACTCTCTTGGACGTAGCCCCTCCTGTTCAATAGGATGGAGTTGCCGAGTCTTGGGAGGCAAAGCAGGGCGGCAGCATGTATTCCATTCTCCACATCTCGGACCTCCATCGGTCGCCTGACGATCCAATCGGCAATGCCGAATTGATTAGTGCTCTGCTGCGTGATCTGTACCGTTCCTCACGCGAAACTCCGCCTATACGGCCGCCAGATGCAATTGTCGTAAGCGGTGACATAATTCAGGGAGTCCCTTTGCGCACGGACGGCTTTGAAGCGGAGTTAGCTCGGCAATATCAAGTCGCGCACGAGTTCTTGGATACTCTGGCGGTGAAGCTTGTCTCAGGAGATCGCTCCAAGGTTATCATCGTTCCAGGCAACCATGATGTTGATTGGAACACCGCCCGCAAAGCAATGACTTTGGTAGGTGTCGAAGATGCGCCAGCCGACATCGCGAAAGCCCTATTTAAGGATGATTCCATCTATCGATGGAATTGGAAAACGCGTGAGCTTTACCTCATTTCCGACTCTACAAGATATGCCGACCGCTTTAAGTCGTATCGCGAATTCGTGCGGACCTTCTACGACGGGGTACCTGGACTGTTGCGAGTCTCGGCCGAGTCGGATGCGAATCTCTTCCAACTATGCGACGGACGTATTGCTATTGCAGCTTTTAATTCGTGCAACACGAACGACTGCTTTGCTTTTCACGGCTCCATACCACGAGAATTAGTAGCACAAACCGACTTAGATCTTAATGGATTTGATCGTCGCTTTGAGTTGCGCATGGCAGTTTGGCATCACAGTGTAGAAGGTCCACCCCACAGAACGGATTACATGGACATTGATATCGT
>Ga0247668_1000369_pt1 | contig 11218 bp, 10 predicted proteins | sample CNK09_metaG_FD_182737 | JGI IMG/M metagenome (GOLD analysis project Ga0247668, IMG submission 182737) | Soil microbial communities from Purdue University Martell Research Forest, Indiana, United States - CNK09 | ecosystem: Environmental > Terrestrial > Soil > Temperate forest > Bulk soil...
GGTGCTGGCGAAAATTACTTTGCTAACACCGGCCTGGCGAGCGGCTTCAAAGGCATTGTGGACGCCGGTCAGGTTCATCGGCAGCAGGCGGGTGTGGAAATCATCTTCGTCCGGCACGGCGGCCAGATGCACCATCGCCTGCACGCCGCGACAGGCTTCGCGCAAAGCCTCGAAGTCGCGAATATCGGCTTGCACGGTTTCATCGTCCCCTTCGCCCGGCAGGGTTTTGACGTCAAGCAAACGGAGCGCGAAATGCTCGCGCATGAGCGGGACAATTTGCGTTCCGACTCGGCCGCCAGGGCCTGTGATCAGGATTCGTTCGCGCATTCGTTACCCATCATTGTGCCGTCCAACCCCCATCCAACAAAATGTCCGTTCCGGTGATAAAGCCGGCCTCATCCGAACAGAGATACAAAGCCAACTGCCCAACCTCTTCCACCTGACCCCAGCGGCCGAGGGGGATTTTGGAGAGGAACTGGGCGTTCAATTCCGGATTTTGCAGGATGGGCGCGTTCAGTTCGGTTGCAAACGGACCGGGGCTGATGCCGTTGACGGTTATTTTTTCTGGCGCCAGTTCCAGGGCGAGGGCGCGGGTAAACCCAAGCAGACCAGTCTTGCTCGCTGCGTAGGCGGTTCGTCCGGCGATCGCGACGTGGCTCATGATAGAAGTGAGATTGAGGATGCGGCCGTAAGCCTGGCCTTTCATCTGAGGGACAAAGGCGCGGCAGAGCAGGAATGCGCCGGTCAGATTGGTGTCCATCACCTGGTTCCACTCGGCCAACGTAAAATCGGTGACTGATTTGCGGATGTTTATCCCGGCGTTGTTGATGAGGATTTGGATTTTACCCAGCCGCTCGGTGACATCTTTTTGCAGTTGCGCGACCTGGAGTTCATTGCTGACATCCGCCTGGAAGGTTTCGGCTGCGCCGCCCGCTGAGCGCACGGCCTTGGCGGTCTCGTTCAGTTGGTCAAGGTTGCGCGAGACCAGCGCAAGCTGCGCCCCGGCCCCGCCCAATGCGAGAGCCATGGCCTTGCCGAGTCCGCGGCTTGCTCCGGTGATTACTGCCACTTTGCCTGCTAATTTCTTTTCGGTCATGGGTTTGTTTAAGCAGATTCTGGAAGGGAGGTCACGCGTTTCTTGGAAGATCTTACTAGCTCGAAGGATCTCTTTTACTGTCCGTTTCGGGGAGCTACAGCCGCTCAGCAACAAACTTCTTCAGCCCCATGCGATGTACGCGCGAGGACAACGTGGTGGGTTTGAGGCCGAGCAGCACGGCAGCGCCGTCTGAACCGTAGATCTTGCCGCGGGTTTTGGCGAGCGCGTCGAGGATGAGGTTCCGCTCGTGCGCTTTGATTTCGCCTAATGAAGCGGGCGCAGATTGCGCTCCGCTTTCAGTTTTGCGCGGAGCGGAACGAAGTGACTCGCCGCGGGGCAGGGCAAGTTCCAGATGGCCGCCGCGCGAACGGATGGCGGCGCGTTCGATTACGTTTTGAAGCTCGCGGACGTTGCCGGGCCAGTCGTAAGACTGAAGTTCCTTGAGCTGCGCGGACGCGAGGCGCGGCGGATTCAATCCGAGTTTGCGCGCGGATTGCACAAGAAAAGTCTGCGCGAGCTCAGGAATGTCTTCGAATCGGTCCCGAAGGGGCGGCAATTCGATGGGAAAAACGCTGAGGCGATAGTACAGGTCCTGCCGAAAGCGGCCGGCCTTCACTTCGGTTTCGAGATCGCGGTTCGTCGCAGCGATGATCCGCACATCGACGGTGCGCGTGCGGTCTTCGCCCAGTTTCTCGAACTGCCCTTCTTGCAAGACGCGGAGGAGCTTGCTCTGAAGTTCGAGCGGCACTTCGCCAATCTCGTCGAGAAAGAGCGTGCCTTTGTGCGCGAGTTCGAAGCGTCCGACGCGATCCTTCACGGCCCCGGTGAACGCGCCGCGCACGTGGCCGAAAAACTCGCTTTCGAAAAGCTCGCGCGGGACGGAGGCGCAGTTCACTCGCACGAGGGCAGCATTCTTGCGCGGGCTGCGCTCATGGATGGCGCGAGCGACCAGTTCCTTGCCTGTGCCCGATTCACCTAGAACCAGCACCCCGGCGTTGGTGGGCGCGACCATTTCGATTTGCGCCAGCACTTTCTTGAGCGGCGGGCTGTCACCGATAATCGCGCGGTAGTTCCCCCGCACCTCCTCCTGCAAATACTCGTTCTCCAGCTCCAGGGTCTTGCGCTCCTTGATGCATGAAAGCAAGCCGATCGTCCCGACGATTTCGCCGCGGCCATTGCGGTAAGGCAGCGCCCGCACCGATACCCAGTGGCGTTGACCGTCTTTGCGAGTATGCTCGTATTCGTAGCTTTCTTCTTTGCCGCCAAGCCGCTCCTTGAGGCGTCGGCGCATCAGAGGCCATTCGCCTTTCGACCCGAGCAATTCGTAGCTGATGGCGCCAATGAGTTCAGAACGCGGGTAGCCGGTCAGGCACTCGATGCGGGAATTCGCGTAGAGAATGCGGCTTTCGCGGTCGGTGATGATGACGCCTTCGCCCAGGCTCTCGACAAACGAGCGATAAAAATCCTCGCGCTCGTGCAAGCGCCGGCCGAGGTTCTGCGACCTTGCCAGCAAGGCTGCCGGATCGCCGGCTTCGGTTACTGTGGCTTTTTCCGCGCGTTGAGTGGTGAACGTGCTCATGCTGTTTTATATAATGCCGGAATGGACTTCGCGCAACTCTTTTGCGTTTAATTGAAACGCAACATTGGTGAATAACGCACATGCGTTGCATTGTCGATCTCACGGTCCGTTTTCCACCTAGGCTGAATACCCCATTAACAAAAGCCCTTCTTCGAATTCTAAACTGTGAGAGGCACTTGGCACGTTACCAGCAGTATGCCTCTCGACGGAACAACGAACAGACAACATCGAACAAACAAATAGAAAATTATGAGTGCGAAAAAACTTACTGGAAAAGTGGCAGTGGTCACCGGAGCTTCCAAAGGAATTGGAGCCAGCATCGCCAAACATCTGGCCGCCGAGGGCGCGGCCGTGGTCGTCAATTACGCATCGAGCAAAGGCGGCGCAAATCGCGTCGTGAGCGAGATCACCAGCAATGGCGGGAAGGCCATCGCCGTTCAGGCCGACGTCGCGAACAAGGCTGACATCGACCGGTTGTTCGCCGCGGCGAAGAATACCTTCGGGCCAATCGATGTGCTCGTCAACAACGCCGGCATTTACGAATTCTCGCCTATTGAAGCCGTGACGGATGAGCAGTTTCACAAGCACTTCAACCTCAACGTGCTGGGTTTGCTGCTGACGACCCAGGAGGCGCTCAAGCATTTCGGGCCGAACGGCGGCAGCATTGTCAATATCAGCTCCGTCGCCAGCACTCTCGGCATTCCGGGCGCCGCTGTTTACAGCGGCACCAAAGGCGCTGTCGATGCGATTACCCGTTCGCTGGCCAAGGAACTTGGGCCGCGCGGCATCCGCGTCAATGCCATCAATCCCGGCATTGTGGAAACGGAGGGCGTCCAGTCGGCTGGCATCGCTGAGAGCGACATGCGCAAGCAAGTCGAGGCGCAAACGCCACTGGGTCGAATCGGTCAGCCTCAAGACATCGCCACAGCCGCGGTTTTCCTGGCTTCGACGGATTCGGCATGGCTGACCGGCGAAACTCTGACCATTTCAGGAGGTTACGGATGATTCGAGGCGAACCATGAAACCCGCCATCCATCCTGAAATCCGCATCGGTCACGTGCATCTGACCGTATCGAACCTTGGGCGCGCGCTGGAATTTTACCGCGACGCGCTCGGGTTCGAGGTTACCCAGCGCTACGGCACGAGCGCGGTCTTCCTTTCGGCGGGTGGCTATCATCATCACATTGGACTAAACACCTGGGCCGGCGAAGGCGCTCCTCAGCCTCCGCCCGGCCGCACCGGTCTCTATCACTTTGCGATTCTCTACCCGAACCGACGTGAACTCGCGCGGGCATTCAAGCGACTCTTCGATCACGGTGTCACCATTGAAGGCGCTTCAGACCATGGTGTCAGCGAAGCGATCTACCTGCGCGACCCCGACGGCAACGGCATCGAACTTTACCGCGATCGGCCGCAGGAAGAGTGGCCGCGCGTCAATGGTGAATTGCGGATGACGACCGGGCCGCTCGACCTCGACGGATTGCTCGCCGAACTGCACGAACCCACGAATGAGAACCGTGCCTTTTCCCTCTCCCCTTCCGCCTTCGCTCGAAGCTTCGGCGCGACCGCGCCGGAACGAAGTAGAGGCGGGCAAAGAGGAGAGGGCCGGGGTGAGGGGTGAGGCGGTTGTTCGATCTTTCCTTCATGGAAGCGCTCCGTTCGCCCGAACGAGTAAGCGGGTGATGCGACAACCAGAGTTGGCTTGCGCAATGTATGGAGTCTCGGCTTTAGCCGGCAGGGTGTTGCTTCTTGAAGGCAGGCACACACTACGTGCGAGATCCAGGGCTAAACCGGCTAAACCCGTTGGACCGGCTAAAGCCTGGACTCCATGCACTGCGCTGTGCTTGGCGCGGGCAATGTTGCCTAACGCGCTTCCTGCCCTGGTTTATTTTGCAGCGACTTTTGATCTTCCCGTTGTTCAGGGACCGTGGAAGCAGCAACGTCCACGACTGCGCTACCCGATCCGGCTGGAACGGTTTTTTTCTGGCGAGTGGCAAAGAGCACGGCAATTGTCCAGGTGGGAACGAGATCGACCATTGGCACCAACTCGGCGATGAAGCTCGGCAAGAAAGCAAAATGCCATCCAACGAGCAGCGTCAAAACCACGCACACGATGACATCCAGTATGTCGTCGAGCACTGAGACCAAGCCCTCCCCAAAAAGAGGGAACAAGCCGATCTGCAAGAGGTCAGCGCTCATTGCCACCAAACGGGCTGCGATGATTCGCCTTCGGCTCAGTATTTTCACATCCGTCAAGTTCACCGCTAGAATGTAACCTGAAACCCTCGTAGTGCGCTATTTTTCGTCTTTGGAAGTTGAGCAGGATTTAGCCGGCGGCCAGCCGCGAGGATTTCCTTAACCACGGATGGACACGGATTGACACGGATTTGGGAAGACACGAAATTCACATACTCGGAAACCCGAATTCGTGGTCATTCGTGCAATTCGTGTCGATCCGGTCTGCTTCATCCCCGAAATCCGCAGTCAAATCGCTTTCATCCCGCGTCCGCCGGGCTGCGTTGATCCGTGGTTAATTTGTAACCGCCTCAATGCGGATCGTGTGCGTTACCGGCACGAAAGCGGCCTTGATGGCGTCGGCCAACGGGGTGCGCTTTTTCTCCGTCTCGGCGGCGATGGCCTCACGGTCAAACTTTCCGGCGTCGTCCTTCAACGCGAAGAGCTTCTTCATCTCCTCGTCCTTGACGTCGTCGATGGTCTTGTATTTGCCGCTGACGAGGTCGTGAAAGATTTGTTTGATCTGTTTGGTTTCGTAGTTCTGTTTGGCAATGACGGCGGCATCGACTTTCTTGAAGGCGTCGGAGAAAGGGTTGACTGCAAAATCATCGGCGAGGTTCACGCCCTTGGCTAATTCCGCCGCGGAATAAGTCTTCGACTCATCGCCCCAGGTGACTTTGTAGCTCTGCGCCTTCCCATTTTTGGCGATGAGCGTGAGGCGGTTCAATTCCTGGTTGAAAGGAATGAGCGTCATCGCGGAGCGGAGGCTGTTGTCCTTGGTCAATTCGCCGGTCGCACAGAATGGGTAGCGGCTGCTCTTGATTTGCACTTCTCCATCCTTCGCAGACAGAACCTGGTGTCCGTTGGATGCGGTGGCGTGGCTTGAACCCAGATCCACCGTAAAGGTGCCGATCTCGCCATCGAGGCCGAAGGATCTCAGGAAGCCGTAGGCCATGACCAGGTGTCCAGCCCAGCCGGGATGCACGCCGTCCTTGCCGGCAATGGCGTAGTCGTCGCCGTATTTCTTGCGTCCTTCAAAGCCGGCCTTGAGCATTGGCCAGAAGATGTCCGCAAAGCCGGCGTTCTCCGCCTCGGCGATTTCGATGCCGATATTGCGTAGCGTACCGAGATTCAAGTTCTTCATTTCCACACCCGCTTCGTCCCAGTTCGTTGCCTTCTTCAACCCAACGCAGCCGGGCGACCCTTGAATGGGGCGAGCGCCCGCCGCCTTGAACGCCTGAACAATGGAGGTCGAATACTTCCGGTAACGGTCACCGATGGAATCCTTGTAGGGCTGATAGCCGTGATCGTTCATGCCATAACAGGTAGTGGCGATGGTCGGCTTGAAGCGCAGGCAATCGTTCGTCATGCGCGCGAGAAAGCCGGGCGCCACTTCGCCACCCCAGCCATACTGGCGCACCATCACGTCCAATTCAGGCACGCAGACGGTCAGGTAGGTTTCCATGATGCGCGAGTACATCTTCTGCTCCGTGATGGAGTCGCCGCAGATGGCGAGGCGGTCGCCCTTCTGGAGCGCCAGGCCGGCCGGACGCGGCGCTTTCTTCGGTTGAAATTTTTCGAAGTAGGGATCACTCGGTTTGGATTCGAGGTTGTCCGCGGCCCAGGCAGTAGCGGCCAGGGTGGCGACGAAGGCGAGAGAGAGAATCGTGCGCATAGTGTTTTGTATTATTGGGGCGGATTGTTTGGATTTGCGCCGCGGACGTCAAGCAGTTTACAAGCATTTAGCTTAAAAACGGCAGTTGAACCACGGATGAACACGGATGAACACGGATGAAGAGCGCGTTGCCGAAACACGGGAATTCACCCCATTCACCCAACAGTTGTGCCGATTTGCTTTCCTTATCCGTGTCTATCCGTGTCCATCCGTGGTTTCTCCCGCTTCAATTGCCGTTTTTAGGTTAACGGTCTCAACGTTGGGAGTTTCGCCCATTTTCCGGCCGGGTCCGCTCAGTACATAGATTGCCGCTAAGAAGTAAGCCGCAGCGCTCAAGAGGAGTGCGGTGCGAATGCCCAGCCAGTCCGCAATACTGGTGATCCCCAAACCCGCGAATGGCATCAGTCCAAAGAAACTGAGGCCAGCAATCGCCGACACCCGCCCGCGGAGGAGAGCGGGAGCACGCTCCTGGACGACCGTATTGGCCAGTCCAATCAGCGTCGAGACGCCGAGTGAGAGCAGAATCAGCGAGCCTGCTGCCATCGCAAACCGGTGCGAGGCGCTGAGGCCGGTGAGGGCGACCGTAATGCCGAACACCGCTCCGAGCATGAGGCGGTGACGTTTTTCCCGTGCCAATCCAAGCAGGCCGATCGAGCCGGTGAGGGAGCCGATCCCAGAGATGCCCATGAGCAAACCCATCTTATCCGGACCCAGTTGCAGGACGTTTTTCACATAAAGCGGAAGCATGACCACCATCACCGGGAAAACGAAAACCGTGGTCGAGGCCATGAGCGCAATCATGGCCAGTGTCGGTTTATCGGAGCGGACATAGGCCAGCCCTTCTTTCATTCCGCTGCGGCGTTGTTGCTCTTCTTCGATAGTGCCCTTCCCCCTCGGCCGAATGGTAAATAACGCGGCCATTAGCGCCAGGAACGAAAACGCGTTCGCGAAAAAGGCCCAGGCTGGTCCCCAAATGCCAACGACGTATCCAGCCAGCGCCGGACCAATGAGTCTCGTTCCGTGAAAGACCGAGCGGTCGATAGCGATGGCCGTGGCTATCTCCTCTTTGCCGACGAGTTCCGGGACCAGTGCGGCGGCAGCGGGCATCTCGAAGGAGGTCGCTATGCCCAGGACCACCGCGACCGCAAGGATTTGCCAGACCTGGATTCGGCTCGTTGCCACGAGCCACCCCACCAGTACGGCCAGAAGAATCTGCACCACTTGAGTGAGCAGCAGGATATTGCGCTTATCGTATCGGTCGGCGAACGAACCGCCGATCATCGAGAGCGCAATCATCGGCAGACCGGCGGCGAAATTCACCATCCCGAGCATCACCGCGCTGTCGGTCAGGGTGGTCATCACCCAACTCTGCGCCATCGCCTGCATCCAGGTGCCGGTCATCGAAACGCTTTCGCCGGCCATGTAGCGCCCGAATGGACCCCCGCGCAGCAGTGTTAGGACTCTTCCTGACAGGGGAGCACGTTCTTGATTCATGCGGCTAATTGTCGCACGGTTTCCAACGCTTCCTCAATCATCTGCTGGCGCTCCGCCGCGATTTTCCAGCGCAATTGATGTTCTTCATCCAAAGTGCGCAGCGGGTCGAAGTAAAGAAAGGAGGCGCCTGGCTTAACGCTCGGACTGGTGAACACTGCGATTCCCGTCTGCCGATTGTAATGCTCGTAGGAATGTCCGTCACGCTTGCCGCCGCCGCCCATCGTGTCCACGACAAAAGAGGGGGTGTTGAATCCCGCCGTGTGGCCACGCACATGTTTCTCGATTTCCAGACCCGCTTGCAATGAAGTTCGCAGATCTTCGACGCCGGGCACCATGTCGTGGAAATAGACGTAGTAGGGATGAATGTTGATGTAGCTCAACCGCCGCACCAGCAGTTGCATTGTCACCGGATTATCGTTGACCCCGTGCTGCAACACGGTCTGGCAGCGGACAGTGATGCCGCGTTCGGTCAAGCGGTCCATCGCGTCCTGGGTGACGCCCGTAATTTCGTTCGGATGGTTGAAGTGGGTGTGGACGACTGCGTCCTTGTGCAGCTTCCGACTGAGTTCGACCACGCGAGTCAAGGCATCCACCCAGGGCGTGTCAGTCAGAATCTTTTGCGGCAGGACAGCCAGGCCTTTGGTTGCATACCGGATGCGGCGAATGTTCGGCATCCGCAACAGGCGCTCACCAATCATCTGGATGTGCTCGGCTTTCAAGTTGTAAGTGTCGCCACCACTGATGACGATGTCCTCCAGTTCCGGGCGGGACGCAATGTAGGTAAAAGCGTCTTCCCAACGTTGTGTCCGGGCCGAGAGCTTCAGCTTCTCGACCGTTTCGGTATCACCGCCGATGGCGTAGCTGCGAGTGCAGAAACGGCAATAGACCGGGCATGAGTCCAATGGCAGGAACAGGGCTTTATCGAGGTAACGGTGGGTCAAGCCCGGCACCGGCGAGTCCTTTTGCTCGTGCAGCGAGTCGAGCCGCAGTTCGGGATGATTGGGCAACTGTTGCGACGCCAGGGGAAGAAACTGCGTTCGGATGGGGTCGTCATAGGCCGCACTCCAATCAACTAGGCTGAGCAGGTAAGGCGATATCCGCAACGCCATCGGCGCGTGCTTCAGGCCCTCCAGCACATCCTCGTAAAAAGAGCCTGGCACCAAAGTTCCCAGCGTTTCGCGCAACTGGCGGACGTTGGTCACAGTCCGCCGCGTCTGAAAACTGTGCGTGTGAAATTCGCTGGCGCCCACCGCTGCATAAGCCGGGATCGCAGTCCAGAAATCGTCCCGCCGCAGCTCGCGGTGTTCCAGTGTCCGAAGCGGCGCAACCTGGTCGGACAGCGAATGAACTGCTGCGGCTGACTCTACCGCAGCCGTCGTTCTTCCTCTCCCCTCAAAGGGGAGAGGGCCGCTTGCCGCGCCGTAGCTTCCGAGCGAAGGCTGGAGGTGAGGGGTGAGACGGTTCCTTTGATCATCCGGTTCATCGCAAGGGAGTCCGTCCTGCCGTCTATCCGGCGATTCTAAAAGTTCGGTTTGCATAAGTTGTTAGTGAGTAGTGTAACCACTGAGATTACACTTATTGCCATAAAAAAATCATTTGCCGTCGTGGCGTGAATTACAAGAAGCCTTTACCGATTCCAGAATGTCGGCCAGGTTAGTCTTCGCCAGTTCCCGTTCGAGCGCCGTCTCGGCGGAGGCGAAGACCTTTTCGAGCGCAGCCTGAATACATTGGCCGACGGGACAGCCTCTGTTCGGCTGTTTCGAGTGCAACGCGAACGGTTCATCAGTCTCTACCGCCCGATAAACTTCCGCCAGACTAATCCGGCCAGGAGTGCGGGCCAGCCGCGAACCGAGGCCAGCGCCTTTGCGAGTCTGGATAAAGCCCGCCGTCTGCAATGCCAGCAGGAGCCGCCGGATGACCACCGGGTTGGTGTTCACGCTGGATGCGAGCAACCCGGAAGTCACCGCCTCGCCTTCTTTATAGGCGAGCACGGCCAGCACATGCACGGCCACCGCAAATCGACAACTCGTTCGCACACTTTTATGTAACCATTCATATTACACTTGTCAAATAAATGTTGAAACCACGCAAGAGAAACTCTCTCAAGCCGAGACGGGGCATTTCGGACCGAGTTGACGTTCGGCAAGAATGAAAAAGCGGTTGCAGGGCGATTAGGCATTGCCGTTTGGGTGACTCGAAGAAATGCCTTGGAAGTATTGCAGGCGACGGGTGGCTGGTTGATGCTCTGAAACTTGCGGATTTACGCGGCATCTTGTGGGAGGCATAGTTCGTGCGCGAACATGACGATCCTTTTCGTAGCCGACCTGCATTATGCGCTGAAGCAGTTTGATTGGCTGGTCGCCAATGCGGGCAACTTCGATCCGATCATTATTGGCGGCGATTTGCTCGACCTCGGCTCGGCTCTGGATTTTGACGTGCAAATTATGGTGGTCGAAAAGTATCTCAGTCGCATCCGGCAGAAAGCACGGCTGTTAGTCGGTTCCGGCAATCACGATGGCGATAGCCGCAACGCGGCCGATGAATCGGTGGCTCACTGGATTCGCGCGTGCAAGGCCGATGGCTTTTTCGTCGATGGGGATAGCCTGGAATTGCCGGGGGCGCTGGTCACAATTTGTCCGTGGTGGGACGGTCCGGCATCTCGAGCCGAACTGGAGGCGCAACTCGAACGGGACGCGCAAAGGGTGCGCGAGCGGTGGATTTGGGTTCACCACGCGCCGCCGGCGGGTTCACCGGTTTGCTGGACCGGGAAGAAATTTGGAGGAGACGAATTTTTGCTCGGATGGATTCATCGCTTTGCGCCGGACTTGGTTTTGAGCGGGCACATTCATAACTCGCCGTTTTACCCCGCCGGCTCGTGGGTGGATCGGATCGGGAAGACCTGGGTTTTCAATCCCGGCAAGCAGATTGGAGCCTCCCCCACTTACATCGCCCTGAACCTCGACGCCATGACGGCAGAATGGATTTCCGCCGAGGGGCAATCAGTCCGGCAACTCGCCGTGGCGGATGGTTGATTCGCTGGGCCGAACGCGGGCACGTGGATGCCGGTGCAGAAGCGTTTCCAAAACTTCGTCCACCATGCCGATGTGGTCGTGCCCCTCGAATTGCTGTTTGACGTCCA
>Ga0247668_1000370_pt1 | contig 11212 bp, 11 predicted proteins | sample CNK09_metaG_FD_182737 | JGI IMG/M metagenome (GOLD analysis project Ga0247668, IMG submission 182737) | Soil microbial communities from Purdue University Martell Research Forest, Indiana, United States - CNK09 | ecosystem: Environmental > Terrestrial > Soil > Temperate forest > Bulk soil...
GCGGCGAGCGTACCGAGATTGACCAGCTGCGCCACCTTGCCGATGGGCGAGAGGCCGGCGATCAGCGCGATAGCCACCCCGGATGCCAGGATCAGCCGCACCGGCGTCTGAGTCTTCGGATTGACGAGGGCCATGGGCTTCGGCAGCAGTCCGTCGCGGGACATCGCCAGCACCACGCGGGTCAGGCCAAAGTAGAGCACCAGCATCACGGTGGTAATGCCGGCCAGGGCGCCGATGGAGATCAGCGCCTCGGCCCAGCCGATGCCGAGCTGCTTGAGCGCATCGGCGATGGGCGCCTTGACGTCGATTTGATCGTAATGCACCACTCCGGTCAGGATGCCGGACACGAGGATATACAACACGGTGCAGATCACCAGAGAGGCAATGATGCCGATGGGCAGATTGCGCTGTGGTTTGATCGTTTCTTCCGCCGCGGTGGACACCGCGTCGAAGCCGATATAGGCGAAGAAAATCAGCGAGGCGCCAGTAAAGACGCCACCCCAGCCGAAGTGCGACCCGCCGTCGGCATCGATGACCTTGGGCGGAATGAAGGGATGCCAGTTGGCGGGATTCACATGCGGTGCGGCGACCACGATGAAGACCACGACCGCGGCGAGCTTGACCAACACCATCGCCGTGTTGAACCGGGCCGATTCGCGCACGCCGATGGACAGCAGCACCGACAGCAGCAGCACGATGACCATGGCCGGCACATTGACAATGCCGCCGTCGAGCGGTGCGTTGGTCAGCGAGTGAGGCAGATGCAGGCCGAGGAGTTCGAGGATCTTGCCGAAATATCCGGACCAGCCGATGGCCACGGTGGAGGTGGCGACGGCGTATTCCAGGATCAGGTCCCAGCCGATGATCCACGCGATCAGTTCGCCGATGCCGGAATAGGCATAGCCGTAGGCGCTGCCGGCGCCGCCGATGGCGCCCGCGAGTTCAGCATAGGAGAGCGCGGCGAAGGCGCAGGCGAAGCCTGAAATGACGAACGACAGCACGATGGCAGGTCCCGCATGCTGCGCCGAGACCACGCCGGTGAGCACGAAAATGCCCGTGCCGATGATGCAGCCGATGCCAAGCATGGTCAGGTCGAAGGCGCCAAGGCAGCGTTTCAGGCCGGTATCGGCATTCACGTCAATCGGCTTTGTGCGGAACAGACTCATGCGTTCTCCCTCGGAATTCTAGTGATTATCTGGCGTTCGGAAGTATGCCTGGTGCCAACCCGTGCGCCTAGCGCGGCATCGTCAGGTCCGCAGGGCAGCCGGGGTGAGCGGCCCGAGCGCTTCGAGCAATGCCTGGTACACCTTCGGATTGCCGGCAATGACGTTGGGACCGAGCGCGTATTCGGAACCGGCCGGCGTACCCACGCGTCCGCCGGCTTCTTGGATCAGCAGCGTTCCGGCCGCAGTATCCCAGGGGGACAGGCCGAATTCCCAAAAACCATCGATGCGTCCGGCCGCCACATAGGCAAGATCGAGCGCCGCCGCGCCCGGGCGGCGCACGCCGGCGGCGGTGGACATGACGGCTTTGAGCATGGCGAGGTAGGCATCGACGTGATCCGTGGCGCGAAACGGAAAGCCGGTGCCGATCAACGCGCCCTCCAGGGTGCGCTGGGTGCTGACGCGGATCTTCTTGCCCTCGAGCTGCGCGCCGTCGCCGCGCGAGGCGGTGAAGAACTCCTGGCGCATGGGATCGTAGACCACCGCGTGCTGCAGGCGACCCTTGTGCTCGAGCGCGATCGACACCGCAAAAGTTGGGAAACCATGCAGGAAATTCGTCGTGCCATCGAGCGGGTCGATGATCCAGACGAATTCACTGTCGCCGTTGCGTCCGCTTTCCTCGGCCAGGAAGGCATGCTGCGGGTGGCTGCGGCGGATGGTCGCGATGATGTCGGCCTCGGCCTTGCGGTCGATGTCGGTGACGAAATCGTTGCGTCCCTTGCTGTCGATTTTCAGAGAATCGAGACGCGACAGGCTGCGGACGATCAAATCACCGGCGCGCCGGGCGGCACGCATGCCGATATTGAGCAGTGGTTGCATAGGCTCGGGCTAGAATAACAGAGCATGACGGCCCTCGTTCGCATCGTCCTCATCGAACCCAGCCACCCCGGCAATATCGGGTCGGTCGCGCGCGCCATGAAGAACATGGCTCTCTCCGACTTGGTGCTGGTGCGTCCGCGCTCCTTTCCCCATCCCGAAGCCAACGCGCTGGCGGCCGGCGCGGACGATATTCTGTCAGGCGCCCGGATCGCCGCCACGGTCGCGGAAGCGATCAGCGACTGCGGATTCATCGCGGGCACGACGTCGCGCCCGCGCTCCTACTACTGGGAGTTCGCCACGCCGCGCGATGTCGTCGGGCGCATCGCCGGTTTGCCGGCGGAAAGCCGCGCGGCGTTGCTGTTCGGATCGGAGCGCTACGGCCTCGGCACCGACGACTTGAATCATTGCAACGTGCTGGTGCGCATCCCCGCCAACCCCGCCTATTGCTCACTGAATCTGGCGATGTCGGTGCAGCTCCTGGCCTACGAACTATTCATGTCGCGCGAGCAGCCGCAATCGCACACCCAGCTGGAATCAGAGCTGGCGCCGGCGGGCGACGTCGAGCATTTTTACGCGCACCTGCTCCAGGTCCTCAACGAGATCGATTTCGACGATCGTACCGGCCACCTCATGGAACGGCTGCGCCGATTGTTCAACCGCGCCCAGCTCGACCGCAACGAACTCAACATCATGCGCGGCATCCTGAGCGCGGTGCAGGGCCGGCGGGGTCAGTCCTCGCAGCGGTTGCGCGACGAGCGCGGCAGGCACGAATGAGCCGTCCCGTGTACCTGGACCATGCGGCCACCACTCCCGTCGATGCTCGGGTGGCCGCCGCCATGGCGCGATGCCTGACGGCGGAGGGGGAATTCGGCAATCCGGCCTCGGCCAGCCATGCCTTCGGCGATGCCGCCGCCGCATTGGTGGAGACGGCGCGCGCGCGGGTGGCGGCGAGCGTGGGCGCGGCGCCTCAAGAGGTGGTGTGGACCTCGGGCGCCACCGAAGCGAACAACCTGGCGATATTCGGGGTCGCCGAATATTACGGCGAGAGTGGCCGGCACATCGTGACGGGGCGCACCGAGCACAAGGCGGTGCTCGACCCCTGCCGCGAACTCGAACGGCGCGGCTGGCGGGTCACCTATTTGGCGCCGGATGGCGGCGGCCTCATTCAGCCCGAGCAGGTTGCCGCGGCGTTGCAGGCGGACACCGTGCTGGTGTCCATCATGCACGTCAACAATGAGATCGGCGTGATCCAAGACATCGCCCGCATTGCCGCGATCTGCGCGCAGCACGGCAGCGCCCGCCTGCACGTGGATGCGGCGCAAAGCGCCGGTAAGTGCCCCATCGATTTTGCGAATCTCGGCGTGGATCTGATGTCGCTGTCGGCGCACAAGGTGTACGGCCCAAAGGGAGTCGGCGCCTTGCTGGTGTCGCGCGGCGGCGGCGCAGGCGCCGGCGCAGAGGGCCGCGCCGGCGGCAGGAGGCGGGAGTCGGTGCAATTGCGCGCCCGGCAATTCGGCGGCGGGCAGGAGCGGGGCTTGCGCGCGGGCACCGTGGCAACTCACCAGGTGGTGGGGATGGGCATGGCGTTCGAGTTGGCGCGCGAAGCGCTGCAAGCGGAAGCCGCGCGCCTGGCGCCGCTGCGCGAACGGTTGTGGCAGGGATTGGCAGCGCTCGGCGGCGCGCTGCGCAATGGCGACGCGCGGCATTCGGTGCCGCATCTGCTCAATGTTTCATTCGAAGGGGTGGAGGGCGAGAGCTTGCTGGCGGCGGTCCGGGGACGCCTGGCGGTCTCGACCGGCTCCGCCTGCACGTCGGCGCTGCGCGAGGCCTCGTACGTCTTGCGTGCCTTGGGCCGCGACGACGTGTTGAGCGAGAGCAGCTTGCGATTCGGCTTGGGGCGCAACACCGGCGAGCGCGATATCGACGCCGCCGTCGCCGCCGTGGGCCAGGCGGTCTCGCGCCTGCGCCGGTTAAGCGGCGTATGAACTACAACGAAGCCACCCTGGCGTACTTCGAGAACACTCCGGCCGCCGGCGTGCTCCTAGGTCCCGGCACCCTGCGCGGCGCGGCCGGCGATCGCGCGCACGGAACCTGGGTGCAATTCGATCTGCAGGTCGACGCGGGGATCGTCCAAGCGGCGCGATTTCTGGCCTTCGGCTGTCCGCATACCATCGCGGTAGCCTCCTGGATTGCCGAGCACGCGCCCGGTGGCGAGCTGCTGGCGGCGCTGCCGGAGAGCGTGGCGCAATTGAGCGAGCGTTTTGCCGTGCCGGTCGAGAAGCGGGGACGGCTGCTCATCATCGAGGATGCCTGGTTGGCGTGCGTGCGCCGCGGCGAGCTGCCCGTGCACCGCGGCAACCATTGAGTAGCGGCTCAGCCGCCCCCATGAAGGAATGTGGTGCGCCCGCGCTTGCGAGGGCGAAAAAAAACGCGCTCTGGTTCCGTGCGCGAGAGTCGGTGGCGTGTTATGTATAGCCCAACGGCCGGATTTGTGGCCGTGGCTAGGAGGACAGCGCAGTATGGCGATTTTGTTGACGGAATCGGCGGCTGATCGGGTTCGATCTCACTTGGCGCAGCGCGGAATGGGTTTGGGCTTGCGGGTGGGCATCAAGAAGACGGGTTGTTCGGGTTTTGCCTATGTCGTGAATTATGCTGACGAAATTCACCCGGACGACGCGGTTTTTGAGGCCCAGGGCGTGAAAGTGGTGGTCGATCCTTTGAGCCTGCCGCTGATCGACGGGACCTTGGTGGATTTCGTCAAACAGGGCCTGAATGAGGCCTTCAAGTTCCAGAATCCGAAAGCCAAGGGCGAATGCGGCTGCGGCGAGAGTTTTAACGTCTAAAGGCGCCCGCCGGACAACTCCCGGCGCGGGCCGGGCAGGATTCCTTTCCTTAGGGGTTTTCCCAAGTAATACAGGGACTTCGGTTGTCATCCTGATTGCTAGAGCGGGCCCTCTCCAGTACACTTCGCGGTCTTTGTCAGCCCTCCACGGGGCGAATTCCCCATTATTTACCCGAGGTTGTCATGCCCATCGAGCGCACTCTTTCCATTGTCAAGCCGGACGGCGTCGGCCGTAATCTGATCGGCGATGTCTATCGTCGATTCGAACAGGCGGGCTTGCGGGTGGTGGCGGCGCGCATGATGCACCTGTCGCAGGCGGAGGCCGAGGGATTCTACGCCGTGCACCGCGAGCGCCCGTTCTTCAAGGATCTGGTGCGCTTCATGACTTCCGGTCCGGTGATGGTGCAAGTGCTGGAGGGGGACGGCGCGATTGCCAAGAATCGTGAGGTGATGGGCGCCACGGACCCGAAAAAGGCGGCCAAGGGCACCATTCGCGCCGATCTGGCCACCAGCATCGATGAAAACATCGTCCATGGATCCGATGCACCGGACACGGCGGCGCGGGAAATCAGCTACTTTTTCCGCGAAATTGAGCTCTGCCCGCGTACGCGCTAGCGTAGCGGCGGGGGAATAGAGGAGAGACAGACCTTGGCGGCGGGCGAACGCGTGAATTTACTCGGGCTTCCGCGCGCGGAACTCGAGGCATTCGTGGCCGAGCGCCTCGACACAAAGCCGTTTCGCGCCCGCCAGCTGATGAAGTGGATCTATCGGCGGGGCGCCGCGGATTTCTCCTTGATGACCGACCTCAAGCAGGACTTCCGCGCCCGGCTGAGTGAAGTGGCGCGGATCGCAGTTCCGGAAATCGTGACCGAGCAGGTCTCGAACGACGGCACGCGCAAGTGGATGCTGCGCATGGACGAGGTGCAGGGGATCGAGACGGTCTACATTCCCGAGCCCGACCGCGGCACCCTGTGCATCTCGAGCCAGGTCGGCTGCGCCATGGATTGCACGTTCTGTTCCACCGCGCAGCAGGGCTTCAATCGTAACTTGAGCGTGGCGGAAATCGTCGGGCAGGTCTGGCTGGCGCATCGAGAGCTGTTGGAATCGCGGCCGGGCCACGGCGACGGCCGCAGCGGCGATGCCCGGGCCAACATCACCAACATCGTGTTCATGGGCATGGGTGAACCGCTCGCGAACTATCGCAACGTGGTTCCGGCCATGCGGATATTCCTCGACGACCTGGGCTACGACTTGTCGCGGCGCCGGGTGACCTTGAGCACCTCGGGCTTGGTGCCGCAGATCTATAAATTGGCCGAAGAGTGCAATGTGGCGCTGGCGGTGTCGCTGCACGCGCCGAACGATGAATTGCGCAACGAGCTCGTGCCCATCAACCGCAAGCATCCGATCGAGGAATTGCTGGCGGCATGCTGGCACTACATCGAGGTGCAGAACGGGCGCAGCGTCACCTTCGAGTACGTCATGCTGGACGGGGTGAACGACAAGCCGCAGCACGCGCTTGAGCTCGCGCGTCTCCTCAAGGGCCGGCCCGCCAAGCTCAACTTGATCCCTTTCAACGTGTTTCCCGGCACGCGTTATCGCCGCTCGCCCGGGCCGGTCATTGTGAGATTCCGCGACATCCTCAACGAACACGGCGTCATTGCAACGGTTCGCAAAACGCGCGGCGATGACATCGACGCGGCCTGCGGCCAATTGGCGGGCCGCGTCACGGATCGCACATTGGTGCGGCTCGGCACGAAGTTGACTCCTGCATCACGCACCCCAGTGGAGATTCGATGAAGTCCAGCACGTTGAAGATGCTCACTCTGACTCTGGCAATCGGTCTCGCGGCCTGTTCGCACAACACCGGCTTCAAGAAGGCCTCGCCCGAGGTGCAGGCGCAAACCAACATGCAGCTCGCCATCGAATACATGAAGCTCGGCAAACTCGCCTCGGCGCGCGATTTCATGGAGACCGCGCTCAGCCAGGATCCGGGAAACGCCGACGTGCAAATGACGGCGGGCATCGTGTACGAGCGGCTGAACGAAATGCAGAAGGCCGAGCGCGCTTATAAAACCATGTATCGATTGGGCAAGGGCGACCCGAATATCCAGAACACCTATGCGGGATTTTTATGCCGCACCGGCAAGGCTGACGCGGGTGAGAAACTGTTTGCCGAAGTCGCGAAGAGTCCGTTGTATCAGACCCCGGAGGTGGCTTTGGTGAACGCCGCCGTGTGCGTGCGCGGCACCGGCGATTTGGTCGATGCCGAGCGCTACCTCAACCAGGCGCTGGCGATTCATCCGAACATGCCCGAGGCCATGCTGCAGCTCGGCAATGTCGAATTCGACCGCGGCGATGCCGCCAAGGCGCTCGAGGTGGTGCAAAAATATCTCGCAGTGAATCCCCCCACCCCCGAGGTTCTCTGGCTGGGCTTTCGCGCGGAACGCAAACTGGGGGACACCACTGCGGCCGCGGGCTACGCGAGGCGGGTGCAGACTGAATTCCCCAATTCGGAACAGGCGCAGATGATGCGTTCCGGCGTCAATCGATGACAGAACTCCTCGCGACCGGCCCGCGGCTCAAGGCCGAGCGCGAGCGCCGCGGCTTGAGTTCGCAGAAGGCAGCCGACGAGCTGCATCTCGACGGCTGGGTGATAGATGCGCTCGAAGCAGAAAACTTCGACCGCGTCGGTCCATCGGTCTATGCCCGGGGACATTTGCGCAGATACGCAGCCTTGTTGGGGTTGCCGGCCGACGAAATCATGGCGGGCTACGAGTCCCGCGCGCAGGCGCCGAAGCCGGCGGCGACGCCCATGGCCAATGTGCGGCTGCGCACCGAAGCGCCTGCCGTCGGCAACATCCCCTGGCCGCGCATCGCAGGAGCGGCGGCGCTCTTGCTGCTGGTTGGCGCACTGCTGTGGTGGAAGCCGTGGCACCGGCACGGCACGGCTCCCGCCGGCGTGACTGTGGCGCCGAGTCCCAGCGCAGCATCGGCCGACGCGGCAACCGATTCGACCGCAGCCGCCGCTGCACCGCCTTCCATCAGCCCCGCGGCGTTGGCGGCGCCGCCTGCCGCCGCACTGCCGGCCTCAGGGGCGCCCCCTGCGCAGCTAACACCGGCAGAGGCCGATGCGACCGCCGGAGTCGGCAGGGCGCGCCTGCGCCTGAGTTTCTCCGCCGATTCGTGGGTGGATGTGCATGACGCGGCGGGCCGGCGCGTGTTCGCGGGCAACGGCCGGGCCAACAGCATGAAAACCATCGCCGGAATCGCGCCCATGCGCGTGTACCTGGGATTCGCGAGCGGCGTGCAGCTCGAGGTCAACGACCGGGCGGTGGCGATCGGGCCGCAATTCATGGCCGGCGACGTGGCGCGCTTCGAAGCCGGTGCGGACGGGGTTCTGCGGCGCGACTCTCACAGCGCGGCGGCGCCCGGCGGCGCGTCGCCGCACGGCGCGCGCCCCAGCGACTGATCGGAGTGCGTCCTTGAGCAAGATCATCGAGCCCTTGCGCGGCGTGCACGATGTGTTGCCCGCGCAAATCGCTGCCTGGCAGTACCTGGAGCGCATCACGCGCGAAGTGTTCGCGGCCTATGGGTACGAGGAATTCCGGGTTCCCGTGATCGAGCAGACGCAATTGTTCAAGCGCTCGATCGGCGACTTCACCGACATCGTCGAGAAGGAGATGTTCAGCTTCGTCGATCAGGGCGAGGATCAGATCACTCTGCGCCCCGAGGCGACCGCCGGCATCGTCCGCGCGGTCATCTCCAACGGCATGCTGCGCGACGGACGCCTGCGGGTCTGGTGCATGGGGCCGATGTTCCGGCGCGAGCGGCCGCAGGCGGGACGCTACCGTCAATTTCACCAAATCGATGCGGAAGCATTCGGCTTCGAAGGGCCGGATGTCGACGCCGAAATCATCTTGCTGTCCGCGAGGCTGTTGCGGCGTCTCGGCTTGAGCCGGACCAAGCTCCTGGTCAATTCGCTGGGGACACCCGCCTCGCGCGCAGCATACCGCGAGCAGCTCATCGCCTATTTCAGCGGGCACGAGGCCGCCCTCGACGAGGACAGCAAACGGCGGCTGCGCGGCAATCCGTTGCGGATACTCGACAGCAAGAATCCCGACATGCAGCGCATCATCGGCGGCGCGCCGCATTTGCTCGAGTCCCTGGATGCGGAGTCGCGCGCGCATTTCGAGTCGTTGTGCGGCCACCTGCGCAGCGCCGGCATCGAGTATCATGTCGAGCCGCACTTGGTTCGGGGGCTGGATTACTACACCCGCACGGTTTTCGAGTGGACGACGGACTCCCTGGGCTCGCAAAGCACGGTTTGTGCCGGCGGCCGCTATGACGGTCTGGTGGCCCAATTGGGCGGCGCCGCCACCCCCGGAATCGGCTGGGCCATGGGCCAGGAACGAATCGTCATGCTCCTCGAGAAGCAGGGTTTGGGCCTCGAGCGCATGCGGCCGCACATATATTTGATCGTGGCCGGGGAACGCACCGAGATCGCGGCGTTCAAATTGGCGGAGCAATTGCGCGACGATTGGCCGGGCCTCGCGTTGCAAATCAATCTCGGCGGCGGCAGTTTCAAGACGCAATTCAAGCGTGCGGACAAGAGCGGGGCGGAGTTTGCGCTGGTTTTGGGGGATGACGAAGTGGCACGCGGCGCGGTCGCCGTGAAGGCCTTGCGGCGGGAACTGGCGCAGGAGGAATGCCCCCTTGCGCAAATCAGTGAACGCTTGGGGGTTTTGTTGGGTCTCAAGGGCGGGTAGCGGAGAAGTCATGGCAGAAGAATATTTGACCGACGATGAGCAAATGGAAGCCGTCAAGCATTGGTTTACGGAGTATGCCCCGTGGCTCATCGGCGGAGTTCTGGTCGGCGCGGCCGTGTTCTTCGGAAATCAGTATTTCCACAAATACACCAACGACCGTGGCCTGAAGGCCGCGGCGGAGTTCAGCGCCATGACCGCCGCGCTGCAGACCAACGACCACGAAAAGTCGCGGCGCATCGCCGAGGGTCTCATCAAGGACTATGCGAATTCACCGTATGCCGACCAGGCGCAACTGACCCTGGCGCGGCTCGACGTCGACGAGAATCATTTGGACAAGGCCATCGCGCCGCTGACGCAGGTCATGAACGATTCCAAGGATGCGGAACTGCGGCAGATTGCGCGCCTGCGCCTCGCACGTGTGCTGACCGATCAGGGCAAATCGGAAGAGGCGGTCAAGTTGCTGGCCGATCCGATCCCCGCGGCATTCGCCGCGCCGTACCACGAGGTGCGCGGGGACGCCTACCTCGCGAAAAAGGACATTGCGCACGCCGTGACCGAGTACCAGCAAGCGTTGGCGGCTGCGGATGCGGGCGGCATCAGCGCCTCGCTGCTGGAATTGAAGCTGCAGGATTTGGGGGCAATGCCGGCGCCGAACCTGAGCAGCGTTTCCGTGGACACTTTGAAGAAGGCCAAACCCTGATGCGTTTATTGCTCCCCTTAGGGCTTGCGGCGCTGCTGATCGCGGCCGGCTGCAGCAAAGACAAAGACGTCGAGCCGCCGGCAACCCTGGTCAAATTTCCCGAGACGTTGCCGGTGAAGAAGCTATGGGGCGAGGGCGTCGGCGGCGGCAAGAAGCAAATGGTGCTGCGCTTGGGGTTGGGCCCGGCGATCGACAACGGCATCGTATTCGCGGCGTCGCACAAGGGTGAGGTGCTGGCCACGCAGCTCGAGACCGGCCGCCATCTGTGGGTGAAGAAATTGAAGGTGCCGCTTTCAGCGGGGCCGGGTGCGGGATTCGGGATGCTGGTGGTGGGCACCAGCAAGGGTGCCATCATCGCACTCGACGGCGCCAGCGGGCGCGAGCTGTGGCGATCGCGAGTGAATTCCGAGCTGCTGTCGGCGCCGGCAATCGGTGAGAAAGTCGTGGTCATGCGTTCGGTCGATGGTCGTTTGCATGGCTTGGATGCGCACACCGGCAAGGAGCTGTGGTCGGTCGAGCAGCAGGTACCGCGCTTGAGCCTGCGCGGCACGGCAACCCCGATCATTTCGAAAGAGGCGGCAATCAGCGGCTTCGACAACGGCAAGATCATGGCGGTGTCGCTCAACAGCGGCGACACGGTCTGGGATACCGCACTCGCCTCGCCCCATGGCCGCACCGAACTCGACAGGCTGGTGGACATCGATTCGACGGTTCAGGTGGTCGGCGAAAACGTGTTTGCCACCGGATTCCAGGGGCGCACGGCGATGCTGGCCGCCGACTCCGGCCAGGTCTGGTGGTCGCACGATATGTCGAGTTATCGAGGCCTGGCGGCCGATGCCGACAATTTGTATGTGTCCCAGTC
>Ga0247668_1000371_pt1 | contig 11202 bp, 10 predicted proteins | sample CNK09_metaG_FD_182737 | JGI IMG/M metagenome (GOLD analysis project Ga0247668, IMG submission 182737) | Soil microbial communities from Purdue University Martell Research Forest, Indiana, United States - CNK09 | ecosystem: Environmental > Terrestrial > Soil > Temperate forest > Bulk soil...
TGCGACCTGTTCGCTGCGGTGCGCGAGCGCTACGGCGACCGCGTCGAGTTCTACGCGCTGACGATTGCCGAGTTCGTCTACCTCGCCGATCGCGCGAAGCTCACGCACGCTGAGGCCGCGACGCGCCTGCGCGATGCCGGAGTGCACTGGGTCACCGGCGGTGGCAGCGAGATCCTCACAGAGGACTTCCGCAAGCGTCACGCCAAGTTCAAGTACACGGTACGCGAGTACTTCGAGGCGCAGCGCGCGATCGTCGACGCCGGGCTGAAGACGACCGCGACGATGGTGATCGGCTTCGACGAGACGCTCGACGAGCGGCTCGAGCACCTGCAGCGCACGCGTGACTTCCAGGACGAGACCGGCGGTTTGTTCTCATTCCTCTGCTGGACGTACAAGCCGTACGGCACGGAGTTCGCCGGCGTCGAGATCTCGCCGCAGGAGTACCGCCGCCACATCGCGCTCTCGCGGATCTTCCTCGACAACGTCAAGCACGTGCGCACGTCGGTGCTGACGCAGAACGAAGATGCGTTTCGCGCGCTCGACTTCGGCGCCGACGACTTCGACCTGCCGATCGAAGACGAAGTCACGCAGAAGGCGGGCGCGACGATCGAGCTCGACCTCGAAGGCCTGCTCGCCGTGCCGCGGTCACTCGGTTACACCGTCGAGTACCGCCGCGCCGAGCGGCCCGCCGCACTCACCGCGTAGACGGCTTTGTCGCGTGCGCTGATCCTCGGCGGGACCGGGCTCGTCGGCCGCGCCACAGCGCGCCGCCTGGTCGCTGCAGGTTGGGACGTTGACGTCACCGGCCGCGACCCTGCGCACCTACCGGCCGGCGCCGGGCGGTTCGTCGCAGCGGACCGTCACGACGGCGCCGCGCTGGCCTCGGCGCTCGGCGACGGGGCGGATCTGCTCGTCGACTGCATCGCCTACACGGGCGCTGACGCGAAGCTCTTGTTGCCGCTGCTGCCGCACGTGACCTCGACCGTGCTCATCTCGAGCAAGGCGGTGTATGCGGACGCGCACGGGAACCATTCGAACTCGGACGTCGCGCCCGACTTCGGCGGCCCCATCCACGAGACGCAGCCGACGCTGGCGCCGTCCGACATCGACTACCGGTCACGTGAGGGCTACGGCCCGAACAAGGTTGCGGCCGAGCGCGTGCTGCTCGACAGCGGCGCGCCCGTGACCGTCCTTCGCCCGTCGAAGATCCACGGCGAAGGCGCTTCACCGGCACGCGAATGGGTGTTCGTCAAGCGCGTGCTCGACCGCCGGCCCGCCGTGTTCCTCGCACGTCGCGGCATCGGCACCGACCACACGACCGCAGCAGCGAACATCGCGGCGTTGGTCGAGGTCGCCGCCGCCAAGCCGGGCGCGCGCATCCTGAACAGCGCCGATCCCGACGCTCCGAACGGTCGCGAGATCGCGCACGTGGTCGCGCAGCACCTCGGCCATACGTGGGAAGAGGTGCTGATCGAGGACGACTCCCTCGGCGACCACCCGTGGAACCGCGAGCATCCGGTCGTGCTCGACCTGACCGCCGCAGGCGAGCTCGGCTACGTGCCGGTGGGCGATTACGCAGCGACCGTCGCCGCGGAGATCGACTGGCTGGTCAACGAGCGCCCGCCGATCGACGACGAGTTCTTCGGACAGTACGTGGACTACGCCGCCGAAGATCGGTACCTCTCCGCTCGCTGCCGCTAGCCGCGGGTAATCGTCGAGCGTTCATGAGCCGCTCATCAGCGGCGTGCTTGATTGGGGACCTCGAAACAGATTCCCCATCAAGAGGAGTGACTTTGCGCACATTCGCACTCACCGCTGCTGTTGTTGCGGCCATCGCGGTACCTGCCGCTTCCTCGGCGTCCACGCAGATCAGCAGCGTCGTCCATCTAAGTGCTCCCGTCTCCGGGCTGCGCTACGACCAGAAGACAGTGCACGCCCACGCAGGGCGGATCAAGATCGTCTTCCTGAACCGCTCCGCGCTCAAGCACAACGTGAACGTCGAGAACGGCGAGCACGAGCTCGGCAAGACAGCGACCGTCGTCCACGGCACGACGACGATGTTCGTGACGCTGAAGGCCGGCAAGTACAACTTCTACTGCTCCGTCCCCGGCCACGAAGACGCCGGGATGCACGGCACGCTGATCGTCTCGTAGCTCTTGTCTCATGCGGGGCCCGAACGGGCCCCGCATTCAGACGACGATCAGACGAGGCCTGCCAACCTGGCGCGTTCATGCCGACGGCCCGCCAGATGCTGAACAAAGTCCCGGAGGTCACCCTCTACTTCTGGGTGATCAAGATCCTGTGCACGACGGTCGGTGAAACAGCGTCCGACTATCTCGCGACGAACCTGAACCTCGGTCTGACGAAGACGACGTTCATCACCGGCGCGCTGCTGATCGCCACACTCGTCGCCCAGTTCCGCCTGCGGCGTTACGTGCCGGTCGTCTACTGGCTTGCGGTCGTGCTGATCAGCGTCGTCGGCACGCAGATTACGGACAACCTGGTCGACAACTACAACGTCACGCTGCCGACGACGACCACGATCTTCAGCATCGTGCTCGCCCTCGTGTTCGCCGGCTGGTACGCGAGCGAGCGCACGCTCTCGATCCACACGATCTACACGACGCGTCGCGAATCCTTCTACTGGCTGACGGTTCTCTTCACCTTTGCGCTCGGTACTGCCGCGGGCGACCTGACGGCGGAGCGTCTCAACGTCGGCTACGCGTGGTCGGTCGTCCTGTTCGCAGCGGTGATCGCAGCCGTGGCGGTCGCGCACTACCGCTTCAAGCTGAACGCAGTACTCGCGTTCTGGATCGCCTACATCCTCACTCGCCCGCTGGGCGCGTCGATGGGCGACCTGCTCTCACAGGCTCGCTCGGTCGGCGGTCTTGGGCTCGGAACGACCGTAACGAGCATCATCTTCCTACTCGCGATCCTCGTCGTCGTGGTCTTCCTCCAGATCACACGCAAGGACGCGACCGAGGCTCAGGTGGCCGAAATGCGCGCCGCCGCCGCGGCCTCCCGGTCGAAGGCGCAGGTGCTCGTCGTCGCCCGCACGACCGCCCCGACGCCGGCGCTCCTCGACGCCATCCGTGCCCGGGTTGCGCAAGGCCCGGCGAGCTTCTTCCTCCTCGTGCCGAACCCGGCGGAGCATGCGGAGCTCACGGACGCCGAGCGCGATCGCCACTTCCAGGAAGGCGAGCAGATTCTCCAACTGGCCTTGCCGCTGATCGACCAGGCAGCAGGCACCCACGCGGACGGCGCCGTCTCGACGCGGCACGACCCGATGGATGCAATCGAGGAGACGCTCCGCGAGGGCGACTTCCACGAGGTGATCGTCTCGACGCTCCCGCACGGCATCTCGCGGTGGCTCCACACGGACCTGCCGAGCCGGGTCGCCCACCTCGGATTGCCCGTGACCACCGTCACGGCCGCCGGCCGCGCGTAACCCCCGCGCGCAACACGACTGCGCCGTGCAGCGCGCCCAGGTCAACGGTCGCGGCCGCTGAGAACGGAAGCCGGCGCGCGCCGAGCGACACACTCACCACCCGCTCGCCGGCCGGGACGCGCAGGCGCAGCCGCGCGTGTGCGTGCGCCGGCAAGACGGCGTGGATGTCGATGGACGATCCGCGGCGCGAGAGCGAGTACGAGACCTTCCCGAAGCTCGTCGGCGCACCGGTGACGCTGACGTCCTTGCCGTCGGCCAACCAGGCGCGCGGTGTCGAGAACGCGAGGTCGAGCCCCGCAGGCCCGCCGAACCGTCCTCGCCGCTCGTGGACCAGCGTCTGGCGCAGCGTCTCGAGATACGAGGCATTCGCCCCCAGGTTCGGCGGCATGTACATCGACCGGACATAGGCGCCGCGGACCGGCACGACGGAGATCGACTCGCCCGAGACATACGTGTCGGGCGTCATGCCGATCGCGAGCATGCCGTAGAGGCTGAGCACGAGCTGATCGGGATGATCGTTGTCGGCCAAGAAGCGCGACATGCTCAAGCCGTAGACCTCCCCGAGCCCCGATCCGTACGGCTTGTTCTCGTAGACGATGTGCGCGTCGGAGCGGGGCACGCCGAGCAGGCGCGAACCGTGAGCGAGCACGTAGTGAACGATCCCGTGCGCCGCGCGCGAGTGCGGCGGGAAGAAGCCCGACGCGAGCGCGTACGGCATCATCAAGTTCCAGTACGAGCCTTCGCGCGTCGCGGTCAGGTGCGTGAACGGGCCCCGCGGCCCGGTCAGCGCGTCGGGAACGAACAGCGAGCCGTCCGCGAGCCGCCGCACCTCGCGATTCAACGCCGGATGTAGCGCACCGGCGAGCTCGAGCGCGACGATCCGCGCGTGATCGGCGACCCCGCGGTAGCCCGTGACCGACCAGACGCGCTCCATCGCGAGCAAGCCTTGCCATGCCTCGACCGACGAGACGACGCTCTCGACGCTGTAGGGGATATCCGACGAGAGCGGTTCGGGCTCGAGCAGCCCGCGCTTGGGGCCGCTGCGGATCTCGCGACGCGCGATGCCGTCGACGAGCCCGTGCAACGCGAGTGTCGTCTTGCGGAGGAACGTCCGGTCGTGCGTCAGCCGGTAGTAGAACGCGGCCGTCGACAGGATGTGGCCGGCCCGAAACGCGGTGAGGCGTTCGGGCTTTCGCTCGAGCCTGTTCAACGAGAACTCGATGATCGACTTCGCGACGCTCGGATAGCCGTATGCGGCCATCACCTCGGCAGAGTCGAGCGCCTCGGCGAACGACAGCTCCTCGTAGGGGTTGCCGACGCTGTAGCGCCAACCGAGCGCGATCTGCTGGACCAGGATCCCGAGCTGGGCGTTCTGCACTGCCGGCTCCGGGACCTCGAATTGCGCTCCGGCTGCGAGGCGCTGGTTCCAGAAGTTCGCGACGACGTTGCGCGCAAGGTCATAGGTCTTCGCATCGGCGTGGACGTAGCGCGCGTCCGACGGCTTGTTCAGCCACTCGGCGTAGATGGTGCTCGTCTCGCCGCGCGCAACGCGATACCGCGCGACGCCTTCGACGAACTCTGCGCCTTCGCTGACGATCAGACGAGTCGCCCCGCGCAACGCGAACCGGTCCGCGGCCGTGTGCGCGAGCCGCTTCCACGGCACGAGGCGGACGGTCGCGCCCGCGCGCGCCGCGCGCGCATCCACCTGCAGCTTGACGAAGCTGATCACCGACTTCGCGCCGAAGAAGCCGTACGAGCGGCCGACGAACGACTCCTGCCGGTAGCGCACGCCCGCAGCATCCGTGTAGGAGGTCTGGACGATCGGGAGGTAGCCGTCGGCGAGCCGCGCGGGCTGCAGCCGCGCCTCGCAGGCGCCGTAGCGCTCGTTGCCCCTGCCGACGTAGACGGAGAGGCTCGCCCCGCCGACGTGGCGCGTGATGATCTCGCTGCCGTCGGCGACGTGCAGCGCGAAGACCGTCGAGCCGTACGACGTGAACGGGAAGGAGAGCGGCACGTAGTAGAACCCGCTCGGCGTCAGCGGGCGCTGCTGCCGCTGGATCGCGTGCAGGAGCGGCGTCAGGTACTGCCGGGCCGCGGCATAGGTCGGCCCGCCGCGCGCCGACAGCAGACGCTGGCCCCAGAGGTCCGGGCCCGAGTCGATCGCTTGCTGTACCGAGCCCGCGTATGCCGAGGTCGCCCACCGCGGCCCGCAGGCCGAGGCGGCGGCCGGGCGCGCGTCCTTCGCTGCCCCGGCGACGACGGCGACGAGCAGCGTCGTGGCGAGGATCGCAAGCGTCCGGGCGACCCTCATCGAGAGTGAGCTTAAACGGTCGCGGCGGCGGTGACGAAGCGGAGCTCCGGCACCTCGTCGAGCTCGCCGACGTCGCGCGCGAGCTCGAGGAACGTGTAGAGGCCGGCGCGTTCGCGCGGCCCGAAGCGGTAGCGCAGCTTCTCGAAGTAGCGCGCGAGGAAGCCGGCGGGGTAGCCGTAGCGCTCGGCCGACTCGTGCGCAAGCTGCTCGGGGTTCGCGCGCGCCGCGCGGAGCGAGTTGACGAGCGCCTCTTCGAGCTCCGGCAGGTCGGGATGCGTGGGCTCGGGCGCCGCCCACACCGCGAAGACCATCGGAAGCCCGGTGCGCTCCTGCCAGAGGCGGCCGAGATCGTGGTGCGGCGTCGGGTCCTCGAACGCGGACTTGAGCGCGGCGTCGCCGATCAGCAGCTTCGCCTCGGCGGCCTCGCCGAGCGGCACGAGCTCCGCGTCGGGGAACAGCACCCGGGTGAGGACCACAGACGTCGCGGACTCGGGCGTGACCGCGACGGTGCGGATCCGCTCGAGCGGAGTCTTCGAGATCAGCTGGATCGACTCGACGGCACCGTCGCTCGAGACGCACAGGCGGGGGAGCAGCCGAAGCGTGTCGGCGTTGCGCGCGTACTCGATCGACGAGATCGGGGCGACGTCGAGCTCCCCCGCGACGAGCTGCCGGTTGAGCGAGGTCGGCACGCCGACGATCTCCTCGACGTCCGCCTCGAGGCGGAAGAAGACGGGCGCCATGTTCACGTAGCCGATGCGGCCGAGCTTGATCATCAGCCCGCTCTGTCCACCACTGCGTACGTCAAGGCTTCGAGCTCCTCCCGATGCGGATGCGATTCGAGGAACGATCTCGCGCGGGCAGCGTAGTCGAGCGCCGCTTCGCGGGATCGCTGGATGGCGTCGGTTGTGGCGACCCGCACGAGCGCGCCGTCGAGCGCCCCGCCGGCAAGCGCGGCGCGAACGAGCTCGTCGCTCTGCGCGGCGAGCAGCAGCGGCATCGTCGGCGTCCCTTCGCGCAGATCGGTGCCGGGGATCTTCCCGGTCTCCTGCGTCTGGCCGGCGCAGTCGAGGATGTCGTCGGCGATCTGGAACGCGATGCCGAGGCTCGCGCCGTATTTGCCAAGCCGCGCGTCGCCGCCGGAGCCGAGCAGGCACGCCGCTTCGATCAGCTTTCCGGTCTTGAGCGCGCAGCGCTCGAGGTACGCGTCGAGCGTCGTGTCGGGATCATGTGTCTGCAGCTTCTGCATCGCCTCCCCGCGCGCGAGGCCGAGGGCGGCGTCGGCGAGCGTCGACACGGCGAGCTCATCACCGGTCTCCGCGAGCACGGCGAACGCGCACGCGAAGAGGTAGTCGCCGGCGGCCTTCGCGGCGTCCGCGCCGTAGACCGACCACGCCGCGGGCAGTCCGCGGCGCAGCCGCGCGCCGTCAACGAGGTCGTCGTGCACGAGCGTCGCCATGTGCACCATCTCGACGGCGACCCCGGCCGCGACCGATGGCTCGTCGCGCGCGGTGAGGAAGCAGAGCAGCGGCCGCAGCCGCTTGCCACCGGCAGCGAGCGCCTCACCGGCAACTTCCTGCGCGAGCCCCGGCTGTGCGGCAACGGCGAGCGCGAGCCCCGCCTCGACCTCAGCCATGTACGCGGCAACGCCGGGCATCGCGTGCACCTGAGCGAGCTGGCTCATTGCGCCTGTCCCGTGTGGAGGGCGACGATCGAGCCGCCCATCAGCTTGAAGCGCACGTCGCCGAAGCCTGCTTCGCGGAGCATGTCGGCGAGGCGCTCTGCCGTTGGGAAGCGCTTCACCGAGGCGGGGAGATAGGTGTACGCGTCACCGCCGGGCAGCACCTTGCCGAGCAGCGGCACTGCGCGGTCGAACCAGAGTGAATAGAACGGACGCAACGCGCCGCGCGGCTGCGTGATCTCGAGGATCGCGAGCCGGCCGCCGGGCCGGAGCACGCGGCGGAGCTCGCTCAGTCCGAGCTCGAGGTTCTCGACGTTGCGCACACCGAAGCCAACCGTGGCCGCGTCGAACGTCTCGTCCGCGAACGGCAGCGCGAGCATGTCGCCCTGCAGCCACTCGATCGCCGTGCTTTTGACGCGAGCGCGCTCGAGCATCTTGGCGCTGAAGTCGAGCCCGGTCACCTTGCCCGCGCCCGCCTTCAGATCCGCAATCGCGAGGTCGCCCGTGCCGCACGCCGCATCGAGCACGCGGTCACCCCCGCGCACGGCGGACGCGGCCGCGAGCCGCCGCCAGCGCACGTCGAGCCCCGCCGTCATGACGTGGTTCATGACGTCGTAGACCGGTGCAATGCGGTCGAACATCGTCCGCACCGAGTCGGGCGCCAGCGTCAGGGTTGCCCCCACCGCGGAGTGAGCGCCTGGTCGAGGCCGAGCTGGTCGAGCACGCGCGCGACGACGAAGTCGACGAGGTCGTCGACTGTTTCTGCACCGTGGTAGAAGCCGGGCGCGAGGAAAAGGATCGTCGCGCCCGCACGGCGCAGCGTCAGCATGTTCTCGAGGTGGATCGTCGACAGCGGCGTCTCGCGCGGACAGAGCACGAGCTTCCGCTCCTCCTTGAGCGCGACAGACGCAGCGCGGTGGATCAGGTTCTGCATCGCGCCCGACGCGATCGTGCCGAGCGTGCCCATCGAGCACGGACAGATCACGTACGCATCGACCTTCGCGGAGCCTGACGCGTACGGCGCCTTCCAGTCATTCGGCTCGTAGATCGTGACGTTGTCGCCCGTCCCCTCGGTGAAGCGAGCGAGCGTCTCGTCGCGGGAGAGGCGCGCGTCGTTGTAGAGCTCGGTCGCGAGCACCTCGATCGCGGCGCCGGAAACCGAGACGCCGACCTCGACGTCCGCGGCGGCCAGCGACTGCACCAAGCGGCGTGCGTAGGGAGCGCCGGAGGCCCCGGTGATGCCGAGAAACACGCGCATGGCTTGAAGAGTACGCCGCGGTTAGTGCTTCGGGCCCTTGGAGGCCTCGAGGAAGGTGGCGATCTGCTTGAGCCGAACGTCACCCAGTCCTGCGAATGACGGCATCGGCGAGCCTGAGTTCACGCAGGCCGGGCACTTGAGGTGGGAGATCTGGAAGGCGATGCCCTTGTTCTTCTTGCCCTCGTCAGTGAGGTTCGGCGCGCCCGGATAGGCGCCGCCGGCGCCGTTGTAGGTGTGGCAGTTCATGCAGCCCGCGACCGCGAAGAGCTTGGCGCCGGCAACGGCCGTCGGGTTCCCGGCGAAGCCTTCGCTCACCGACCACTTCGGCACGAGCGCGAGGTTCTCCGATGCGAGCGGCTCCTTCGCGGTCGCGCCCTTGTACGTGAGGACGCCCATCGAGATGACGACGAGGATCGATGCGACGACCGCGACCGGCCGGCGAGAGAGGCGCCGCTCCGAGCGGGTGTCGATGAACGGAATTGCGATCAGGATGATCAGGAGCACCGTCGGCAGCCCGACGGTCCCGATCACGACCGTCTCCGGCCACTTGAAGATCCGGAGCAGATAGAAGAGGAAGTAGAAGTACCAGTCCGGCCGCGGGACGAAGTTGATCGTTCCCGAGTCGGCGGGCGCGTCGTAGAGCCTGCCGAGCCAGCCGGGATCGATCGTGTGATGGTTGCCCGGCGTCGTGTACTTCCAGACGATCGCGAGACCGACGATCACCATCACGACGACGAGCGACATGATCGTGTCGTGCAGCATCGCGAACGGGTAGAACGGCTTCCCGCGCTCGGCGACGTCCTCCTTGTACTGCTTGAAGACGCGACGCCGCTCGACGATCCGGTCGTTCGCCATGACTACGGCTTCCTCCGGGGATCCTGGCGCGTCAAGCCGCTGCGGGCGGTGCGCTTGCGCTTGGCGATCGAGCCCGTGCCTGCGGCCTCCTTCGACCACGGCGGCGACGTCACGCCGAGCCGGATCACGAGGTACAGGTGGAGCGTGATCAGCGCGATGATCGCGCCGGGGATCATCAGCATGTGGATCGAGTAAAAGCGCGCAATCGTCCCGTCGTCGATGTACGTGCCGCCCTGCAGGAACTGCGCGATGAACGGTCCTAAGAACGGCGCAGTCCCGTTCAGGTTGATGCCGACGACGGTTGCCCAGTACGCCGTCTGGTCCCACGGCAGCAGATAGCCGGTGAAACCTTCGGCGAGCCCGCTCGCGAGCAGCAGCACACCGAGGATCCAGTTCAGCTCGCGCGGGTACTTGTACGCGCCGAACAGGAACACGCGCCCCATGTGCATGAACATCAGGATGATGAAGACCGATGCGCCCCATTTGTGCATGCCGCGCACGAGCCAGCCGGCGAAGACGTCGTTCGTGATGTGCTGGATCGACGAGTACGCGTTCTGCGGGTCGGGCTTGTAGTACATCGCGAGGATCACGCCGGTCAGGGCCTGCACGAGGAACGCGGTGAGCGTCGCCGAGCCGAGGGTCTGGAACCAGTCGATGTCGCCTGGCACCTTGCGGAAGAGGAAGTACTTCAGCCCGCCGATCAGGCCGGAGCGCTCCTCGATCCAGTCGATCGGATAGAGGATCGCCTCCTGCATCTGCTCCTTCTGGGTGCGCCTACGTGTTGCCATCAGTGGGGCGGCTGGATCGGATAGAGCCAGGACTCGAGGCCGCTGACGGGCTCACCGGGGAACGCCTGCGTCCACTTGTGGATCTTCGCCGTCGCGCCGACGCCGTCGACATGCGACACCGAGAACGCATGCCCGACGAACAGGTGCCCGTTGCGGATGGAGAACGAATAGCGGTCGAGCGCGCGCACCGGCGGGCCTGACGTGCGGTTGCCTTCGGTGTCGTACTGACCGCCGTGGCAGGGGCAGCCGAAGCCGGCGATCGAGATCGTCGGGATCAGCGTCACGTCGCCGATCTGCTTCTTCTGCGTTTCCTCGAGCGGGCCGTTCGGCTGCACCGGGCAGCCGAGGTGCGCGCAATGGTTGGAGATGACCGTGAAGCTCGGCTGGCCGTTCAGCTGGCCGTTGAAGCGGACGTACGCGGTGCGCCTCGAGACCTCGCCCTGCTTCGGGTCGGACATGTAGGTCGCGACGACGTACTTGCCTTCCGGGAAGTCGGTGAGCGGGCCGATGTCGTGATCCTTCGTTCCCTGTTTGAGGAACGACGGCGCGATCATGAAGCCGAGGGCGGGCGCGGTGACGATGCCGCCGATCACGCCGCCGAGGCCGAGCGTCGAGAGCTCGAGGAACTTCGAGCGCGGGTAGCGCTCCTCCGACGGGGAGAGCACCATCGGGGTCTCACCCGGCGGGAGTGCGGTGTCGGGACCGCCGCCCGTCTCCGGCTCGACCTCGGGCGCAACCGCGAGCGGGGTGCCCGCCGTCAGGTCGCGGACCCAGAGGAACGCGAAGGCGAGCGCGACGAGCGCGCCCAGGCCGGCGATCCACCAGGAGACGATGAGGCCGACCATGAACACGACCACGCCGACG
>Ga0247668_1000372_pt1 | contig 11193 bp, 4 predicted proteins | sample CNK09_metaG_FD_182737 | JGI IMG/M metagenome (GOLD analysis project Ga0247668, IMG submission 182737) | Soil microbial communities from Purdue University Martell Research Forest, Indiana, United States - CNK09 | ecosystem: Environmental > Terrestrial > Soil > Temperate forest > Bulk soil | place...
CACCTATCGCGCGACTGATGCCTGCGGCAATTATGCCGATTGCAGGCAGACGATTACGGTCAACGACGTTACAGCACCGTCGATGACCTGCCCCACGGCTCTTACTCTAAATTGCGCCTCAGCAGTGCCTCTGCCCGATATCAGCCTGGTCACGGCGAGCGACGGCTGCGGCGGGCCAGTGACGATTACATTCGGCGGCGACGCGATGGGCGCGAGCAACTGCGTCAATCAATTTGTAATCACGCGCACCTATCGGGCGACCGATACGTGCGGCAATCAAGCCGAATGCACGCAGACGATTATCGTCAATGAAACCACGCTGCCGAGCATCACTTGCCCCGCGCTCATCAATGTGAGTTGCGCTTCGGCGGTGCCCGCACCCAATGTGAGCCTGGTAATGGCCGGCGATGGCTGCGGCGGCGGTCTGGCGAACGTCACCTTTATCAACGACACAATGACCGCAAGCAACTGCGCCAACCAGTTTGTCGTCCTGCGCACCTATCGCGCGACCGATGCCTGCGGCAATCGGGCTGAGTGTGGGCAGACGATTACGGTCAATGACGTGACGCCTCCAGCCATTACATGTCCGGCGCCTGTGAATGTCACTTGCGTTTCGGATTTGCCAGCGCCCGATTCCAACCTTGTGACGGTGAGCGACGGGTGCGGCGGATCGGCGACCGTGAGTTTCGTCAGCGATACGATGACCTCGAGCAACTGCGTGAACCAGTTCGTGGTCAATCGCCTTTACCGGGCCACCGATGGGTGTGGCAACCAAGCTGAGTGTACGCAGACGATCACTGTTCAGGACATCACGCCGCCAAGCATCACCTGCCCGGCGGCCATGACGGTGGGCTGTGCTTCATCGGTGCCTTCACCCGACGCCAGTCTTGCGACGACGAGTGACGGTTGCAGCAGTGGAGCGGTGACGGTGACTTTCGTCAGCGACACAATGAGCGCGAGCAATTGCCTGAACCAGTTTACGATTACGCGCACGTATCGTGCGACCGATGCTTGCGGCAACCAAGCTGATTGTTCACAGACGATCACCGTCAACGACGTGACTTCACCGAGCATCACCTGCCCAGGACCTCTAACGATCGTTTGCACCTCGGCGGTGCCGGCTCCGAATACGAGTTTGGTGACGGTCAACGATGGCTGTGGCGTGGGGACTCCGATGGTGATTTTCGTCAGCGACGTGCTGAGTGCTCCGATTGATTGTTTCAACCAGTCGGTGATTACGCGCACCTACCGTGCAACTGACGCCTGCGGCAATCAGGCCGATTGCACGCAATTGATTACCGTCATCCCAATCAACCACGCCCCAGTGGCGGCCAATGATGCTTACAGCGTCAATGAAGACGCGGTGCTTTCAATTGTCGCTCCGGGAGTGCTGGGCAATGATACCGACGCCGATGGGAACGGGCTAACACCGTCCGTCTTGAGCCTTCCGGCCCATGGCAGCCTGACCTTCTCTAACAACGGCTCGTTTGTTTATACGCCGGCGCCAAACTATAACGGTGCCGACGCGTTCACCTATCAGGTGAGTGACGGCCAGGAACTGTCCGGAGTGGCCACGGTCAACCTGACGATCAATTCAGTGAACGATTCGCCTGCGTTCACGAAAGGGGCCAATCAATTTGTTCAAATCGATGCCGGGTCGCAAACAGTGCCGACCTGGGCGACGGCGATCAGCGCCGGCCCTGCCGACGAAGCAGGCCAGCTATTGACATTCGTCGTCACCAGCGACGCGAGCGCACTCTTCTCGGTCCAGCCTGCGGTCAGCTCGGCCGGCACGCTGACCTACACGCCCGCGGCGCACGTCTCCGGGCTCGCCCACATGACAGTTACTCTGAAAGACAATGGAGGCACGGCCAACGGCGGGGTGGACACTTCGGCTGCGCAGACCTTCACGATTACGATCAATACTCCACCGACGGTCAGTGTGGTTAGCCCGACCAACGGCAGTGTCTTTATGGCGCCGGCGACTATCCCGGTGAAAGCCGAAGCTTCTGACGTGGATGGCACCGTCAGCAAGGTCGAAATCTATCGCGGCACGAATATGCTGGCTCAGGCCAATGCCGGGTTTTGCTCCACAGCCTTGAGCAATCTTCCCGCCGGGACCTATCAGTTCGGAGCGAAGGCGATAGACGATCTCGGTGCGTCGGCTACGGCCAGTCCAGTGACTGTGACGGTATTGGATCATCCGCCTGTGACGGTGATTCAGGCGGCCACCTTCAATCCGCAAACCGGGCTGTTTCAGGAGCGAGTGCGGGTGAGCAACCCGACGGTGTCCACCCTGGCCTCAGTGCGCGTCCTAGTAACCGGCCTGCGGACGAACGTGTTTGTTTTCAATGCCTCGGGTTCCACCAACGGCGTGCCCTATGTCCAATCCAACCTTCCCCTCCCGCCGGGCGGAAGCATTGATTTCACGATCGAATACTCAGTGGCGGATTTCCAGACGCCAAATCCGACCATGACGGCCGCGGTCGCTCAGCCTGCGCCGTCAGGAGCGCCCGAGGGTGGAACGGTCGTGCCGATCACCCGCCAAATGCGAATGGCGGATGGGGAATTCCTCCTGGAATTCACCTCGCTGTCCAATCGCACGTATTATGTGCAGTACTGCAGCGATATGAAGACCTGGAAAACTGCCTGGCCCGGTGTCAGGAACAGCGCCAGCCGAATTCAGTGGATCGACAATGGACCGCCGAGAACCGAGAGTTGGCCAACCAACGAGGCCTGCCGATTCTATCGCGTTTTGATGGCTCCTTAATTAAATTAATACTCGCTCGTTATGAAACCCGAATTTTTTTCTTGTTCGCTCGTCATCGCCTCGCTGCTGGCCGTGACCGCGGCCTCCGCCCAAACCGATGGGGCCACCACTGGCGCCCGCCTGAAATTGGACGAGGACTCTGCTGCACCGCGAAACCGTTTTGGTCTCAGCTATCGAATGGGGTTCAACATCTCCGCGCGATTTAAAACCCTGGGCGGCCAGAGAGTCTTGAATCCGCGGTTGACGCCGAATGGAGACGCTTGGAATTACGACGATGGGTATAATCTGGATGACACGCCGTATTTGCCTTCCACGATGACCGCTTACTGGGGCTATACCGGGCCGAAAGCGACCCAGGCGCCGGGCGACGGCTTTCTCCATTTGAGCCAGACGACGTACGGAGCGGATGTGACCTCCAGCCGTCGAACGGATGATCCGGAGCCAGGATTTGAATTGAGCTATAACCGGGAGTTGGGCCAAATCGGTCGGACCCGATGGGGCCTGGAGGGGGCGTTTAATTACATGACCTTGGGTATTGAGAACAACCAAACCCTGTTCGGAAATGCCATTCGAAAAACGGATAAGTTTGACCTTCAAGGCGTGTTCATCCCGGACCCGCCGGTTTACGGGACGAAAGGGCCGCCCGGGGGCGCCAATCAACCAGCCATCTCTCACACGGCAGTTCCAGACACTCAGGCAAACATCACGACGACACTCGCTGGGCAGCGCAAGATCGATGCGGACGTTTACGGCTTCCGGCTTGGGCCCTACCTTGAAATACCAATTTACAAAAAGTTGGCTCTTTCTTTGAGTGGCGGTTTGGCCGTGGCGGCGGTGAAAAGCCAATTCAACTACAATGAGGTTGTGTCCGTTCCGGGCATCGGGGCGTTTGCCCAGAGCGGGGCAGGCTCGCGCAGTGAAGTGCTGTTCGGAGGTTATGCGAGCGGGAGTGTCTCCTACTCGTTTTCGAAATCCTGGAGCGCTTTTGTTGGTGGCCAGTATCAAAATGTCGGGCATTTCTCGCACCAGGTCGGCGGAAAAGTTGCCGAACTTGATTTCACAAAATCCCTCTTTCTGAACGCCGGCGTTGGGTTTTCTTTTTAAGGTTTCGACTTTTGTAATCGGAACGAACCGACGAAGGATTCGACAAAAGATTGCGACAAAGGATCCGTCTGATCAGTCGGATCCGACTAATCCTGTGACCTCAATTGAGACAGGTGCGACAGCTATGTCTCAAAGCGGGCCCGTAAAAAGAGGAATCTGGCGGCCGTTTTACGGGCCGCCAGACATACAACTCAATTCCAGCAGGACGCCAGGGCGAAGCCCTAGCGCGGAAAGGTAGGATAAGGATGGGACTTTGTTGCCCGCCCCATGAGGAAGCAGGCGGAGAGCAACACATCAATTCGGTTGTCGAAATTCTGTATTGTTTTCATGTGATTATTCGTAGCACATGGGATGCCAAGGTTGGTGTAGCGGGATTTGAGGGTTTTGGAGGAGGTTTCGCCCACTGCGATGCCTATGTCGCAACCTTGTCGATTCGTTTGCAAGCTGGTAAAGCCACGCAACCGGCAACAAAGTCCACACAGGCTTCCATCCAGATTCGACGAAGGATTCGACGAAGGTTGCGACAAAATTGCCAAAGTTTCAGCGATTTAGTTGTGGCGCGAGCGGTTCAAGCCTGCTACATATATGTACTAAGCGGCCCCAAAGATTTGCGGAACAGTCATAAGCATGAAACATTGGAAGTTCTGGGTGAACTCAGTCGCCGCCCTTCTGCTCCTTTCGGGTGCCCGCCCGCTTGCTGCCCAAGACCAAGTCCTGATTTCGGAGTTCATGGCTCTGAACAAAAGCACGTTGGCCGATCCAAATGGCGCCTATCCGGACTGGATTGAGATTTACAATGCCGGCGTCAATGAAGTGGATCTTGGCGGGTGGTATCTCACAGATGATGCGGCAAACCTGACCAAGTGGCGTTTTCCATCCATCGGTTTGGAGCCTTACGGTTTTCTGGTCGTCTTTGCATCGGGGACCGGTCAAACGAATCTCGCTTCGCCCCTGAGCACCAACTTCAAGCTCGATGCGGGTGGTGAATACCTCGCACTCGTCAAACCCGACGGTTCGACGGTCGCCTGGCAATATGCTCCGCTGTATCCGCCTCAAGTTGCAGATATTTCTTATGGAGTGATGATGGAGCAAGTCACGCAAGCCTTGGTCCCCGTGGGGGCCAGCGGCCAGTATCTCGTCCCCGATGGTGATATCGAGACGGATTGGACAGAACTCGGTTACGATGATTCGAGTTGGATTGGCGGTTGGACTGGCGTCGGCTACGATACCGGAGCAAATTATTCGGACCTGATCGGCACCGATTTGAGTTTCTATATGTGGGGGGTTAACGCCTCAGCTTATCTCCGCCTGCCGTTTAACATCGCCGATCCGTCTCCGATTCAGGATTTGCGCCTTCGCCTGCGGTATGATGACGGTTTCGTGGCGTATCTCAATGGCCGGGAAGTAGCCCGCCGAAATGCGCCAGCCACGCTCTCCTGGAACTCCAGCGCCACCGCTGTCCACGGCTTGCCCTTGCCGACGAATCCGACGCTGCAAAACTTCGATGATTCCGGAACACCGTATTCACTGCATACCTTTTCCGGTACTTATACGCCGACAGTTTTGCCGGCGGACGCCGGGTCCGATGGTCGATTCCTGCGTCTGGCCACCACCAACGGGAACATACTGAACACCGTCGTTTTTGATCGGACCGCAACAGGGGCTTTCAACACCGTGGTTGCCACCTTCGATTTTCGAATCACGACCACTTCCGGGAACCGTGCCGACGGCTTCGGTTTCGCGCTTTTGCCGACTTCTATCTATGGGACCAACGGAGCCGCCATTGGCCCGTTCGGTGGGTTAAGCGAAGAACCGAACCTGGCCGGCGCGATCGGCGTTGGGTTCGACATTTACCAAAACTCCGGCGAGTCGAATAATAATCACGTTTCAATTCACTACAATGGCGCTTTGCTCTCCACTACGGTCGCGACTCCGAGTTTTGATCTGGCGAATGGCAACTTCCACCGCGCCGAGATTACCATTGCGTTTGCCGGAGCAACCGCGCTTGCGACAGTGAGACTCACACCAAACATTCGTGTGGGCGCTGGAGCGATTCAAACCCTCTATAACAACTTCGTCATCCCGGCCGCCGCTTACGAAGCGCGGGCCGCCTTCGGAGCGCGGACGGGCGGCCAATATGCCCGTCAAGATCTGGATAACATCAATATTCAGTTTGTCCCGGACACGGTGCTGGCCCCTGAAGAATTCAACCTGACGAGCTTTCTGGGATATCTTCAGAGTGGGGATAACGTTCTGGCTATCCAGGGGCTTAACATTGCCCCTGATGACGCCGATTTCCTGATTCTTCCGGAGTTAATTGCATCCCAGATCGGCATCTCGACAAACACGTTGAGCTATTTTGCCACTCCCACGCCGGGGGCAGCAAACCTGGGCGGAGCGCCGGGTTTCGTCCCAACCCCGCAAATCTTCCCCCAGGGTGGTGTTTTCACCAATGGCCTGTCCGTTCAAATCTCGAACGGCCTCGCCGGGGCGGAAATTCGTTACTCGCTGGATAACTCGGAACCAACGGCATCCTCGATGCTTTACAGCGGACCGATTCCCCTTTCGGGCAGTGCGACGGTGCGGGCGCGGGGATTTGCGCCGCACTTGCTCCCCAGCCCGATTGTTTCTCAGCCCTACACGATTCTCGACGTGGACGCGCTCCAATTCACCTCCAACCTGCCGCTGGTGATCATCGATACTGCGGGCCAGACTATCATCGAGGAGACAAAGATCCCGGCTACGATGACGTTCATTGATACCTACAGGGGGCGCAGTTCGCTCCTTCTGCCACCGGACTTGCAGGTTCGCGCGGGTATTGAAATTCGGGGACAAAGTTCGACAATGTTCCCGAAGAAATCGTTCGGCTTCGAGACTCGAGACGAAACCGACAACGACCTCGGGGTCCCGCTGTTTGGTCTGCCCGCTGATTCGGATTGGGTCTTGTATGCGCCTTATACCGACAAGACGTTTATGAACGATTTCCTGGCCTATGAACTGCATGAGAAGATGGGACATTATGCGGTGCGGCGCAGGTTCGTGGAAGTGTTCGTGGATACTTCCGGCGGCAGGCTCAACTATGGCTTGGATTACGCCGGCATTTACGTGCTGCTCGAGAAAATTAAAATCGACAAGGAGCGTCTCGATCTTGCGCAACTGCAACCCGGGGACAATGCCGAGCCTGAAATTACCGGTGGCTACGTGTTCAAAAAGGACAAGGACAGTCCGGGGGACGTGAACTTTACCACCGCGCTCACCGGCGAAGTGCTCAAGTTTCACGATCCCCAAGGCACTGATTTGACCGTCGCCCAGCGGACCTGGCTCATCAATTACCTCAACCAGTTTGAAAACGCCCTCTACGCAGCCAATTGGACCCGGGCGACCGGGACAAATCATTATTCGTGGTATATTAATGTGGATTCTTTCGTGGATCAGTACTGGATTGTCGAATACACCAAGAACATCGACGGTTACCGCCTGAGTGATTTCTTCCACAAAGATCGCGGCGGGAAGGTTTTCATGGATCCGATTTGGGATTGGAACCTCAGCTTCGGCAACGCCGACTATAACCAGGGCTGGCAAACCAATGGCTGGTACTACGCCCAGAATGGAACTCCGGTCTCGGCGCCGATCTCCGAATACGACGATATTTGGCTGCGCCACCTGGTCGGGCTTCCTTCAGGCTCCCCGCCGGGCGATCCGGACTTCAAACAAGCGATCGCCGACCGCTGGGGAGTCCTCAGGACTAACATTCTGGCGACCTCTAACGTGCTGGCGCGGGTGGACGAAATTGCAGCCAGTCTCAACGAGGCGCAAGCCCGTGATTTCCAGAGGTGGCCCAGACTCGGAACGCCTGTCTGGCCCAATCCGGACGACTACTGGCCAATCAACACTTATCAAGGAACAGTCGATTGGATGAAGCGATGGATTACCGGCCGATTCGCCTGGATTGAAAGCCAGTATCCGGTCACTGCCCCCATAGCGAATCACCCCGGCGGCTTGGTCGTCCCCGGATTTTATTTCAGCATCTCGGCGACAAATCCCATTTACTTCATGCTGGACGGCAGCGATCCGAGGCTGCCGGGCGGACCTGTTTCTCCCAACGCTCTGCCCTACGCAGGGCCGTTCTTCATCACTAACAACGTGCGGGTTTTCGCGCGCGCGCGGACAGCAGGCGGCGTCTGGAGTCCCCCTGCGGCGGTCAGCCTTTTCACTGCAATTCCGCCGCTTGTCATCAGCGAAATTATGTATCATCCCGCCGACCCGCCGGCAGGCAGTGCCTACGTTGCGGATGATTTTGAATATGTCGAATTGAAAAATACCGGCGTTAATCCGATGAACTTGCGCAACGCCCGGCTCGCCGGCGGTGTCGATTTTACATTTTCAAACCTGGTTCTTGCTGCTGGACAGTCCATCGTCGTCGTCAAAAACCAAGCGGCCTTTCAATCCCGCTATGGGACCAGCATCGCGCTGGCCGGCGAATTCAGCGGTCATCTTGGCAATGACGGCGATCACCTTGTTCTCACCGGCCCGCTTGGAGAACCAATCCTGGATTTTTCTTACCGGGACGACCGGTATCCAGCAACCGCCGGCGCCGGTTTCTCGCTGGTCATTGTGAATGCAGCCGCGCCTTTGGTGACGTGGGGTTTGCAGTCGAGTTGGCGGGCCAGCACCCTGCCGGGCGGCTCTCCCGGCCAAACTGATCCAGCACCGATGGTTTTTCCCACCGTTTGGATTAACGAGGTTCTGACCCATTCCGATCCGGCCGGTTTTGAAAGCATCGAACTCTTCAGCGCTTCGAATCACGACACCGACATTGGCGGATGGTTCCTGACCGATGATCTGAAGGTTCCGAAAAAATTCCGCACCCCGAGTCCCACAATCATCCCGGCCGGCGGATTCCGTTTATTCGCCGAGAATCAGTTTAATATGAACGCGGCTGGCGCCATCCCATTCGCCCTCGCTCCCACGGGAGGCGAGGTTTATCTCTTTTCTGGAGATGCGAACACTAACCTGACCGGCTTCTGCCAGGGTTTCAGCTTTGGCGCCCAAAAGGCCGGCGTGACGTTCGGGCGTTATGTGAACAGCGCCGGCGAACGTGATTATGTTGCTCAAAGCGCGAACACCCTCGGCTTCGCCAATGGCCCTCCCCTGGTCGGGCCGGTCGTGATCACCGAAATAATGTATCGGCCGCCGGAGTTCTTCGTCGGAGGCGTTTTTTATGATAACACCGAAGACGAATTTATCGAACTGCAGAACATCACCGATGTGCCCATTGAACTCGATGATCCCGATTATCCCACGAACACCTGGAAGCTTGACCAGGCGGTGCATTTCGCTTTTCCGTCCGGCACCATTATTCCGCCGGGTAGCTACCTGGTCGTGGCCAGCTTTGATCCAGTGAATAATCCAACTCAGTTGGCTGCGTTCCAGGACAGATACGGAATTGATTCCGATACGGTGGTCGTTGGGCCGTTCAGCGGGCACCTCAAGAATAGCGATGAGACCATTGAACTGAAGATGCCGGACACCCCAAATCTGGATGGCCAGGCTGCCGATGTTCTCGTCGATAAAGTCCATTACGATAATCAAACCCCGTGGCCGGCCGCCGCCGATGGCATGGGCTTCTCGCTCCACCGTCTCGTCCCTGCCGCCTATGGCAATGATCCGACTAATTGGGCGGCGTTCTCCCCGACTCCCGGCGGGGTCTTTTCTGCCGGGAATCCGCCCGTCATCATTACTCAGCCCCAGAGCCAGACAGTCCTCGCCTCCTCTAACGCAAGCTTGAGTGTCGTTGCGACCGGGAGTGGACCTCTCACGTATCAATGGCGCTTCCAGGGACAGAATCTCGACGGAGCGACCAGCGCCTCTCTGCTCTTCACGAATCTGCAATTAGCCAATGCGGGAGCTTACCAGGTTGTCGTGCGCGACTCCGACAATTGGGTGATGAGCAGCCCGGCAACAGTGACCGTGCTGCTGCCCTTGCGCATTGCCACTCCACCCCAAAACGCGAACGTGCGGGTCAGCAGTTTCACGGCGGTCACGGCCACGAACGTCGCGTTCTATGTCTCCGTCGTCGGGGGCCGTCTGCCATTGAGTTATCAGTGGAGGTTTAACGGCGCTCCTATTGCTGGAGCGACTAACAGCACCTACACGCTTAGCAACGTCTCCTTCGCCAATCGCGGCCTCTTTGATGTTCGTGTCTCCGACGGCTTGATCTCCGTGTTGAGCGATCCCGCCAGCCTCAACCCCCTGGTCATGCCCACGATTATGCAACCGCTGCCCGCCGTCACCACCGCCTTGCAAGGCGATAACGTCAGTTGGACCGTCTCCGTATCCGGTTTCCCGATGCCCTTTAATTTTCAATGGCGGCGCGGAGTCACGACCATTTTGACCAACCAACTGTTCAATGCCACCAACTGCACGTTCACTCTTTCCAACGTGCAGCCCAGCCAGTCCGGCTCCTACCGGGTGATCGTGACCAATCTGGCTACGCCGAGCGATGCGACCAATTCGGTCAATACCGCTTCCTTTTTGGTGGTGATGGCAGACACCAACGGGAACCACATCCCTGACGATTGGGAAACGCAGTACGGCTTTCGGCTCGATGATCCGAGCGTCGCCAGCGCCGATCCGGATCACGACGGCATGTCCAACTTGCAGGAATACTTGGCCGGAACGAATCCCACCAATGCCCTGAGCTCACTGAAACTTGCGCCGATCCTTCTCGGCGCCGGCGTCACTCTCCGTTTTGAGGCGGTGTCGAATCTGACCTACAGCGTGCAATATAAGAATTCTCTGACCGATCCGCTTTGGTCAAATCTGCCCGCCCTCGAAGCGCGTCCGACCAATTGGACGGCCAGCGTGCCCGACACCAACACAAACCGCAGCCGCTATTATCGAGTGGTGACACCAGCGCAGTAACAGGCGAGACTCCTCACCCCTTGCCCCGCTGCACCGCCGCCGCCATTGTGTCCACGCTCTGCAGAATTTCCTTTGCGGCCACCGGGTCGGCCACTTTTAATCCAAAATTCTTTTCCAGTGCCACGACGATCTGGAGCGCATCGACTGAGTCGAGCCCCAGACTCCCTGGTCCGAAAAGAAGTTGGTTGTCCGCGATTTCAGCCGCGCTGACTTGCAACATCAGGTTTTCGACCAGCATCGTTTTTATCTTTTCTTTAATCGATTTTAAATCTTCCATTGTGTAACTCCAGCCTACGCCATAATGCCGGGCTCGCCAAGCACGAGCGTTAAAGAACGCTTAAGGATTTTCCCGACAACTGCCCCCCGATGGCCTGCTGATTACAACCCACCACGCT
>Ga0247668_1000373_pt1 | contig 11188 bp, 11 predicted proteins | sample CNK09_metaG_FD_182737 | JGI IMG/M metagenome (GOLD analysis project Ga0247668, IMG submission 182737) | Soil microbial communities from Purdue University Martell Research Forest, Indiana, United States - CNK09 | ecosystem: Environmental > Terrestrial > Soil > Temperate forest > Bulk soil...
CGCAGCGAGGGAGGAGCGGTCGCCAAGATGGTCCTTCCCTTCCGGACGGCCACGCATGCCTGAGACGAAGACATTGCACGTCGTCATCGCCGATGACGAGCTTCTGGCGCGCCAGCGCATCGAGGATCTGCTCGCCCACGATTCGTCCGTGGAGATTGCAGGAACGGCATCGAATGGGCCGGAAGCGGTGGCAGCGATCCGCAAGTTCGCACCGGATCTCGTCTTTCTCGACGTGCAGATGCCCGGCCTGACCGGCTTCGAGGTCGTCGCCGCGATCGGCGCCGACCGGATGCCGGTGACGATCTTCGTGACCGCCTTCGATCAGTTCGCGCTGAAGGCCTTCGAGGTGGCCGCCATCGACTATCTGGTCAAACCGTTCGACGACGAGCGCTTCGCGCAGGCGCTGGCCCGCGCGCGCAAGACTATCGAGCTGCGCCAGGTGGAACGCCTGACGAAACAACTGGCCACGCTCCTGCACGAAAGCGCCGCACCGGAACCTCCGAAGCGCCACTATCTCGAGCGCATCCCGGTCGAGCAGCGCGGCCAGATGCGCGTCGTCCCGGTGTCGAAGATCGACTACATCACCGCCAGCGGCCCCTACGCCGAGCTGCACGCCGCCGGCAAGACCTTCGCCGTGCGCGAACGGATGCAGACGCTGGAAGAGACGCTCGACCCCGCCATCTTTTTCCGCCTCCACCGCTCCGCCATCGTCCGCCTCGACCGCATCGACATCCTCCTCCGCGCCTCCGGCGGCGACTACGCGGTACGGCTGAAGGATGGAACCGAGCTTCCGCTGAGCCGCAACCGGCGGGAAGAGCTGGAGCGGGTGATGGGGAAGGGGTAGATGGTTTCACGCGGAGACGCGGAGACGCGGAGGGGAAAAGTGGATCAAGCTCCGCGTGATTACGTCGGAGTCTGCGCAACGCCCGCGCCGGCTTTCACTCGTGGGTTAGCCAGCTTTTCGCCGATGAGGTTTCGCTCGTTCGTGTGCATCCTGCATCGCGGCTTCACCCGCGGCTCGGTAGAACGCGATTACCTCATCGGGCGTCTTGCCCGTCAGCAGCCGTGCGTGACGATCGCGAATTCGCCGCACCATGTCGACGGCACGAATCTTAGGAGCTTTCATAGGTACCTCCCTGCATTATTAATCTGGTTCTGCGCGTCACGAGAAGATCACGCAAACATGCGGTCGCCCCGAAAAGAGCTTGCGCCTTCCTAACATCGAGAGCCTTCTCCCCCGCGCTTTCCAGCGGGGGAGAAGGTGCCGAAGGCGGATGAGGGGGCGGTACTTGCCATGCCCTTGCCGGAATCCATGTTTGGTTGCGACTTCGCCGCGCTGTGTGCGCGGACGCCCAGGGGCGAGTATCCCAATTCTACGGTAACGCCTTGCATCGTTATTTTGGCCTGGAGGAGAAGGTGTTGCGGAACGGTGGTCTCACGGATGGAAGGGACCTCCCGTTGAGACGTAACCGGCGGGAATTGCGCGAGCAGGTGATGGAAAGGGTAGTCTTCCTGCCAGGAGGTCACTTTGGTCATTCACCCTCTTCTCTTTGCGCTCGCGCTCACCGCGGCAGCGGAACCCACAACCCCAGCGCCTTGCGCCGCGTTCAATGCGCGGTTGAAAAGCACGTACGGATTTCGTCCATCGAAACTCGATCAAGCGGCGTCGGCCGCAAAGTCCAAAGAGATGGACGCCATCTGGAAGGCGGTCGAGCAGTATCCATCTACACTCGCCCCGTGTCTCAAAGAGGCGCTCGCACAACCGACCGAGGACACCTGGTTTCTTTTCGACGGCAGTCAGTTACTGGTGAGCGTGGATCACTCGCGCGAGGCCAAGCTACGTCTCATGGATGGTCTCACCCGCGTCTCTCTTGACGACGTCGATCTTCGCTCCTGGGTCGGAACCTCATCGGCGATGGGGCTTGAAGGATTCGATACGTCGGCGCTGGGGAGCCGGTGGCTTGCGTATCCGAACGCCGGCTATTTTCTCCCGGAGCACGCCGCCTATCACGTCGACCGTGACAACGGCGCGATGTTCATCTTCGGAACACTGGATGAAACGTTTGCGACGCCCGCCCTCATTGCGCTCAGCCGGACGTCGACGGGCGAGGTGAAGAACATCGTGGTCCAGCTCCTCATGAGCCAGGCCACGCCGGAAGCGCTGCTCGCCGTCGCGCACCTTGATCTCAAGGGCCTGTCACCGGAAGTCGTCGCCAGTCGAAAGGCGCTGCTCGAAGGTCCCAACCTGATTGTTCCTCGGAACCCACCTCGAACGACCCGCTCCCAATTCATCGCCGCGTTTACATCCTTTATTGCTGGTGACCCGAGGCCATTCGATGCGCTCGTGGAAGCGGTCCCTGATGGCGAACGAGACCTCGTCGCCGTAAGCACCCCCGCCGACCTGGAAATGATCCGCAAGGTGCGTCGGCGCTACATCGCCGCCAACAACCAGCACGTCATCGAGTACTACAACCAGTTCACCCAGATCCTGATGACGCTCGTTTGGAAGAAGGAGTTGGTTTCACGCGAGAACACGGAGTAGTTGATGTGCAACGCGGGCCATCGCCCGCAACCGCGATCGTGTGCCAGCCAGCAACCCACCGCGATTGGCGCCAGCCCTCGCCCGGATGCGCGCGAAGGCGCGCTCCACAATCCAGCCCCGCGCTCGGCGTAGCGCGAGCGCGGGGTACGAGGGTGCCGCCCATTTGCCGGCCGCGGAGGCGGCCGGGACAACGCCGTGCAATTCGCAACAGAAGCGCGATCCTGTAGCGGCCGCCTCCGCGGCCGCACTGCATGTCCACCACATACCCCGCGCTCGCGCTACGCCGAGCGCGGGGCTGAATTGTGGTCCGCGCCTCCGCGCGCAACCGGGCGTGCAAAAACCTCCGCGTGACGAGAATCACGTCGACGTGTGCGCTCCGATCTCGACGCCAACCCCGCTGCATGCGATCGTCAAGGCTCGGAGGTGCGTCATGTGTCTCGGAGCTCCTGGCCAGATTGTCCGGTTCATCGATGAAACCGTCGTCGAATGTGATTTCTGGGGCATGACCCGCGAAGTGCAGATCGACGTGATCGAAGGGGAGCTCGCCGTCGGCGACTACATCCTCGAACATGAAGGCCGCGCCGTCCGCCGCATCGACGATGCCCTCATCGCCGACACGCTCGCACTGTACGAGATCATCCTCACGGAAGCAGGTGAAGATCCGATCGCGACGGAAGCGCGTTGCGCGATGGTGTGAGGCAGTGAATATTTGCCCTTCGCGTCTTCGCGTGACACATCGATCTCACGCGAAGCCGCGAAGGCGCGAAGTGGAAGAACCAACCTCTACGGATATCCGTTACATCAGTCCAGTCCGAGCAGATCCCATCGATCGCGGTAATGTCCCTCTGTGTCCTTAAACTTGCGGATCGGGTTGTTCGCATGGAGTTTGCCCCCGCGCCCGGGCGTTGCCAGCCATCTCTCGTGCCCTTCGCCCTTCCTTCGCAAGCCGGGCGACATCGCGGCGGGCGACGACATGGTAGCTGGGCGGATCTCCATTTGGGGGAAGGTTCACGAAGACGAAAAAGAGACTCTCGGGCAAAGAGTCGTCTCCGACTGACGTCTCCACCTTCTCATTGAGAATCCACTCGGCGGCGCCACGTTGGTTCGTCTTGACCTGAATGGCGACCGACTTCGTCGCGTCGCGGTTGGTAGCGAGGATGTCTACGCCCCGGCTGTTCCGCAGGGTGATCGAAGCGAGGTAACCGCGACGCGACAGCTCTGCCGCGACGAAGTATTCGCCGGCCACACCACAAAGCGCTCCGTCCAGTTTCATGTGGTATTCCCCGTCATTTCGGAAGGATCGACGAGAGACTGGTCTTGTCGAAGACGCTTACGAGCTTCGCCACCTTGCATTCGAGCGCTGCGGCAAGCCGGAGCATCGTCATGAGATTCGGCAGCTTCAAGCCTCTTTCCATCGCACTGACGTGCGTGTGAGGCAGACCCGCGCGCTCCGCAAGCGCTTCCTGTGTCAGGCCAGCGGCCAGCCTGAGCTCTCGCAGGCGAGACCCGAACAGTTCGGCCACCTCGGAAGATCGCCTCAATGGCTACGCAACCTCTTGACAAATGTCTTCATCTGGCTAATATTTGTGTATTAATTCAGGAGACCCGAATCATGGACGAATCCACCCGTTCCCGCATCCGTCACATCTTCCTCTCTCCCCGTCCCAACTTTGCCCTCATGACGGCGGCGGATCTGCTCGGGTTCACCCTCAAGGAGCTGAAACGGGAGATCGAGGATGGCTCGATTGTAGCGGTTTGGACGGCGCTCGGGGAGCGGATGACGCGCGAAGAGCTGGTGGCGGTGGCGATGCAGACGTGGGAGCAGTCCGTCATCGAAGCTGCGCTCGGGAAGGATGCGGCGTCGGTATTGCCGGAGGCAATCCGGCTGGTGGAGCTGCGGGCACGGGTTCCGCGGTATCAGCGGGACGTGCTGCGGGCTCTGGCGCGGCGGGAGGGGACGTCGGTCGATGCGGTGCTGACACGCGAGCTGGAGGATGTGGTATCGGCGCACGCCGAGGAGCTGACGGGGGTGCCTGGACTGTCGATGGCGATGCAGTGGCCGGCGGTTTCGTGACGGAGTGGACGTTCCTGCGTGCCTGTAGGTCGAATCGGCTGTTGTGTAGATCCGTGGATCTACAGAGTAGGCTTTTTTTCGGTCTGAGTAGATCCCGGGATCTACCGAAGAGGCTTAAAGCCAATTCCGTCCGGCCAATCGGCTCCTGAAGAACGAAATTCGCCTCTTCATGGCATCCATGGATCTACTCCTGAGGCTTTTTCTGCTTTCGAATAGATCCATGGATCTACTGAAGAGGCTTAAAGCCTCTTCGGGTAGGTTCACAGCCTCCTGGGGGTCGGAAAAAGCCTCCTGGGGTAGGGTTAAAGCCTCATGGGGGTCGGGAAAAGCCTCATGGGGTAGCGGTTCGGCGACGATTAGACCTGCTGGCCATAGTTCCAGTTGACGGCGGACGTCCATGAGTCCACCAGTGGACTCCACGAGTCCATGATCCGACTCCACGAGTCCACGATCAGACTCCGCGAGTCCATGATCAGACTCCGCGAGTCTATGATCAGACTCCACGAGTCTATGATCAGACTCCACGAGTCTATGATCAGACTCCACGAGTCTATGATCAGACTCCACGAGTCTATGATCAGACTCCGCGAGTCTATGATCAGACTCCGCGAGTCTATGATCAGACTCTCACGAGTCCATGATCAGACTCCACGAGTCCATGATCAGACTCCACGAGTCTATGATCAGACTCCACGAGTCTATGATCAGACTCCACGCCTGCGCGAGCACCGGTCGGACTGGAGAGTTGGGACCCTGTTACTCGTCGAGAGCCTTCTCCCCCAGCGCTTTTCAGCTGGGGGAGAAGGTGGCGAAGCCGGATGAGGGGGCGTTGGTTCTTGCCAAGCAGTGGACTATTTTCATGAACGGTCGAGGGAAACCCATGAAAACACGTAACTTCAGCGCGAGAGCCGCCCCCTCATCCGCCTTCGGCACCTTCTCCCCCCGCAAGAAACCGCGGGGGGAGAAGGACTCTCGATTAAGAGAGTCGCAAGTGATTCAAACAGGCTCTGAGAAATGCCGGCGACTAACCCACCAATCTACTGCCCCCTCACTTCTCCGCCGCCAGGTAGCTGTACATCTTCCATCGCGCGTCGACGTCGTGCTGCGCGGCGGCGATCACGTTTCGGGATTCCTCGGTGTCGTTCTTCAGAAGCTGGTTGAAGCGATTCTCCATGCGCAGGAACTTCTCGACGGGGAGCTTGAGGGCGCGCGAGTCGAGCTGGAGGGGGTTCTCGCCTTTGGCGACGCGATCGGGGTTGTAGCGGTAGAGCAGCCATTGGCCGGATTCGACCAGCGTCTTCTGATGCTGCAGCGACGTCCCCAGATCGTAGCCGTGGGCGACACAGGCGCTGTAGGCGATGATCAGCGACGGGCCGTCATACGCCTCGGCTTCGATGAACGACTTGAGCGTGTGCTCGTCGCGGGCGCCCATGGCCACGCTGGCGACGTAGACGTGTCCGTACGTCATGGCGATCAGGCCGAGGTCCTTCTTCCTGGCCGCCTTGCCGCCGGCGGCGAACTTGGCCACGGCGGCGCGCGGGGTCGACTTCGACATCTGGCCGCCGGTGTTCGAATAGACCTCGGTGTCGAGGACGAGCACCTTCACGTTCCGGCCGCTGGCCAGGACGTGATCGAGTCCACCGAAGCCGATGTCGTAGGCCCAGCCATCGCCGCCGAGGATCCACACCGACTTCTTGACCAGCAGATCGGCCAGAGCCAGAAGCTGTTGCTCGTCGGTCGGATCGAGCTTGTGCATGCGGGTCTTCAGCTCCAGGCGGCGCAGAGCGACTTTGAGCAGCTCGACGCGTTTGCGCTGCTCGAAAATCTCGGCATCGTCTCGCTGGGTGGCATCGATGATCGATGACGACAGGTTCTCGCCGACGGCCGGAGCGAGCGACTTCAGCAGCTCGATGGCAAAGTCACGCTGCTTGTCGATGGAAACGCGGAAGCCGAGGCCGAACTCGGCGTTGTCCTCGAAAAGGGAGTTCGCCCAGGCAGGGCCGCGGCCGTCGCGATTCGTCGACCACGGCGTCGTCGGCAGATTGCCGCCGTAGATCGACGAACAGCCGGTGGCATTGGCAACGACCAGGCGGTCGCCGAAGAGCTGCGTGAGCAGCTTCACATAGGGCGTCTCGCCGCAGCCGGAGCAGGCGCCGGAGAACTCGAACAACGGCTGCTGGAGCTGCTGATGCCGGATCAGCGTCGGATTGAGCTTGGACCGGTCGAGCTCCGGCAGATCGAGGAACCAGTTCCAGTTCTCGCGCTCCGCGTCGCGCAGCGGCGGTTGCGACTGCATGTAAAGCGACTTGCGGTCAGGGACGCTCTTGCTCTTGGCCGGACAGACGTCGACGCAGATGGTGCATCCGGTGCAATCCTCCGGCGCCACCTGGATCGTGTATGCCAGGCCTGCCCAATCCTTGTGCATCGGCGTCAGCGACTTGAGGGTGGCCGGCGCGCCAGCCAGCAGCGACTGGTCATAGGCCTTGATGCGGATGGCCGCGTGCGGACAGACCATCGCACACTTGCCGCACTGGATGCAGGCGACCGGATCCCACACCGGGATCTCGGTGGCGAGGTTGCGTTTCTCGTAGCGAGCGGTGGCGGAAGGAAACGTGCCGTCGCACGGCATGGCGCTGACCGGGAGGTCGTCACCGCGGCCTGCAATGATCGGCAGAATGACGTCGCGGAGCGGACCGGCACAGACAAGAGTGTCTGTGCCACATTGGCTCTCGTTTTGTGGCAGAGACACTTCCGTATCGATCGCGATCGGACGCAGATTCTGAATCGCGGCGTCGACCGCGCGAAGATTCATGGCCACGACCTTTTCGCCCTTTTTCGCGTAGGTCTTGCGGATGGTCTCGCGGATGGCTTCCAGCGCCTCCTCGATCGGCAGCACCTCGGCCGTGGCAAAGAAGCAGACCTGCATCAGCGTGTTGATGCGGTTGCCGAGGCCGCATTCCGAGGCCACACGCGTGGCATCGATGGCAAAGACGCGGGCCTGTTTCGCGGCCAGTTGCGCCGCGAAACGTCGCGGCAGAACGAAACCCGCCGGCGCATTGAGCAGGAACGTCCCACCCGGCGCCAGATCCTTCAGCATGTCGACGCGCTCGACGAACTGCGGCTGATGGCAGGCGATGAAATTCGCGCTGGTGACCAGATACGTCGAGCGGATCGGACGAGGTCCGAAACGAAGGTGCGACACCGTGATCGCGCCCGCCTTTTTCGAGTCATAGACGAAGTAGCCCTGTGCGAACCGGCCGCCTTCTTCGCCGATGATCTTGATGGTGTTCTTGTTCGCGCCGACCGTGCCATCCGACCCCAGTCCGTAGAACATGGCCCGGTAGACGTCCGCCGGTTCCGTGGAGAACGAACGGTCGTAGTCGATGCTGAGATGCGTCACGTCGTCGACGATTCCAACTGTGAACTGCTTCAGCGGCTTGGGGTCGAGGAGATGATCGAAGACGCCTTTGGCCATGGCCGGCGTGAATTCCTTCGACGAGAGGCCGTAGCGTCCGCCGATCACGCGCGGGCGGCGATCGGAGTCGAAGAGAGCGTTGACGACGTCGAGGTAGAGCGGCTCGCCGGCGGCGCCGGGCTCCTTGGTGCGGTCGAGGACGGCGATGGCGCGGGCCGATTCCGGCAGTGCATCGAGGAAGCGTTGGTTGTCGAAGGGGCGATAGAGCCGCACCTTCAGCACGCCGACGCGCTCGCCCTGATCGCGCAGCACGTCCACCGTCTCATGCAGCGTCTCGGCGGCCGAGCCGAGAACGATCACCACGCGCTCCGCGTCAGGATCGCCGTGATATTCGAACGGCGCGTAGACGCGGCCGGTCACGCGCGCGAAGCGCTCCATCGTCTCGACGACGATCGATGCGCAGTCGCGATAGAACGGGTTGGACCGTTCCCGCGACTGGAAGAAGACGTCCGGATTCTGCGCCGTACCGCGGATGACCGGATGATCGGGCGAGAGGGCGCGGGAGCGGTGATCGAAGACGAGCTCGAGGTCGATCATCGCTCTCATCTGATCTTCGGAAAGCAACTCGATCCGGGCGATCTCGTGCGACGTGCGGAAGCCGTCGAAGAAATGCAGGAAGGGGATGCGCGCCTCCAGCGTGGCGGCGTGCGCGATCATGGCGAAGTCCTGCGCTTCCTGAACGCTGGCCGAGCAGAGCATCACCCAGCCGGTCGAGCGGACCGACATCACGTCGGAGTGATCGCCGAAGATCGACAGCGCGTGCGTGGCCAGGGAGCGCGCGGCGACATGGAACACCGCCGGGGTGAGCTCGCCGGCGATCTTGTACATGTTCGGGATCATCAGCAGCAGGCCCTGCGAGGAGGTGAAGGTCGTAGCCAGCGATCCGGTCTGCAGTGCGCCATGCACCGCTCCCGCCGCGCCGCCTTCGCTCTGCATCTCCACGACGGCCGGGATCGTCCCCCAGAGATTCTTCTGCTTCGCCGCCGCCCAGGCATCGGCCCATTCACCCATCGAGGAGGAGGGCGTGATCGGATAGATGGCGATCACTTCATTCATCGCGTAGGCGATGCGGGCCACGGCTTCGTTGCCGTCGACCATGGCAGTCGTTTCTGTTTGCGGACTGAGAACCTCGGCGAGTGACATGGCGGCACGTCTCCTTCAGATTGCAAGGTATGGCGCGGCCGAACAGCGAGGGATGACAGCCGTCAAGAGGATGGGTGATGAAGGTCACACGGGATTTTCACGCGGAGACGCGGAGACGCGGAGAAAGAAACGCATCCACCTCCGCGTCTCCGCGTCTCCGCGTGAAAACGAGCCCTATCTGGCCAGCGCGATCTCTCGCATGCACTCGTAGCACGAGTTCACGTCTTCGCTCAGCAGGCGCAGCACGCCGAACAGCAGGGCGGGCGAGGTCTCCAGGAGCTTGTGGAACGTGACCTCGTCGACGAAGCCGAGGTCGCTCGTCGAGCGGACCGTGGCGGTGTAGTCGTGCGGGCGGTGCGAGAAAACGGAGCTCAATCCGAGGATCTGGCCGGTGTGGGCGATGCGGAGCGTTTTGGCGCGTCCGTCCTTCGCCGAGAAGATCAGATCGACGGCGCCGGAGTGAATCACGTAGACGCCGCGCGGGTCCTCCCCTTCATAAAAAAGCGTTCTTCCCGCGGGCCAGACCTCGACGGCCTGATGGTGGAGCAGCGTCGATTCGAGTAGATGTGGTTCCAGAGCAAGTTCGGTCGTCACAGGCTCACCTCTGTGGCGAAGATAGAGGGGAGCCTGTAACGCCGCTGTGACAACTAGCACACGAGAAGGTGCGTTTCGTCTCACACCGTGACCATATCGCTCAGTTGCTGATGCTCGCGGATGAACAGGTTCGAGCCCTTGATCTCGATCATGTGCTTCCTGCGCCAGTCGCTGAAGATCCGGGTCACGGTCTCGCGCGTTGTGCCGATCATCTGGGCGATCTCTTCGTGGGTGAGCAACACCTGGAGGCGCGTGCCGCGCGGCGTTTCGTCGCCCTCTTTCTCACACCAGTCGAGGATGAGCCGGGCCAGCTTCTCGCTGGTCGTCTGCGACAGCCCGAGGGAACGGATCTCGCGCTGCGCGGAGTGATACTTCTCGCTGAGCTGCTGCGCGGCATGCATACACGCTTCCGGATGGCCGTTCAGCAGGCGCATGAAATCGTCGCGTCCGATGAAATTCAGTTGCGCCGGCTCGAGCGTCTCGGCGGAGAGCTCGTACGGACGGCCGAGAATGGCGCCGCTCGCGCCGAGAACCTCTCCCGCACCGGCGATCCGCACGATGAGCGTGCGCCCCTCGCTCGAGGACGTCGTCAGTTTCACCCGCCCGCTGCAGACCACGAACACGCCGCGCGGGTTTTCCCCCTCCACGAACAGGGTCGATCCTTTCGGGTAGACGCTCGTGAACTTCACCGCGTCCATCGCCGCCAGCGTCGCAGCGCCCATGTTGCAGAACAGGTGATCCGTCCGCACAGTGCAGTCGGCGCAGGAGTTGTGAATGGCAAGGTTGTACGGGGTCGGCATATCGCACCTCATCTTTCGTGCGACGATCATCACATGTCGATGTGATGCGCCACGCCACCCCACGGGGTAGGTAGGTCATCATGGGCGGGTAGGGACCTGACCGCGCCGAATCACGATCTCATCATTCGGGATTGACGGCAGTCTGATCGGTAACCGCTTACACTGACGCGGGTCCAAAATCGTTTTTTCCCATAACTCGCCGGGGAGGGTGCTGGCTGCTTGTCTAGCTGCCAGCACCTGGTTCCGGCATCTGCTGAGGTCCAACTATGCGCCGTCTCTCTTTGATCGTTGTCTGTTTCTTCTCGCTGCTGACCCCGGTTGCCGCGAGCGCCGCGGTGACGCTGACCATCGCGCCGATCTCCTGGAACGTCATCGGTCTCGACAGCAACACCCCCGCCACCGGGCCCGGCAACTTCCCGGTCGGCGCGCGCGTTTGCAGCAGCGTGGCCACGACGAACGTCGCCGTCAATTACGTCTGGGACACGAACAACGCCTTCGTCGATCTGCGCGCCGGCTCGCTCACCACCATCACCATTCCGTCCATCCCCGCCGGACAGTGC
>Ga0247668_1000374_pt1 | contig 11175 bp, 6 predicted proteins | sample CNK09_metaG_FD_182737 | JGI IMG/M metagenome (GOLD analysis project Ga0247668, IMG submission 182737) | Soil microbial communities from Purdue University Martell Research Forest, Indiana, United States - CNK09 | ecosystem: Environmental > Terrestrial > Soil > Temperate forest > Bulk soil | place...
CAACAATTGCGCCAGCGCCCGGCAGTGCTACCTCTCCATCAATGGCCTGGGCAATCTGGGGGATCGTCCCGTTTGGGAACTGCTCTATAACCACTATGTCGTTCGGCAAGGTTTGTCTGCCACCAACTGTCAGGCGATGGCGCAACTGATGCGGCCTGAACACGGCAGCATCGATCATTTTGGCTACGGCACGCTCGCCTTTACCTTGAACGTGGCCGCTTCGCCTTATCCACCTTCACCGGTTCCTCCGACACCAACCGGTCTGAGCGCCACGCCGGGTGTGTCGCAAGTGTTCCTCGAGTGGAATCCCTCGAACGGTGACACCGCGCAAGGTTACAACGTGCGGCGCGCGACAACGAGCGGCGGGCCTTACACCAGCATCGTTTCAGGGACAGCCAGCACCGCGCCAAGATATACCGACACCACCGCCGTGAATGGCACGACCTATTACTACGTCGTCGCGGCTGTCAACCAGTCTGGAACCAGCGGCAACTCTGCCCAGGCCAGCGCCAAACCCGCGGCCGCAGGCGCGCTGCCTTCTGCGTGGCTGGACCAGGACGTTGGAACCGTGGGCCTGGCCGGCAGCGCGACTTACGCCAGTGTCAGCGGAAATACTTTCATCGTGAAGGGAGCCGGCAGCGACATTGGTGGAACTTCTGATTCCTTTAACTTTGCCTACGGAAGCGTCACCGGCGATTTTTCAATCACCGGACGCCTGGCCAATGTGTCCTGGGCCGGGACTGACAAGGTGGGTCTGATGATGCGCGAATCGCTTGCTCCAGCGGCAAAAACTGTGGCAGTGACTCTCGGGCAAACCGGCGTTCGCGAATGCTATTATCAAAGCCGCTCCGCAACGGGCGGTTCCATCAGTTCGCAATTGGGAAACGACTACACCTGGTTGCCAGTCTGGTTCAAGCTGCAACGTTCGGGAAACACCTTCACAGGCTTGCAATCCCTCGATGGCACAAACTGGTTCACGGTTGGCTCAAGCAGCGCGACCATGGCCAGCAACTATCTTGTTGGTGTGGCGGTGTGTTCCAGAGATACAACGACGCTTAACACGACGACGATTGACAACGTGACCACCGATGGAGTGACACTCGCGGCTTGGCCCCCGCCCATCCCAACCGGACTCTGGGCTTCGGCGGGCAATTCACAAGTGACCTTGACGTGGACGGCTTCCACTGGAGCGACCAGCAACAATGTGAAACGTGCGACCGTGAGCGGCGGACCTTACACGACCATCGCCACGGTCGGCGCTGTCTCTCGTTATACCAACGCCAGTCTCGCCAATGGCACAAAATATTACTACGTCATAAGTGCGCTGAACGGCTTTGGTGAAAGCGCCAACAATTCGGAGGTCAGTGCCATCCCGAACAATTCATTGAGCGGGTTTAGCATCGGCACGACAGGATCGTATAACAGTTTGGGAAATACTATCACGAATGTTTTTGACAACGACTTAAGCACGTATTTTGACGGGCCTGACGCGAGCGGCGACTGGGCTGGGCTGGACTTTGGGGCGGGCGCAAGCAACGTGATTAACCAAATCGCCTATTGTCCGCGAACCAGCTTTGCCGCCCGCATGGTGGGCGGAGTGTTTCAAGGAGCCAATGTATCCGATTTTAGCAGCGGGGTGGTGACATTGTTCACGGTCGGCACGACCCCGGCGCAGAGCCTATTTACATTTCAGCCGATCACCAACTTCACTGCCTTTCGTTATGTGCGTTATCTGGGGCCGGCCAACGGCAATTGCAACGTGGCGGAAGTGAAATTCTACGGTAATTCAGTTTCGATCGTTCCCCCTCAAATCAGCTTTGCAACCAGCGGTGACCAGCTTCAACTCGCCTGGCCGGCGGACCACACGGGCTGGCGAATGCAAGTTCAAACAAATTCCTTGGGCCATGGAACAAACTGGATGCCGGTGCCTGACTCCAATTCAACCAATCAGATGTCCGTGCCTATCAATCCAGTGAATGGCAGCGTTTTCTTCCGGCTAACTTATCCGTGAAGGGCGAATGTCACCTCAGTGCAGGAGTTTGCAGGTCCTCAATCGGTCCAAGGCTCTCTCGCGGAAGCTTTCTGCTCGAAAAAGCGGAGTAAGATCAGTGCGCGCTCAACGGCGGGCAAGGAGTGGATCGACTCGTCGAGCAGAGGCAAAACCTCGTTCCAGATATCACGCCCGCCTGTGGGCTCAACCTGTTCGCCAAAAGCTTTCATTTTCCTTTCGTGGGCGCGATTGCGACGGCCCAGTTCTGCGACTTCGATCAGAGTGCATCGGTAAAGGCTGGGGGTTGGTTTCAAGCGATTCGCCTTCTTCGCCAGAACTATGAAGACGTTTTGGGCGATTTCTTCAGCATGAGAATGCTGACCCGTCCGCCGCAAAGCCACGCCAAATACCAAGCCCAGATATTTATCCACCAGAACGCGAAAAGCATCTTCATCTCCGGTTGCATTGAACCGGTTCAACAGTTCCGCATCTGTTATTTCTTCTTTTGTCATTCCAGCCTCGCGCTGCGATTTCAATTGCATATCCGTGCCCACTGGCTCAAATCCGACAATAATTCAGCAAAGAGGCTGGAGAAGTGTGCTTTCGGCCTATTCGCGAGCCCGCGTATCGATGGTGATCGTCACCGGCCCGTCGTTGACTAACTTCACTTTCATATCCGCGCCAAATTCCCCCGTCTGAATGGGCCGGCCCAAATCCACCGTCAGCCTGGCGATGAAAGCTTCATAGAGTGGAACGGCAACTTCCGGTCGAGCCGCGCGGCTGTAGGAAGGGCGGTTTCCTTTTTTCGTGCTGGCAAAGAGCGTGAATTGGCTGATCAGGAGAATGTCCCCCTCAACTTCCTGGACTGACCGATTCATCAAGCCCTCCCCGTCATTAAAAATCCGCAGCCGCGTCAGTTTCCCGCTGAGCCATTCAATGTCCTCAGCCGTGTCAGTCTCCTCGATACCGATGAGCACGACCAACCCGGCCTGAATTTCGCCTTTAACAACTCCGCTGATGGTCACGGAGGCTTCGGAGACCCGCTGGACTACGGCTCGCATGGATAAACATCACGCATGTCATGTCAGTCTTAATAGGATTCGGATGCAGTGTCCAGAGGCCGCCATCCTTAACACCTTTAACTTGAAACTTCCTGCGGCATTGCCACAATCGCGGCGCTATGACTTTGACCCGATCTGAGCAGGAGAGTTTGCTCGAAGCCAAAAACCGAAACCCGCATCAACTCCTCGGCATGCATTCGCTCGACGGCGGCGCGGGGCTGGTCGTGCGCGCGTTTCTGCCCCATGCGGCTACGGTGGAGGTCGTGCCCACCAAAGAAAAGGACAAGCCGCAATTTACACTCGAACGGCTGGACAAGAATGGTCTCTTCGAGGGCGTCACTAAAAAGGCCCAGCGTGTCTATGCTTATGATTTGGTGGTCACGGATCATCAGGGAAACGTTCAGCGGAGCCGCGATCCTTATTCCTTTCTGCCCACGCTTAGTGAGACCGACCTTTATCTTTTCGGCCAGGGCAAGGAGCAGCACATTTACGACAAACTCGGCGCCCAACTGCGCGTCATCGATGGCACGCCTGGCACCAGCTTCGCCGTCTGGGCGCCGAATGCCCGGCGGGTCAGTGTCGTCGGCGAATTCAACGCCTGGGACGGACGATGCCACCCGATGCGCACGCTGGGTTCTTCAGGCGTCTGGGAATTGTTCGTGCCTGGCCTTGGCGAGGGCACGCTCTACAAGTATGAAGTCCGGCATGCTCTTGGCGGCATCGTCCTTAAGACCGATCCCTATGGCTCCTTCTTCGAGTCCGCCCCAAAAAACGCCTCGATTGTGTGGAACAATCGCAAGTTCACCTGGACCGACGAAGCCTGGCTGAAGCAGCGTCGCGAACAGAATCCCTTCCGCTCGCCCCTGAGCATCTACGAAGTGCATCCTGGCTCGTGGCGAAAGAAGTCGGCTTCCGAATCGCTCAACTATCGCGAATTGGCCGGCCCGCTCGTCGATTATGTCCGCCAGATGGGTTTTACCCATATCCAGTTCATGCCCATCGCCGAACATGCTTTTTATCCTTCCTGGGGCTATCAGGTGACCGGCTTCTATTCTCCGACCAGCCGTTACGGCACACCGGACGATTTCCAATACCTGGTCAACGTCCTGCACGAAGCCGGCATCGGCGTCTTGATGGATTGGGTGCCGGCGCATTTCCCGCGCGATGATTGGGCTCTTGCTCGCTTTGATGGAACTGCTCTCTACGAGCATGATGACCCGCGCAAAGGAGCGCACCAGGATTGGGGCACGCTCATTTTCAATTACGGACGTCACGAGGTCAGGAATTTTCTTGTCGCCAACGCCCTCTTCTGGAGCGAGCGCTACCACATTGACGGCTTGCGCGTCGATGCCGTCGCCTCCATGCTTTACCTCGACTATTCGCGCAAGGAAGGCGAATGGATTCCCAACCAGTTCGGCGGACGGGAGAATCTGGAAGCCGTCGAATTTCTGCGCGAATTCAACCACGTGATGCACACAGAGCATCCGGGCGTGATGACGATTGCGGAGGAATCGACCGCCTGGCCGCTCGTGACCCGCCCGCCTTACCTTGGCGGTCTTGGTTTCACTTTCAAATGGAACATGGGCTGGATGCACGACACCCTGGGATACTTTGGACGGGACTCCGTTTACCGGAAATATCACCAAAACGATCTCACCTTCGCGATGCTTTATCATCACCACGAGAATTTTATCCTGCCCCTCTCGCACGATGAAGTGGTCCATGGGAAAGGCTCGCTTCTGGGCCGAATGCCCGGCGACGACTGGCAGAAGTTCGCCAATCTCCGGGTTCTGCTCGGCTACCAATGGTTTTTCCCAGGCAAACAATTGCTTTTCATGGGCGGTGAAATCGGTCAGCGCTCGGAATGGAATTCCAATGCCGAACTCGACTGGGGCTTGCTGGACCAGGGTCCTTACCACCGCGGCCTGCAACGCTTCGTCGAAGACCTTAACAAATTCTACCGCTCAGAACCGGGATTGTGGGCAGGCGATTTCGACATGGAAGGTTTCTTCTGGGTGGATTGTTCGGACAACGAGAACAGCGTCCTCTCCTTCATCCGTCAAAATAAAGACTTAACCAGCCGCGTCCTCGTCATCCTCAACCTGACGCCGGTGCCGCGGCATCAATATCGCGTCGGACTTCCCAGTGCCGGCTTCTGGCGCGAAGCTCTCAACAGCGATGCCAGCATCTACGGCGGCAGCAATCAAGGCAACCTCGGCGGTGTCCAGGCCGAGACTTACAAAGTCCACAACCAGCCCTACTCCGCTGTCTTCACCCTGCCTCCGCTCAGCGTCATCGCTTTCCGCGCTGAATCGGAACCTCAGAAGGTTGCTCCTGCGGAGGAGTGACCGAGATTTGCTGAGTCCGGCGTTGAGCCATCGGCTGCTTTGGGTTAGGCTTTTCGCAGATGAAGAAGCTCTTCGATTCGATTGAGACCGTGGTCACCGATTTGCAGAAAGGCAAAATGGTGATTGTAGTCGATGATGCTGACCGCGAGAACGAGGGCGATTTGATCTTGGCGGCCGAATGTGTCACGCCGGCGGCGATCAATTTCATGGCCATGCACGGACGCGGCCTGATTTGCGTGCCGACCACTTCCGAGCGGCTCAAACAGCTTGGGGTCGAACAGATGGTGACCCAGAATCGTGAGACCTTCAAGACGGATTTCCAGGTGAGCGTCGATGCCGCCAAAGGAATCACGACGGGCATCAGCGCCGCCGATCGGGCGCACACGATTGAAGTGATGGCCAGACCGACGGCTGTGCCCGAGGATCTAGTGCAGCCCGGACACGTCTTCCCACTGCGAGCCCGCCCAGGCGGGGTGCTGCAGCGGGCTGGCCATACCGAAGCAGCGGTGGACCTGGTGCGTCTGGGAGGCGGCCGTCCGGTAGCCGTTATTTGTGAAATCCTGAGCGAGGATGGTTCCATGGCGCGGCTGCCAGAATTGAAGAAATTCGCCAAACGCCACCGCCTCAAGATCTGCACCATCGAGGAGTTGATTAAGTATCGGCGCACTCGCGAGAAGCTCATCCAGCGCGTCGAGGTCGTACAGATGCCGACGGATTACGGGAATTTCGATTTATACCTCTACCATGCTACGACCGATGGCCAGCACCACTTGGCGCTGGTCAAGGGCGACGTCGCCGGCAAAGCCAACGTGCTCGTTCGCGTCCATAGTGAATGCCTCACCGGGGACGTCTTCGGGTCGCGACGCTGCGATTGTGGCGCTCAACTCCAACAGGCGATGCGCCAGGTCGCCGAGGCGGGCGAAGGGGTGATTGTTTATATGCGCCAGGAAGGGCGCGGCATCGGCCTCGTTCCGAAAATCAAAGCCTACAAATTACAGGAGCAAGGTTACGACACCGTCGAGGCCAATCTGAAATTGGGCTACAAAATGGACCTGCGCGAGTATGGCCTGGGCGCCCAAATTCTCACCGACCTCGGCCTGAAAACCATCCGTCTGCTGACCAACAATCCCAAGAAAGTCGTCGGTCTCGAAGGTTATGGTCTCGAAATCGTTGAGCAGGTCCCCATCCAGATAAAAGCCAATCCCCACAACGCGAAGTATCTTAAGACCAAGCGCGAAAAACTCGGCCATTTGGTCTGACTTCAAAAAAACGGATTATGCGCCCTCTCCTCCGCCACCGTCGTCAGCGGTCCGTGACCGGGACACAAAAGTGTCTCAGGCGGGAGGGTAAATATTTGCTCGCGCACTTTTTGTTTCAACAGGTCGGTTGATTGAATGCCGCGGGCCAGCGACCCGGCAAACAGCGTGTCGCCGATAATGGCCACATGCGGAGCGTCCTCGGGCCAGTTTCCCACGATGTAGATGACGCCATCTTCAGCGTGACCCGGCGCGTCGCGATTGGTCAGGCGAAGGCTGTTCAGATGAATGAAATCGTTGGCGCGATTGCGGTGTTGCGGCGGCGCGGTCTTTGAATTGCTGTGGAGGAACAGCTTGGGATATTTCTCCCGGATTGGACCCATCGCCGCGACGTGGTCTTCATGAGTGTGAGTGAGAAAGAGGTGCTTGAGTTGGACGCCGTTTTCCGCAATCAATGCCAGAACCGGTTCTGCGTCCCAGCCCGTGTCGAAGAGCGCGCCCTCTCGCGAAATCTCATCCCACACCAGGTAGCAATTGACCGTGATATCATCCCGCGTGGTGGTAATGACCCGCAATTCGCGCCACGTAGCGAGGTCGTGTGGCTGCGGTCGCCAGCCGTTGGCAATCTCCTCCAGTTTCCGGCCGTTCAATCCGAGCAACCCAGCCAGGGCCGAAAGGTTCGGACGCTCGAGCCCAACGCTCCGCCCTGCTTGCTCGAAGGCGACCAAGTCCTCTTCGGATAGGCCCGCCGCTTTGGCGGCGTCGGTGCCGGAAATGTTTTCCGCCTGCCGCGCCTTGCGGAGGATATCGCCCAGATGGTCTTCCAAATTCATTGTGACAGAGGCTAGTCATACATCTGCTGGTCCAGCAATTCCCATTTTATCATTCAACCAGTGTTTGGTTGGAATTTGAAAGTTGAACGCTGAATGGAATGTTGGGCGACGTTAAAGCTTGAGGCCGCTGGTCAATTTGATTAAGTGAGTTGCATGATCTCAAGCATTGCCCGCAGCCTGTGTTACGCGTTCACTTTTGTTTTCATTTGCTCTGCCTTGGGCAAGATTGAATTTCCGAAGCCGAAGAAGCCGGAGCCGTCCAAAACCACGGAAGCTTCGCAGAAAACGAACGATGTAAAAAAAGCCGACGAGGAGAAAAAGCCCGACCCGATCAAGCCCTACAACAAAGTCATCACCAAGGAAGCCAAATCCGAACGAGGACTGTTCGCGGTCCATCGGGTCGATGATAAGTTCTATTTCGAGATTCCTACCAATGAATTTGGAAAGGAATTTCTTTGGGTCACCCAGATCGAGCGCACTCAGGCCGGCTTCGGCTATGGGGGCAGCCCGGTCGGACATCGCGTCGTCCGTTGGGAATTGCGCGACAAGGACATCCTGCTGCGCGACGTGAAATACACCATCCGCGCCGAGGGCTCCGACGCGGTTCGTCATTCGGTCGAGGCGACTTCCCTCGAACCAATTATCCGCAAAATTCCGGTCGCCGCCTGGGGGACAAACAAGTCAGCGGTGATTGAGGTGACGGATTTATTTATGGGTGACGTGCCGGAATTCAGCGCCAAGTCCCGGCTCAACGCTTCCGGTGCCGACAAAGGGCGTTCCTTTGTCGAACGAATCAAGACCTTCCCGGATAACATCGAAGCGAAGGCATTGGTGACTTACACCCTGGCCGGTCCTGGGGGATTCAACACGAATTTGCCCATCGTCCTCGGCGCGCGCGACCCTTCGCAGAGCGGGGTCACGGTCCTGTTGCACCACAGCATGGTCCGGCTGCCGGAAAAGCCGATGCACCCACGCGAGCACGATGCGCGGGTCGGCTTCTTCAACACCGCTTTTGAGGATTTCGCGGCGTCCGAACACCGGGTCAAGGAGGTGCGCTATGTCACCCGCTGGCGGCTCGAGAAAAAAGATCCGGACGCAGAGGTTTCCGAACCCAAAAAGCCGATTGTCTTTTACGTGGGCCGGGGCGTTCCGGACAAGTGGCGGCCGTGGGTGAAGAAGGGAATCGAAGCGTGGCAGCCGGCCTTCGAGGCCGCCGGATTCAAGCAAGCAATCCTGGCCAAAGATCCGCCGACGGAAGAGGAAGACCCGAATTGGGACGCCGAAGACGCGCGTTACTCGACGATCATGTGGATGCCCTCGTTGATTGAAAATGCGATGGGGCCGCACGTCCACGACCCGCGCACCGGCGAAATCCTCGAAGCCGACATCATCGTCTATCACAATATTCTCAAGCTGGTCCGCGACTGGTACTTCGTGCAGGTTTCGCCGCTCGATCCTCGCGCCCAGAAGCTCCCGTTGCCCGACGACCTGGAGGGTGAACTACTTTCTTATGTCATCACTCACGAGGTTGGCCATTCGCTCGGTTTCCCCCACAATATGAAGGCGAGCTCATCCTACACCGTGGAGCAATTGCGGGATGCCGAATTCACGAAAAAGAACGGCGTCGAAGCCTCGATTATGGACTATGGCCGATTCAATTACGTCGCCCAGGTCGGGGATGGGGCGCGGCTGATTCCGATCATCGGGCCGTACGACTATTTCGCCATGGAATGGGGCTACAAACAGTTCAACGGGGCAACCAATCACGCGCAAGAAAAGGTGATGCTGGACGCAATTGTGGCGCGGCAGGTGACCGATCCGAAGCTGCGCTTTGGCGACCCGAACCCCTCGCTGGATCCATCGCAACAGACCGAAGACCTTGGCTCGGACCCAATCCGCGCCACGGAACTGGGCCTGACCAATATCGCCCGCATCGCCAGCTTCCTGATCAGCGCCACCTGCAAGGAAGGCGAAGATTACGACCTGTTGAGCAACATGTACACACAACTCCTGCGCCAGCGCGACCGCGAACTGGAGCACGTCGCCAATGAATTGGGCGGCATGGTCATGAACAACGTGTGGTATGGGCAGGGCGACCACATTTACGATCCCGTCAGCCCGGACAAACAGCGCGAGGCGGTAGCCTTCCTCAATCAACACGCCTTTCAGACGCCGGATTACCTCATCGCTCCAGGAATTCTGCGGCGACTCGAAGCCAACGGCGCGGCCGAACGTGTCCTCGCCAGCCAGCGTCGGTTACTGAACGTGATGCTGGATGACAACCGGTGCAAGCGCATGGCGGAGTTGGCGAACAGTTCACCGAAACAAACCTACACACCCCTCGACATGCTCAGCGACGTTCGCGCCGGGATCTGGAGCGAGTTGGCCGAAGAGGCAGTCGAGATCAACCTTCACCGGCGCAATCTCCAGCGCGCCTACGTCGATCTGCTCGGCGCCCAGGCCAACCGAACGGACGCCGCCTCGGACCTGCCGGCCCTGGCGCGAGGGGAATTGAAAACACTCCTCGCGGCCGTCAAAGCGGGCGCCGTCAAAACGAAAGAACGAGTGACACTCCTCCACCTCCAGGATATGGAAACCAAGATCGATCGAATCCTCGAACCGCGCCTGAAGCCGTAACCGATTCAACGATTCAACGGTTCAACGGTTCAAGAATTCACGGCGTCCGCGTCCGGTAGAAGCGAAAAGGAAGATTCGTCGAATCGACATCGATAAAATCATAGAGGCCGCGGATCGAATCAACGGTGTTGGTCGAAATGCTCAGCCAGGCAGAGGGGTTCGAAGCGTCGAGATTGGTGACCGTTTGGATGATGTACGGCCGGGCTGGGACTCCAAGCAGCGTCAGCTTGATCGGGTGATTGGTCGGCGAAATCGCCAGGAGGACCGGTCTGGCGATAAAGTCCAGCCCCGGTTGATTGCCAGTCAAAAACACTGAATAATTCGTCGGGTTGAATCCGATACCATTGGTGACCGCCTGGACAGTGTAATTGCCGCTGGGAAGGGTAATCGTATAATCACCGTTCGTATCCGAGATGGCGCTTCCAGGAGGCGCGGTCACCGTGATTCCCGGAATGCCGTTGCCACCTTCGCTAATGTGCCCGCTGAGGGTCAGGCCGTGCAAGGCCACAAAATCGCCCACCGATGAGTTCGTCGTGACATTGGTGGTTTGAGTGGCCGGGCTGAAGAGGAATCCCGACTTGGAGGGCGTCAAGACGTTAGCACCCATGGGAATGTTCGTCAGGGTGTAAGTGCCGAGGAAGCCGGTCAACGCGGTATTGGTCAGCGACGGCGTCGTCGCGACCGCGCTGATCGTTACGCCAGCCAGACCTCCGCCGTTGGTGCCGTCGCTCACGAACCCAGTGAGATTAAACGTGGAAATGGCGGCAAAATTGATTGTGTTGATGCTCGGCCCCACCGTCACGTTGGTCGCAAGCGGATCAAACACGTTGTTCGCCAGGGATGGCCGCACGCTGTAAGTTCGAGGCGCGAGGGCGCCGATGCTGTAGGAACCGCTGGCGTCGGTCGCTGCTGACCGGCTGCCCGTGTTCCAAGTCGCGGTCACAACCACGCTTCCGACACCAGCGCCGTTCTTCGTGACGTGGCCGCCGAGGGTGTAAATGCCGCTGGCAGAAAAATTCACCCCGCTAAGGCTCGGCCCAACAGCCACCG
>Ga0247668_1000375_pt1 | contig 11169 bp, 11 predicted proteins | sample CNK09_metaG_FD_182737 | JGI IMG/M metagenome (GOLD analysis project Ga0247668, IMG submission 182737) | Soil microbial communities from Purdue University Martell Research Forest, Indiana, United States - CNK09 | ecosystem: Environmental > Terrestrial > Soil > Temperate forest > Bulk soil...
AGCGTCTCGCCGCTCGCGGGCGCCATCTCGGCGGTGCAGCAGACGATGGGTGCGCCGGGATTGACCCGCTCCTCCCCCGTCACGAGCCCGACGCGCTCGCTGCCCAGCTCCGCCGAGAGCCGCCGGTGCGCCTCCTGCGCGAGCATGCGCAGCGGCGCCGCGTAGACGCCTGTTCCCGTCTCGATCAGGAAGCGGAGAGCGTCGTGCGTCTTGCCCGAGTTGGTGGGGCCGAGGTGGGCGATCACCGTCTCCGGCTCGACGCGACGTTCGGGCAGGCGAACGGTCAGCTCGGAGACGGGCCTCCGCGCCGGCTGACGCCGCCGCCGATGCCGTTCGCTCCGACTGGGGCGCTTCTGCCGCCCCCGCGCCACTAGACCTGCAGGAAGCGGCGAAGGGTGAGCCCGGAGCCCATCGCGCCGAGGAGCAGGCCTGCGGTGACGATCAAGAGCGCGTTCAGGCTGAAGGGCAGTGCGTGGATGTCCGAGTTGCCGCCGCCGAGGTGTCCGAGGACCGCAGGCAGCGCGATCGCCTTTCCGAGCACGAGCAGGATCACGGCGAGGACCGAGCCGACGACACCGCAGACGAGCCCTTCCAGCACGAACGGCCCGCGGATGAACCAGTTCGTGGCGCCCACGAGCTTCATCACCTCGATCTCGCGCCGTCGCGCGAAGATCGAGAGCCGGATGGTGTTCGCGATCAGCAGCGTCGCGGCGATCACGAGCAGGATCACGGCTATGAGGAAGACGAGCGAGATCACCTTGGCCACCGTGAGGACGTGTTTCGTGATCGTGCTGCCCCACTGCACGCCGCCTGAGTTCCCGATGCCCTTGGCGGGGCAGGGCTCGACGCCGGCGTAGTGGGCCTGACAGATCGCCTTGCCGATGAGGGGCGTGTCCTTGGCCTGGGCCGGGACCAGAACCCACTCGTCCGGGAACGGATTCGACGGGACGATGCCCTCCTTGAACATGTCCGGCTCGGACTTCTGCATCTGCCTCTCCGCCTGCTCCTTCGAGACGAAGGTGACGGACTTGATCCGCGGGTCCTGGCTGAGCCGGAACTTGACGGCCTGCTCCTGTGCCTTCGTCGCACCGGTGGCGCAGCCCTTCTGCGGGACGACCGAGGTGCAGAAGAGAACCTTGACCTCCAGCTCCTTCTGGATGTGGTTGCTCCACGACAGCACCCAGGTGCCGAGGGCGATGAACAGCCCGAGCAGGCACATCCCGATCAGCACGGTCATCGTCGCCGCGAACGTCGTGGACAGGTTCATCCGGATCGAGGCCCAGGCCTCGGAGAAGAGCAGCCGCACCTGGCTCATTCGGAGGTGTAACCCCCGCGGCGCTCGTCGCGAGAGAGCTTCCCGCCCTCGAGCGCGATCACGCGCTTGCGCATCTTGTCGACCATCTCGCGGTCATGGGTCACCATGAGGATCGTCGTGCCGGCGCGGTTGATGCGGTAGAGGAGCTGCATGATCCCGACGCTCGTGTCGGGGTCGAGGTTCCCGGTCGGCTCGTCGCAGACGAGCAGCGGCGGGTGGTTGACGACGGCGCGCGCGATCGAGACGCGCTGCTGCTCGCCGCCGGAGAGCTCGTCGGGGAGCGAGTTCATCTTGTTGGCGAGCCCGACGAGGGTCATCACCTCGGGCACCTTGCGCCTGATCGAGGCGCGGCTCTCGCCCTGCACCTTGAGCGCGTAGGCGACGTTGTCGGCCGCCGTCCGGCTCGGCAGGAGCTTGAAGTCCTGGAAGACGCAGCCGATGTTGCGGCGCAGACGTGGGACCTTCGAGTGCCCCAGCCGGCCGAGATCGCGGCCGCCGAGGACGATCCGCCCGTCGCTCGGCTCGAGCTCCTTGAGCAGGAGCCGCACGAGCGTCGTCTTGCCCGAGCCCGACGCGCCCACGACGAAGACGAACTCGCCCTTGTCGATCGCGAAGTTGACGGAATCGAGTGCGGTGACGTCCGGCTCGTAGACCTTCGTCACGCTCTCGAACAGGATCATCGTGCCCGCGGCTGGCTTAGCCTGCTCGACGCCGTTGACCTGACCGTTGGTCGAAGGCTGTGCCACGGCTGAGGCTGGCTGTTCTATCTGTACGTCAGTCACGTCTACCGGTTACGAGTTGGGGCGGGCGAGATGCCCGACGCCGGTGGAGTGGTGCGAAGCGGGCTCCACTCTAGCGAAGGTTCCGGAGCGTTACGAAGTGTCTCCTGCAGTTTGCAGCAGATACGCGCGTATGAAACCGTCGAGATCGCCGTCGAGGACGCCCTGCGTGTTGCCGACCTCGTGCTCCGTGCGGTGATCCTTGACGAGTTGGTACGGGTGGAGGACGTAGCTGCGGATCGCGTTTCCGCCGAAGCCCATCGAGACGCCGCCCCGCTCGCGCGCCAGCTCCGCCTCGCGCTCCTCCTCGGCTTTCTCGGCGAGCCGCGAGCGGAGGATCTTGAGCGCGGTGTCCTTGTTCGCCGACTGGCTGCGCTCGTTCTGGACGGCCACCACGATCCCGCTCGGCATGTGCGTGATCCGGACGGCGGAGTCGGTCTTGTTCACGTGCTGGCCGCCGGCTCCCGACGAGCGGTACGTGTCGATGCGGAGGTCGTCGTCGTCGATCTCGATGGCGCCGGCGTCCTCGAGGAGCGGCGCGACGATCACCTGCGCGAAGCTCGTGTGGCGCCGATGGGCCGAGTCGAACGGGCTGAGGCGCACGAGCCGGTGCTTGCCGCGCTCGGCCTTGAGGATTCCGTACGCGTTCTCGCCCCGCACCGTGAACGTCGCCGACTTGAGGCCGTACTCCTCGCCCGGGCTCGACTCGATCACCTCGGTCTTGAGGCCGCGCTGCTCGGCCCAGCGGAGGTACATGCGGAGCAGGATCTCGGACCAGTCCTGGGCGTCGGTGCCGCCCGCGTCGGCCTGGATCGTGACGACAGCGTCACCGGAGTCGTACTCGCCGGAGAAGAGCGCGTCCTCCTGGAGCCGGGCGAGCTCGGCGCGCACGTCGCGCAGCACCGGCTCGAGCTCCTCGTCGGGGAACGTGCCCACGCCCTCCTGCAGGAACTCGACGTTCGAGACGAGCTCGTCGTAACGCCGGAGCTTCTGCTGCGTGTGCTGGTGCTCGGCCGAGAGCGTGGCCGCGCGCTGCTGGTCGTTCCAGAAGTCGGGCTGCGCGAGCTCCTCTTCGAGCTCGGCGAGTCGGGCCCTCAGCGCGTCGGGGTCAAAGGTAACCACGGACCCAGTCGAGCTGGGCCCCGACCTGCGCGAGCTCCTCTTCGAGCGGGATCTGGATCTCGTCACTCATCGGCCGTCGATGGTAGCCGGGCCGCCCCGCCTAGAGGAGCCGGCGCCCACCCTCGGTGAGCACGACGACGCCGCCCACCACACGCACGAGGCCGTCGGTGAACGCGTCGTCGAGTACGGGATGGCGCGGGCAGTTGCTCCGCCAGGCCTCGATCGTGTCGTCGTAGGAACGCGGCCGGTCATCGAGCCACACGAGCAGCTCGCGCAGGAGCAGCGCCGGCGCGGGCTCGGCGCTCAGGCCCCGTGGCACTTCTTGAACTTCTTGCCGGAGCCGCACCAGCAGGGGTCGTTGCGGCCGAGCTTCTCGTGCTCGCTCGCGCGAACGGGTTGTGTCACGACGCCGGCCGACGACGGGACGCCTGCCGCGACCGCCTCTCCCCCGCCCGCGGCCGCGATCGCCGCGGCGCCGGCCGAGCTCTCGTGCTCGTACTGGATGTTCCCGTTCGTCGTCTGGGACTGCTGGAGCTGCTGCTCGGCCTGCTCCGGCGCGATCTCCGCGTGGAAGAGGTGGAGCACGACCTCGCTGCGGATGATCCGCCCGAGCTCGGTGAACATCCGCTCGCCCTCGGCCGTGTACTCGACCAGCGGGTCCTTCTGCGCCATCTGGCGCAGATGGACGCCCTCGCGCAGCACCTCCATGTTCTCGAGGTGCTCGCGCCAGCGCATGTCGACGACCTGCAGCACGATGTAGCGCTCGAGCTCGCGCATGAGCTCGGCCCCGAACTCCTCCTCCTTTGCGTCGTACTCGTCGCGCGCGTCGGTCTGGAACTCCTCGACCAGCGCGTCGCGGGAGATCTGGCCGAGGTCCTCGCGTAGCTCCTTGGCGGTGATCTCGGTCTGGTAGAGCTGAGACATCGCCTGGGTCAGCGCCTCGAGGTCCCACTCGAGCTCGGACTCCTCGGCGGTGAACACGTTGACCGTGTCCTCGACGACCTCCTCGATCCACAGCTTGACCTGCTCGGAGAGGTCCTCTCCGTCGAGTACCTGGCGCCGCTGCTCGTAGATGCGCTGCCGGTGCCGGTTGAGGACGTCGTCGTATTTGAGCGTGTTCTTGCGGATGACGAAGTTCTGCTCCTCGACCTTCTTCTGGGCGCCTTCGATCTGCCGCGAGAGGATCTTCTGCTCCATGGGCTGGTCGTCCGGGATCTTGAACCGCTCCATGACGTTCTTGATCTTGTCGCCGGCGAAGAGGCGCACGAGGTCGTCCTCGCCGGAAAGGTAGAAGCGGGTCTCGCCGGGGTCGCCCTGACGGCCCGAGCGGCCCCGGAGCTGGTTGTCGATGCGGCGCGACTCGTGGCGCTCGGTGCCGAGGACGTAGAGGCCGCCGAGGTCGATCACCCCGTCGCCGAGCTTGATGTCGACGCCGCGGCCCGCCATGTTCGTCGCGATCGTGACGGCCGAGCGCTGGCCGGCGTCCTTGATGATCTCGGCCTCGCGCGCGTGCTCCTTCGCGTTGAGGACGGTGTGCCTGACCCCCTTGCGGGTCAGGAGCTGCGAGAGGTACTCGGAAGTCTCGACGGCGATGGTGCCGACCAGGACGGGCTGGCCCGCCCGCGAGCGCTCCTCGATGTCGCGCGCGACAGCCGCGAACTTGCCCTCCTTCGTCTTGAAGACGAGGTCGTTCTCGTCGGCGCGGGCGACGTCGACGTTGGTGGGGATCTCCACGACGGCGAGGTTGTAGATCTCGACGAACTCCTTCTCCTCGGTCTTCGCCGTACCGGTCATGCCGGCGAGCTTCTCGTACAGGCGGAAGTAGTTCTGGAGCGTGATCGTGGCGAGCGTCTGGTGCTCCTCCTGGATCTTGACGCCCTCCTTGGCCTCGACCGCCTGGTGGAGGCCCTCGCTCCAGCGGCGGCCTTCCATGATCCGGCCGGTGAACTCGTCGACGATCTTCACCTCGCCGTCCTGGATCACGTAGTCGACGTCGACGTGGTAGAGCGCCTCTGCCTTGAGCGCCTGGTAGAGGTGGTTGACGAGCTGCGTGTTCTCCGGCGAGTAGAGATTCTCGATCCGGAGCGCGCGCTCGACCTTCTCCACGCCCTGGGGGGTCACGCCGACCGTCTTGAACTTCTCGTCGAACTCGAAGTCGGCTCCCGCCTCCTCGGCGGCGCCCTTCGGGTCGCCGGGCGACGAGCGGAACGGGGTCAGCTGCCGGGCGACGCGGGCGAAGTCGTTGTAGATCTGCGCAGCCGTCTCGGGCTCGCCCGAGATGATGAGCGGCGTCCGCGCCTCGTCGATCAGGATCGAGTCGACCTCGTCCACGATTCCGTACGGATGGCCGCGCTGGACGACGCCGTCGAGGCTCACGGCCATGTTGTCCCGCAGGTAGTCGAAGCCGAACTCGGAGTTCGTCCCGTACGTGACGTCGGCGTCGTAGGCCGCTTTGCGCTGATCGAACGGCATCATCGTCTCGATGTAGGCGACGCTCATCCCGAGCGACTCGAAGACGGGGCGGTTCCACTCGGCGTCGCGCTGCGCGAGGTAGTCGTTGGTGGTGACGAGATGCGCGCCTCGGCCGGCGAGGCCGTTGAGGTAGAGGGCGAGGCTCGCGACGAAGGTCTTGCCCTCGCCGGTCTTCATCTCCGCGATGTCGCCCTCGTGGAGGACGATCCCGCCCATGAGCTGCACGTCGAACATGCGCTGGTCGGACGCGCGCTTGCGGGCCTCGCGGACGGCCGCGAACGCCTCGAAGGTGAGGTCGTCGAGGCTCTCGCCGTTCTCGAGCCGCTGCCGGAACTCCGCCGTCTTGCCCTCGAGGTCGGCGGCGGACAGCTTCTCGAACTCGGGCTCGAGGGACGTGATGTACGCGGCCTGGTCCTGAAGCCGCTTGAGGCGGCGGCCCTCGCCGACGCGGAGAACTTTTTCGAGGTTGCCGATCTCCACGGGTCAAGGGTAGCGGCCTAGAGTGGCGAGACCCTGACCTCCCAGAGGTCCTCGTCGATTCGCTGGGCCTCGACGTAGAAGCTGTCGCCGAGAGCTTCGCCGACGCGCTCGAGCTCGGGCGGGCAGGGCGCATGGCTCGGCTCGCCGTCGACGCGGAAATCACGGTCGTCGCCGTTCCGGGAGAACTGGAGCCGCTCGCCGTGTGGGACCGGGATCTGCGCGACTCGGATTCGCTTCGCCCCTACGCCCCAGAGCGTGCCCTGCTGTCGCACGGCCGTCGCGCGGTACGGCGGGTTCACGTGCTGCTCGACGGCATCGGCAAGCGGCGACAGATCGGCGTCACCGCTCTCCTGACCGACGATCACGTCACCGTTCGGGAGCGTCGTGAATTCGACGCGGTCGCCCGCGAGAGCGGGCGCCTGCACCGCAGCGGTCGCGTCCCACTCCTTCGGCCCGAGAGCCAGGTGGTGCGGGAGCCCGTCGGAGCCGAACACCCGGTCCAGCGGCGGCGGTTGCGCCGGCTCCGGCGGCTGTTCGGGTGCCGGTGCAGTGTCGCCGAGCGTCTGCGCAGAATCGAGCCCTGCTTCCCGCAGGAGCTTTTCGTTCAACGTCTCCTGCTTGCGCCGAAGCACTAGCTCTCGGTGATCTCCGCCTCGACCGGGTTCTCGAGCGCAGGCTCCGCGACGTGCCTGCGGCCGCCGACGCGCTTGTCGTGGAGGTCCCTCACCTGCCGGGTGAGCTTGTCCGCCAGCTGGTCGACCGCGGCCTTCATGTCGCGTGCGGTCTCGCGGGCTCGCAGCGTCCGGCCCTTGAGGTGGACGGTCGCCTCGGCGACCTGCGACTCGGCGATCGACGGGTTCCGCTCGACCGCGAGCTCGATCTCGACCTCCGTCAACTCGTGGACGCGGCGGTCGAGCTTCTGGAGCTTCCGCTCGACGTAGCTCCGCATGGAGTCGCTCACCTCGAGGTTCTTGCCCTTGACCTGAAGCTGCATCGGCGCCTCCCCTGTCGCTACTTGTGCGCTGCGGTCTAAACCCTACTCGGGAGCCGTGTGACCGCCAGCGGCTATTGAGCCAGAGCTGGAGCGAGTCGAGCCCTCGACGTCGGCGAAGAGGAAGGTGAGTTAGCACCCTCCGACCGCGTTTCCTAGCCGCGGCGAAGCGCGCGGGCGAAGGCGATCGCCTCGACCCGGCGTGCACCTGCGACGCGGAGCGCGCTTGCGGCCGCTGCCGCGGTGGCGCCGGTCGTGTAGACGTCGTCGATCACGGCGACCTTCCGCGGCGCGGCGCTGGTCGCGCGAAAGGCGCCACGCAGCGTCCGCCGCTCGGCGGCCGAGCTGCCGCGCTGGCGCCCGCCGCGGGTCCGCTCGAGCAGCGGGAGGCACGGGAGCTCCCAGAGCGCGGCGAGCTCGAGCGCGAGGCGTTCGGCCGGGTTGTGCCCCCGCTCGAGGCGGCGGCCGCGATCGGCCGGGACGAACGTCAGCGCGTCGACCTCCGGAGGCGGGAGCCGCTCGGCGACGATCCGTGCAGCCTCAGCGGCAAGCCGCCGGAGCCCGCGCTCCTTCCATGCGTGGACGAGCCGGCGGGCAGCGGCGTCGTAGCCGACCGCTGCGCGGGCGGTTGCGAAGGCCAGCCGTCGGCCCGCGCACTCACGGCAGCGGTCCACCGGCCACGCGGTCGGCGCGCCGCAGCGCGCACAGAGCGGCGGCTCGATCCGGTGCAGCTCGTCACGGCAGTCGGCGCAGAGCTGTCTCCCGCCGCAGCCGCACACGACGCAGCGCTGCGGCAGGAGCAGGTCGAGCATCCTCGGACGCTAGGCCGCAACGTGTGGCGTGAGCGTGTCGGCTCAGTCGAGGCTGTACGACTCGCGCTCCGGCAGGCGCGCAAGCCGCCGCATCCGGTTGTCCGCCTCGAGCAGTTGCTCCCGGTCCCCGATGTCGTACCAGCTTCCTGCGAAGCGGTAGCCGTAGACCGGCTCGCGCTCCGCCAGCCAGCCGAGAAAGCTGCCTGCGTTGTCGGGGCTCATGCCCTCGTCGAGGTAGGTCCCCACGAGCCGAACATGCTCCGGCGCTACCAGGTAGATGAGCGTGGACGCGAGCGTCGACGAGGGCTCGCTCGGCTTCTCGACGAAGCGCACGATGCGGTCGTCCGCGTCGGTGTCGGCGATCCCGTACTGCTTCGCGAGCTCGAGGTCGCCGACGTCGTGCAGCGGCACGGCGCTCGCCGGCGATGGCTTCGAGCGCCACCACTCGACGAAGCCGGGCAGCGAAAAGTCGAAGAGATTGTCCCCTGCCAGGACGACGAGCTCGTCGCTCTCGAGCCCTGCCGTCTCGATCGCGAGCCGGAGGTCCCCGACCGCGCCGAGGCGGTCGTCGCTCGAGCTCGTACCGTCGTCGTGGACCGCCACGCCGTTTGGCTCGGCCCATTGCTCGAAGGCGGATGCGAAGCGGCTGTTCGTGACCAGGTGGACCTCGTCCACGTCCGCGACCTCCCGGACGGCGCCGAGAACCCAGTCGAGCATCGGTCGCTCGCCGACCGGGAGCAGATGCTTGGGCACCTCGTCCGTCAGAGGCCGGAGGCGGGTCGCGTAGCCGGCCGCGAGGATGACGCATTTCACGCCAGCGACACCTCGTAGGGAGCGCGCTTGACGCCGTCCTCCGTGACGATCGCCGCGATCAGCGCGGCAGGCGTGACGTCGAAGGCGGGATTGCGGGCGGGGAAGCGGCTCGTCAGCTCGGCCGGATCGCGTTCCTCGATCGGGATCGCGGCGCCCTCGGGCGTCGTGCGGTCGAGCGTCGAGGTAGGCGCGACGACGTAGAACGGGATCTCGTGGTGGGCGGCGAGCACGGCGAGCGAGTATGTCCCGATCTTGTTCGCCGTGTCCCCGTTCGCGGCGATCCGGTCGGCGCCGGTGACGACGAGGTCGACCTCGCCGCGCGCCATGAGGGAGCCTGCTGCCGAGTCGGCGATGACGGCGTGCGGGATGCCGGCGCGTTCCAGCTCCCACGCGGTGAGACGGGAGCCCTGGAGGAGCGGCCGGGTCTCGTCGACGAGGACACGCTCGAGGAGGCCGCGTTCCGCCGCGGCACGGAGGGCGCCGACCGCGGAGCCGTAGCCGCCGGTCGCGAGCCCGCCGGCGTTGCAGTGGGTGAGCGCGCGTGTGCCCGGCCGGAAGAGCTCGACGGCGTGCGCGGCCATTCTCCGGCAGCGCTCGACCTCTTGGGCGTGTAGCGCGCGAGCCCTCTCGGGCGTGGGGTCGTCCCGCATCCTGGCGAGCGCCCACGGGAGGTTGACGGCCGTCGGCCGGGAGCTTGCGAGGACGCGCTCGGCTTCGGCGAGGTCGTCTCCCCGGAGTGCGGCGAGCGCGAGCCCGTACGCCGCCGCGATCCCGATCGCCGGTGCGCCGCGCACGACCATCTCCCTGATCGCGTCGGCCACCTCCGCAGGCGTCGCGCAGCGCACGTCGACGACCTCGTCCGGCAACCGCCGCTGGTCGAGCAGGACGACTGCGGGGCCGTCCTCGTCCAGGCGAACGATCTGCTCGGGCTCGAGCTCAGCTATGCCCGCAGAAGCCATGGCTCGGTATCAGATACCAAGCCAGGTCCGAATTGGACCCGGCCGGCTCGATGTGCAGGGGAAACGCCCCCCGCAGCGCGGCCGAGCACCGTCCAATCCGGACCCGGCTCGGTAACAGTTACCCGGACCTGTCTCGACGGGTCAGGTGCCCTCGTCCCACGAGGCCAGGTAGTGCGCCTGCTCCTCCGTGAGAGTGTCGATGTCGACGCCCATCGTCTCGAGCTTGAGGCGCGCGATCTCGTTGTCGATCTCCGGCGGCACCGGATAGACCTTGCGGTCGAGTTCGCTCGCGTGCTGCGTGGCGTACTCGAGCGCCAGCGCCTGGTTCGCGAAGGACATGTCCATCACGAGTGCCGGATGGCCTTCGGCGGCAGAGAGGTTGACGAGCCGCCCGTCGGCGACGAGGTAGAGACGCCGCCCGTCGGCGAGCGTGAACTCCTCGACGAACTCACGCGCCTTCTTCGTCTCGACGGCCATGTCGCGCAGCGCCGGGATCTCGATCTCGACGTTGAAGTGGCCGGTGTTGGCGAGGATCGCGCCGTCCTTCATCCGCTCCATGTGCCCGCGGGCGATCACGTGCTTGTCGCCGGTCGCGGTGCAGAAGAGGTCGCCGATCTCCGCCGCCCGCTCGAGCGGCAGCACCTCGAAGCCGTCCATCGTCGCCTCGAGCGCCTTCAGCGGATCCACCTCCGTGATGATCACGTGCGCGCCCATGCCGCGTGCCCGCGAGGCGACGCCGCGGCCGACCCAGCCGTACCCGGCGATCACGAACCGCTTGCCCGCGATCAGGACGTTCGTGGCCCGGATGATCCCGTCGATCGTCGACTGGCCCGTGCCGTAGCGGTTGTCGAACATGTGCTTGGTCTGCGCCTCGTTGACGGCGATGATCGGGAAGCCGAGCTTCCCCTCCGCCTCGAGGGCCTTGAGCCGGATCACGCCGGTCGTCGTCTCCTCGGTGCCGGCGATGATCTCGCCGAGCTGCTCGCGCCGTGCCGAGTGGAGGACGCCGATCACGTCGGCGCCGTCGTCCATCGTGAAGTGCGGCTTGTGGTCGACCGCCGCCTCGATGTGGGCGTAGTACGTGTCGTTGTCCTCGCCCTTGATGGCGAAGACGGACACGTCGTACTCGGCCACGAGCGCCGCCGCGACGTCGTCCTGGGTCGAAAGCGGGTTCGAGGCACAGAGAACGACGTCCGCGCCGCCCGCCTGCAGGGTCCGCATCAGGTTCGCCGTCTCGGTCGTGACGTGAAGACAGGCGGAGATGCGATGGCCGGCCAGCGGCTGCTCGCGCTCGAATCGCTCCCGGATCGCGGCGAGCACCGGCATCTGTCGGTCGGCCCACTCGATCCGCCGCTTGCCGTCCTCCGCGAGGGCGAGGTCTTTCACGTCATAGCGCTGCGTAGCTGCCATCTGTTCCTTTCGTTAT
>Ga0247668_1000376_pt1 | contig 11141 bp, 15 predicted proteins | sample CNK09_metaG_FD_182737 | JGI IMG/M metagenome (GOLD analysis project Ga0247668, IMG submission 182737) | Soil microbial communities from Purdue University Martell Research Forest, Indiana, United States - CNK09 | ecosystem: Environmental > Terrestrial > Soil > Temperate forest > Bulk soil...
CTGGCATCATGGCGGTGAACGGCGAAGACCCGACGGGCGTAACGGCGCACGAATTGGGGCACGCTCTGGATACGTCAATGGTCGGTCCGGGCGGGTACGATCAATTGAGTACGACCGCCGAATGGCAGCGGGCGTTTCGGGTGGAACTGGCGTCCGGGGCGCTTTCGGACTACGCGGCGATCAACCCGGCCGAAAGCATGGCCGAGTTCTGTCGGTTGTTGTATGCGGTGCCCGACGGTCAACGAATCGCCGCCGAGCAGTTCCCGATTTCATTCGCCGTGTTCGCCGGGTGGGGGCTGGTTTAGCTTCGGGGTCTGGTTTTGAGGGTGTATCTAACAACTCCGTCTTCGCCGTTGTTGTAGACGAAGTGAAGCCCCTCGGTCGCGAGTGCTTTGTTGATCTTGTCGATGATTTCTAGGGCATCGTCCTTGTAGGTGAGTTCGATCTCGCGCGGATCGGATTTGCTCTTTTTGTCGGCCATGATTCGATCTCCGTTCGGGGGATTGGGAACACACAACTATGCACTGTGAATTGACGGGAGTCAAATAATGGGCGTCCTTGTCGAACTTTTTTCCAAACCGGTCTACGGCCCCGACGGGCAAATGGGTGACGTGGCCATTCCCAAAGCGCCCACCGGGTACGCCAACCCCCAGCGGTACTGGCTCCAGGCCCCCCCGGGCGGTCCCCACACGTTGAACGGGCGCCCGTACCGAACCGGTCAGTTCGTGCCCGGAACGACCCTGTTCCAACACCGGGCACGTAACCCCGACGCGCCCGTTCCCTACAACCCGATGCCGCAGCCGGGAACGGGCGGCACCCAACAGCAACAGGACGGCACACACGCCCTCCCCATCCCCACCACCGTGGGCGGGCAGGTTCAGGGCGCACCGCAAAGCGTTGGGGGAGAACCCATCGCCCTTCCCGGGGGCGCCGTTCCGCAAGGACCGAGCGATCTACCCCCGAACCCCTCGCAAATCACACCAGGAGGGCCACAATCGGCTCCCAATGCCCCAGGAATGCAATCCGGCCCCCAAAACGCACAAATCCCCCAACCGGTCCCACAAGGCCCACAGCCGCTACGCACGCCCGGTTTAAGCCCCCAGGACGCGGTGGTGGAAGCGCAGAGTCAGATGTTCGCCTGGACGAACTACGGCGCCCTCCGGGACGCCTACTTCCAACAAAACGCCGTCCTCGACCCCGTTTCCGGCGACGTGCGGAGCCTGATCCTCAACTCCGATGCGTGGAACCAACTCATACCCGGTTTTACCGGCACGAACAGTGGTGCGGTCCATCAAGCGGCGCGGTGGTTGAACGACCAGTTGTTTCGGGAGGCGCTGCGGAACCAGGCGGGGAAGGGGAACGGGAAGATGATCGTCTTGGCGGACGGGGCACAGGCCGGGCCGGGAACGCAAAACTTCTTGGAGACTTCTGAATACCCATTGGTTCTCGAACAAGCGGCCCGTGACTATCCCGACGTGGCCGACAAGTTCGACCGGGCGCGGGCGGCGGGAATGAAGCCCGCGTACCAGTACGTCGATCGTCCCGTTCACGAAGCGGTTTCCACCGCGATCGAGCGCGCCGTCGCGGATCGGTTGGCGGGCAAGCCCCCGAAGATCCAACCCCTCGAAGCTCTGGCCAAAACCAATTTGGACGCGCGCCGGGTGGCCCTGGAAGTGCTGTTTCGCAATCCCGATGTGGAGACGTCGATCATCGACCACCACAACGGCCGCAGGTTCGAGCGCCGGATGATCACGGATCGGGGGGAAGCGGCGAACTACCTGGCGCAGAATCTGGCCGAAGACGAGGCCCGGATGCCGCGGGACGTGGAACGGGCGAAGCAAGATCTCATTCGACGCCAAAAAGCGGGCGAAGTGCCTGCGGATGTCGTGACCGGGTTCCTCGGAAGCGGATGGGAAATTCGGCCCCCGGTGCGGTTCGCGAACGACGTACAGCCGGTCTACTACGAGGAACCCGAGGACGAACACGTTCAGACGAACGGGAGTTATTGGCTTTCACCTGAGGGCGCTTGGCACGATTTGGGGCAATGGGGGCAACACGAGAAGTGGATGCGCCGACAGGGATTGGACCCGAACGAGGCGCTAGGCACCGGGTGGCACACGGTGGTGGCCGAACCGGGTACCAAGTCTATCACCGTTACGGGCCACGTTCCCCTAACCACGGCCCAACGGGAGGGGTTGTGGGGCATCGCCAAACGGCACCGGATCTGGGAAGCCACGCACGAAATGAAAGCGGAAAAGGGGTGGCGCCGGTCCCCAATCAGATTCGAGCGGCAATTGTAGTTTCCCGGTGAACGGCGTTGTGCCGCTGCGCCAGTTCGGCGATGGTTCGGGTTTGTGCCGGCGCGGGTTCGTGCCGTCCGTAGCTGAACAATTCGTTCCCCAGGACCACCACCCGGCGCCACCCCTCTTCTTCTGCCATCTCATTGGTCATTCCGTGTCGGCGCATCATCCACCGACGGTGCGAATCGGACCCGATGCGAACGTAACTTCCGAGGGGAGAAATCCAATACGCATTATCGTTGAAGTCGTTCACGGGAAACCTCCGTTGGGGACACCGGAACTATGCACTGCTTTTTGGAGCAGTGCAAATAATCCGAACGGAATTTATACCAAGGGGCGCCCGTCCGGTCCTTGCGGTGCCCCTTCCCCCTTCAGGGCTTGCGCCTGGCGGATCACATTCGCCCGGGCCGCGTGCTTCGCTTCTAATTCGCGACCGACAGCCCGTTCGTGGTCGGTCATCTGCTCGTGGTTTCGGCGGGCCTCTTCGTGTTCGTCGAAATTCACAGCGTCAACTGCTAATTGTTGCTCTAGCGTTAGTCCGGGCTGTGCGCTGAGTGGGAAAAGATGTTCTGACAAATATTCAGCTATCGTCACGTTCGGACTCCTTTTCGAGGTGGGTTCGGACCACATAGGCAGCCGCTTTCGCCACCCGGTCCTTTACTTCTTCGGCCGTTTTCCAAACCGAATACCCGTGGGAGTGGTCGGTGGGTTCCGAACCGTTCCAGCCAGCCACTACCCGCAGGATATCGGGCAGGGCGTAGGGCGTCGTCGGTCCGTGTTCGCCCCCGACGTAGCCGTACCCGGACCGGAGCGACCCGGTGTGATGCAGGGGCGTGAAGTCGGACAAGTAGACCCGTCGTAGGGTGGGATGGTGTTTCAGCCACCGCAGCGCGAGTGCGGTCGGTTTCCAAATGTTTGATCCTGGGTTGTCGTGGTCGATTTTGCGATTGAACACGTCCGCGAGTCGCGCGGTGACCGCGTGAGGGAACCCACGGGCGAAAGTTACGGGAAAGCGGTATTCAGTGTCGGTGTAGCTTCCATCATCGCGGTGATAAACGTTGTTTCGATTGGCCAACCGGCCGACATCCCCGGTGCCGCCACACACGTTGCAGTTTTGTGTGAACTGCGCATTCGGGGACTGAACACGCCCGTCACAGCACACGTCGCCGTGGTGCGGCCCGACCGCTCGGCATTCGACCCGGAGCCACTCGTCCCGGTGGAGGGTTAGCAGTTCCGCCTCCCGTTTCTTCAGTTCCGTACCCTTCCACGGCCCCGATCCGGCGTCCAGACGAACGTACACATTGAGTTCGCCTCGGTTGACGATATTCCGGTCCTCTTCGATCTTGTAGATCCGTAACCCGTGAACCATCTTGGGTGACTTCAGCGCCCGGTGAACCAGCAGGTCGATCCGATCACCCACTGCGAAACCGTCTTCCGGGTACCCGGTGAACTCGTAGTGCCGGTCCCCGAGCGCCTTGAGGGGGTTCGCCTGTTCGGGATAGCTGGTTTTCTTGTGGGGCGGACCTTGGCGCGCCAGGGCGATCTGAATCCGGATGAATTCCGCCCGGTCGGGGGCGGCGTTCTCCTCCAACCAGTCACTGTACCGAAGGCGCGGATCGTCCTCGTCCGGGTGCGCCGCTATTGCCGCCAACAGTGCCTGTTCCGTGTCGGATTTGACGATCACTCCGGACTCCCGTTTTTGAGGGCTTCGATGATTTTTTCGACGCACTGCGGGCACGCCACCAGTCGGCCCTTGTGGCGCCCGTTCAAAGATGCGTGGGCGGCGTCGGTGAAGCAGAATTCAAACTGCTCGGTTTTTCTGTCGCACCATGTTTCTTGCACCGGTTGCTTGTCCTCGCCGTACATCCCGGTCCGGACACATTTAACGTAATCGGGCCTGCTCACAGCAGCACCTCCGCAGTTTGAAGTACCTTCCCTAAATCGTCCGCCGCACTCCGCAGGATCGCCAGTTCTAGGGCGCGGACCTGTTCGGGCAGCCCCTTCGCGAAGATCACCCGCAGCCGCTCCGTCGAGGCCGCGATCCGCCGGCCCTTTTCAATCACCTTCATTTGTTCGGGCGCCAAGTCCCGGAGGTCCGACAGTTCCGGTTCGTACCAGAATTCGGCCAGTTCCTGCTCACACGCCTCGGCGCACCTCACACACTCTTCCAGGCCGCCGACCATGAGCGCGGCCGGGGGGCAGTCGTTCACGATCAGGCGGTACCGGTCGGGCTTTTCCCGAACGATGGTGTACTTCCCGGAGGCGTACCCGGGGCGGGGTTCCGACCGCCGTTTGGAGGGGTCGGACTTGATCCACGTCAGGGGCATGAAACCCTCAGTTGTTTGGAGCATCGGCGTATGGTTTCTTTGAACAGCTTAGCGATCGCCTTCGCCTCGCGCCGGACCTCGTGGTGCCACTTGGTTTTTTCGATGTAGGCGACGAACTCGTGGCACTGCTTTTCGAGTTCCGGACTGGCGTCCATTCCGACGGCCAGGGCCGCGAGGTTGGCGAGGCAGGTCAGGTCCATGTGCGATCTCCGTTCGTAGTTGGGGCGATGCCGAACTATGCCACGCGATCCGCCTCGGGTCAAATCAATCCGGTGGCGGGTTCGTCCGTCACGTTTCCGTCGGGCCAAATGATGACGATCCTGATACCCTTCTTGCGTGCCGCCCTGATCGTGGCCCAGGTGCCGCTCCACAGTTCCTCGTCTTCCCCGTCCGGACACGCGACCAGTACTTCGACCTCGTTCACAATATCGCGGTTGCGTTCGAGGTAGGGCCGGGGCTTGCGCTTCTCGTGGCTAATGTGCAGTGCCTCGTAGCTCATCTTCCCTTTCTTTTCGGGCGGATGAGCCACGATCTTCGCGCTTTTGGCGTACTCCCACACCACGTCAACGGACTCGGAATCCGCCCCGATGCAGCATCCGTGGTGCCATTCGGTCGGGGCCAGTTCCTGCACGACGCGGCACAAGCGTGCGTGCTGTTCGGGCGTGGTCCCGGTTCGGGTTCCGGTGAAGCCGATTTTCATAAAGGCACCTGTTCGGTGTGTTTGTACTCGAATGCGAACCCGCATGCGTTACAACAGCACGAATAATCCACGGTGAATTTGCCGTGGACGTCGGTCAGGATTTCCCAGTTCTCGCGGAGCGTCTCTTTGGGTTCCGTGAGCGCCGCGGCGCGATCGCACGCTTCGGTCCACGAGGGACAGTCACCGGCCAGGGCGTACACCTGATCGGCTTTGGCGAGGGCCGCGTCCTTGTCACGGGTGTAACGTTTCACACATTGCGGACACTGCGCGTAGTTGTCGGCGGACATCTACACCTCCGTTCGGGTTCGGGACACGCAACCATTGCTCCCGAATCGTCCAAAAGCAAACTGGTAGCGAATTTTGTGGGAAAATTTAGTTGCCGTCGTCCACAGCAGGCTTTACCGTTAACTGCTATACGGGAGGTACCGAACTAATTACTCGGCACCGAGTCCGCGGGTCGCGGTTGACGGCAACCTCGGAGATCGACCCGCCCGCGACTCACCCTTCCGCCATTCGAGGTGCCCCCAACCTTCGGCACCAGTGCCCACGCAGTACTTAGCACCCCCCGGAACCGAACAGCAGCCGATGCAAACCGGTCCGGACGCGACCGCCGACTTTCAAAGAAAGTTAAACGACCCTCAGCGCTGGATAATCAAACAAGGGGTACCGCTATTTAAGGCGCACGAGCGCACCGACCCCGCGACCGGGCAACTCATCAAGGTCGATCTTCCCAAGCTGTACCGCATCGCGTCGAACATGCAGCGGTTGGAGCGCCGGGACGGGGTGCCGGTCCGAACCACGTTGGGCCACACCGAACCCGAAAAGCCCGAAACACAACAGCCCCCTGTTGCGGCCTACTACAAAAACGCCCGGGTGCAGCCATTTGGTCCGAAGGGTGAACCGGCCATCGTCGCCGACGAGTGGTTGGACCCGCAGTACGCGCCGGTGCGGAAGAACTACCCCTATCGGTCCGCAGAGTATTACGACGACGCGGAACAAATCACCGGGGTCGCCCTGCTCACGCGCGACCCCTACCTCGACCTCGGTGTAGTGGCCTACGAGCGTGGGGACTCGTTGGTGTGCTACACCGCGGACTCCAAACCCGATCGGCGCACGAACTACCAGCGGAACGGCCGCAGGCCCGTCCTGTACCACCTCGTGATGGGCGAAGTCCCCACGAACTACGGGAACTGGGGCGGGGCCGCACGGGGCGCCGTCCAGGGCGGAATCACGGGCGCTCGGGCGGGGGCCGGACGAGGCCCCTACGGCGCCGCGGTGGGGGGCGCCGCGGGCGCTTTGGCGGGCGGATATCACGGGTACCACGAACCAGAGGACCGCGACATGAACGGCACCCCATACGCCGGGGGCCAGTGGCCCTGGCACTCCGAACACGTTCCGGGGAAGATCGGTCAGCACCACGAGAGCGCCTGGCGCTTCGCGGCGGACCGGCCCCCGGCCGGGTACGGCGCGGGCGGCATTATTCCCGGTATGGGGATGATGGGGGGTCACACACAAGGTCCAGCAGGAGCAGTTATGGGTGCGATGAACAATTCCCGGTACGCCAACGGCGCCGGGCGGGGCCAACAGGGTCGGTACGCCGACGAACCACCGATGCCCCCGGGTGGCGGGGGCGGACCCCCCGGAGGGCCGGGCGGCGGTGACCCCCTCCAACAGCTTCAAATGCTGCTGATGGGGGCCGTGGAAATCCTCGGCCAAATGACTGGGGGAGGGGGCGCCGGACCGGGCGGACCCCCTCCGGGACCGCCGGAAGGTCCGATGCCCCCCGAGGGCGAAGAGTACGCCCGCTATGCCGCACAGCAGCGGTACGCCCAACAGCAACAGGGACAGCGGCGCCCGGCGCCCGCTCGCGGGTACGGCCGACAGGCTTACGAACAGCCGCAGGCCCCGACGCCCTACGCGGCGCCGCAGGCCCAACCGCAACAACCCCCGCCGGTCCGGACGATCACCGGGCGCCCCGTGGGCGAGTCCCTGGAGATCGCGAAGCTGAAGGCGCAATTGGCGCAGTACGGACAGGTCACGCAGTTCCTGGCTTACGAGCGGGACCGCAGCGACACCAACGAGTGCATCACCCAGATCCACCGCCTGGCCGACATGGGCTATCAGGTGGGCGAGTACGAGGTGGGCGAGTTGAAGGCCAAAGCGCCCGATCAGCGGGGGGCCTACATCGAACACATCATGACCAAGTACCAGAAGATCGGCACCGAACTGATGCCGCAGGTGTTGGGCGACCCCACCCCGGCCGGACCCGACCCGAATCTGGGGCGCCCCGCGACCAAAGAGGAGATGGAAGCGGCCCTGAAGATCTCCGCGCAGACCCCCAACGACCCGACGGCGTACAACCGCGCCTTGGAGCAGATCCGGTACAACCGGCAGGGCGGGCAACCCACGCAGTACGGCCAACAGCCGCAGCCCCAGGCGCCGGTGAACCGGATCGCCAATATTCCGCAACAGCAGCAACAGGTCGCGCAGGGGTACGAGTGGCAGCCCGGCGCCCGGCCCGGCTTCGACCCCGAGAACCCGCACAACGAGCCGTCCCGGAACGGCCCCTACTAACACCCCCACGGCCCCGTACTTGAACTCGGAGTGACGCGATGAGTATGGATTCGGACATGGACTTTACGTTCACCCCGAGCGGCACCATCTACGGGGCGCGCGCGGTGAAGATCGACCCCACCGTGGGGTCGCAGATCGGCACGTTCACCCCCTCGGGCGGGTGCTTCCTCGGGAGCGCCAACTCGATGTGCGTGGGGGTCACCCCGCAACAGAGCGAGAACGCTCCGGGCTTGATCGGTAACAACACCCCGCCCTACGTGTTGGCCGAACCCACGACCGGCTCGACCTACCCCTACGCCCCGGGCGGCAGTGGCCCCCTGGTGCCAGTTTATGGTCCGAATAGGCGGTGCCTGATCGACGTGGACCCCAACTTCGGGGGCCGGATCGCGCCCAACGACCTGATCATCAGCAGTGACAGCGGGTACGCGAAGAAGGCGTCCCCGTTCGGCCCTTGGAACCAGTGGATCATCGGGATCGCACTGTCGTTCGCGAACGCCAACCAGAGCCTGAACATCAAGGTCCAGATCTTCCCCTGGTCCCCGACCGGGAGCTAGTCCGTGCCCGAATCCGCGGTCCTCGACGTTCCGGTCACCGAACCGGAGCCGGCCCCGCCCGAACCCCTGGAATCGGGGGACTGGGTGTGGACGATCTACTGGCGCGCCTTCGCCCTGTCCGGGAACCCGAACAACGGAAGCTGGCAGACCACCTACTCGCGGATCGTGTCTCCCGGGAAGCTGATCTGTCACGAGGTGTCGAACGCCTCCGACGCCAGTTTGGACGGGTCCGGGAGCGGTTCCCTGCTCCGCTGGTGCCCCCCGGCCCGCGTGTTCCGTACCCGCGACGATGCGTTAGAAGCCTGCCGGACGCTACCGGCGCCCCCTTAACCCTGGATCTTTCACCGTACCGGAGCCTTCCGCATGTTTCCGTCCCCCGTACTCCTCGGCACCGACCGCATCATGGTCGCGCCGGGCACGCCCCACCCGGACGCGGGCCGGGGGCCGCAACTCCCGCCGCCCGACCGCACCCTGGGCGCTCGGATGTCCAACCGCGACTGGGTCGGCCGCGAGCAGCAGGGCTATTACGAAATGGCCCAGGCGCCCCTCCCGACCCAGTACAGTCGGGCCACCCCCCACCCCCTCTACGGCGGCGGGTCCGGGAACCCTATCACGCAGTGGCTCCCGCAACAGGAGGCCCCGACGGGGTTCGCCGCCCGGTCCGCACCGGTGCTGTACGGCAATCCGGGCGTGCAGCCGCAGATGACGCGGCCGACCTATGCGTACAACCGCGTGGTGGGCACCGGGCGCGCCCCCACGATGTACGCCACCGGGACGTGGCCGGGGCAGTATTACCCGGGTGGGAGCAACACGTACATTCCCTCCTGGGAAGCGACCGGACTACTCATCAAGTACACCCGAAACCCGTCGTACTTCCGGATCAACAAGTACGTCAAGGAGATGAAGGTACCCAACGATCAGGGGTACTACCTCACCCTCGGCGGGGACGACCCCTACCGCGTGGTCTCGATCAACGACTACATCTGGGAAGACAGCGTTGACGCCCCTGGCGGGCGGCAGGAGCGCCAGGCGTTCGGGTTCCTCCCGTACCGGACCGCACGGTACTGCTTCCCGTTCAACCTCGGGCGCAAGTCCGTTCAACAGGCCGAGTGGCCGATCTTGGCCGAACACGCCGCGATGGTGGCAGCAAAAGCCATGACGGTGCGGACCCTCATCAACACGGCCCTGGCCACGACGACGGGCAACTGGACCGGGACGTGGGGCACCAACAGTGGCGCCGCGGCCGGGGCCTGGAGTACCTCCTCCGTAGCGAACAGCTATATCCAGCAAAGTATCAACACGGCGATGATCGCGATCGAGCAGGCCAGTGGCGGCATCGTGACGGACGAAGAGGCCCTGCAGATCACGATCAACCCCACGAACGCCCGGAACTACGTGAGCATCTCCCCGGAGTACAAGCAGTACATCCAGGGCAGCCCCGACGCGCTCGCGGCCATTACCGACCAGCGGAACCCGAACCGCAAGTACGGCCTGGCGCCCTACCTGTACGGCCTGGGCCTCGTGGTCGAAAACGCCATCGTGGTGACCAGCCCGAAGCCCGCGAACGTGCCGGTACCCGCGGCGACGACGCGCAGCTATATCTGGCCGGCGGCGTCCGCGGTCATCAGCAGCCGGCCCCAGGGCATCGTGCAGACGGACGAGCAGACGCTGGACTTCAGCACCTTTCAAATGCGCTTTTTCGAACAGATGACGGCGGAGCAAAAGTCGGACCCTGATAACAGACGTGAAGTTGGACGTGTGATTGAAGACTACACAGCAAGCCTTTCTGCTCCCCAGACCGGCTTCCTCATTACCACGATTTCTTGATAAGTCAGTAGACAAACATCAAACACCTGATAAAACTAGAAGGCCGGGACGCAAGAACGTCCCGGCCTTCTACCATTCATGGCCTCGAAGGAGGGCGCACGATGGAAACGCACAAGGACAGTTTGTGGGAGATCCTCGGTCCCGGCAACAAGCCACATCTGGTTTTCGCTCGATGTGGTGGCACCTGCGGCGGGAAGATCAAGGAAGTCAACAAGTACCAGATCAAGAGCGGCCGAACCATCTGTTGCGGCTGTGCCACCCGGAATCACAACGCTGTCAAACACGGGGGCCAGAAGACCCCGGAGTACGCGATCTGGGCCGCGATGAAGGCCCGTTGCAAGAATGCAAACAACCCTCGCCATATCCATTACGGTGAGCGGGGGATTACCGTCTGTGCCCGATGGAATTCGGCGGACGGGTTCGTGGCATTTCTCGAAGACATGGAGCGGCGCCCGGACCCGGAACTCAGTCTTCATCGCGTGGACAACGACAAGGGTTACTGGTGTGGCAAGCCCGAGTGTCCCGAGTGCGGACCGATCGGGCGCGAGAAGAACTGTGCCTGGGCCACCGAAGAGGAGCAGATGGCGGAACGGCAGAACTCCGTCAAGATCTTCTACAACGGGGATACCAAAACCAGGAAGGCGTGGTGCAAGATCCTGAAGCTGAATCCCAACACCATTAAGTACCGGATGGAGCAGGGCCTGACGTTCGAGGAGGCCATCGCCAAGCCGAAGAGCAAGTTCATGGTCAGCCGCAAAACCGGTGAACTGAAGAAGCCTAATTAACCCCACCACCCACCGGGCGGTTTTATTCCCGCCCCGGTTTGACTTCCGCCGCCCGCAGGGTATTGTTGTGCAGT
>Ga0247668_1000377_pt1 | contig 11138 bp, 12 predicted proteins | sample CNK09_metaG_FD_182737 | JGI IMG/M metagenome (GOLD analysis project Ga0247668, IMG submission 182737) | Soil microbial communities from Purdue University Martell Research Forest, Indiana, United States - CNK09 | ecosystem: Environmental > Terrestrial > Soil > Temperate forest > Bulk soil...
CCGCAATCTTGATCTGCCCAGTTCGAGCGAGCGGAGGCCCCACCGCTTTTCCTTGCAGGTTGCCCACGTCGATTACCGGCATCGTCAGCGATCCGTGCGGACGATAATGATCCAGAAAAACCCTCACCCCATATTCCCCGTCGAGTTTGCCGTCCGGACCCAAATGATTGTAATCCCATGTCTTCCCCGCATCGGTGCTTTTGGCGCTGCGGTTGGGATGCTTGGTCCGTGTGCGCGAGCCCAGGGCAAATTCGTCGTCCCGGGCGATCGACACTCTTCCTGAGTCGCGCAGGACAATTTCATTGCGGCCTGCTTTGAGCAACTTTGGATCAAAGGCGCAGGTCTTATACGACTTTCTCCCGCTCTGGTTTTCTCCAAATGCATGTGGAATCCCGTTGATGATGGCCTCAAATGGATCTTCCGAGAGCACCACCAGATACGCGGCTCGGGCTTGAGGATTGGGAATGACAAGCTCCTTCTTGATCCAGGTGTTTTGCGTGACCACTTCCACGTTCTTGGGCTTTTGATAGGAATGGCCAGAGGCCGGACCGTCGTCCTCGAAAAGTTCTCCGACCTCCAATTCCATTTCCGTCCCGTCTTCCGAAAGCCGCAGGTGTTGAGTGACGGATTTCTCGAACAGCCCTGGTGCCTCAAGCTTCAATACTTCCGCGTTCGCCCGTGGCGCGAATTTCACGCCGCACAGCGCCGCGAAAGTCATTCCCAGCATGAATCTTCCACTGGTCCGGAGAATCTTGCAGAACGTCCGACGGAAGAAGTCGCTTGCGAGAAACGACGACTCACTGTTTTTGGAATTTTTCAATCGCCGCGCGGTAGTAGCTGTCATCGTGTTTTTGTTTCCAGCCGTTGGTCGGCGCCGGGAGCATTGGCCGGTGCTGGGCCCACATTTCGTTGATAAACGCATCCCAGGCCTGCCCCTGGCGCGCCCAGTCTTTGTCGTAGTCCTTGCCGGTGGCTTCCTTGATGGTTTTGACAAAGGCCCCGTCCTCTTCGCCCATCCAGCGATCCACGTAGTCGAAGAACGGGTCGTGGCTCCAGGTTTTCTCGGCATGCATCAGCCTCAGAGCCAGTGCTTGAGCGACCCAGCCAACACTGGTGCAACAGCGGCGATAGGATTCGCTGGTGTTCTGCCCGCCTTGCCATTGGGAGGGAGGTGTGTGCTCGTAGGGTCCCCAGGGATTGCCGCGTCCTTGATTGCGGCCCCGGCCGGTGGCGACGTCAATCCCGGAGTGACCGGCGAAAACGACTTTGGCCCCGGTCCACGAATCACCGTAGGCGGTCTGCTCATCCTCGCCGAAGCTCACTTTGGGAAAGGGCTTGTTGATGTTAGCCAATACTTCGTCGCCCAGGAGCATCCCGGCGAAGACGATGGGCAACTTTCGACCACTGCCGTGTCCGCCCCAGCAGGTCCAGCCTGGATGGCCCGCGCGAATCATCCCGCCCAGGTCGATGCCCACTTGAACATAGTTCACCAGCAGCGGTTCCTTCCGTTCCGGTTTGAGGTCGGTGCAGAGAAGAAGGGCGCAGAGGCCGGAGACGCGGCCATACTCCAGGCCATATTGTGGCATGTTCTCAACGGGTTCCTCGAAGCCGAAGAAGCACGTGCCTACCCAGGGCCGTTGGGTGAACCGGATGTAGCGCTCGATCGGCGGGATGCTTTTCGCCGCCGCAGCAGTGGGGAGCAAGTCGCGCTTAAGATGGCGGGCCAGATAGATTTTCTGCCCACGATCGCAGAAGGCCGGGCGAAAGGCGTCCGGCGGTTGCGGCTCGCGCACGCAGGTCAAAACCGCAGCGGTGCGGATCGGGCTGCTGTCATCCGCGCCGCGCTCGATCTTATTTCGCAACTGGGCATGAAGCACCAGGCCCTTGGGCATGCTGATGGTCGAAACCAGCGAATCGCCGGTCTTCATGGCCACGGGCAGCTTTTGGATGAGCGCGGGCTCGAAGTAATTTCGCACGCCGCTGTCGTAAGCCACCCTCATCGTGGCTGGCGGGTTGAGCATAAAGCCGTTGCGCACACGCTGCTCAGTCTTGCGTTCCTTGTCCATGTGGTCCAACTGGCCTTTCGGAATTTCGGCGCCGTAGAGGGGCCGGGGATCAATCGATTGGATTGTTACGGGACCAACCACATACCAATCGCCATTGATGAACTGTCCAACACGCGAAGGCTTTTCAAAGGTCCAAGTGATGCCGTATTGGGACACGCTTTCCCTGAGCGGCAGATCCTGAATGTTTGGCGCTGCGGAGGCGTTAGCTGTCGTGTAAACCACAGAGGGGCGGTTTGGAGTCGTGGCCACTGTCACGGCGCGCTCGTCATACGGGTCGGCTTCGCCGGCGGAAATTATTTTCACGGGGCCGCCCAGGGACACGGCCAGGTCCGTCACCCAGATTGTTTGCTGCTGGCCCTGGCCTTCGTCGCCCCAAATCGCAATTGCGCTGAAACCTTCCAAACCCACTTTACTGGAATCAATCGCGTTGACCTCTTTACCATCATGCAGGACTTGGAGGCCCGCTTCAGGATCGAAGTCGAAGATCCACTGGTGCCATCCCGCCGGTGCGCGTTTCACTCCCATCCAGAACAATTGCTTGAACCAGTCCCTGGCGTCGCACGCGGTGGCGGTGTAGCCTTCGGCGCCGCCCAAATAACTATTGTAGAGAATTCCAGCGGCCAAAACATTCCCATCGCTCTGAACCAGACCCCAGCGCGGACCGACCCGAGCCGCCTTGACGTCTTGAGGTGTGGTGCCATCGTCATAAACCCACATCTCAACCTTGCCCGACGCGTCCTTGTCGCGAAGCTTCAAGAGCGCCCTGCTCTTTGGGCCAATTTTCATCGAGCCACCTTTTTCATGGCGGCTCTTGGTCGGGTCAATTGCGATGTCACCCTCAACCGTCCACCCAGCCAAGGCTTCTTTGTGGTCGAAAGTGAGCGTTGTGGCACCACCGGCGGCAGGCATCTCCTGGCTCCAGCCTGTGCCTTCGGAACCAACACCGAGTGCCAGCAGCAGGCCGAGCATGAACACGGGTCTTAACATGAAACTTTCCTTTCGTGGCTTTGCGCTTAGGAATGCAATCAAAGCGCCCACCGACGTTGTCTGGAGCGATTCGTTGAACGTCATCTCGTCCCTCGCTTTCCAATGAGAAACTCAAACTGCTCACCAGACTCGGAAATGACGCGCACGCGCGACACCGTGGCTGGAACATGCACCTCGAAATGATGAACTGGTCCGACTAATTCTGGGCCACAGAACGGCTCTTTGTCTCTGTGAAAAGAGAGTCTGAAAGTGAGGATGTCGCCGTCCAGTAACGAATACTGCTCTCGCCTAAGCGAGGCCGTAGAAAAATCGTTCAGGAACGTCGCATTGCCGCGAATCGACAGACTGCTGCCTTCCGGTTCCGCGCTCCACGTATCAGAAGTAGGTTTCATCAGCACTCGCGGGAAATGGCCATCGACCCAAGCTCAGCGACCCGGCCCACGGGCCGTCTGGATTGCAACCACAGCGCGATGGCGCTGCAACGAAGCCACTGTGTGTTATTCACCATGGGTAAAGCTTCTGATAAAGCTGATATGTTTCCCAGTCCGCCTCCACTCGGTGGCTCACGCTGACAATGTGCTGTCGATATTTTGTTTTCAATTCCGCAAATCTCGCTTTGAACGTCGCGTCCATGTCCACGTAGGCGTAGTAGGTACGTTTGCCCGCAAAGGTTTCCACCAGCGCCACTATTCCGTCGCCCTCGCTTTCAAGGAACTGGAATAAATCCTTGTCGAAACCGGCAAGCGACTGATTGTAACTGGATTCGGGTAATCCGTTTGGAAGGACCTGGGCGAGTTCATGGGTTACCAAAAGCAAGCGGGAAAAAGCCAAACGATTCTCGGCGGTGTCGGCATTTGGCCGCACTCTAAGCGCCATGGGATCGCCCTCATACTCGACAACGTTCGTCAAGAATGGATCGAAATCATTTCGTTGGTAACCAGCTGACATACGGTGCGTTCTTGGCAGCCATATCAACGGCACAAGCTCAGCGACGGCGGCCACGGGACGCGCCGATTGCAACCGCGACGGCCCGCCGCCGTTCGCTGCAGCGCATTAGGCGGTTGGGTCATCTGAAATCTTAGGTTCGAGCAAATCATCCAACTTGTCTTTCTTCTTTCCGTTGCAGTCGCTACACAAAACTCGGAGGTTCTCGACACTGACAGGGCCGCCCTTGGAAAAGGGAATCACATGGTCAAATTCCAGCTCATTGTCGGAAACGTTCTTTTGACATATCTGACACATCTGCCCATCACGTCGCACCACCTTTAGCATGATCTCGCGTGGAATATGCCGCCCAAATCTGCGAGGCTCTCTAGTCTCTGTAAATGGCTCTTTATTGAAGAAAACGGGACAAACATGACCAAACACTCTGCACTCGATTTCAGTCGTGTCGTATCCTTCAAGCGCCTCCCAACGCTCTGGCCACAGATACTCTAAATGGTCTATAGCTAAAAGGATGTCAGCCTCCTTTTTGAATTCCCCTCGCCTAAAGCGCGCCAACAACGCTTTGTAACGCTTTCTCACATCGCTAACATTCGCCGTGGCAGGGGACAGTGGGAAATGCTCAACATAAGGGCCGTATGGACAATACTTGAGCTCCCAACACGGCTTGCAAACAATCTGCGGAACTTTCGGCTTCTTCCTAATCTTTGGCTTCGCTTTGCTCATGTGAATGCTGCCATGAATGAGGTAAAGCTCAGAAAAATACACATGCCGGTCTTGACGGCATTTACTTCCTCGAAATGCCGAGGGCCAAGGCTGAAGCGTTAATGGCCGCCTCCGGCGCCAATTCGATTGCAGCGATCATTCCCGGCGGCCCGCTCGCCTCAAGGCACAAATGGCTGCTTCCAAGACCATCAAGGCTCATCTCATTACAAAATCAGTTTAGCGAATTTCGGTCAAGTGCGATCCCATTCCCATTCTTACTCAATACTCCAGCGTGAGCTTGTAATGCAGCACACTGTGGCAATGGGTCTTGTCGATCGTTGTCTTGCTCAGCCACCCCTGGCAGCACGATTGGCCCTGGAGTATGGTGCGTCGTTCTGCAACCGCCTTGGCGAGCTCTTCACTTAAATCAAAATCGCCCCCGACACATTCGTCGTTCGGGCAATTGAAGCGGAAGACGGACTTGGCGCTCTCCAAATTATAAGTGTATTTGATTCCTCTCCGGTTGGTCGATCCGGACTCGCAGTATTCCAATTCAGCGCTTAAAGACCGCAGCTTCTGAAACTTTTCAGACAGGCTGATTGAATTATTGATGCGCTGGCCTTCCTGCTGGCGGTATTCCTCGCGCGGACCGAGTGTTTTGTGACGTTGGGCGAACATGTATTGATTCTTTCTTTTGCCGACAATTATCAAGTTACCTGGGAAACATGTCGCCGTCGATAACAATCCCTGGGAATCCAAGCGCGCCGTTCGTGGATTCCTTTTCGGCCGGGGTGATGCAGTGCATTACGGGAATCAGTACTGTGGGGCGGCCTTTCGGTCAAGGACAAAGCCGAATGAATGAACTGAATGAATCGAGTCTTGCCTCTGCGATTGTCTCGGCAGAAGATAAGCGCTCTGATATATTACCCCTATGAAAACGATTGGCTTCTCAATCCTGGCCGTGGTGCTTTCGTTCACCCAATGCGCGCGGAGCGCGAACCTATTTGAAAAACTCGGGCTAGGCAAAACCTCCACCAATTCTCCTGCCACGCTGACGGCCGCGCTCTCCTCTGACGAAATCGCCGGCGGTCTAAAACAGGCCCTGGCCAAGGGCGTGGAGCGGGCCGTCGCTACCTTGAGCGAATCCAATGGGTTCCTCAAGGATGCGAGCGTGAAGATTCCAATGCCCGAAACTTTGCAGAAAGTGGAACGAACCCTGCGCACTTTGCGTCAGGACAAACTGGCCGACGAGTTCGTCACCACCTTGAACCGGGCGGCGGAGCAGGCGGTGCCGGAAGCCGCCGCGGTCCTGGGCAGCGCCGTGCAGCAGATGACGCTGGCCGATGCCAAAGCCATCCTGACCAGCACTAACAAGGCAGCCACGGCCTATTTCCGACGCACCAGCGACACCAACCTGCACGAGCGTTTTCTGCCCATTGTGCGCAAGGCCACCGAACAGACGGGAGTCACCAGGGCCTACAAGGCCATGGTTGAAAAGGCCAGTTTCGGAGGGTTCTCCGCAGGCTCGCTCGTCGGACAGGAGGCCCTCGACTTGGACGGCTATGTCACGCGCAAGGCTCTGGACGGGCTTTTTCTCAAGATCGGCCTGGAGGAGCAACGCATCCGCGAAAATCCCATGGCCCGCACCACTGATTTGCTACAAAAGGTGTTCGGAGCGGTAAAGAAATAATGCGGGGTCTTAAGATGGTCATAGTCACCCGGAGTGGTTGTCAGGATTCTGCCCCACGGGTTGCGGAACAGTTGCTTACAATTCATCCGTTATCGTGACTTTCATTTCGCGGCACTGATGTTGGTTGGAAGAAGCAGCCGCCCGACCGACAAGTTGCCTTGCCAGGCGAATTGCGGCCAGCATGCTGCACGGATTGGCGATGCCTCTGCCGGCAATGTCGTAAGCGGTCCCGTGGTCTGGCGAAGTGCGGATGAATGGGAGTCCTAACGTCCAATTGACGCCATTCTCGAACGCGATCATCTTCAAGGGGGCCAGTCCCTGATCGTGATACATGGCAACGACACCATCGTAGTCGCCTCGCAAGGCGTAATGAAACAACGTGTCGGCCGCAATCGGGCCGTGGGCGTCCAATTGTTTGCGGCGCGTTGCTTCAACGGCTGGCCCGATGATGGTTTGTTCTTCGGTGCCCAATTGTCCGCCTTCACCGGCATGAGGGTTCAAGCCGCAGACGCCAACGCGCGCGCGCTGCAATCCCAAGTCGCGACAGGCGCGCGCCGCCAACTCGATCGCCAGCTCGATTTTGCCTTGAGTTAACGCGTCGGGCACCTGTCGCAAGGGCAGATGAGTCGTGGCCAGCGCGACGCGCAGCCATCGTCCCCGGTCATCCGCGCCGAGCAACATCATGATCGTGCGATCGGTTCCGGCCAGACCGGAGAGAAACTCGGTCTGACCAACGAAAGCTTTTCCGGAACGGATAATCGCTTCCTTGTTCACCGGGGCGGTGACGAGGCCGTCGGCTTCGCCGCGGAGACAGCGCCGGGCTCCGTCTTCGAGCCAGGTTAAAGTGGCGCGCGCTGCCTGTGCCGCTCCGTGCGACAAATTTGGAGACAATGATTCAGCGGGAGAATGGACGAAGACTCGCCCTCCCTTCCCCGCGTTTTCGTAAGGTTGCAGTTCGAGGCCCAGACGAAGATCTTCGTTGAGGCGATGAATGTAACCACGGTCGCCGATCAGGAGATAGCGCGTAGCATCGGCGTTCAACTCCTGCACCAGAGCTTTGAGCGTGACTTCCGGGCCAATGCCAGTCACATCACCGAGCGCAATGGCGAGAAGGCCCGTCATGGGGGCGTGTTGGGTGTTGGGTGTTGGGTGGTCAGAATTGTAGCAGCCGACGTGAGGAGGCTCTGATTTACGTCAAAAGTCACCGAAATTTGAGCCTCCTCACGTCGGCTGCCACAACAAATATGCCTTTTCACTGAAAGGTCCGTACGAACGCCTTGGCCTTGAGGCGCTCCACCCACTTCTTGCGCAGGCGTTCTCTTTCCTGGACGAGGAGGTCCTTTTCGATCCTTTCCCGCACTTCGGCGAGCGTTTCCGTGCGGGCGACCCGCCTGTCCTCAAGCAGCAGCAGTCGAAAATCCTGAGGTGGCGCGGGCAGCGTCGCGTCTGTGATCGCCGCGTCAAATTTCTTCTCTTCGAGCAATTCGTTTTTGTCGGTATATTTCCGTCCGCTCGTGGGTTGTCCGGCTTTATTGTATTGGTACATCCAGAAGACGCCATTGGGTTCAGTGGCATAGCCGAGCACCCCGCTCTGCTGTCCGGGTTTCAGCGGGGCGGCAGCGTCCGTGAAGCCTTTGCTGAGCTTCGACTCTTCCCGCCATTCCAAATCGCCGCCCTCCTTGTTTTGCGAGCCTTCGGAATAAATCGTGGCCATTTCGGCAAAGGAAGCGCCTTCGTCAATCTTGGTGGAAATTTCCTGGGCCCGTTTTTTCACCTCCTCGATGGAGTTCCCGGCTGAACAGTTCAGAACGATCATCCGCAGCTTGATTTGGTTGCCCAACTGGAACTTAGTCAGGTTGGTCGCGTAATAACGCTCGATCTTTTGGGGCGAAATCAAAATGGCGGAGCCGACGTTCCGGTGGCGCATCACGTCTAAAATAATGCGGTTGCGGACCTGCTGGCGAAAAGCTTCATAGGTTGTGTCCTGCTCGTGGAGTTCCTTGGTCAAGGCCGAGCGAGTCTGGCCGCGCTGCCGCATGCGGTCTTTGATTTCGTCCTCCACGACGGCGTCCGGAAAATGGGCGCCGCTGGTCTTGAAGTCGTCAAGGATCAATTGGTTTTCCACGAGATTGCTCAGGGTATCACTGAGGACTTGATGCAGTTTCTCGCGCAAGATGTCGGGATCGCGCTCAGTCCGAAAGAGTGGGTCCACAAAAGGACGCGCCGATTCCTCGACTTGGCCGCGCGTGATGATCGTTTCATTGACAATCGCCGCGATGTAATTCCGAGGCGGCTCAATTTCGGCAGACAGGCCGCCTGCAAAACTCATCACCGCCAGAAGAAGAATACACAATACTCTCATGTTGCTGCGGCATTGTGGCAACGGTCGAGTGCCGGGTCAAGCTTCAGCGGAGACGCTCTCCCCTTCCGGATTGGATTAAGAACTCACATGTCTCTCATTAAAGTCTCTTCAGACTTGCAAATTGTGTGCGAAATATCGAAGTATTTGAAATACCCCGGAGCGCAATCGCGTCTGACTAATGGATGCAAAAGCATTGCATACTCAGTGCGCTGATTTGTCTGATGCTGGGTGCCGTGTCCGGCAGCGAGGCGGGAGCGCCAGAGACGGAAGGCCAGCCGTTGACCTATTATGTCCAGCTCATTCGGGGCACCGATCAGGCGCACCGGCAGGAGGCGGCGTGGAAGCCAATCGGGCCGAAATTGGCCAACCGATTGTCGCCCGTTTTTCGCTGGAGAAATTATTGGGAAGTAAGTTGCCAGCCCGTTTCCGTGGAAAAAGGGAAGGTGAGCCGCTGCCATCTCTCCGATGTCCGCGGAGTGGAAATTGCGCTGATCAACCCGTCGGAAATCGAAATCAAGCTTTACCTGAAAGGCGTACTGATGGAGAAATCGCGCCAGTTGGTCCGCACGCACATGGCCATCATGGGCGGCGACAGGACCAAGGATGAATCGTGGTTTGTCGTCGTCAGGCGGGAAAAGCCACAGTACCCGTAGAACGGTGTTCAGTAAATCAGTTCATGATCGCGGTGCTCAATGACGAATTCCTAAACCATAATGACTAAAGAATGACCAATTCCGAAGATTCCCGAAAGCGCAAAGGCCATTAGGGATTTGGCATTGGGGTTTCTTTAGCCATTATGGTTTAGGAATTCGTCATTCATTTCGCTATGACTCTCCCGACCCTCCGGCCTAAGGCAGCAGCTTGCCGACGAGGCCGCTGATCGTCTTCCCATCGGCGCGTCCGGCCGCTTTGGCCTGGACCGCTTTAATCACAGCGCCCATCTCCTTCTTGCTGGTGGCGCCGACTTCCTGAATCGTGGTGCGGACCATTTGGTCGAGTTCTTCGGCCGAGAGTGGCTTGGGCAGGAATGTTTCGAGGATGGCGATTTCCCGCGCCTCCTTTTCGGCGAGTTCCGGGCGGCCGCCCGCCGTGAACTGCTCGATGGAATCACGCCGCTTCTTGATTTCTTTCTGAACGACAGCAATGACGTCAGAATCGGAAAGCTTCTCGGCTTTGCGTTCGATTTCGAGGTAACCAAGGGCGGATTTAAGCAGGCGCAAGGTCGCCAGCCGATCGACGTCCTTGGAAAGCATCGCCGACTTGATTTCCTGTTGAATGCGCTCCTGGAGGGTCATTTCAGAGGGGAGTGAATCTTAATCGGACGATTTCAGGTTGCGCAAGGCGTCGCGGACGCGGGCCGCTTTCTCGTAATCTTCCTTGTTCACGGCTTCGTGAAGGTCCTGTTCCAATTGCTCACGGCGGCTGAGGGGACGGCGGCTTTTCACTTCCTCGAGCCAATGTTGCAGGGCCTGAATCTCCGGGCTCTGATCGAGCAAGTCCTGCCGGGAGTGCTCTTGATAAAATTGGCGCAGCGTTTCGATGCCGTTCTCAATCTCCTGGATGGCTGCGCTGAAATCCTCTTTTTGCAACTTCACCGTGGCTTTGGCGCGCGTATAAATCATTAGCACCTGCGGCCGAAATTGTTGCAATGACCAGGTGAGTTCCTCGGAGTCGGTGTGCGCTTCGACAAAATCGAACAACTTCAAATTGCGTTCGGCATCGCGCACCACCGCCGCGTAGTCCTCCAACTGCAAAAGGCAAATGTAGCGATGATGATACTGCAGGGCTTCCAGTTGCAGCTTCGAGCAATCCTCCGGCTTGAGCACGAACCCGGCTTCGCTGCCGTCGTGCTTGAGCGCGTGCTTCTTGACCTTGGCCAAATAGTAATCCAGCAGGGAAGGATGGCCGAAAGGCCGTTTGCCGTCCGGACGACCATGGCTGTTCATTTGGAGCAGGCCCAGATCGACACGGAGCTGAATTTTCTCCACGCCATCCTTGCCGATAAAGCGCCGCACCACTACCTGGCCGGGCTGGTATTCCCATTGCTCCAGAAGCTGCGAAATGTCGAAATTCATTCAGGCAATATTAACCTTTCTTGCAGCCAAGTCAACGGACTCCGCGTTCTTCAGCCGCTTTCAGCAGGATTGGAGCAAGCCGACGGTTCGTAGTTCAGGCTTTGGCCTGTCTGCGAAATGTCCAAGGCGTTCATGAATCGAATGGACGACCGGGGGCTTACCTCGGTGGAGTGCGACCGCCTCGGTCGCAGCAGCGTCCCTCCATCCAAACGCGAAATGAAAACTCCCAGCCCGCTCGACTTTGGCCCCTTGCTGCGACCGAGACGGTCGCACTCCGCGGTCAAATCGTTTCGGCTGTGGTGTTGCCGAAA
>Ga0247668_1000379_pt1 | contig 11082 bp, 5 predicted proteins | sample CNK09_metaG_FD_182737 | JGI IMG/M metagenome (GOLD analysis project Ga0247668, IMG submission 182737) | Soil microbial communities from Purdue University Martell Research Forest, Indiana, United States - CNK09 | ecosystem: Environmental > Terrestrial > Soil > Temperate forest > Bulk soil | place...
CGATCACTTTTGAATAGTGGCGTGGGCCTGGCCGTTCATGCGGGGCACGGTCAGGCGGATTCGTGGGAGCAGTGTTTCTCGGTTCGCGACCTGGACCGTATTGCGAACGCCACGATGCTGCCGGTCGTCATCTCAGCCGGTTGCAGCACGGCCTATTTCGCTCCGCTTCCACCCTATGATGCCTATGTTGATGTCGAGGGCAATGAACATGCCGGGACCTATCACAAGGAGGTGTTCGGTGCGCCGCCGCCTCCACCTGCTCCATATCAGCACGGACGGTTCAATCCCACGGGCTTGGGCGAACAAATCCTCAAGCGCAATCTCAATGGAGCCGTCGCCTACATCGGCTGCAACACTGGCAGCCAGCCCTGCGGGCTCACGCTCGTCGAAGGCTTTGTCACCGCCCTATCGATGGCGAAGGAACCGCGCCTGGGTGACTGCTGGACCAGCGCAATCCGCCATTACTTTGACAAAGAGCATTTAGCGACATTGAAACCGACCGCCGACTGGTATCCACCCAGCATCTTCTTTCAAGGAATGAAGTTCATGGTCTTCGGCGACCCCAGCCTTCGATTGCCTGCTACTGACCACTGACTCCCACCATTACTTCTCCTTCAAAATTGTATGTGTCACCCACTGATCGGGCAGCTCTTGCGTGGCAAGCTCTTCCAGTTTGGCGAGATAGAATTTTGACGGACCGTCGTCGGGTTTAAGTTCGAGGGTTCGGCGAAAACCGAGTTCAGCGAATTCGAGATTGCGTTGCTGATAATTGCTGAGCGCCTGGGCGAAGGATTCGCGCCACGGCAGCGTGGCTTCGGCCTGGTCGGGCCAGCCGACGATTTCATGCACCTCCACGGGCTTCTCGAAGCCCTTCAATTGAAATTGGCCCAGGGGCCGGCTGATCAGGCGTTCGCCGAGACCTTTCCTGGTTTCGCCACTGATCACGCAGTCAGTGCCGAGATATTTGTTCAAACCCTCAAGCCGCGAGGCGAGATTGACGCTTTCACCGAGCGCGGTGTAATCGACACGCTCGGGACTGCCGAAATTCCCAACTCTGGCCGAACCGGTATGAATGCCGAGCCGGGTGTGCAACCGCTTGCCGTCGATTTCCTGCTCGCCAGCATCGCGGAACCGCAGCGCCGCTTCGCAGGCGCGATATTCATGGTCTGCCTGCAATTCAGGCGCGTTCCAGAAAGCGAAAACGGCGTCCCCGATATATTTGACCACCGTGCCGTCGGTCTTATGGATGCATTGCGAGACAGCGATGTGGAAATACTGATTCATCAACTTCGCCAGCGCACCGGAACTAATCCCCTGCGAGAGGACCGTAAAATCCTCGATGTCTGTGAAGAGGATGGTGATCGTATGTTCCTCGGCTCCTGGCTTAAGGAAATTGGAATCGCGTGAAAACTTTTTGACCAGTTTGGGGGAGAGGTAAAGGCCAAGCGTGTACTCGTACAGACGCTTTTGGACATAGAGTTGAATCGAGTTGAACGTAATCGACCAGAGAAACGCAACGGCGATCTGGCTGGCGACGATCAAAACGGGAAACCAGATGAGTGTGCGGCGAAACACGAAGTAGCTGGACAGGCCCACGACGGACAGCCCGGTGACGGCTACAATCGTGGCGAAAGTGGGCCTAATTCTTACCAAGCCGAATCCAAACACAAGCCCCACCGCGATGATAATCGCTTCTTCGGTTGCTGGCGACCAGCGCATCAGCCAGTCGCTGCGAAGCAGATTAAGGCAGGCGGTGGCTTGAATTTCCACCCCCGGAATGAAGCGCGCCTCCATCGCCTCGGTCATAGCTGACGAACTGAAAGCGCCAAACGGGTTGACATACTCGTCTTTGCGTTCGCCGGCGAATTTGGTATTGATCCGCGCGCCGATGAAGACAACCTTGTCGCGAAAGAAGTCGTTGCCGACGCGGGCAGGATCAAGGGCCTCATAGTAACTTTTCCACAGGAGAGAGTTAGGCGGTCCGTAATAATTCATCCAACGCGTGCCTGTCTGGTGCGAATCCTTCGTTGCGCTGGCGTTTAGGAATTCCGCTGCCGCCCAGCTCAAACTTTGAAGTTGCTCTTCAGGCGTGTGGGTCCGCACGACCAAATCGCGGTCTGGATCAACCTCGGCTGAACCGACACCGGCTGCACTGTCCAGGAGCAAGTCGAATGGGCGGAAGATCTGTTTGGTCTTGGGCCCAACCCTGACATTGTCCGCGGCCAGTATGACGCGCCCGTTTGCTTTAAAAGCCCTGGCGAGTTGTTGATCGGCGGCGGGGTTGTTGCGGTCGGGGTCGCTGAAGACAATGTCGAAGACAACGGCGCGTGCTCCTGCGGCAGTCAGCCGATCGATCAGACGCGCATGCAAGGTCCGATCCCATGGTGCGTTTAGTGGTTGGCCCAGCTTTTGGTAGGAGATTTCATCCAGATAAACAAGAACGGCGTCACGCGCCACAACTGTGCCACGGCTAACAAGGAGCCAGTCATAACTGGCCGAAATCAGCGAGCGGCCAAGAGGAAAACTAAACAGGCTCCACCCAAGGCCCGTTGTCAACAATGCGCCGAACACGGCCGCCGCCAGACTCTTGTTAAACTGAAACCTCAGCTTCAGAAATAAAATTTCAAGCTCGCCACGAGCATCCGCTCGCGCGGCAGTTCGTTATAGAGAGTGAGGGGACTCAAGCGATAATCCCGGTCGCTGATATTCAGCAGACCGAGCCTCGCTTCGGCCCGGCGCTGGAGAAATCGGTAGCCGACGTAAAGATTGTATTGCCAGAAACTCTCGCCCGGCTCGACCACCGTGCTGGTGAATTGCTTCGACCAAATCGCATTGGCCTGCGCGAAAACTCCGGACGGATGGTAAAGGTTCCCAAACAAATACAACTGGTGCAGCGTCGCGCTAGCATCCTGGTTGAGCCTGGACGCCCCCGTAACGCCATCCAGTTCAGTAAAATGTCCCTCAAACTCCGCGTGGGTCAACTTGTAACTGGCGCCGACTGAGTAATCCCTGTCGATGAGTTGGTTGTAGGTGAAAAGAAGCGACTTTTCGTAGTAATGGATCGATTGCAGAGTGCTGCCGGCTGTATCGGCCGACGGATCGGAGTTAACATCACCATTGACCAAAATTCCGACGGTCCGCGACGCCTTGGATTTCAGGAATTGGCCTTCAAGGTCGAAGTAGCTGCCGGTCTTCTTCACCGTCTGGTCCAGGCCCACGCCCCAGGTTTCAAACCGGGTTCCGGGCACAAGGCCAGCGAACGATTCGGGAACCAAACTGCGAAAAGCTTGATTGAAGCCGGCGATCTGCACCGGTTCAAGGCGGATGCTTTGATCAAAAAATACGCCGCCCAGCGACCGCGTGTAGATCGCCCGGACATGGGTGTCTTTGGCCGGCGTCCAGAGAATGCCCGCCTTGGGCGAAACCTGATCCTTGTTCGCCTCGGCCGACGTAATCGGCGAAGTGTCGATGTTGCGTGGATAACGCAGGCGGTCGTAACTGACGCCGGCGGTGAAGCGCAATTGCTCGATGGGCTGCCAGTTTTCGTAGGCGTAAAAGTTCACTCTCGTCAAATCTGACTTAACTGACGGAGGATCGAGCATGATTCCGCCCGGAACCTGCTGGTCCAGGCGGCTGGAAGTGTCGGCCGAGGCGGTTTGGTAGCGCGCGCCGGCAACCAGTGTATTGACCGGCGTTTGCCAGATCTGCTGGAGTTCAGCGGAGTAGGCTTCGAGTTCACTGCGATATCGGAGCGAGAAAAAAGCGGGAGGAGGCAGCAGCCGATCTTGTAATGTGCCTGTAAACGGATTAATGAAAACCTGGTGGAACAATAGAAAAGGATTGGCGTCATCCTGGTTCAAGACGTCGTCAAAGCGCGCTCCTAAAAACAAGGTGTGGTTTCCAGGAGACCATTCGCGGTGATAGCCCACAAGGACGGAAGGCTCCTGTTTTTCCTTGACCATGAGAGTCTTGCTCGCCTGCGACTGGTTGTAATACTGTGCCAGATCGCCCGCTTTGATGTGAGAATCGGAGACTTGGAAAAAGACGCTGTCCTGCGGCGTGAACTGATGCTTGATGCGCAGATCGAGTTCGAGTTGTTCCAAATCGTTGTTAGGCCGCTGCCCAATGTCACTTCGGTAAAACGCATCGACCGAATAGCCGGTGTTGCCATAGATGCCGTATTGGGAGCCGCTTTGCAGCCAGTTGCCCCGGCTTGAGTACTCGGTTCCGGAGAAGAGGCCGAAGTGATTGGCATCAAAGAACCGCGAGTATTCCTGCTGCGAAATGTTCTGCGACAAAGTGCCGCCGCTGGGCGGCGCGAGGAGGTTGGCGACTAACAACTCACTTAAGGCCGGCGTTTCATAACGCACGTTGATCAGTTTGGGATCGCGCAAGGCGTCGTAGCTCTCGGCCAGGAAAAGGTGGGCGGAATAGTTTGCGTAATCCAGTTCCACGGCCCGCGACGCTTCCTGCACGCTGATGTCGAACATGCCCGCGTCCCGGTAAATCGCCGCCAGGTTCGCGCCGCGCACGGCCTGATCCTGATCGAGCAGCAGCCGGGAACGAAACACGCTCCGATTGTCATTCAGTTCTTTGGAACGTTGCAGATCGTTCACCGCCTCGTTGATCCGGTTCTCTTCCTGGTGCAGCAGCGCGGAGTATAGCCAGCTCGTGGGATCGTTGGGGTCGAGCGTCTTGGCCAGCGCCAGTTCCTTCTCGGCGTGTCGTGTATCGCCGAGGTGGCTAAAGGCCTTCCCAAGGTAACTGCGCAAGACCGCCCGTTGGGGTTCGAGCGTCGCAGCCACCTGCAAATCATCCCGCCCCGCCGGCGCGGAACCTCGGCGGATTTTCACCAGGCCGCGCCCCAGCCAGGCATTGGCCAAAGCGCCATCCACGGCCACAGCCTGGTTGAAATAATCGAGCGCCTCCGTCGATTTGCCCTGGGCCGCCAGCAGGAATCCTTTAAGCGCCAAACCTTCAGCGTTGCGTGGCGACAGTTCCAGCCCCTTGTTGAGCGCGGCCAGCGCTTCCGGAGTCCGGCCAAAACTAAACTCCAGTTCCGCCACGCGAACCCAGGCGGCGCCGAAACCAGGTGATTTCCTGGTTGCGGCACGCGCGGCATCGAGGGCCGGCTGCAACTGCGAGCGCGATTGCTCGTAGTAAGAGCGCGCCATCCATTCACTGGTGGTCGTTGGTTGGGCCAACGCCTCAGGCTGCTGATGCTTGACTGCCGCGATGAGTTCACGCAGGGCGTTAGCCACCGGCGAAGGCGCCTGCAGAGCTTTGAGATTCGCCTCCACCTGCTCGACGCGTCCCGCGGCCAGCAGCACCGCCGACTGCAGCAGCCGTTCCGCATCCGTCCCGGGCGGACGATTTTCCGGGTAGCTGGCCAAGGCCTGGAGCAAATCACCGCTCCGGTAGGTTTTTAGCAAATCGCTGAAGGTCTGTTTCTGACCGTCGGTCAGGCCAAGGTCGTCGGGATCGACCACCGCTGGATAATACAATACCCATTGTATGATATTGATCGCATTAACCATCGCCGTCTTGGCAGGAGCGCGGCCGGGTTCAACGGTTCCCTGCTGGCCGCTCTTGAAGGTTTCGGCGCCTTGCGCGTTGGCCAAATCGACTTCGCCATCCAGCAGCGAAAGCACCGTCCGGCCATTGTCTTCGACCGCCAGATTAAATTCTGTGCCGCGGATCGCGCCGGACGCGACCGGCGTGCGGAACTGAATCTCAGAGGGCTTCTCGCGACTGAAGAAGTAGGCAGCGCCGGATTTCAGGTCCGCCTGGGGATTGCCGCCGGCTTTCTCAGGCGGCTGGATTTCCATGCTGGTCAATTCATTGACCCGGACTACGCTTAGGTTTGACCACCGCAGCGTGGCGCGGCTCCTCAGCCCGGTGCGCAACCGGTCCCCCACCTGCAATACCTGATTGGTCTGCGCCGGTGACCACTGGGCGACGCCCTTGCGGGCCACTTCGACTTTGCCCTCTTTTTCCAGGACTGCGCACACGGGTTCGTCCGGCTTACCGGTCTTCTCCGCGCCAAAAACACCCATCGACGACGCCAGAACTACGCCCATTGCGAAAAAAATCGCAAGACGCATTGAGGCCGAAAAAACGCCGCTTACCCGCGCGGGCCAAGGATTTGCCATAAATCGAGATCTGTGTTTGGTGATACTCGGCATACTTGTAATCGTAATTTCGCCCGTTGCCAAGGCAAAAATGCGAACAAAAATCGGCAGAAGCCCCGTCCCGCCGTCATGTCAGTCGGAAAAGCTGTTAGTGATTTCAACGTCCCCGACAAACACGGTTGGGTGATCGCTGCCAACGGCACTGCATTTGCTTGTGTAGATCGGTGCAACTCCGGAGCCCATTTGAAAACGAGCCAGAAAGCATTGCCGACGCCATGGTGGACAGAAGACGCCAAGCGGCATTGGCGTGTTGCGTGGTGATGTCCGGATTGATCGCTCTGGCGATTGCGACTGGCTTCGCGCAGCCAGCCAACAGCGGGAATGACCAAAGCGACTTCATGACGATGAGCCTGGAAGAACTCGGCTCCGTCAAGGTGCCGACGGTTACCGGCGCCTCAAAGCACGAGCAAAAGACCACCGACGCGCCGTCGTCGGTTTCAATCGTGACCCAGGAGGACATCAAAGAGTATGGCTATCGCACCCTGGGCGATTTGCTGCGAAGCGTGCGAGGGTTCTATGTGACCTACGACCGCTCCTACAATTACACCGGGCTGCGCGGCGTAAACCGGCCAGGCGATTTCGGCGGGCGGGTTTTGATTAACATCGACGGGCATCGACTGAATGAACCGATCTTCGATTCGGCCTTCACCCACACGGATTTCCTGCTCGACATGGACCTCGTCGAACGCGTCGAAGTCATTCGCGGCCCCGGCTCTTCCCTCTACGGCAACAACGCCTTCTTCACGGTCATCAACGTCATCACGCGGAACGGACGCTCGGTGGGCGGCGTGGAAGTGTCGGGAGCAGCGGCGAGCTACGACACTTACACCGGGCGGTTGACCTACGGGAATAAGTTTACCAACGGACTCGAACTGCTGGTCTCCGGCACCTATCTGAACAGCGCCGGTCAGGAAAAGCTCTTTTTCCCGGAATACAGTTCGGTCAACAACGGCATTGCCGAACACCTTGATGGCAGCGAAGCCAAAAGCACGTTTGCTTCTTTGGCGTATCGGGACTTCAAACTCGAAGGCGGCTTCATCGACCGGCGCAAAGCCGTGCCGTCGGCCCAATTCCCTCCGTTCGTAATCTTCAATGATCCCCACGCTCTGGATGTTGACGAACGGGCCTACGCAGAATTGAAGTTCGAGCATCACTTCGAGCACGACGCCTCGTTACAGGCGCGGGCCTACTATGACCATTACCGTTTCGATGGCACCGTTCCACTCAATAACAATGCGCCGGCTCCCGGCCCGGTGACCCTCAATCACGACCTCGATCACGCCCAGTGGTTCGGGGCCGAATTAATTGGGACAAAGACGCTGTGGGAGCGGCAGCGCCTGACTGTCGGCGGAGAAGTGCGTGAGGACTTTCAATTGGATGTGTCGAATTTTGATGTCTCGCCGAGCGCCACCTTAGTGAACTCACGGCGCCGGGAGTTTTCATTCGCATTTTACGGCCAGGACGAGGTAACGATTCTCACTAATCTCGCCCTCAATGCTGGAGTCCGTTACGATCACTTCAGCACCTTTGGCGGGACCGTCAACCCGCGCGGCGCGCTCATCTATAATCCCTGGCGGCAAAGCACATTCAAGTTCATCTATGGCGAGGCCTTTCGAGCGCCCAACGCTTACGAGTTGTATTACGTCCAGCCGACCTTCAAGGCCAATCCCGATCTGCGCCCCGAAACCATCCGCTCCTACGAACTGGTCTATGAGCAGGGCCTCGGCGACCACTGGCGTTGGAGCGGGTCGCTGTTCTTAAACCAGATTAAGGGCCTGATTGGCCAGACCAGCGATGCAAACGGAACGAATTTTTTCGACAACCTCGATCAAGTGGAGGCTCGCGGCATTGAAACGGAGATGGAAGGGCGCTGGAACAGCGGATGGCGCACCCGATTAAGTTACACTTACACTGAGGCGCGCGACACGGCCACTGATCAAATTCTCGACAACTCTCCGCGACACCTCGGTAAAGCCAACCTGGCCGTCCCGCTATGGCGGGATAAAGTTTTCGGCGGCCTAGAGTTGCAAGCGATGAGCGGACGCCGGACCGTCCTGGGAAATCACCTCGGGGCTTTCTGGCTGGCCAACTTCACTCTTTACAGCCGCGAGTTGGTCAGAAACCTCGAATTCTCTGCCAGCATCTACAATCTCTTTGACCGGAAATACGCCGACCCGGTCTCCACCGATTACCTGGAGGACAGGATCCGGCAGGATGGGCGCAGCTTCCGGGTGAAGCTCACCTACAAATTCTAAAAGGCCGCGAACGAATCCAAATGCATTCCTCGATGGTCATGGCCCAGAAATCGGCGTCGGTAAAACGACGGGCGGGCTGCTCGCGCCTGACGCGCTGCTGCTGGCTGCTTTGGCTGGCGCTGACCTGCGGTCCCCCCCTGCTTTTGGCGATGGCGCATGCCGCCGATGCCAGCCTTGAATACAACGTGAAAGCCGGGTACCTGTATAATTTCGCCAAATTCGTCGAATGGCCGGACCGGTCTTTCGCGACGCCAGACAGTCCTATGATCGTTGGAGTGTTAGGCGGGACTGAGGCGCTGCCGGTTGTGGAGCAGGCATTTCAGGGGCGCTCCCTCAATGGCCGGTCGTTCCAGGTGAAGGCTCTGTCGGCTGGAAACGCCGGTCGCGACTGCCACATCATTTTCGTGACTCGCGCCGCCCAACAATCACCCGAGGAATTGTGCGCAGCTCTCAAGGGCGCGCCGGCACTGCTCGTGGGCGAAAGCGATCGGTTCGCTGAAAAAGGGGGTTCGATCGGTTTCGTGCGCGAGGACGAACGCATCCACTTCAAACTCAACCTCGAAGCCACCGCGCAAGCCGGGCTCAAGGTCAGCGCCAAGCTGGCCGGCGTGGCCCGCCTTGTCAAAACCTCCCGATAACAACAGATTGACAAAACGTTGAGCGGCATCAAAAGTAGCGCCGTTTTTATGCGTACAAAAGATCGATTGCAGTGCTGGATTTTAGCGGGCATGGCCTTTTTTGTGGGTATGGCTGCGGCGGGCGCGGCGGATGGTAAAGCGGAGGTGAAACCACCGCAGCCACAACCGGACGAGGCGCCGACGACCGTGCCTGGCATTCATAAGCTGATCCTGTCCAAACTGGATGTGACCAACGCGGCGGACATGAAGCCTTATACCAACACCATTCCCGGAACCTCAGTTTCTTTTGGCATGATGCCGATTCCGGCCGGGGAGTTCATGATGGGCAGCCCGGACAGCGAGGCCGGGCGGAAGCCTGACGAAGGGCCGGTGCACAAGGTTAAAATTTCTCCGTTCTGGATGGGCAAGTGTGAAGTCACCTGGAGTGAGTTCGAGTTGTTCATGTTTCCCGATGAGGAGCGAAAATTCAAGAGCACCCTGGCGACGGACCCCTACGTGGACAAGATTTCTGACGCGGTCAGCCGCCCGACCAAGCCGTATGTGGAGATGAGCTTTGGCATGGGCAAGGACGGCTATCCGGCCATCAGCATGACCCAACACGCGGCCAATAAATATTGTCAGTGGTTGAGCGCGAAGACGGGGCAATTCTATCGCTTGCCCACCGAGGCCGAATGGGAATACGCCTGCCGGGCGGGCAGCACGACGGCGTATTCTTTTGGTGACGACGCTTCAAAGCTGGAGGAATACGGCTGGTTCGAGAAGAACAGTGATTTCAAATATCAAAAAGTCGGCAAAAAGAAGCCGAACGCCTGGGGCCTTTTCGACATGCACGGCAACGTGGCGGAATGGTGTTTGGATCAATATGAGCCGAATTACCAGAAATTCAGCAGTGGGGTCGCGCAAGATCCCTGGAACAAATCCATGAAGAATTATCCGCAGTCGGTCCGGGGCGGCTCCTGGGACGACGAGCCGAGCAAGCTCCGGAGCGCGGCGCGACGAGCCTCGGATAAGACCTGGAAAATTCAGGACCCGCAGTTGCCCAAAAGCATCTGGTTCCACACCGATGCCCAATTCCTCGGGTTTCGGATCGTCCGCCCGTTGCAAGTCCCGTCGGTGGAGGATGCGGCGAAGTATTGGATCAACGGGGTGGAGAAGGAATGAAATGACCAATAACCAATGTCAAATGTCCAATGAATGACCAATGACCAATCTCCAATGACCAAGGTAGCGGGGCATTTGTTGGCTCGGGCTTGGGTATTGGGTATTGGTCATTTTTTGGTCATTGCGTCATTGGCCATTGGTCATTCGTCCGCGGCCGCTCCAACCACGACGCACGCCCTCATCCCGCCGCCCATGCCGCGCCGCGTCATCGCGCCGACTACCAATGCGCCGCAGGGGGAGAGTGTGTTGCTGGAGGATGGGGGCGTGAAGTTTACTTTGTTCATCCCAAGCGGCTGGAAAGCCTCCGATTCGGGTGAAACGATTGTGACGACGCACTTTCACACAATCGTGTGGTTCGTGATCCAGGAGCATCTGCGGCGCGGCGTAGCGACGGCGTTGATATGCTTTCAGCTTGGGGAGGGCTCCACGACCTATCGACAGCCCTTCGAGGACACGAACCGTTTCAGCCGTGTGCTGCGACTGGTTGAGGGGGAACTGAGCAAACGAAGCGCTCCCGTCCACGTGCAGATTAGGGGTGTGGATATCTCGAGTTTTAGCGCCGGATATGGCGCGGTGCGGGAATTGGTCAAATCACCGTCCTATTTTAAAATGATTCGGCGGATTGTGCTTCTCGATTCGATGTATGCCGCGTTTGAACCAACGGCCGCTGTGGAGCGACCTCGCAAACCGGCCAATGACCAAATCGAAGTCTGGGCGCCGTTTGCGCAAGCCGCGCTCCGGGGCGAGAAAACTTTCGTGCTAACACACTCCGCAGTCCCGACCGATAAGTACGCCAGCTCCGGCGAGTGTGCAACGGCATTATTGGAATTGCTGGAG
>Ga0247668_1000380_pt1 | contig 11069 bp, 17 predicted proteins | sample CNK09_metaG_FD_182737 | JGI IMG/M metagenome (GOLD analysis project Ga0247668, IMG submission 182737) | Soil microbial communities from Purdue University Martell Research Forest, Indiana, United States - CNK09 | ecosystem: Environmental > Terrestrial > Soil > Temperate forest > Bulk soil...
CTCTCCCCCAGCTCCGCCGGCTCCTACAATCGTCCATTGAAATACTGTACTCGAAGTGATCCCGGCCGGAATTGCGAATGTTCCCGTGGTTGTGAAGATCTGCTTATGAAGCTGTTGAACTACCAACGGGCAAGCGGTATTGTAGAACGTCCCATCCGAACACAGCGCATTACCGGACGGTCCAACGGTCCCGTTGACTGTATATCCACTCGTTGAATCGACAGAGGAGAAGATACCGGGAACAGCCGCAATTGTGGTTACAACAGCAACGATCATCGCGAGCGTTGCGAGTCCGATTTTACTTCCGCGATTGAGCTTCATCGATCTCCCCCGAATAGTGTTTGTCCAAGAGCATTTCCAACAGCGCTCAAAGTTCGCGAGTACCACGGGACACGGACCGCGGCGCATGGTCCCTCATGTCCCGCTTCGCGCGTACATCTCCAACCGGTCGGCGGTTTCGTGCAAATCATTATGGTAAATCCTCATTTTCGAGTTGTTGTCCGGACTCATCCGGGTTGCCTTCACCTTCGTTCGGAGCTTCGGGAAGATCCTCAACGTCAATTCCCTGATAACCACTCTCAGAGTTGCGCGCAAGCTTTTCTCTCACTTCCTCTTGGCTCAAAACTTGACGGTCAATGTAAGCCGCGTCAACTTCCGCGTCCGCTTTGCGGATCTCGCTAAGTTCCTTCGGAGTCATTTGATAAAGCGGCTGGAACGTAACGATGATATCCGGATCAATCTTCCCATAACGAAGAAGCTGAACGATATTCAAAACCGTTTCGATTGGCTTCCGGTAATACGCTTCCTGTTCGGCTGAGACTCTATCGTTGCGGGCTCTCATCTCACCTTCAGCCACATTGCCGAATCCAGTTGGGGACACTCCCAACAATTCAACGGCCGGGATGTGACTTACGGAACACATCTGCTCCTGTGACTGAGCTTGAAGAGCATCTAAGCCGCTCAGCGGAACCGCGAGTTGATTCAGCTCCTCACGTTCTTTATCGCGAAGGAACAAACCGCGATTGCTCCGCGTCTGTGTGAACAGCTCCGCGCGCTTGAAGAGATTTTCCCCGTTGTCGCTCCCCTGAAGAACCTGATCCATCGCGGTTCCAAGCTCGATGATGGAGAAGTTGTTAATGAGATCGGAAACGCTTTGTCGGGTTCGGAGCCAATTGTCAACGTATGGTTCCGCGAGCTGTGACATGCTAATCCCGCCGAAATTGAAAGCGGGCTTCAACATGTCCGATACTTCGCGCGTGATGATCGTGAGAAGCCGGCTTGCGTGAACTTCAATTCCCAGCATCCACCATGCAACGGGCTTATAAAAATCATCGGCCGCGGGATTGATTGCGTTGTAGGCTTTGGGAGTTGTCCAAAGCGGCTCAACTGTCTTCACCTTCAGGTAATTGGTGATTGATTTATGTTCGTTCAGCTCCACTTTCCGAATCGTCTTATCGCTAAGGATCAAGGGAAGCGTTAAATCTTGCCCCTTGAGATCGATCAGTATTTGCGCGCGGCCGTAATAGGAATCGTGCTCCGCCCCCTTTGCAATTACTCCTTTCAAATCAAGATCCGTGAGATCTTGCATCAACACTTTGCATTTCTCGCGCGTCTCATCCCCAGCCGTCTCTGTGGAGTTCAGAACTAACCATTCGCGCGTGAGAGAAATCGCGTTCGCTTGTGCAAAGTTGCGGTATTCAGCGCGCGTTGAGAGCGCGGCGAGATAGGGATAACCGGGGAATCCAACCCAATCCCCTCCGAAAGCGAACATGGACGAAGCGAATTGAAACGCGGTTTCTGTGGGACCATCCATCGCAAGAACGGGAGCTTTCACGCGCGGGGGGACAACTCCCGGCATTAACTCCGGCCGCTTGATCGGATATTTATATCGCTGATCCTCCGCCGGCTTCTCTTTCGCTCTTTCAATCGCCGCGGTTTGAATTCGCCTTGTTTGCTTCGTTTTCATAGAGTGTCCCGCAATCTTTACAGAACGTTTCGATGGTGTAAAGGATTCCCCAAGTGGTTCGAACTCCCCATTGTGCTCTCAAAATTTCATCAGCCGGCCAAATGTCAGAACCGCATTCTTTACAAACGTCAACGGTTTGAGCCCTAGTCCATTTCATAACGGCGGATCGGGCTTGGAAGCCTATCGAAGCGAGCCCGGATCAACTCCAGCATCGCATCAAACGTGACAATCTCCTCAGTAAAATAAGCGTCTCCGTTCCATACAAATAACGCTGTCCATCCGTTTTTGTATTCGAGCAACGCTGTTCCGGAAGGTGGAGTTGCCCATATCGCGGAGCGCTGGTAAGGGAAGGATGAGGGATGATTATCTCCGGGCCATCCAAGAAAACACAGCGGACGTTGTTGGCTGAACTCTCCGGTTTCCCACTTGCGAACGTGTCTCATGCCGGCGGATTTGCCTTCACGTATTCAACAAGCCGGGAGTACAACGGATGAGAACACAACGCAATATTCAACGGCCGTTCCATGTCCGTGATCGTTTCGAAGCCAATAGCAACCTTGATTGCTCCAAGTTTTCCGGGGTTCGATTGAGTATCGAACTCAATGTAAAACTCGTCCATAAAGTAAGAACCCTCCCGCCAAAAATAATAGCAGAAGGGTTCTTACTGCTCTGACAGACAATGGCTCCGCGCGTATCCTCCGTCTCCAGATTTAACGCCGGCTGAAGTGTATCAAGAACGATATTAACGCCGGCGTTGCGAAGCTAACTTTAGTACCGCATCGGAAATAGCAAGTTGACCAAAGAACGGATAGAGCCGGCGGAGCGCTTGCGTTGTCATATCAACCCAATCGTCATTTTTCGCCGCGGGGAAACCAGTCATCTCCGCGAGATACGATCCGGAAATGAAGTGATCCGTTCTCTGAGAACCCGTCACCCATACGGCCGTTTGTGGATGAGGGATGAATACGTTTCGAGCTTCCCAAACGCTTGTTGTGGCATGCGCGCGAGCGAGCTTCGATCCATCGGGCTCGATAGGGATCAAACGTGGAACACGTTTCTTCAGGAAATCAATTACCGCTGGTCCGTTGGCTTTGTCTTCAATGAGAACTTCTGACGGCCGCGGTGATTGGGCTTGCAAATCCTCCACACTAACAGCGGTATCCACAAAGCCCATACGCTTGTGAACAACGCGCAATAGATATGCGTTCGCACCTTTCTTACCCCACTTTCCACCACAAACGAAATCGGTTCCGTCCGTGTCTTTGAACGTACAATCCCACGAATCAATAACCAAATCAAAAGAGCTGGGGAGATCTTTCGGAAAATAAAATTGAATACCAACATCCTTGAAGACGTTACCACCGGCCGGCTTCGGGTTTTGCTGATAGAGCGCGCTCCACCAGTAATCCGACATGAGCCCTTTTTGTTCGCGGAGCTTTTCGAGCGAATGAAGCTCTGGGACTAGAGCCCCTTCCGGAAGCTCCGGATCATATCCAGTTTCGTCCGGGAAGTTGATAGCGGGGAAGCGGAGGATCTTTAAACGCGGATCTCCGACATATTGCGCCGCAATCCGACCAGCAAGATCATCTTCAGCCCATGATGTTGCCATGATGATTTGGCCGGAGTTCTGAGAAAGACGAGTTGTAAAAACTGTCTGATACCAGCTCCAATGAGATTCTTTAATCGTCTCGCTGAGCGCTTCCGCTTGATCTTTAATCGGATCGTCAATGATCCCGATATCAACCGGGTTTCCCGTTAAGCCTTGCCCAACGCCAACCGCGATGTAAGAGCCCGTTCCGTTCGGAGAACTGAACTCATCCATCTTGTTCACATCGAATTTTCCCCTGATCTTCGTAACAGGGAACAGCCGCGAGTGTTCAGTGGAAGCGAGATTTCTTCGAACAGCGCGCGCCATCTTTCGCGCGAGATCGGCGTTATAGGATGCGGTTCCAATTCGGAAATTTGGAAATCGCGCCATAATATACGCCGGCAACTTGCGCGAAACCATTTCAGATTTTCCATGCTGGGGAGGAGCTTGAAGAATCAGAATCGGACGCAATCCAGCCACAACATCAGAAATGAATTGATCAAGCGCGCGACATACAGCACGGCTGAACCCTGAAGCTAGATAGTGGCCGGCGCTGGTGAACTGGATGTAATCATGGAGCCCAACGCGAGCGCGCCGGCGCTGGAGTAGTTCGGCCGCGGCTTCAGCGATGGTTACACTCACTTGTTCAACTCCCTAAGAATTTGATTTCGCATGATCGTTTTGACTTCAGCGCGCGTTGAGTGATCCGCGTGATGGATGCAAGAGCAATCCGGCTGAACACATTGCTTGCAAGCTCCAAACAGGCATTCGCGCGAGATCTTATGTTTTCGAACCCTTAATTTCGAATTGGCTGGTGGTTGCATAGGCATGGTTTCCCCGCACACTTCTCATGCTTATTGAAAATACACTGCCAACAAACCGCGCCGGCGAACTTATCTTTGTTCAGTGATTTTGACATTGCTGATAATAATACAACGGCCGCTCAGCTTATATGGGGGTAAGCGAGCGGCCGTTAAAAGGGCTCCTCTAGTCTCGAATTAAAGGAACCCATATTGCCGGCGCATAAGCGTGGAGGTCAGACGCGGCCGGCAACTTTCAATCTTTGGATATATCATCCACCATCGGAATTACTTTTCCCGCAAGCGCGTGAGTGCAATCCCCAAGGAAATTGATATTTCCGTCAGTAATAAACATATGACACAAAGGATAATCGCCTTCTTTGTCTTTGTTGATCAGCAACGAAGGTTGAAAGGTCGGTTTGATCCAATCCCCGTTCCAGCTCCACGAAACGGGCTTTCCTTCGCTATTGAGAATCATTCTTCCGTTTACTCCTACAGCGTGACCGTATTTACAACCCGGACAATGAAAACTCAACAAATTCTGAGCGAACGCACGAACGCGAGAACCGGCCGGTTCTTCGCCGGGATTCCCAATTGGCGGTTTTATTTCATGAACAAGAATCGTTGAAACGGGAGCCGGCGCAATCATCGAAACCCGCGGGGGACCAGCGGGACCGTATGTACTAACACGTTCTCCGACAAATCTGTGCGGACGAATCATTTTTAAGAATTCCGCATATTGCACTAAGCGAAGAATCCCCCAACGCGAACGTCATTGGGAACCGTAATCCCAACGACCCTTTTACGCTCAGGAGCTTTCTTCGCTTGTCTCTTGATCTTCGCGCGCTCGCGTTTGCTGAGCGGCTTGGCAACATGCCGGCGATATCCGTTAGAAAACGCAACGAGAATTGAACCATCGGAATATTTGAAACCCGTTGGTTTCTTAGGTTCGGCTTCGTGCTCCACTGGTCCCATATCGATCCCTCAAAGTTTCGCCGGCGCTGTGGAGTCCGCATGAACGGGCAACGCCGGCGATCCCCAACCATCATCAGGAAGATGAAAAGAACTGTATCACGCTTCCTGTTCCTCTTGCTTAATAATTTGCGCGAGCTGATCATCGGAGAGATCCGCGGCCGTAAATCCTACCATCGCGAGCGGTCCCCCATTAGGTCCGGAAAGCTCGCGCTTATCGATCAACATCCCAAGATATTTCGCGATGTTGTCTCGCGCTGAATCCTGATCCCTCATCTTCACTTCAATGCCATGCTGAGTTTCTTTCACCCCAGCGTAGAGCCGGCGCGCTGGTCCCTTGAGCCGGCGAACGTCCGCGATCCCAACCCGCCCTTCACCGTTCCCGTGGCAATAGGGACAATCAGGAGCCGGCTCGCGCTTGGGATTAAATCCGAATCCACCATTCGGGAGCGGAGGAATTCGCTTCACACAAGGTTGCTCGCACTTCGAATTACAGAAGTGATTTTCAGCCGCAGTAACAGCGTTCTTGTATTCGAATTCCGTCCATTGAAATTCATGGTTAACCCCGTGACAATGCCGGCAACTTTGGATTTCGTAATAAACCAGCTCAGCCGGATCAGCTTCCGCAATTTCCTTCCATTGCCGCAAAACCCATTCAACAGAAAGCCCAGCCGCGGCCGCGAGATCAGCTTTTCGATCCTCAATGGCTTGGTAAATCTCCGCATTGCTGAGCCATCTGTAAGCCTGAGTTGAAGCGTTCGACTCAGAAATTCCCGCACGTATAGCGGCTTGAGTTCCGTTCCAATCCTTCGGAAACTCAAGAATAAATGCGTGTTGTTGAGCCGTCAGCGCCATATCAGCCACAATCAAAGCATAATTCGGGCTCCGGAATCAATAATTAACCCGGAGTTTCTACAGGGTATAGGGAGGGGTAAATTACTGGGGTATTCTTAACTTATTTAAATAGAGATATATAAAGAGAATATACCCCGGTAACCCGCCTATTAGGGGCGCTGGTACATAATATGAGCATCTTACAGTTAGGTGTAATATTACAGTATGCATATCACATAACACCCAACTGTAAGATGGAGAGATTTAGTGGTAACAGAGTAAAATGCGTGTCGGGGTGGATTTTCGGGTGAAATTTGACGAACATAAAGCGAAAGTGTATAATATGAAGCATGGAAATCATATCCCGTTCTGAAGCTCGCAAGCGTGGATTGACTCAGTATTTTACTGGCGATCCTTGTCGCAACGGACATAGGAGTTACCGCTATACGCAAAGCGGAAGCTGTTCAAGCTGTATTCGTTCCTATAATCAGCCCGCGGAATCTCTTCAAAATTCTCACGAGATGAATCAGAAGCGCCGGGATAATTTAGCGCGGCTGGTTTCCTTTCGAACTCGCGTTGCTGATTGTGATGTGGGATTCATTTCGGAGATGATCCTAGCGAGTGTGAAAGCCCGCGAACCCGGCGCGCGAATGGCTGATGTGTTCAAAACGAGTCCGGGAGTGAAGCGAGTTGAGTTCTCCGGAGTCCACCAGTTCAATTGTTTTGCGGAGGATCTCACGGGGCTCCGGGATGCCACAGTAAAGATCTTCGATTCTCGTTGCGTTCAAGTGAAGGATATCCCCACTTTTGTTCCCCCTCCGATTGATTGGCCCGAAGGTGATCCGCGATGAAAGACGTTCCGTTAGTGCGAGCGGTTGGAATTGAAATATTTGCCGGTTGCGTCTTCGATTCGAAGGGAATGAAGATCAATGTTCCCGGCTTCGGTTGGCTGGATCGGAAGCGCTTCGACGTTGTTTTTGGCGGAAGAGTTTTCATTTTGACTGATGATAATGAAAAAGTTACTCGGAGCGCTTGGGATGCCTACCACTTTTGGGTTACACAGGGAAAATGAATGTTGACACGCTACTAGTAATGTGCGAAACTGTTTTCAGTGGAGGGGAAACAGAATGAAACAACCGAACAAAGAACAGTTAGACGCTCTTGTGATGTACGCCGCAGAATATGGCGCGCGTTGGAAATCGGCGCTTCGTCACGCTTGGGAGACGGGGGATTATGAAGGGTTTGAACATTCAGGATGGATGCAAACGATCCGTAATGAATTCGGTCCCTCATGGTTGGTTCAGTTCAACCTGAAGAAAGTTCTACGCGAAGGAAGACAAGAAATGTATTTCAACCATCGCGAAAAATCGAATGGTCGTCCGGCCGTTCCGAGTTTCAAGCTATGAACAACTTTCTATCGTTCCTCTACAAACACGGATTGCTTCCGGATCGGCGCGCGGTTCGCCGGCTGGAGCGCGAAGCCGCTTGGATTGAAGGATACCGCGCGGCAATGAGGGAACAACAGCGGGGGATGACTCAGTGACGCTCGCGGAATCGTTCCACGCTTCGCCGGCTGAGCTGTTCCTCTGTCCCGATTGTGGGGAGATCGGGAACCAGCCGGCGAACTGTCCCGCATGCGCGAACCCTCATAACCTGATGAACCTTTCAACCATCCTGAATCGTCCGGAGGTACAACTACGTCAAGACCGCTTACCAAACTTGAAACGTTACGCGAGCAACTTAAAGTTGCAGCAACGGAAATGAGAAATCAAGCGATGTTCTATACCGCGGAAGCGGATCGGCTGGAGGAATGCATTCGGCTCCTCACGCCGCGGAGGGTATCGTAATGAAAGTTGGTGATATCGTCAAGGTCTACAGCTCAATCAGCGACTATGACGGTCAAACCGGCCGGATCATCCTGATTGCTTCAGCTCCCGGCGCGCCGGCTCCCTACGTTGTACAGTTCGGAGATGCGCTTACGGAACCATTCAGCGAACGGGAACTAGTCCCTATGAGCACGATAGAGCCGGAATGGATCTCAGCTCCCCTCCCGACCTTCCACGCTCCCCACGGGGCTTCCCAGCTCGCGCGGCGTTGGGTTGGAGGGATCATTGCCCGGAAGTTCATGGCAAGCGAGCGCCGGCGTTTGGTGACCCGATGAAGAAGATCTTCCTTTACGCGCTGATGTTCCTTGGAGTCTTCCTGATCATTACCGCCGCTCTCTACTCTATAGAGCAATTGGACTATCCAACTTACAGTGTGGAGGATCAATGATGATGAACCTTTGGTGGAAATTTTGCATTTGGCTGATAAATAGCTATTGACACGTTGCTAGTAATGTGCGAAGATAACAACATGATCAACGAACCGGAGAAATCGAATCCGCCGCTAGCGAGCTTCAAGTTCATCGCATGGATGATGATCACGATTTCTGTGGGCTGGTTCCTTGTTCATTACGTTGCACATTTACAGATGGAATTCAAATCTCTGGGAGAAAGGCTGGTAAGTTTCCTATGAACGATCCGATTATCAAACTACTTGTTATTCTCATTGTGGTCGCAGCTTTCGCGCTTTGGGTTGCGGTTCAACATGAGATCACCAAACACCATCGCACCATGCGCGAAGCTCAGAAGCGCGAAGCTGAAGCTGAGTATCATAAGCGGCTCGCCGGCAAGTATGCAGCCACAATGACGGAAGAGGATCGTAAGTGGTATGCGAGCCTTCCCGATTGGGACCGTCTTCCGATTTTCAGAACGAAGTCATGAGTAAGGCTGATGCGCGAGCGATTGCGTTGCGGCAAGTGATTTGAGACAGGAGACGGAAGGTGCTTTACACAACACTCGAACTACTTAAGAAACAATCCGCGTGCCTGGAAGGCATGAAAACTTTAATTGATTCTTTGGCTCCGAATTATCCCAAAGACAAACAAATTTCTCTTGCTCACATTTTTAAATCAAATGGTTTTGATCACGCGATGTGGGCTCTCCGTGCAACAACGGTGGATGCTCGAAAATTTACCGCTCATATGGCAATTGATTTTGCTTTTAGGGTTATCGATAACTTCGAAAAGCAATTTCCAGACGATAAGCGGCCGCGAACAGCGTTGGAACAAACCGAAGCATTTTTGGACGGGAAGATAACCTTAAAAGAATTGGAGAGCGCAGCGTGGAGCGCAGAGAGCGCAGCGAGGAGCGCAGAGAGCGCAGCGTGGAGCGCAGCGAGGAGCGCAGAGAGCGCAGCGAGGAGCGCAGCGTGGAGCGCAGCGTGGAGCGCAGCGAGGAGCGCAGCGTGGAGCGCAGCGAGCGCAGCGAGGAGCGCAGCGTGGAGCGCAGCGAGCGCAGCAGCGAGGAGCGCAGCGTGGAGCGCAGCGAGCGCAGCGAGCGCAGCGTGGAGCGCAGCGAGGAGCGCAGCGAGGAGCGCAGCGTGGAGCGCAGCGGAGTCTGAAAACGAAAAAATCTTTAAGAAATGGATATCCAAAAAACTATGAAGTATTCAACCGCTTGGGATCTCAGTTCGATCCCTGAAGATCAATGGGCATCAGAACACGGCCGGCGCAATCGCGCTAAAGCGCCGCGGAGCCCGCGGGCTCCAAAGCTAAAGCCGTGTAAGGGATGTAAAACTCCCCTCACAGCGCGTCAACGGGAGTATGGTCAATTTTGCCCACAATGCGGGCTCCCCCAGAAACGAGAGAAGGTAAAGCTGTGATCAGTCCCCTTACACCAATCATCAGTCTTCATCGCCCGTGGGCCGATTGGGTTGCGTTGGGCTGGAAGAAGATCGAAACGCGAACTCACTCACGTTTTAAAAAGCTCGCTGGGGGAGTAATTGCAATTCACGCTTCGAAGACTTGGGATCTCAATTGGGAAAGAGCTGCAAACAACTATTTGACTCCAAACCAACGAGAATTTACCAAAGAAGTTTTGCCGAAATGGGATTGGAGCGGGAAAATCATTTGTTACGTTTTCGTTGAACGATTCGGCCGCTGTCTTCCTTCCGATTCGCGAGATGCGATGATTGAATGCTTTCCGACCATTCGCGAAGGGTTATGGTTGAGTGGCGTTACTCAACTGAGCGAGCCAATAGAAATCAGAGGAATGCAAGGGATCTTCTACCGGAGGGAACGCCGCAGATGAAACACTTCTTCGAACTATGGGGAATCGTCGCGTTCATCTGGATTGCAGGCTTACTGATTGGAAAATGGATCGGCCGCAAACTGTGGAAATGAATTCGGAACGGAAATCACCGGCAATTTTCCTTTATCATTGCAATCCTTGTGATTGGCTGTTTGTCATTTTGTTTGGCGAGCCCGCAATTTGCCCGAAATGCAAACGCGAATACAAACTTCCGGGAGAGAGGCAAGTTAATTAAACTGTGGAAATCCCCCATTGACAAGACTGTCAATAAGCATTAGCTTCCTTTCATTCCCCGATTCTGAGGAAAATTTAATCCCGAAGGGAACACCATCATGACAACTGCGATTCAGAAGAACCCGGAACTCAAATCGAGCTTGGATCGTGCTCGCAATCGCGTGAATCAACTCGAAAGAATCGCCGGCAAAATGAAAGACTCGGCGGACTCAAACATCCGTGATCAACATGCAACCCTTGTAAGCGCTGTTGTGGATCTCAGAACCGAAATCGGAGCTTGGGAGAACTACCTAAACGAACAGGAATAACCCCCAAGAGCGGCGCTGTGGTACGCCGGGACGCTCACAGCGCCGTTAAGCTCGCGCCGGCCGATGAAGTTCAAACGGAACGTTCAGATGTGGCTGGTTCTTGTTGGCGCTCTCATAGAATTTCGCTACTTCCGCGGAGCTGGTAAGTTGTCTCGCTAAGCAAGTGTCATGAATATACAGCCGCGGCTTTCCCCCATCCGGTAACACAGTGTTGTTCACGCGGCCGTCAATCAG
>Ga0247668_1000381_pt1 | contig 11044 bp, 7 predicted proteins | sample CNK09_metaG_FD_182737 | JGI IMG/M metagenome (GOLD analysis project Ga0247668, IMG submission 182737) | Soil microbial communities from Purdue University Martell Research Forest, Indiana, United States - CNK09 | ecosystem: Environmental > Terrestrial > Soil > Temperate forest > Bulk soil | place...
GATGCGGCAGGCTCCAGACGATGATCAGTACCACGACCACCACCGTCGGCACAGCAAGCGAAACGGCCAAGCTGCCACTGTGCTTCGGGCCAAAATAATTGACTGCCCCCACCACCATGATGAGTAACAGCGTCGCTGCCCAAATCCAATCCTTGGGCACTTTAAAATACGTCATGGCCGACCAACCGCTCAAAGCGGCGGTGACCGTCAAGTCAGCCACCAGGAGCAATGCGCCAATCACCGCCAGCAATCGACTTTGGTCGCGCGCTGCTGAATAGACGCCGCCGCCGTCGGGAAAATGTTTGCAGACGATGACGTAATTGTAGGCGACGATGCCGGTCAAGGCGCAAACGGCCAGGATAATCGGCAATGAAGAATAGCCCGAGGCGGTAACAAACGCCAAACCGATGACATAGGCTTTGCTCGTCCCCCAATCCCCATAAAGGAGGGCAGCCGCTCGTTTCCAATCAACGTTCCGTGGACGATGTACGGTCCCGAATTCCATGAACCGGTCGCCTAGCGAGGCCCCAGCAGGGCCGAATAACTCATCCTCATGAGTTTCAACTCAGGCACAATGAGTCGGTTGTTCAACATTGGCCCCGTTCTCCCATGTTTTCTCAAGTTTGGCAAGGTCGTTCGGTGACAAAGCACGCGAGTTTCCCTCCCCGTCACTCAACTCCCTCCCTGCGCCTCGACGCTCAGCACTTCCCCCGGCTCGCATTCCGCCCGCACTTCAAAAGGGCGGCAACAGATTTCGCAATCGGTCGTGAATTGCTGAGAGGCCACGCTCGTGTCGATGACCAACTCGAACGCCTGGCCACAGAACGGACACTGGATCGATTCAGAAACCTGCATGGACGCAACGTGGCCGGAATGAAGCCCGGGATCAAGCGGATCAATTGCTAATTCCTAAACCATACTGACGAAATAATGACCAAACCCGAAGGCCGAACCCACAAAGGCCATTGGTCATTCGGCATTCGGGTTTATTTAGTCATTATGGTTTAGGAATTAGTCATTCACCGGGCATTTGCGTTTTCTCAAAGCAAAATGAAATAAGGTGGAAATCCCCCACAAAGCACGCTACACCTGTGCAATGAAGGAAATTTCGGAGCAAAAGACTCCGGCGGCCGTGCCGCCCCCGCACTCGTGGGCCAGAGCTACGATGTGGATGGTCATCGTCTTCATTTTCGTCGCGGGCGGAGTTTGCGCTTTTCGAGCCTGCCGCGGTCCGGTTGACCTGATGCAGCAAGCAGGCCAGACGTTGGCGAAGGTCGCTGCGGCTTTCAATCGGGGGACCATCACGACTTCGTTTGTCAGCTACGCCACCACTATCAGCAATACCACCTATCTCCAATTTGCGACCCTCAAACAAATGGAAGTCTTCACCCGGACGGAGGAACCGAGCACCGCCTTTGGTTACATTCCGCTGCCAGACGTGGTCGTGGAAGCGCGCGCTCCCGTCGAGTACACCTATTATCTTGATTTCAAGGCGAAGTGGCAGTTTGTGCTGCGGGAGAACGTTATTTATGTGATGGCACCGCCGATTCGGTATAACAAGCCGGCGGTGGATGCCTCGAAACTCAACTACGAAGTGAAAAAGGGCTACGTCAAAAGCTCCGAGGCACTGGACAATCTCAAGCAGTCGATCACCGGACTGGTCGTGCTCCGGGCAAAGGAGAACATTCCCCTGGTCCGCGAAACCGGTCGAAAGCAAACGGCCGATTTCGTCGAAAAATGGTTGAGCAAGTCCTTTGCGGATGGGAAACAGTACCCGGTAAAAGTCTATTTTCCAGATGAGCCAATGCCCGACGGGTCTAACGAAATCAAGCAGCCATTGAATTGACAATCTTGAATGGATTCGCACGCGAACGCGCTTCATGATGAAATGGCAGGTTCCCCGAGGAGGCGGGATCAACCGGTGCTGTCCGACGTTTTCGCCCACGCCGTGGCGGACAAATTGGAAGCGGATCCGTCCCTCTTGCGAATTCCTCTCGCCAATATCAGCCGATGGATCAACACCGGAGTGCTCTCAGCGCCGGAATGGTACCATCGTTGGCGTGACCTTTTGGAGCAGGCCACTCGGGATCCCGTTTCGCTCCGCAGCGTCTTAATAATTCTCCGCACTGACACGGAAGAAACACGGCGCTAGCGCGATTTTTCGCCTTTCGCCGGAGTGCTCAACGCCGAGGAACGCCGAAATATCATCCACCGATGCAACTACAGTCACTGAAGCACCTCTTGGCCGTGGTCCAGGCGATCGCCGCGCCAGAAAAGATATATGTGTTCGGATCGGCCTGTTTGTTGCCGTAACAGCGGAGTCTCCTCCATTTGCCAAATCAAGAACCTGGAGTAGTGTCTGATCAGTCAGCCAAACTCAAAATGTGACGATCAGGTATTATGAACACGTTCACTTACACGGCCTTCAATTCCCGTGGAAAACTGTTTCGCGGCAGTGTCCAGGAAAAGACCTGGACCCAGGCCCTCCGGCGCGTCAAAGAGATGGGTCTGTTCCCCACCTCGGTCAAGGAAAAGTCTCGCGGTTCGGCACGGCCTTCCAGCGCGGGAAAGACGAAATCGCCAACGCGCTCTGCCGTCGCCGGTGCCCGTTCCCGCCACCGGCTCTCGATAACGGGCAGGATCTCCGTTCGTATTCTCTCCGCTTTCACCCGCCAGATGGCGACGCTGCTGGAGGCAGGCATTCCCATTCTCAGGGCCTTGCGCTCGATCGAACAGCAAGAGGAGAACCGCACCCTTCGCACCATCCTGCGGAAAGTCATCACGGAAATCGAGGGAGGCGGGACATTTTCGGAGGCTCTGGCCAGGCATCCAGAAGTTTTCAGCCGGCTCTATGTGAATATGATCGTCGCCGGCGAAACCGCTGGCATGCTGGAGAGCACCCTGGCGCGGTTGGCCGATTTCATGGAACGCACTCAGCGCATCCGTTCCAAAATTGTCTCGGCGCTTTTTTATCCGGCTTCGGTCGTCCTGGTTGCGATTGGCATCCTGACGCTTTTGATGGTTTTCGTCGTGCCGAAGTTTAGAGAAGTTCTCGGCGATCTGACGGGGAGCAAGGGCTTGCCACCGTTCACCGAATTCATCTTCCAAAGCTCACAATTCGTCTCAAGCCACCTGCTTCATTTTACTGCCAGCGCAATCGCCTTCATCGTCGCGCTGAAGCTAATCCGTTCCAGCAAGTCCGGTCGTGCCGCCCTGGATCGAATCAAGCTCAAGCTGCCCATCGCAGGAAGAATTGCCCGGAAGGCTGGCATCGCCCGGTTTACCCGAACCCTCGGGACCATGCTTGAAAATGGAGTCCCAGTGTTGCAAGCGCTGACGATTTCGCGCGAGACGGCCAGCAACGCCCTCTTTGCCCGGGCGATCCAGCAAACCCATGATTGTGTGAAAGACGGAGCCAGTCTGACCGACCCGTTACAGGCCTCCGGTGTTTTTCCCTCAACCGTGATTAGCATGATCGATGTCGGAGAGCAGACCGGCGCCCTGCCCAACATGTTGCTGAAGGTTGCGGAAAGTTGCGAAGACGATGTGGATAACAATATCACCTCCGCTCTTTCGTTGCTGGAGCCCGCGTTGATTATTTTCCTCGCTGTCCTCGTGGGCAGCATCGTCATTGCGCTGTTTCTCCCGCTGGTTGGCATCCTTGATCACGGTGTGGGCGGCGGCTCAGAGGAGGGGTGAGACCTTCGAATTCCCACTCTTACTCTTACTCTTACTCTTAATCTTAATCTCCGGACCGTCGCCACAGAGTAAGACTCTGATTAAGAGTAAGATTAGGATTAAGATTAAGATTAAGAGAAGAATGCGGTCCGCTCAATCACCCGTTTCGCTTCGGAACCTTCGGCCGCGTCGCAATTCCCTTGCGAATGATCTTTAAAATCTCTTCCCGCTCGCGGCCTTCCAGCGGCAGGCGCGGCGCGCGAACCCATTCCGCGCCCAGGCCGCATTCCTGAATGGCCAGCTTGATGTATTGCACAAACTTGATCGGGATATCGAGATGAAGCAACGGAGTGTACCAACGGTAAAGCTCGCGCGCCTTTTCCCACTGCCCGCTTGTCGCCAGTTCCCACAGATACTGATTCTCCCGCGGAAAAGCCAGCCCCACTCCGGCAATCCACCCTTCAGCGCCTAACAGCACGCTCTCCAGCGCCAGATCATCAACCCCGGTAAAGATCGTGTAGCGATTGCCAACGGTGTTGAAGAGGTCCGTAATTCGCCGAACATTACCGGAGGACTCTTTGATCGCAACGAGCGTTTTCTCGTCCGCCAATTCGGCGAACATCTCCGGGGTGATATCGACCGTGTAAGCCACAGGATTGTTGTAGCAGATAATCGGCAACTCGCTCGCCTTCGCAACCGTTCGAAAGTGGGTGATCGTCTCGCGGGGGTCGGCCTTATACACCATTGCCGGCAGGACCATCAGGCCATCGGCGCCCAGCTTTTCCATATCGCGCGCGTAGCGGCAGGCAGCGGCGGTGCTGCACTCGGCCACCCCACTGAGGACAGGCACGCGTCCGGCGCTGGTCTTGACCGCCATTTCCATAACGCGGCGCTTTTCCTCGGCCTCGAGAGCCGTGTTTTCGCCAAGCGAACCGAGCATGATTAAACCGGACACGCCGGAATCAATCAGCACCTCCAAATGGCGCGCCGTCGCCTTCAAATCGAGTGATTGGTCGCGTTTAAGTTGAGTGGTGGCGGCAGGGAAGACGCCTTTCCAATTTGGTTTCATATTCATGTTTTACGTCGCTTTTCTTTTCCCACGCGTCATAAGCCCTTCAATTTCCTCAGCCTCAATCGGGATGTCGGCCATTAAATCCACGTGGCCATGCTCGGTGATCAAAATGTCGTTCTCCAATCGCACGGCAAAGCCTTCTTCTTTGATGTAAATACCCGGCTCGACCGTCAGCACCCATCCCGGCTGAATCGGCTCGGTGGTGATGCCCACATCATGCACATCGAGTCCAAGGGGATGCCCGATGCCATGCATAAAGTATCGTTTCAACGCCGGCTGGTCGGGGTCTTGCTTTCGGATCTGCGACGTTTTCAGCAGTCCCAGATCGACCAGTTCCTTCTCGACCAGCGCTTCGGATTCTTTTTGCCAATCCTTCGGCAGTTTTCCCGGGACCGCCAGCTTGCAGGCCGCGCGCAAAACGCGCAGCACCGCGTCATAGACCTGCCTTTGCCGCCGGCTGAATCGGCCGCTGACAGGTATAGTGCGCGTCATATCGGACTGATAATTGGCATAACTGGCCGCAACATCAAGCAACAGCAACTCGCCTTTGCGGCAAACACGATTGTTCTCCTGGTAATGCAGCACGCAAGCGTTCTTACCGGTTGCGATGATGGGCGAGTAGGCAAAGCCGCCGCCGCCTCGGATAAATTCATGCGCAAACTCCGCCTCAATCTCCATCTCGTTCACGCCCGGCTTAAGAACCTTCAACACGCGCCCAAAAGCCTTCCGAGTCAGCGCGCATGCTTTGGAGATGAGTTCGATTTCCGGCTGGGACTTGACGACGCGCAACCGGTGCAGCAGTTGCGCCAATCGTCGGTACTGATGGAGCGGATACCGCGCCTGGCAGTCCCGGACAAAGCGAGCTTCGCGCGATTCGACAACAATGTTGGCGCGCTTATGTTCGTTGGAATTCAGGTAAACGTGCTCACACTCGCAAATGAGACGGTGAAAGAGCGGGCGGAATTCCGAGAGCCACTCGACGCGGGCGACGCCTGAAATCTTCTTTGCTTCTTCCTTCGTCAGCTTGTGGCCTTCCCACGTCTCCATCAGAGGATTCGCCTCGCGAAGGAAGAGAATCTCGCGCATCTTTTCCTCGTGCGCCTCCGGATAAAGGAGCAGGATGCTTTCCTCCTGTTCGACGCCGGTGAGATAAAACAGATCGGAGTTCGGCCAGAGCAACAGCGTGCCATCGGCATTGGTGGGCAGAATATCATTGGCATTCACTGCCGCCAATGAATTCGGCAGCAGCAGTCGCTTAAGCCGGGCGCGGTTTTCGACAAAAAGTTGCGGGTCAATGGGTGGGTATCTCATGTTCAAAAGACAAACGCCATCACCGCGGGCTGTTTCTCGTAATCATAATCTTAATCATACTCTTGCTCTCCAATCCCACCGCATGGCCACACGCAAATGCTACTCACTCGCTCATAATTCCGCCAGCGCCAACCCAGTTTCCGCCTCAATCGCCAGCAGCCGATTGTATTTGCTCAACCGGTCCGATTGCGTGATCGAACCAACTTTAATCTGCTCAGCGCCCCATCCAACGGCCAGATCCGCCAGCCAATCATCCTCGGTCTCACCGCTGCGGGCGCTCACCACGACTCGCCAGCCGGCGGCGCGCGCGAGCTGGCACGCTTCCATCGCCTCGGTCAGCGTTCCGATTTGATTGACTTTCAACAGCAACGCATCGGCCGCGCGAACCTGGACAGCACGAGAAATCCGGACCGGATTCGTGCAAAGCAAATCATCGCCAATCACTGTTGCTGTCCCGGCCAGTCGCTCGCGCAGCACTGGCCAATATCCCCAATCATCTTCGGCCAGCCCATCCTCCACGCTCACGATTGGATACTGCCGCACCCAGCGCGCGATCTGCTCAATCATGCCAGCACTGTCGAGACTCTTCGGCCCGCAGAAATACTTCCCGCCGCGATAAAAATGGCTGGCCGCGACATCAACCGCCAAACAAACTTCCCGCCCCGGCTGAAACCCCGCCGACCGAATCGCCGTCACGGCGTCCCCCAGCATTGCGTCGGCGTCGGCGAACGGCGGCGCCAGCCCGCCTTCATCCGCCCGCAACATTCTCATGCCATACTTGCTGGCCGCCAGGTCGGCAGCGCATTGATAAATCTCGAACATCACCACCAGCGCGTCGCTGAAGGTCGGTGCCGCAACAGGAATGATCAGCACGTCTTGCAGCGGCACCTGGTTTCCCGCGTGCTTCCCACCGCTGAACAAATTGATCATCGGACGCGGCAAGCTCCCCGGCGTCACCCCAAGCAAACCAGCCGCATGTTCGTAAAGCGGAACCCCAAACTGTTGCGCCGCTGCCCGCGCAAACGCCAGCGACACCCCCAAAAGAGCATTCGCACCCAGCCGCGATTTGTTGGCCGTGCCGTCCAATTCCAAAAGCATTCGATCCAGCGTTGCCTGATCCGCGAAAGTCCGGCCTGCCAAAGCCGCGTTCACCGTCTCATTGATATTTGCCACCGCCTTGCGGCATCCCAGCCCGCGATACCGGCGCAAATCGCCGTCCCGCAATTCCAGCATCTCCGAACTCCCTGTCGAAGCGCCAGAGGGCACCGAAGCCGCCGCCGCCGCTCCGCCCGCCAATCGGCATCGCGCCAGCACCGTCGGCCGCCCCCGGCTATCCAGAATTTCCAGCGCGCTCAGCTTTTCGATTATTAGAGCCATTGTGAATTGCTCGTAGTTTTGCTCATCGGCGCTTTCTTACGATGGGAAGCTATCATCGGCCATTTCCGCACAGATCAACTCGGCTTGCTCAAGGACCGTCTGTGTCGCCTTTTCTTGCTTGTCTGGCGGATAACCGTATTTGCGCAGAATTCGACGGATGATCACTCGAATCTGAGCGCGCGCAGACTCACGAAGCGTCCAATCAATTGTTACGCTCTTCCGCACATGGGCAACCAGTTCCCGGGCAATCTTTTGCAAAACGGGATCACCGAGTTCCTTGACGGCGCTGTCATTCACTTCCAAGGCGTCATAAAAGGCGATTTCATCCTCAGTGAGGCCAAGCTTCTCGCCGCGCTTCTGACCCTCCCGCATTTGCTTTGCTAATTCGATCAGCTCCGCAATGACTTGGGCCGCTTCGATGGTTCGATTTTGGTATTTCCGAATCGTCGCTTCCAACATTTCAGAAAAGGAGCGCGACTGGACCAGATATTTCTTCGAGCGGATCCTCAGTTCGTTATTAAGCAATTTTTGCAGCAACTCAACGGCGAGATTTCGTTGCGGCAAATGTTGAACATCCGCCAGGAACTCGTCGGACAAGATCGAAATGTCCGGCCTTTTCAATCCGGCGGCATCGAAGATGTCGATTACCTTGTCTGAAGCAATGGCGCGCGAAACGATTTGCCGGACTGCCGCCTCCAATTCTTCAGATGATTTCTTGCCATCGCTGCCGTCAATGCTCTTGGCCAACACTGCGCGCACTTCCTGGAAAAACCCAACTTCGTCCCTGATCTCCAAAGCCTTTTCATTCGGCACGGCCAGGGCGAACGCTTTCGAAAGCTCCGTGACGGCCAGCAAATATCGCGGTTTGCCGTCGCGCCTCGAAAGCACGTGCTCGGCGGCTTGCCCGATCAATGGCAAACGTTGCCTCGCCGCGGCTTCAGCAGCGGCTTGGATATTGAATCCGTGCAGGATAGAGCAGACCTGCTCGTATTTCTCCAGCATCACAGCCACGGCTTCTTCCTGATCCAGCGTGATCTCGCCTTTGCCTTTACTGTTGGTGTAATCGGCCAGGGCTTGCTTCAATTCCTCCGCCAGTCCGAGGTAATCCACCACCAAACCACCCGGCTTGTCTTTGAAAACGCGGTTCACCCGTGCGATCGCTTGCATCAAGCCGTGGCCGCGCATCGGTTTGTCTGCATACATCGTGTGCAGGCTTGGCGCGTCAAAGCCGGTCAGCCACATGTCGCGCACGATGACGATCTTGAAAGGCGTCTTCGGATTCTTGAACGCCTTCGCCAGTTCCTCGCGCCGCTTTTTGCTGCGAATGTGTTTCTGCCAATCCAATTTGTCTGAAGCCGAACCCGACATGACGATCTTCATCGTGCCTTTGTCATCGTCGTCGTGATGCCAGGCTGGCCGCAGTTTCGCGATCGCCTTGTAAAGCTCCACGCATAATCGGCGGCTCATGCAGACGACCATCGCCTTGCCTTCCATTGCGGCGTAACGGGCTTCCCAATGCTTCACCAAATCTTCGGCCACGAGCGCGATCCGTTTTTCCGTCCCAACCATCGCTTCCAACTGCGCCCACTTCCGGCGCAGACTTTCCTTGATGGATTCCTCCGCGTCTTCGGTCACTTCCGCGAAGTTCGGGTCAATCTTCGGGCGTTCCTCCGGCTTAAGATCAATCTTTGCCAGCCGCGCCTCGTAATAGATCGGCACGGTCGCCTTGTCTTCCTTCGATTGCAGAATGTCGTAAACGTCAATGTAATCGCCGAACACAGCCTGCGTGTTCTTGTCGCCGCGTTCAATCGGCGTGCCGGTGAAGCCGATAAACGACGCCTTCGGCAGCGCATCGCGCATGTGCCTGGCGAAGCCGTCAATGAAATCATATTGGCTGCGGTGCGCTTCATCGGCAATGACGACAATGTTGCGCCGCTCCGAAAGCAGTGGATGCTTTCCGCCTTTTTCATCGGGAAAGAATTTCTGAATCGTGGTGAAAACCACGCCGCCGCTGGCAACATTAAGCAACTGGCGCAAATGTTCCCGGTCCTGGGCCTGAACAGGGGTTTGCCGTAGCAACTCTTTGCAAAACGAGAACGTATCGAAAAGCTGGTCGTCCAGATCGTTGCGGTCGGTCAGCACGACAATGGTTGGATTCTCCATTGCCAGGTGCTGCACGATCTTTCCGGCGTAGAACACCATCGAAAGACTCTTGCCGCTGCCTTGCGTGTGCCAGATGACGCCCGCCCTCCGGTCGCCAATTCCTTGATTCGTAGCAGCCGAGGTAACGAGGCTCTGACTTTCCCCCGTAGAAGATAAATGAGCCTCCTGACGTCGGCTGCTACGAGGCAAAGGATTTGCAGCAACGCCCGCCGCCTTCAACGTCGATTCCACTGCTTTGTTTACCGCATGGAATTGATGATAGCCCGCCAGCTTCTTCGTGACCTTTTCGCCGTCGTCCTCGAAGACGATGAAGTTACGGATTAAATCCAACAAGCGGTGCTTGTCGAACACGCCCTTGAGCATCGTTTCCAGTTGCAACGACCCCGGCGGGACAAGCTCCTTGCCCGTGATAGTGCGCCACGTCATGAACCGCTCCCAATCCGACGTGACCGTGCCGATCCGCGCTTCATGGCCGTCTGAAATCACCAGCAGCGCGTTCGAGTGGAACAGCGACGGAATTTGCGCCTTGTAAGTTTGAAGCTGGTTGAATGCGCCGCGAATCGTGGCCTGTTCGTCCGCAATATTTTTGAGTTCCAACACCGCCAGCGGTATTCCGTTGATGAACGCCACCACATCCGCGCGGCGGTTGAAGTGGCCTTCCTCCACCGTGAACTGATTGACCGCGAGAAATTCGTTGGCTTCGGGCTTCGCAAAATCAATCAGCCAGACCTTGTCGTGAACGATCTGTCCCTCTCGTTTGCGAAATTCCACGTCCACGCCCTCCACCAGCAGCCGATGAAAGGCGCGGTTATTTTCGATGAGCGTGGGATGACTGATCAGCCGGAGTTTCCGCAGTCCTTCCTGCAAACCTTCCTGCGGAATCTTGGGATTCAAATCCTCCAGCTTGGCTTGCAGGCGGTCGAAAAGAAAAACCTGCTTGTAATCCGCGCGCTCCGCCGCTGGTTCACCCGGCGCAATCACTAGCCCTGACAGGGCTTCATAGCCCAAGCCTTTCAGCCAGTCGAGCGCTGCCTGTTCAACTATGGATTCGTTGATCATTAAAGCAGCCGGTCGGAGGTGGTTGCTACACGATATTGAACTGGCTTGGTTTTCTTGACCTTCTCGACGGTTCCTTCTTTTATCAGCTTGGCCAGCCACGCCTTGGCTTGAGATTTGGCTATTTCCAAACGACTCACGATTTCCCCTTCGGTTAGTGCGGCGACACCGAGTTCCCGTCTCAACATCTCGCGCACGCTGTTGAAAAGTTCTTCGGCTGGGGATGGAATTACTTGCTGCTCTTCACCAACAACATTGACAGGCTCGACTGGTTTCACCGGCCTGGTGTATCCAACTGGTTGCTCCCGCAGCACGAATGAAAGCGCTTCCTGTTTGGGCTCGGCCGCCACGGATTCCACTGCTGCCGTAAGCATCTGCCCCAGTTCT
>Ga0247668_1000382_pt1 | contig 11028 bp, 10 predicted proteins | sample CNK09_metaG_FD_182737 | JGI IMG/M metagenome (GOLD analysis project Ga0247668, IMG submission 182737) | Soil microbial communities from Purdue University Martell Research Forest, Indiana, United States - CNK09 | ecosystem: Environmental > Terrestrial > Soil > Temperate forest > Bulk soil...
AGCCTTCACCGATTCGACCTCGCCGTAGGAGCTGTCCTTCGAGACGGTCGAACCGACGTCGGGCGCCTCGTAGTGCACGAGCTCGCCGAGGGCGTCCTGCGCGTACCAGGTGACGCCCAGCACGGCCTCCTCGCCGTCGATGCGCGCCCAGTCGTGCTCGGGGTGGTACTTGAGATCCTCCGGATACGACTCACTCGAGGCCATTTACGCGCTCGCTTTCTTGTAGAGGGGCTTCCTGGAAACGTTCGCGCGGCGCGGCTTGCCGCGCACGTCGATCACGAGCTCCGTGTCGGGTGCGCTCGATGCGGCCGGCACGTAACCCATGCCGATCCCGACGTCGAGCATCGGCGATTGTGTGCCCGAGGTGACCTCGCCGCCACCTTCGATGCTCATCCCTTGACGAGGGATCGCCTTGTCCGTCATGACGAACGGAACGAGCTTCTGGGCAGGACCCTGCTCCTTGATCGCGCGCAGGCGCTCGACGCCGGTGAACTCCGTGTCGAGCGCGCACGCCCAGCTCAATCCTGATGAGACAGCGTCCCACTGCGGGCCGATGTCGTTGCCGTGCAGCGGGTAACAGACCTCGAGGCGGAGCGTGTCGCGCGCACCGAGGCCGGCGGGTGTGATGCCGCGCGCGACGATCGCGTCCCACAACTCGCCGGCGTCGTCGGTCATGCAGCCGAGCTCGACGCCTTCCTCACCGGTGTAACCGGTGCGGTTGATCATCACCTCGACGCCGTCGAGCTCGCCCATCGCCCACGTGAACGCCTTGGCGGGCTCGAGGCCGAGCTTCGCGAGCGCGTTCGGTCCCTGGACGGCAAGCAACGCGTATTCGTCGGAGACGTCGCGCACGTCGGAGCCGCGCAGCTCGTGCTCCTTCAGCCAGCGGACGACGGCGTCGCTGTTCGAGGCGTTCGCGACGATCAGGAACCGGTGCTCGTCGAGCCGGTAGAGGATCAGGTCGTCGATGATTCCCCCGTCCTCGTTCGTGAGCAGCGTGTACTGGGCGTCACCTGCCTGAAGCTTGTCAACGTCGTTCGAGAGCAGCCCCTGCAGGAGGTCGCGGGCCGTCGGCCCTTCGACCTCGATCTCACCCATGTGCGAGACGTCGAACACTCCTGCATCCGTTCTGACGGCTCTGTGCTCCTGGATCACGCCCTCGTATTGCACGGGCATCTCCCAGCCGGCGAAGGGAACCATGCGTGCCCCGAGGGCAACGTGACGATCGTAGAGGGGCGTCTTCCGCAGCGTTTGCATCCGGCGCGATGCTAACCGCCGCCAGTGGCGCGAGGATCGGGGTATTACCGCACGCCCTCGGCTGCGGCCCGATCGGCGATCCGCAATGCCTTCCCGACGACCGCCGGAGGCACCGGCGGACGCCTTCCTCGAGCGTCACCCACTCGTAGCGGTCGTGCTCCGCATCGAGCACGATCTCCGCGTCCGCGGGAGCTTCAGCGACAAACAGCGCCACGTCGTCCGTCAGATGCGCGAGGGGACCTGTGAGCGGCAATTCGAGCCCGACCTCCTCGAGCAACTCCCGACGCGCCGTGGCCGACGGCGCTTCGCCGGGCTGTCGAGCACCGGCGGGCGAGGTCCACGCCCAGTCGCCCTCGTACTCAGGCCCGTGGTGCTGGCGGTGGAGAAGCAGGAACTCGCGCACTTCACCGGCTCGGCGCCAGACGACGACCGCCGAGACTCGCGGCTTCTCCCGAGCGACCGGCAGTCCGTCCCACGTCGTCTCCACCCGCTGATTCTGACCTGGCCAGGCTGTGAAGCGCACTTCACGGTGCCTGGCACCGTCAGCTGCCGTCAGCTGGTCAGATGGAGACCAGGCCTAGGTGTAAAGCGCACCTCACAGTGCCTGGCACCCGGACCGTCCCGAAAGGACTGAAGCCCTGCCAACGGAGTTGACAGGGCTTCTGACCGGGTCGTGTGGGACTGCACTCCAGTCCCGAGAGGGCATCCGCCTGATTACCGGACGGAAAACGTCTTAAACCTCATTCGTCGCGCAGGAAGGACGGAACGTCCAGGGAGTCGCCGGCGTCGAACTCCGGCGCCCGGCCTCCGGGGCTGCTCTCGCCCACGGCCGCGCGCGCTCGGCGGCGTCGCTGCGTGCCGAACCCGGTCGCGATCACGGTCACCCGCACCTCGTCGCGGAGGTTCTCGTCGATCACCGCGCCGAAGATCACGTTCGCGTTCTGGTCGGCGGCGCCCGTGACGACCTCGGCCGCCTCGTTGACCTCGAAGAGCCCGAGGTCCGGTGGGCCGCTGATGTTCAGCAGGATCCCGGTCGCGCCTTCGATCGAAGATTCGAGGAGCGGCGAGCTGACTGCGGTGCGCGCCGCCTCGGCCGCGCGGTTCTCGCCCTGGCCGCTGCCGATGCCCATCAGGGCGGAGCCGGCGTCGCGCATGATCGTGCGCACGTCGGCGAAGTCGAGGTTGACGATCCCCGGCACCGTGATCAGGTCGGTGATCCCCTGGACGCCCTGCCGAAGAATGTCGTCGGCGAGCTTGAAGGCATCGGAGAGCGGCGTCTTCTTCTCGACGACCTGCAGCAGCCTGTCGTTCTCGATCACGATCAGCGTGTCGACCTTGTCTGCGAGCTCGGCGATCCCCTGCTCCGCCTGCTGCGAACGACGACGGCCCTCGAACGCGAACGGCCGCGTCACGACGCCCACCGTGAGCGCCTCGAGCTCGCGTGCGATCTCCGCGACGATCGGCGCACCACCCGTGCCGGTGCCGCCGCCCTCGCCCGCGGTGACGAAGATCATGTCGGCGCCCTTCAGCGCCTCCTTCAACTCGTCGCGCGTCTCCATCGCCGCCTCGCGACCGACTGCCGGATCCGCGCCTGCACCGAGACCGCGAGTCGCCTTCGCGCCGATGTGGATCTTCACATCGGCGTCGCACATCAGCAGCGCCTGCGCGTCCGTGTTGACGGCGACGAACTCGACTCCCGTAAGCCCGGCATCGACCATCCGGTTGACGGCGTTCGTGCCGCCGCCGCCGACGCCGACGACCTTGATCACGGCCAAGTAATTGCCAGAGCGATCTCTCATCGCGGTGTCCTCATAACTGTCAGTGTGCCTCGACACTCAAGCTTAAGTGCAGGGTGGGGCTGTCGAGGGGCCTTCTCATTCGGGAGGGTACGGGTGGTTTCCTGCCCTGTCAACGCGGTATCGGTCACTCTCGACCCGCGTAACCCTCAACCTCAACCTCCGACTTGAGACTTGAGCGAGAGCACCGGACGCTCGGGAACGCTGACGTCGAGGTAGCCCGGACCGCTGGTTGCGGCGGCGGTTGCACGCAGGATCCGGCGCGCGATTGCGAGCTTCAGCTGCAGGTCGCCGTGGTCGCCGAGGCGCACCTCGAGGCCGCCGCCGAGGACGAGCGTGAGCTCCTTGCCGCCGCGGACGAGGCGGACGCCGCCCGGCAGCGGAGCGCCCTGCAACGGCGCGAGGGCGGTCGCAGCGGCATTCAGAGGGGCCGGGAGGGGCTCGCCGACCTTGACGTTCACGTCGCGCGTCACCCAGAGGCGTGGCAGATGCGAGAGATGCGGGTGTGCGAGTGGCCGGATCACGCGCCCCGTCGCCGCAACGAGATACGCGTCGGCGCCCCGGCGGAGCACCAGCACCGGCTGCTCGGGCCGCAAGACGATGCGCAACGTGTTCGGGAAGGCGCGGTCGTACTTGAACGCGCGCACGCCGGGCAGCGACGAGATGCGCCGATCGAGGCTATTGCCGTCGATCTTCATCAGGCTCTGGCCCACCTCGTCGGCGAGTGCCGCCTTGACCTGCGCCTGGAGCCCCTGGTCGCCACCGCGGATCTCGATCGTGCGCACCGCGAAGATCGAGGTCTCGCGCGCGGCGATGTAGCCACCGACCCCGAGCGCGAAGATCACCAACCCGATCAGGACCGAGCGGCCCGAGGGCGCGAGACGCGTCAGCTGCAGTGACGGCGCGGCGCGGCGTGCGGGCAGTACCGCGGTGCGGGAGGTCGACCTCTTACGGGCTGCCACAGGCGACTCTTCGCCGCCCCACGCTCTTCCCCTACAGCGGCGGAAGCTCGAGCAGCCCGAGGAACTGCACCTCGTGCTCGAGCTCGACGCCGAACCGCTCGTTCACCCGCCTGCGCGCCTCGGCCATCAGGGCGATGCAGTCGGCGGTCGTGGCGCCGTCCGCGTTCTCGATGAAGTTCGCGTGGCGCGGCGAGACGATCGCGCCACCGATCCTGTGACCCTTCAGCCCGCACTCCTCGATCATCCGCCCCGCTCCCGGTCCTGCGTCGGGATTCTTGAAGACGCTGCCGAAGGTCCGCTTGTTCGTCGGCTGCGTGGCCTTGCGCTGAGCGAGCAGCTCCGCAGCCTTCTCCTTCACGGCGTCTGTCGAGCTCGGCTCGAGGCGGAACCGCACCTGTGCGACGACCTGGCCCGGCGCGAGGTTCGAGCGACGGTACGACAGCCCCAACTCGTCGACCCCGAGCGGTCTCGGACCGGACGCGTCGACGACGACCGCGTCGATCAGCACGTCGCGCCACTCGACGCCGTAGGCGCCCGCGTTCATCCGCACGCCCCCGCCGGCCGTGCCGGGGATTGCCGAGGCGAACTCGAAGCCGCCCAGCCCGGCAGCGCGGGCGCGGTGCAGGCCGACCGCGTTCGCAGCCCCGCCGCCCAGCACGAGCGTCTCGTCCTCCACCTCCGCGGCGGCGAGCTCGCCCGAGAGCTTGAGGACGAGCGCCTCGACGCCGTCGTCGTGGACGAGCACATTCGAGCCGAGGCCGATCACCTCGACCGCGACGCCGCGCTCGTCCGCCCAGCGCAGCAGCTCGTGCAGCTCGGCGACCGTCTCCGGCCGCGCGAACCAGCGCGCTGGTCCGCCGGTCCCGATCGTCGTGTAGCGCGCGAGCGCGACGTTCTCTTCCACGAACGGGACGCTAGCCACCGAGGAGGCCGACAGCGCGGTCGACGTCGCCCGCCCCGACGACGAGCAGCACATCACCGGGACGCGAGCGCCGCGCCAGCCGCGCCGCTCCCTGCTCGACGCTCGGCGTGTAGCCGGCGAGCACGCCGCGGTCGCTGAGCGCGTCGATCACGAGGCGGCCCGTCACACCGGGGATCGGTTGCTCGCGGGCGGGATAGATATCCGTCACGGTGACGTCGTCGGCCGTCGCGAGTGCACCGGCGAGCTCGTCCGCGAGATACCGGGTGCGCGAATAGAGGTGCGGCTGAAAGAGCACGCGGATCCGTGCGCCGGGAAACCGGTCACGCGCCGCAGCGATCGTCACGGCGACCTCGGTCGGATGGTGGCCGTAGTCGTCGACGATCGTCAGATCACCGCGCTCGTGGATCTCGAAGCGGCGACCGGTGCCGGTGAAGCGCCCGAGCGCCGCGCCTGCGTCGCCCCGCGAGAGGCCGGCAAGCTCCAGCGCCGCGAGCGCGGCGCCGGCGTTCAGCCGGTTGTGCTCACCCGGTACCAGGAGCGCGCCTTCGTAGGGCGGCGCGTCGCGCACAACGTGGTTCGCTGTTTTCGTCCACCGCGCAAACTCGTCCTCCAGCTCCGCGACCGACGAGAACTCGGAATGGTGGTCGAGCTCGACGTTCGTGACGACGGCGATGTCGGCCGGAAGCGAGAACACGGTGCGATCCGATTCATCGGCCTCGACGACGAGGTAGCCACCGCCGAACCCCGCGTTCGAACCGAGCTGCGGCACCGGCGCTCCGATCAGCCATGCAGGATCGCGTCCGGTCTCGCGCAGGACGAACGCGATCATCGCGGCCGTCGTGCCCTTCCCATGCGTCCCGCCGACGACGATCGCCGGCCGCGAGCCGACGAGCTCGCGCAGGAACTCTGCGCGCCGCAGGCCGGGCACCGTCGGGTACGCCGAGGAGACAACCGCCTCCCAGCCGTCCGGGACGACAGGCTCCGGCGTGATCTCGATCGGCACGTCCGACAACGGCTCGAGGTACGGCGTGCGAACGCGGTCCCAGCCGCCGACCTCAGCGCCCAGCGAGCGCGCGAGCTGCGCGTACGCGCTCAACCCGGAGCCTCCGATGCCCACGAACCAGAGGCGGCGACCTTTCACAGTTGCTGCTTTGCGGAACTCTGTGCCATCGAGATGAGCTCGTCAGCGATCTCGACCGCAGCGTTGGGCCGCGCTGCGCGCAACATCGCGTCGCTCATCTTCTGGAGCCGCTCGGGATCGTCGAGCAGCGAGCGCACGAGATCCGGAACATCCGCGAGGTCGAGCTCGCGCACCATGATCGCGCCACCGGCGCGGACAAAGTGCTCGGCGTTGCGCGCCTGGTGGTCGCCGGTCGCGAAGGGATACGGAACGAAGATCGCCGGCCGTCCCGCGGCGGCCACCTCCCATACCGTCGAGCCGGATCGCGCGAGCACGAGGTCGGCGGAAGAGATCGCAGCGCCGAACCGCTCGGTCTCTGCGAACACGCGGTAGTCGTTGCGCCGCACACGTCGCCGCACGGCCTCGAAGTCGCGCTGACCGGTGAGGTGGAGGATCGGCGGGCCGCTCGCGCCCCACGTCTCGGCGACGAAGTCGTTGAGCGCCTTCGCCCCGGCGAGCGCGCCGAAGACACCGAGGACGCGGGCGTCCGGCGGCAGCTCGAAGATCTCGCGCGCCTCGGCCTGCGGCACCGGCCGCGATCCCGCCGGGATCGGCCGCCCGACGACACGCACCTTCGCGCGGTAGCGCGTCTCGATCGGGTAGGCGAGGAAGATGCGCCGCGCGAACGGCGCAGCGAGCCGGTTGGCAAGACCGAGGTGCGCATCGGCCTCGGTGAGCGCCGTCGGGAGGCCGAGCGTCGAGGCCGCGAAGACCATCGGCCCCGCGACGAAACCGCCGCCGCCGAGCACCACGTCGGGCCGGCGCGTACGCAGGATTCGGCGGCACGCGCGCGGTGCCGCGCCCGCCAGCATCAGCGAGCGCGCGAGCGCGACCGACGGCCGGCGCGGGAAGCCGGTGATCCGAAAGGTGTCGAGCTCGTAGCCTGCCTCAGGAACCAGACGCGCTTCGACGCGATCCGGCGACCCGGCGAACGTCACGTGGACGCCGCGCTCCGTCAGGGCGTCCGCTACTGCGAGCGCGGGCAGGACGTGTCCTGCCGTTCCGCCGGCTGCGATCAGACACCGAAGCTGTCGCTGTACTGCCACGTTGAGCGATGTTAAGGAGAATCCCGACCCCGGCGAGGAGTACGACAAGACTGGAGCCGCCGTAGGAGAGGAACGGCAGCGGAATCCCGGTCAGCGGCGCACTCCCCATGACGGCGAGCATGTTGATCGCCGCCTGACCGCAGATCAGCACCGTGAGGCCAGTTGCGAGCCGCTTGCCGAACGGATCCTTGCAGCGCATCGCGATGTCGAAGCCGGCATAGGCGAACAGCGCGTAGGCACCGATCACCGCGACGACGCCGACGAGCCCGAGCTCTTCGCCGATGTTCGCGAGCATCATGTCGGTGTGCGCTTCCGGGAGGTAGAAGATCTTCTGGACGCCCTGCCCGAGGCCGACACCGAAGATCCCGCCCGAGCCCATTCCGATCATCGCCTGCACGATCTGGAAGCCGGTGCCCTGTGCGTCGTGCCACGGATTCAGGAACGCAAAGAAGCGCGCGCGGCGATAGGGCTCCATCCAGATCGCGAACGTGCCGAGCGCGCCGGCAATCGTCATCGCGCTCAGCAGCGTGCCGGTGGGCGTGCCTGCGACGACGAGCATTCCGATCAGCATCACCATCAGCGCGATCGCCGTTCCCATGTCGGGCTCGAGGATCAGCAGCACGCAGAAAACAGCTGCGAGCGCGCCGACCGGGCGCCACAGCTCACGCAGGTCGCGCGGCGCCGGACGCCGCGACAAGTAGGCGGCGGCCCAGACCGCAAGCGAGAGCTTCGCGAGCTCGGACGGCTGGAAGACCGCGGGGCCGAGCGAGATCCAGCGGCGCGCGCCGTTGATCGCCGGCCCGATCGCGAGCACCGCGACGAGCAGCGCGAGCGAGCCGAGGATCAGCATCGGCGCGAGCGCCTTCAGCCGGCGGTAGTCCCAGCGCTGCGCGACCATCATCAGCACGATCCCGAGCGCCGCGTAGATGCCCTGGCGCTTGAGGTAGTAGCTCGGGTCCTTGCCGCCGACTGCGGCCGCGGCCGAAGTGGCGCTGTAGACCATCACGAGCCCGAAGGCGACGAGCGCCAGCGTGACCAGGATCAACAGCCGCGAATTGAGCTCTGCCCGCTTCATCCGTACTGGGTTCGTGAGGAGGAGCCGGACTCCTAGCTCCCTTCTCCCACCACCTGTGACCCGAAACGGTGACGGCGCTCGAGGTCTCGCTCGGACGTGGCAACCTCTCCGGCATGCCGTTACGCGCGACTTCGGGAGGGACGGCTCTACTCGCCGCCGGACTGGCAGCTGGGCTCGTGATCGGTTTCGCCTCGCACGGGAGCACGCCGACGAGAACCGTCACCACGACGAGGTACGAAGTGATCAACGGCTCACGAAGCGCCGGCCGAAATCCGGCAGTGATGCCGACGCTGCTGGAGGGCGCGCGGGATCCGCACAGCCTGATCCTCGCCGACGCAGTTCCGGCCGATGCAACGCTTGTCAGCGCGAGCTTCGTCGACCAACCGCCGCAGCAGTTGATCGTGACCTGGGACCGCGCTCATCTCACTCGCAGTGGCGCGGCCGTTTGGCAGCGCCGAGGCATCGCAATCTGGCAACGCGATCCAGGAAGCGCCACCACGTGGCATCGGGTCTACACGTTCGAACGGCCGATCAACAACAGCGCTGCCACCGTCGAGCGATTCGACGTGACCACCGGTGATGTGTCCGGCGACGCCCGTCCCGAGATCCTCGTGTTCTTCGATACGGATGGGAGTGCCGGCTCAGGGACCTATCACCTCTTCGTGAATGAAGGGCCGCGACTTCGCCAGCCACTCGTCAAGAAGCTCACGAACGACCAGGGAACGATCTCCATCTCGCACGGCGCATTGCTCGTCGCGGAGGGCGTCGACGGCCGGTTCAAAAGCCCCCACTGCTGTTATCGGAAGGCTCGAACGACGGTGCTGCGCTGGAACGGACGCCAACTGATCACGGTTCGCCAGACCGTCGGACCGAACCTTCGCGGATGGCCGCCGGGCAGCGATCCGTATCCGCGTCGCTGAGCAACCCTCAGCGTTGTTCGGATCCTGAAGGGGCGGCCCGCCTCGCCCCTCCAGGCCCCGGCTTACGGAACGATCACCGTGAAGCCAATCTGGTTCGTCAGCGCGGGTGAGCTGTCGAACGTCTTCACCTCGAGCTGACCGGCGTCGCAGTGCGGGCCAGAAGTCGGGTAGCGGACGCCCGCCACACCGAACACGTTCGAGTAGAAGATCTCCTCCGCGGCAACCGCCGCCGTGCTGTCGACGTCGACGCCTGGGCGCGTCGTGAGGCAATAGTCGCCCGGTCCGAACGGACCGATGTTCACGCTCACGAAGCCACGCGTATGTGCGTCGACAAGTGCGGGCGCTCCACACTGCGGAGAGCTCGCGGGACACGCGCCGTTGGGGTCAACGAGTGCAAACGCGGTCATCCCCCCGCCCGATCCCCCAGCGAACGCATAAGCGCCGCCGACGAGCGCGACCAACCCAACGACGGAAAGAAGGACGAAGTGGCGCATTGGGCGCCTCCTTTCGATCGATGCGAGGACACAACCGCATTGTTAGGAGAGATGCAAGCGGCGGACATGCGAGATTACGATCAGCTGATGGCGTACGACGAGAACCTCGCAGAGCGCATTCGCGTGTTGGCCACCGACGAACCAGGTCTCACCGAGAAGCGAATGTTCGGCGGGCTCGCGTTCCTGATCAACGGCAACATGGCGATCGCCGCGAGTGGCCAGGGTGGCATCCTGGTTCGGGTCGACCCAGAGGAGTCGGACCATCTCGTTGACACAACAGCCGCCGAGGTCGCGGTGATGCGCGGCAGGCCGATGGCAGGGTGGCTGCGCGTGCAGCCGAAGCATTTGCGCACCGGGCGTGACCTGGGGAGCTGGGTCGCGCGGGGCGTGACCTACGCGGGCTCGTTGCCTGCGAAATGACGAGCCGAAAATGGCGAACCGGCCTGGCCGAGGTCTCAGACACCACTGAGCTCGGCGCGCCGATGTTTCGCAATCCACCCTGAGGCCTTACAAGCGGCTCACGAAGCAGCCCTAGTGTCGGGCGCGTGCGCGTCGTTCTTACCATTGTTGCGCTGGTCGTTGGTGGATGCGGTGGGTCGCATCAGCTCGCGCTAAGCCGCGATGGACGATCCGTGTTGCGCGACGCAGTCGACGGGCGTCTAGATCGGGATTGGTCGTGTGGGTCGCTGAGGGCGGCTCTGCGTCACCTCCCGCCGGGCGGCGGTCCGACATACTCGACGGTTCCGGCACTTGTGGGTCGCGCAGCTGCCAAGTCGTGTGATGCCGCGCTAGCAAGGGTCCATGTCGGGATGACGGCCGCCGACGTCCGAAAGACGCTCGGCAAACCGGAAACGGGGAAACAGTGCTGGGTTCTCCGGTGGCCGCCGGCAGACAGCGGTGAGGGCCGGCTATCCGGCTCTTCTTCCGGCGCTTCGTCTGTGGACGGCGCGCGGGTGTGCTTCAACCAAGGGCGGGTTTCGACGTTACAGACGGCCGTGCACGGCTAACGAACGGCCTTCTGCTCAAGCAGTGGTCTCAGATCACCTGTCAGGCCTGCGGGACCCACACAGGCGTGAGCTCTGACCAATCCAGGGTGACTGCCGCGTGCTCGTTCGTGCCGTCGGCGTTGACGATGTAGAGGTCAGTGTCGTGACCGAAGAAGTGCTCCTTTTCGAATGCGATCTGCTCACCGTCAGCCGACCAGGCCGGTGCGCTGTTGTTCGAGTCAGCGTGTGTGATTGCGTGACGTCCGCTACCGTCGGCGTTGATGACGTAGACGTCGGTAAACGCTGTGCCGGCGGTCAAGGCGACGAAGGCGATCTTCGACCCGTCGGGCGACCAGACCGGCGCTAACTCGGCGACGGGTGCACGGGTCA
>Ga0247668_1000383_pt1 | contig 11015 bp, 7 predicted proteins | sample CNK09_metaG_FD_182737 | JGI IMG/M metagenome (GOLD analysis project Ga0247668, IMG submission 182737) | Soil microbial communities from Purdue University Martell Research Forest, Indiana, United States - CNK09 | ecosystem: Environmental > Terrestrial > Soil > Temperate forest > Bulk soil | place...
GGTGGTATCGCGCAAGGGCTTTGTTTATTTCACCGAGACCGGGAAGAGCCAGGTGACCGTGATCGATCCGAAGGGGAAACTGTCGAGCGGCGCGACCGGAATCAATAAACCGAACGGCATCACCCTTTCGCCAGACCAGGGAAGCCTGGCCGTCTCCGAATACGGCGGCACCAACGTCTGGTTGTATCGCGTCGAAGCCGACGGCTCGCTCGCTCACGGAGAGCGCTACATGGAGTTGCGCACGCCAGTCGGCAAGGCCGAGAGCGCCGGTGACGGCATGACCACCGACACGTTGGGCCGTTATTACGTGACTTCCACGGTGGGCATCCAGATGTTCGACTCGACCGGCCGCTTGAGCGGCGTCATCGCCCGTCCGCAGAATAAGGGCACCGTCAGCGTGGCCTTCGCCGGACCAGGCCTGGAATATCTTTACGCCTGCAGCTCGGATAAGATTTACCGGCGCAAGCTGAAAGCCAAAGGGGTTTTATTTTACCGGCCGTGACGAATCCCGAAGGGATTCTATAACTGAGCTCAGACATCATGCCGTCCTTGGCTTCCGATACAACACATGCCGGCGAACTGCATGCCCTTCCGGTACTGCGGGGTGGTCGAAATCTCCGTTAACGTCGTGAACAAATCCCAAACGTTCCATCAGTCTGCGTGACCGCTCATTCTGCACCGCCGTGAATGCCACAATCTCCGCCAGGCCAAGGGAGGTGAAGCCATAGTCCAACGCTTGCAGTGCTGCTCTGTGGGCGAGGCCGCGCCCCCAGTATTCCCGGCGGAAACGCCATCCAATCTCCACGCAAGGCGTGAAGGCGGCTTCGAATCGAGGCACGTTCAAGCCAGTGAAACCCGCGAACACCCCATCGACCTCCACCGCCCAGAGTCCCCACCCCCGTTCGTCGATCGCGCTCCGCAATCGCTCCAGGGAGGCTTCGCATTCAGCCCGCGTGAGCAACCCTGGAAAATACCGCATCACCTCAGGATCGCCGTTCATCTCCGTGTACGGGTCAAGATCGGCGCTCTTCCACTGGCGTAATTCGATTCGTTGCATGCTTAAGCTACCTTGGCTCTATAATTCTCCCGCGATAGCAACGCAACCCATTTTGTCCCGACGGGACGTTAAAGGTCCTGGAACGCGCACTGAAGAGCGATGCAACCACGGTTTATCGGTTGCGCACGGAGTAGCTCCTAGTGCTTAGTCGCGAAGCGTTTGTAGTGCGTCCGGCTTGCCGACGCTTTCCCCCGCTCCACCGCACCGGACGAAAACGAAACGCAAAAAGGAGCGTGGACCTCTGTCCATGCTCCGTTTGATTATCCGAGCCGGCGACTTACCTGAAGTTGGCAGTGATCGAAGTGTTGGCGTTGATGGTCACCTTGACCGGGTTATTCGTTCCGGTGATTGCGCCGGACCAGCCGATCCACGGCGAGCCTGCCGTTGGCGTTGCAGCCAGAGTAACGACTGTGCCTGCCGCGAAGGATGTGCCGGTCGGACTGGTAGTGACGGAACCTTTTCCGTTCGTGCTGATGGTGAGCTTGAACGTGGTCGAAGTGCTTCCGCCACCACCACCGCCGCCACCACCGCCGCTGGTGCTGAGTTTCTGTGTCACAGGCATGATGGCCATGCCGCCTAGTGAATTCCAAACCGTTGCTTGCGTTGGGGCCGTGTCGAGGATCATCGAGCCCTTGAACATCCCCGCCTCAAACTGCATCGTCCCCAGCGGCGCAGCGTCGGGGCTGGTGCCGTAGGTGAGGATGGCGTTGGTGAACGTGGTCGTCGCCGCCACCTTGAACATCTTCGTGTCGGTGAGGTAATCGGCTTGCGTGATGGTGACCGTTGGAATCGGATCCACGAACACGGTGGTCGTCAGCGTGCCACCGTTATACGCGGCCTTCAAGGAAACTCCCTTGCGTCCGCTCACTACCGTGCTGCTGGCGGTGATCGTGACACTGTAAGCCCCCTGCGGCACGGTCACTGTGGCGGGGACTTGCAACGTCCCGGTGTCGCCGCTGGTCAGGCTGATCGTCGCACCGGCGGCGGCGCGCGGAAAGTTGTTCAACGTCACCGTCACGAGGATGGGTTGGCCGCCGACACTTTCCGGCGCCGTTAAACTCGCCAGGGCGATGACCGGTGCGGGACTGAGTGAAACGCTGCCAGAGATCATTTGCCCATTGAAACTCGCGGTGATCGGCACGGACGTCGCCACCGTCACGGGCACCGTGTTCACGGCGAAGCTCATCGTGGTGTAACCTTGCGGAATGGTCAGCGCAGCAGGCACCGCCACCAACCCGGCATCGCCGCTGGCCAGTGTCACCACCGCTCCGCCCACCTGCGCCGGAATATTCAAACTCACCGTCCCGTAAGTCGAGAAGCCCCCTTCCACGGGATTGGCGGCAACTGAAACCAGCTTGACCACCGGCGTGAGGGTCAGCGTTGCTGCGCTGCTTACCGAACCATCCGTTGCGTATATTTTCACCGCCGCCGGCGCCGTCAGCATTGCGCCGTCAGCCGTGATGGTGAAGGTCGCGTTGCTCGCTCCTTCGGGAATGACCACCGATGCCGGTGTGGCGACCAGGTTTGTCGCCGTGCTCAGGAAATCAATATTGATTCCCCCAACCGTCGCCGCGGCGCCGAGCGCAACGGAGACTTGCACTGCGTCTCCCGGAGCCACGTTGGCCGGAGACAGTGAGATGGAGGCCAGGCCGCTTGCCGGCGCTGCGCCCGGCGCGAAGACCACCGCTACCGCTCCCGCTGGGATGGACAAGCCGGATGCGTAGCCATTGTAGGCGTAGCCCACGACATTGCCATTGGCGTCAATGCCTGTCGCCACCGCATTCGTATAACCGGCTGGCAAGTACACGTTCAGATCCAACACGCTGTCTGCGGTGCCCGACCAAACGAGGGCGTGACGAATCGAACCATAACCGTTGGCTGGCCCGATCCAACCTTCGCCCACCTGCTGCGTCGCGGTCATGGAAGTGACTTTCGAGTCGGTGTAGGCCGCCGGGTGCAAATCGACCGCGCTCGCGGCATCGCCGGACCAGAGCATCGCGTGTTGATGCGAAGTGCCGAGCGCGACATAGCCCCAACCGCCTTGCTGTGTGCCGGAAGTGCAAGTCGCCTCCGACGCGTCGTAGCCCAATGGATGCAAATCGACCGCGCTCGCGGCCGTGCCCGCCCACCGCACCGCGCGGCTGGTCGTGTGATAGCCCTGGGAATCGCCGTCGGGATACGCGAACGAAGATACATAGCCCACTTCTTCGCCACTGTGGACACCGAGCGCGCGCGAGTACGGATAAATCGACGACGGATGCAAATCGACGACACTTGCCGCTGACCCATACCACGCCATCGCGTGCGAGGCGGTGATAAAATAAACCTGGTTCTGCGCGTAGCCAACTTGCTCCCCATTGTAAACCCCGAGACAATAGGAGAAACTGTAGCCGCTCGGATTCAAGTCGGCGTAAGAGGATGACGAACCGTTCCAGACCAACGCGTGGATGCCACCCAACGTCGAATAACCCCAACCGCCCTGCTGAAAGTCGTCGCCGCACATCGCCATCGAGTACCAATAGTTCGGCGGATTCAGATCGACGGCCGTCAAGGCATTGCCGCTCATCACCACGGCATGCGAATAACCGCTGCTGAGTTGCGCCGCGCCGATTTGTTTGCCGCCGGACGCCCCGTTCAATCGGCCCGCCGTGCTGCCTGCCGGGGTGAGGTCATTCGCATGGTAGTCCTGCGCTCGTCCCTGCAATCCCGGGACCAGCAGGCACGTCGCCGCTGCCAGAGTTGGAAGTAACCGTTTTCCGCGCACATCGAATGGCATCGGGTGCCCTGCGGAATGCCGCCGGGTTCTGGGCTGGAGTAATTTCTTTATTAGGGTGATCATGATTTTAGGTGCTGTGATTGTGTTTGAGTTTTGTTTGTCTTGCGCGAGCACAACGCACGAATGTGATTCGTGGTTAGGTTCAAATAGTTTTTTCATTTTTCAGTCGTGCTCTGCGTTCGTTTCCGCCTTTAGCAACTGAGGTGCCATTCGAGAAATACCTTGATTTCATTTGGAAAAGTCGCAGTCACCGCTGTGGAAGATCAAAACCCTGGTCCGGCGCCGGACCAAACCGCGGTCAATGGTCCGATTGCTGAGCGCGTGGAAATTGTAGCAGCCGACGCGTGCCCCTGTGATTTCTGGACTTGAAACTTGAAAGTTGAACGTTGAAAGTTGAGCGTTGAAATTCTTTGTTATCAGACGCAGCGCCGCAACTCACTGTTAGCCGCGCTCAAGCTCTATGCGACTCCACTCCTGGAACCTTGTCTTTCTCATCGGGTTCATCATCTACGTTTTCATCCGCGGCCTCTTCAAGCAGCGCACCAAGCACACCGAAAAAGTCGTCCGCCACGTGACCGCTCTGGAAAAAATTCTGATGGCCCTTGTCATCCCCGGCGCTCTCCTTCTGCCCCTGGTCTATCTGTTCACGCCGTGGCTGGCCTTCGCCGATTATCACCTCCCGCCCTTCGCCCCGTGGTGCGGTGTGCTTCTGATGTTTCTGTCCCTTTGGCTCTTCTGGCGCTCCCACGCCGACCTGGGCCTGAACTGGTCCGTTACCCTCGAAGTACGGAAGGGCCACCAACTCGTTAAGCATGGCGTCTATCGCTCCATTCGGCATCCCATGTACGCTTCCATCTGGCTCTGGTGTCTCGCCCAGGGACTGCTCCTGGAAAATTGGCTCGCAGGATGGTATGCCCTCGTCGCCTTCGCCTTCATGTATTTCCTTCGCACCCCCCGCGAAGAACAGATGATGTGTGACTTTTTCGGAGACGAATACCGCCACTACATGCGCCAAACCGGCCGCCTCGTCCCGCCTCTGCGTTCCAAATGGTTTTGAACCGTAGTCGAGAATCCCAAAAGGGGTTACGGCTCAGAGCCCAAGGGTTGCAAGCAAAGAGGTCGCTACTACCGGCATTGGCATTTCGCCGGTATTCCTGTCCGCTCGGCCGACAGGCCGATTGGACTTCCGCCAATCACAACGCCATTCGCTTCTCCAGATGCAACACTTTGTGGCGGGTTTGCGCGTCAGTTTCCATCCGGTCTCCCACCACCCGGCAGGCGTGGAGCACCGTCCCGTGATCGCGACCACCAAACGCTTCCCCGATGGCGTTGAGTGAACTGCCGGTCATCTGTCGCGCCAAATACATGGCGATTTGCCGGGGAAAGGCAATGTTCTCCGGGCGGCGCTTGCTGGACATGTCCGCCAAACGGATATCGAAATGTTCGGCGACTCTCTTTTGAATCAGTTCGATGCTGACGGCAGCGCGGCTTTCTTCATGGAGAATTTCGCGAAGAAGGTTTTCGACTACCTCGGCCGAGAGCTTTCGTCCGGTGAGCGAAGCGTAGGAGGCGACCCGCAGCAGGGCGCCCTCGAGGCGCCGAATGTTGGTGCGGATGCGTTCGGCGAGGAAGTTGACGATTTCGTCGGGCAAATGCAACCCGAGCGCTTTTTCCTTCTTGCGCAAAATGGCCAGGCGCGTTTCGACGTCCGGAGGCTGCAAATCGGTGACCAGGCCCCATTCGAAACGGGAGACGAGCCGATGCTCAAGATTTTGGATTTCACTGGCCGGGCGATCACAGGTCAGCACGATTTGTTTGCGGGCCTCGTGCAAGGTGTTGAAGGTGTGGAAGAATTCCTCCTGGATCCGTTCCTTGCCTGCGAGGAATTGGATATCATCGATCAGGAACACATCGGTTTGACGGTATCGTTTTCGGAACCGGACGAGTTGATTGTTCTGGATGGCGTCGATGAATTCGTTGGTGAACTTTTCCGAAGAAAGGTAAGTTACGCGCGCTCCTTTCTTGTGCGCGACAACGTGCTGTCCAATGGCGTGGAGCAAATGAGTCTTGCCCAGGCCAGTTCCGCCATAGACGAAGAGCGGATTGTAGGATTTGCCCGGCGCTTGCGACACCGCCATGGCGGCGGCGTGGGCGAAGTTATTGTTGCTGCCAACGACAAAGGTGTCGAAGATGTTTTTGGGATCAAAGGTGGATTCGCGGGCGGCTGACGCTGGCGCGCCGACCGTCGAATCGGCCGGATGCTTTTCTGGCGATTGATCCGCGCCGACGGCGGCGGGTGCTGCGTGTATCGTTGCCGGGTTTGAAGCAGTTCGAAATTTCACGGCCAGCGGTTGCCCCGACGTGTGCGCCAGCGCGTCCCGCATCAAACCGAGATAATTGTCCTGCAGCCAAAGTTCGCAAAAATCATTGGCGACCTCGAGAGTGAGGATCTCCTTCTCAAATCCAATGGCCTGGAGGGGGGCAAACCAGAGATTATAAATATCCGCGTTGAGAAGAGCGCGCAGATGTTGCTGTGCAGAAGCCCAAACATGTTCAGCGGTTGGTTGCATAAAGGGTCCTTCCAAAAAAGGTTGATTTTGCACGGTTTATTCACTGCTGATGTTCACGCTTCTGTAACATCCCATTTGACAACCACTTATGAGCCCAACGCTGCCAGGCTGGCCGTTTCGCCCATAAAACTGCTCTTTTTTGGTCCCGCCCGGAATGCGCGAAAGAATACGTAAGTTGTTCATAATCAATATGTTGTAGAGGCCACTGAACCCGCTGATTTCAAAAATTTAAAAACGGCCATCGACCGATGGCCCCATTGCTCGAGTTGCTAGGTGGATTTCTAGGGCAAGTTTCTCGTTCTGACGAGCAGAAGATATTAACTCTTATTCGCAAGTTATTCACAGGCACGAATTCGCTGTAAAATCAATGGCTTTTGAACACCAAGGACGCCACGGACAGCAGTATTTTTTTCTACGGAGCTGAGCCGCAACTTTCCAGAACGCGATTTTTGCCTGCGTCAATCGACTGTCATCTTATTCGTTGACGCCGAATGTGCCCAAAGACTCTTGCCTTCGTTGGGGAATTGCTACGTGATTTAAAGAAATTGTTGGCAAACCTCCAACCGGAAAAACATATCATGAATGTAAAAACTCTTAGCTCCTCGAGAAAGAAAAGAAATAGGGTGACACGGATTTCACGAATCGGCACGAATCCAGGTCTTACATCAACCATCAACTCCCCCACCGTCAACTTCGCCGGATCTCCGCCTTACGCCGCCCAGTGCCGCACCAGTTCGGGAAACTGGCAATTGGAACAGAGCGCGTCGGAGTGTTCGCAGAAGTCGCGGACGATTTGGAGCAACCCTTGTTGGGCTGCTGCTCCGGCGAGGCTGGAGGGCGATGCGCTCCCGAGCAACCGCTTCCGGGCCAGTCGCAGGACGGCGTTGTCCTCCGCGCGCGGCCAGGTGAAGTAGCGTCGCTCGACTTCCCGTTGCGCCGTTTCGTTCTTCGCTTCAGCAGCCCGGCCCCAGAGCCACGGCAAAATGACATTAACCGCAAGGTCGGTCACTCGCGTTGCGCCAAGCAGTGGCTGGGATTTTGCCTGACGCTTGGAACGGAGCGTCCAATGCCACGACCAAAAGTCATCCTGCGCGACCTGAAGTTTTGCGAGCAGACTGGCCGTCAGGTTGGATTCTTCGGACGGAGCGGCACCCCACTTTTCCACCTGCGCGCCTAAATCCCCCTTGCCCAGCCAATGAGCGGCCAGGGCGACGCGCCGTTGGGGATGGTTGGCGGGCCGGAGCGCGTGAAAATGCCAAACGGCGCGGGGCATCGTGCAATCACGGAAGGCCTCGCGTTCGCGCCACCAGAAATCCCAGAGCCGGCGCAGATAGACATCGGTGCTGGCCTGCTGGCGCGTCAGTTCGTCCGGCAGCAAACCGCCCACGCCCAGCAATCGCGCCTGAAGAGCGAGCGGGCTTAATTCGGCCTTCGGCGGAGCGATGCGCGAACGCAATTCGGCCAGCCGCTGCATGGGCCAGACATTGTGTTTATAGCCAAGGGCGCGCAGCCAGCCTTCCCAGAGGGCTTGTTCCCAACCTGCTTGGCGAGCGCGGGCCTGGAGGCGGAGGGCCTTTCCGTGCAGGCGCACCAGCGCGGCCTGCCGCAGCAACTCCGCCAGTTTCTCCGGCGGCAAACCCCTCAACGGCGCCGAACACTGGCCGGCCAGGCTTTCAGGAAATGTATGGGCGGCTTCACTTCCCAACCAGACGGCGAGTTCATTCAGCGGTGAATCGAGGACGGACTTCATGGCCATGGTGGGAAACTTGGTCTTTGCCTCACCGTCCCAGACGACATGCAGGATGACGTTCTTGAAGGCTGGATTGCGCTCGTGTCCGTGCGAATGCCAGCCGTTGGATTCCACATCGATTTCCACATCCCCCGAACGCGGCGATTGACCGGCCACATGCAGCATCGCGCCGCGAAAATCGGGTCCGCCTTCATAACTCCAAAAGCCTGGGTGGAGAACTTGCACGGAACGGCCATCCAGGGTGACGAGTTTCTCCCGCAAAAGGCGCTGATGAAACCAAACGAGTTGTAGAAGGCGTTCCGGCGGCGCGGCCCCATCTTCGCGCAAGAGAGGCACGCGGCCTCTGCGCTCCCGCCACTCGGCGTAAGAATTAGGCTTCGAAAAAAGCACCGGTGGGCTTTTTTTCGAGTCTGCGTCAGGCAAAGTCAAGTTGGAATTAAATGACGAATCCCGAAACCATAAGACGAATCAATGACTAATTCCTAAACCAGAATGACTAAATAATCCCTAATGCCAAATGCCTAATATTCGTCGTGTTTTCCGCATTCGGCATTAGGAATTACTCATTGATTAGTCATTATGGTTTAGAAATTAGTCATTCTTCGTTAGGCCACCTCAACGTGCTGCTTAAGCCGCAGAATCTTGTCCACGATCGTGCTGAAATCCGAGAGCACGAAATCATGATGCACCTGGCCGACCCAGGGAGACTCCAAAAGCAGCGAAGTGCATCCCGCGGTCCTGGCCGCCTCGGCGTCCTGCCACTTATTGCTCACCACGAAAGAGTGATCGAGGTTCAGGTGCCACTTGAACGCGGCTTCGATGAGCAGGCCTGGCCGCGGTTTGCGGCAGGGGCAATGATCGTTCTCGTCATGAGGGCAGACCATGATGTCATCCAGCGGAAAAGTCCGGCGCAGAATGTCGTGCATTCGGTCCAGGTCGCGGCGCGACTGGTAGCCGCGGGAAAGCCCAGGCTGATTGGTCGTGACGATAATCACGAAGCCCGCCGATTTCAATTTCCGCAACGGCGCTTCCGCCGCCGCGATGACCTTGAATTCTTCCAACGTCAGCGGCGAGACTTGTTGCTTCGGCCCCGGGCGAACTTCATTGAGGATCGCGTCCCGTTCGATAAATACGGCTCTCTTCATAATTGCTAAAAAGCATAATCCTGGCCTAACATCCAGAAATAGTGGAAAAAGTTGATCTCCCGCATAAAAAGGGCGATTTTCTGCCGCCGCCCTCTCTCAAGTTTGCGAGAAACCAACCGATACATCCTGAATGCCTCGGCCTCAGTTGTGGTGAGGTGAAGAGGCTGCCGGTTCGCACTTGGTCTCCGGCATTACCAAACGTTTGTGCGTCCTGAAAACCGCGCGAATCCCAACTTTTGCAAAGGAAACCTTCTGACCACCAGAAGGCCGGACGCGCCGCGGCTGTGAATAAAACATCATCACAATTCTCTTTCAAAGTCATCCGTTTTAGGACGAACGAGCGATCCTTGCAAGCTTTTTGAAAAATTTTTTGGAGTCCTGAAAATTTTTTTTACCACGGGGCATTTCGGCCCGACGGCGGCAAAAATTTACCGGCACTTTACTGAGTCAGATCATTGACCGAGCGCACTCGTGCCTCCATTTGTTTGATGATCGGCAAAGCGCGGGCGATGGCGTTCTTCTCCGTTTGGCCGGGGAATGATTTCATCGTCACGGTGACGGCGGCGACGGACTCGCCGTTGGCATCGTGCAACGGCATGATCAAGACCACTTTGCCATTGGCGTTGACGTGGTAGATGGAACTGTGCGCAATCACATCCTGCTCCTGCTGGTGGGCCGGCGCGCCAAGTTCTTTTGCCTCGGTGCTGGCGATGATCCGAGGTTCGGCGCGGTTCGTCGTCCCGGCGAAAATATTCAATCCGAGCAGGCGAGGGTATGTTTGCAAGGCATCCCGAACTAGCACCTGTGCCAGCGTGACTTTGGGCGTATAGGTTATTTTGACGTCGGTGAAATAGCTGACCGAATCGGATTTCGTCCAAAACCCAACTTTACCCTCGTTGAAAGACTTGTCACCGAGCGCGGGAATCAACTCCTTCCCATCCAGCCAGCCTCGAATCTGATCGCCTTTGCACTGCACTGTCATCTCGTGCCAGACGCCCTTCGTAATCTCGGCCTTGACCCCGATGGGAGCGCTCCGGACGCCTTCAACGATCTTAAAAAAGTTGAACGTGCTCCCCAAAGCGCTCGCGCGGATGTAATAATAATTGTTCTCGTCCTGGATGCGAAAGGCAATGCCGGCCATCTGTTCCTCGTCTCCCGCCACGATTTTAAAGGCCGTGCTCAACGAAAAATCCCCCAGTATTTCATCCTCCCAGATCAGCAGCGGAAAATGTTCGTCGGTCCGGTCCCGCGAAATCTGCGCCAGCACCGGACGCTTCCCCACCGGCTTGTCAGAAATGGGCGGCATCAGGCCGGAGGTGTCATCGAGAAGAATTTTCCATTCACCGGGCTTGCCCCCGCTGCCCGCCGTGCTGCGGAACCCCGGTGGCGGCTCATTGACTTTCGCTTGCCTGAAGTCAAAAAACCGCTCGGCGCCCGCCAGCGCCACCACGCCACCGAACCAGATCAATACAAATGCACTCACCAGATGAAAACGCAAATGCCAACGCCATTTGGGGCCCGGCAATCCTGAAAGGATTGAAGAAGGATTTCTGTCGATTGTTTTTGCGCGCGGATTCACAGCAATTGATTTCGGATCCAGCCAGAGCATGGGCGTTAAACCCGGCTTAGCTCAATAACAAAATCGCTTTGACAATGAAGCCACTGCTTGGCAAACTAAGGGCACAATTTACGCAGACCTATGGCAGAACTTACGGGC
>Ga0247668_1000384_pt1 | contig 10958 bp, 10 predicted proteins | sample CNK09_metaG_FD_182737 | JGI IMG/M metagenome (GOLD analysis project Ga0247668, IMG submission 182737) | Soil microbial communities from Purdue University Martell Research Forest, Indiana, United States - CNK09 | ecosystem: Environmental > Terrestrial > Soil > Temperate forest > Bulk soil...
ATCGTCGGCTTGGTAAGCTTTTACCTTACCAACTACCTAATCAAAATAAATAGTATTTTATAACAGAAAATTTCCTTTAATATAAATTAAATATTATCTAATTTATTTTAATTATTAAATTTATTAATAATTAAATTTATTTCCTATTTATGGAAATTATAAAGTAACTTATTTATTGTCCTCACCTTTACACCTTATTTTTTATAATATTATATAATTATATATTATATTATTGAAAATAATGATTTGCATGTCTTAAACTACTGAACAACGTTCAATCGGAACCAAAATTAAATTCTTATGATTTTTAAACAATAAATTTATTATTTTTTATTGTTTTATTTTATATGCTTTAAATTGCAATATTTAGTATCTCTTTTAATTTAATTTATTAATTTAAAACTATCCTATAAAATAAAAATTTTATCTTAAAATCAAAGAATTATTAATTACAAATTAAATATATAAATTTTATTCTAAATTTTAAATATTAAGGTCTAATTATAATTTTAATTCATATATACAAATCAAAATAAAATAAATTATATTATTTAATTAAATATTTTTTAATTAAAAAACAAAAATTATAATTTCTTATAATATAAAAAGGGGTGGGTAATAAAATAAAAATAAAATTAATTTAAAATATTAAATAATATATTTATAAATATATTTTAAAATACATTTAAAATATTAAATAATTATTTATAATTAAATTATAATAAAATATTAATAAGGTGAGATATTGAAAGCTATTAAGATACTAGGAACTAATATAATGAAAGCTACACAAACAGGTAATAAATTTAATCAACATAAATCAATTAAAGCATCATATCTCATTCTAGGTAAAGTTGCTCTAAATCATACAAACATAAAACAAAATATACATGTTTTTAATCCAAGTATAATAGATTGTAAATTAATTAAAGAATCATTAATAAATAATTCAGGCATATGATAACCACCTAAAAATAATATAGAAGTAATACAACTAAATAAAACTATTGAAGCATATTCAGCTAAAAAAAAGAAAACAAAAGGTACACTAGAATGTTCAGTGAAAAATCCAGCTACTAATTCAGATTCCAAAAATTAATTAATATTGAAATTTAGTTTTTTATTTCTCTAATATAGAATTTACCTTTAAAAAGTTTACCTGATTTAATATATCTAGAAACAGTTGTTTTATGTACATTAAATTTATTTGCTAATTCAACTTTATTAGAGTATTTTTCAATTATATTATACTTTTCATCATATAAACCTAAAGGTCTAATACTCTTTTTAATTGACATTAAATTTTTACTACATTCACTGTGAGTTTTTTCAAACTTAAGATTTACTTTTTCAGGTTTACTTATTAAATTTAAAGTTATTTTATTAGGAGTTTTACCAAATTTAGGATGATTAATCTTATTTGATAATCTTGGTTTCATTTTTTCTATTGCTTGTTTTTTATATTTATATCCTAACATGGAATTAGCCTTTTTTTTAAAATTATATAAAGAAGAAAAAGGAAAACCAGATATTATAGAAGTTTCAATATCTCTTAATAATATAGTTGGATCTTTATGAAAATAATATATAACTATATTAAAACTTTTTAAACCATATTTTTTTATAGATCTTTGTAATCTTAAATTGGAATCTCTTCCTTTAATATGATCCATTAATCTAGAATATAAATTTATACTAGAACCAATATATTGTTTAGAAGATTTTATATGTATTAAACCATAAACCCCACCTAATTTATTTAAATCTTTTTTTAATAAATTAATATTAGAAAGATCCTTATAAGTTTTTAAAGGTTTAATTGATATAACACTAAAACACTGAATATACAAAATGGAAAACGAATTATCATATTCAAGTTTATCATAACAAATTTGGTATATTAAAAACAGTAAAATAAAAAATAATTTCAATATTATATTTGATCCATTATCTTTCAATAACGGTTGGACTATATCATATTTCATTTAATTTAATTTAATAAAATTATCGCGTATAGTCTCTGAGGATCCTACTTAAATATGTACTTAAAACAAATTATTCATTATTTTTATTAAAACTCAGAAAACAAAACAAAAACTGTAAACACAAGACAAAATAAAAGATTTATTTATATTTATCTTTTTATTATGTTTACTCTTTTATTAAGAAAATTTAATTTTTTAAATTTACTTGAAAAAGGGGTAATTTAGTTAAATAATTGTTTCTTATTTTCTGAATTTTTGTTTTGTTTTATTTTTGTTTTTTAAGTAATTATTTGTTGGTTTCCTGCTGATTGTCCATTGAATTATCTTTAAGATTTTAACTATCATAACTATGATGAGTACTTAAAGCTTTAGGAGTTTCCAGCATACAGCGATATTTATAGAGGCCAAATCAATTAGTATTAAGCTTTAGCCTCTTGTAAATCAAAAGGTGTTCTAGATGTTTCAGCTAAAATAGATATAAAATAAAATATAAATATTGGAAATAATGGTATAATATATCAAATAGCTTGTTGATTTTCAATTATTGTTGTAAAATTAAATGAACCTGTTAATATAATTATAATTAATATAGCAGAACTTAATATTAATTCATAACTAATCATAGCTGCTGTACTTCTTAAAGAACCTAAAAAAGCATAAGTAGAATTAGCTGATCAACCAGCAAATAAAACTCCATATACTCCTAAAGAAGATAAAGCTACAGTATATAATATTCCTAATGAAAAATCAAATAATGTTAATCCTTGTCCAAAAGGAATTATACCTCATCCTAATAAACTAAATATTAAAGAAAATACAGGTGCTAAATAAAATAATATTTTATTAGATTGAGATGGTATAACAGTTTCTTTAACTATTAATTTAAGAGCATCACTAAAAGGTTGTAATAAACCATAATAACCTGTTGTATTAGGACCAACTCTTCTTTGATGAGCTGCTAATTGTTTTCTTTCTATTATTGTCATAAAAGCTACTGATAATAATATAGGTAATATTACTGCTAATACATCTAATAAATTAATTAATACATTTAATAAAATTAAAATTAAATTATTTGTATTCATAAATATAATTATCATCTTTATTTATATTTATAATAGACTATTCACTTATTTTTTATATTTTTTATTAATTAAAATAATTAAAATATATAAATTTAAATATAGTCATTAATTACAATTTTTATAAATATAAATATTGATTAAAATAGTTAATTAAAATTAACAACATAACTTATAAATAATATATATCTTTATTAATTATAAAATAAATATTTGTATAAGTAGATTTATTATAATAAATTTTATTTAATATATTTAATCTAAATAAATAAGAATTAAATATAAGTAAAAGACATTGTAACAATAAATTTATTTTTATTATCAACCTAATTTAATAGGGATTTATATTAATTTTAAATATTATAGAAATAATATTTCTATTTATTTTAAAATTAATTATATTCTATTCTCTTTTGGATTCGAACCAAAATTAACACTTTAGAAGAATGCAGTTCTACCATTGAACTAAGAGAATTTATTATAATTATATTCTATTTATAATTATTAAAATAATAATTTTTAATTTTTATTATCAAAATATATAATTAATTGATTTCTTTTAATTAAATTTAAATAAAAATTTTTATTAATTATTTTAGAGTTAAGAGGGAATTGAACCCTAATTTTATAGATTTTGCAGATCTACTACAGAAACCATCTGTAAACTCAACTCTATTCATAATAATCTTTTCCATATTATTCAAATTACTAATTATATTTATTTAAATAAATATTTACTAATTTTCTTTAAATATTAGATTTATAATATTTATGAAATTATAATCAAAAGATTTATATTTTTATTATAATATAAATTTAATATTTTAATTATATTAGAAAAGGGGTAAATTTATTAAAATTTAAAAATAATATATTCATATATTAAATAATTTATTTTTTATTTAATGATATGAATATAGGTGCAATCATAGCTAATAATAAAATAATACTACATATTATTAATAATATAGCAGCATAAGTATAAATTAATTGTCCTATAGCTTCTATTTGACTAAATGAGATAAATGTAGTATCTGCAATATTAGATTGATAAGTAGTATGAATATTATTAATAAAATTTAATTCATTATTATTTCAAATAAATAAATTAAAATTAGTTATAGTATCAAAGATAAAATTTAAACTAGATACATTATTAAAACTAAATGGTAATATATTAAACATTTCAAATAGGAATAATGAAGCAACTACAAAAGCTAAAGGTAAATTTTTAGTATATTGTTTTCCAGTATCTATTATATCTGTTAATGATATATTTATCATCATAATTACAAATAAAAATAATACAGTTATAGCACCTACATATACTATTATATATGATAAACCTAGAAAACCTATTCCAGATAATATTAAATAACCTGCTGCATTTACAAATACAGAAATTAAATATACTACTGATATTACTGGATTTTGAGAAGTTATAACTAATACACTAGATATTATGGTTGTAAAAATTAATATATTTATTAATATATATTTCATTAAAAAAAAAAAAATATTAAAATAAGCCTATTTTATTAATATTCGATCTAAATTTTGAACGAGTAAGGCTATAAACATTTAAATAAATTAAATTATTTTTATATATTTATTTATATTTAAATGTAGGTTTAACCTAAAAATATAATACTCTAATTAAAGAATATTTTTATATATTATTATAATATTTTATAATAAATTAAAATTTAAATTAAATTTATAAAATATAATAATTTATTTGTTTTATTATTATTTAAAATTATAAACTAAATTTTATATTTTAAAGATCGTAAATTAAATATAAATTAATTTACAAAAACTGAATAGTAAATATTCTCTTTTATCATTAATAAAATTTAAAGTATATAAATCATTTCTAATTTGAATATTACCAACAGATAAATTTTTATTTATTAAAAATACAATATTTTAAAATTTACTTTAAATAATTTAACAAATATTAAGGTTATTTTATTTTTATTAAAAAGGGGAAATAATATTATTTCAATGGTAAATTGAGATTTAATTGTAAAAGTATTTTATTAACTCTTTTAAATATTTTATAAAATTTATTTTATTAAAATATTCGGTTTAGTTTGTTAAGATTACATAAATTATATTAACATAAAAAATGAAAAACTTAAATAAATTCACTAAAGATGAATTAATAAATAAATTTAAAAATTTAGATAATCTAAATAAAGTAGATTCTAATCAATCTCAATCTAAATATCAATGAATATTAAAAATAATAGATAAAATATTATATTTTAAAACTTTGATTATTAAAATGACATTAATTGGGTTAATAATTAGATGAATTAAAAAATATTCACTAGCTAAAAAATTATGACATATTTTTAGTTTAATTGGTTCAAGTTTATTAAGTATCTCTTTAATTGATATTTATTCATGAGATTTTATTTCTTGAATTAAAGAAACTTCAATTTATAAATGATATTCTGATTTATTTATTTGAAGTAAAAATGAAATTAAATCTACAGAAATTAAAGATATATCCAGTATTTCCAAAACTAATTGAGAGGAAACAGAAATTAATCAAAACAATAGACGAGATAATAGATCTATTATCGAAAAAATAATAAATAAAGAACCTGAAGTTTTATCTAATGAAGAAGTTAACTCATTAGAAAAACAATCAGAAGAATCAAATAATTATAATTATAAATATTATTTTATTATTGGAACATTAATAATTACAACTGGAATAGTTTGATATTATTGAAATGATATTAGACCTGGAGATGCAGCAAATACTGTGATCGAGAAAATTAGATCTTTTCGATCATGATTTAATAATAACGAGAACATTATTAATGACAACAATCCAGGAAACAATACGACTAATATTCCGACAAATATAAGTCCTTCTAATGAAGATATTCAATTATCAGATAATACTAATCCACCAAATTATGAATCAATAAATAAAAAAGGTAAATTACCATTAACTTCTCCTAGTTTAGAATCTTTAAATCAACATGCTTTGGAAAGTTGATCTTCTTCTAGTTCTCATATTATTAATAATTTAGATAAATCACCTGAGGGATCTACAACTAGTTCTATTGATTCTAATGAAACCATCAAACCATCTTTAGAATCATCTGTAATAGGATTAACTTCTACAGAATTAATAATAATTAATAAAGTAAAAAATGAATGAAAAGAATTAATTCCAACTTCAATGTTAGAAAAAATTAATTATATTGAATCAAATATTGATTCTGATAATTTTTCAATAAAAGAAGTGATATTTAAAAATTTAGCTGATATTGAAATAGAAAATTGAGGATTAATTGAAAAATATAAAAATTTAGAAAATAAAATTGATTCAATAGATTATTTACAATTAAAATTAATATCAGAATTAATAAATGATTGAGTATCAAAACATTCTTAATTTTAGAATTAAAGCTCTATGTAAATACTACTGAACTGAGTTGAAATGATCAGAAAATTCAAATCCACTATAATTTCATTGTGATTCTAAATAATCACTAATTAATTTTGGATTACTTTCATTTGTAACTAAAAATTGATCAGATAATCTTAAATAAGCATCATTTGGTCTTTTAGTAGTTGTAATAAATGGGAATATTAATAAAATATCATTATCTTTAATTTCTGATATAAATCTTGAAATTATTTCTAATTTTCAAGAATATAAGTTAAAATAATAATATTTTTCAGATTTATCGATTTGTAAATTTTTATCAATAGTTGATAAAAAAACTAATATGTGTTTTTGTTATATTGTTCATTGTTATTATATTGAGTAATACTTTTTTAAAATATTACTTCTTTTATTACAGATATATTTACTAACTAGTTTAAACTATATTTTTATTTATTATTGAAATTTTACTACATTCACTATGAATTTTCAATCATAAGATTTTTCTTCAAAATAATATTTCAGTATGCTTCAGTGACATTTAAATATTATACGCCAGCTCTTAAGCCATCAGATATTAAGTTATCAAAATATAAATAGTACAACATTACTTTAACACAAATAAATTACATAAAAATGAGTTTTGAACAAAAATTACAAGAAATGAAAATCAAAATGTTCGAAATTATTTCAACTAAAGAAATTACTTATTAGAAAGATTTAGATAAAAGAATTTATATAGATAAATTCGGTAAATTTAATTATTATAAAATTTATAATTTTAATCATAAAAAAATTTGAAATTTTATATATGAATTAGAAGATAATAAAGTGTATACTTTAATACTTTTTATTTCTAAAAATGATAGACCTGATGAACCTTATATTGTTCTAAGTCAACAAATTTTAATTACTTATAATAGTAATCCATTATTATTAACTAATTATATTAATAATAGCATTTTCAGGATCTTTAAATCATCTTTCTTGAGCTTTAATTATAGATTTAAGATTTATATTTTAAATATTTTAAATATTTTAGAAAATAGTAGAATCGAACTACTGTTATTAACTTCGCATGAATTAATAGATAAACCATTTATCATTATTTCCTTAAAATGTATATTTAACTCATTTGAGAAATAAATATACACCAATTTAATTAAAATGAATTATGTTTATTAAATTAAATTTCAACTTGTTTAAATTTAAATATTATTGTAACTTCTTCTATTAAATTAGTATTATATAAATTAATGATACGATTAATATATAATCTTTATTTATAAAATAATGTATTTAATTATATTAATCATGCTATTTATAACTATAATTTATAATTTATCAGGGATATATTTATTAGTCCCATTCTTTTTAGCAATTATTAATTTTATTGTTACTACTTTAAATTTATATTTGAATCCAAAGAATGATTCTTCAAGATATATACAAACAATCTCACTTGTTTTTATAATATTTATCTTAATCTTAAACGTTTATTATTTAATTTTATATATATAATTGTCAATTAATAATATTACTTATTTAGATCTAATATCACATAATAGATTTTTGTTTTTTTTTATTTAATAAATTTATAGAAGTGCAAATCTTCTTAGACTTTCAAAATTTTAAAAATAATCCGAACACTTTTGTCAGAATAACTTAATTTATAGATTATCTATTATCTTTAAAATAGATTATATTCTACGGATTTATCTAAAATATGTTTCTAATCTTAATTAGAATTATAAATTATACTTCTTTATTTCAAATAATATAAAGAATAAAAATTTATATAAATTTTACATTAACAATGATTTTATTATTATTATTATCATTAATAATTATCTATATGTTCTTTGGTGTATTTGCATTAATCCAAATATTAATCTGAACATTAGTATTTTTCTTATCCAATTTTTTAATTGGAATTAATCCATTCAATAAAGAATTTAACACTATTAGAATAATGTCGGTTATTGTCATTATATTTATTTTGTGATATAATTCAATTAAATTGAATATTGCAAATGCTTATATTTTACCTTTATCAATTGGTAATATTACTTATTGAGATGATTTTACGAAAGATCATAGAGGTATAATTATGGATCCTGATGTAAACAAAGAATTACTTTATTCAATTACAACTGGGGAAACAAGTAAATTATTAAATAATTTAGATAGTGACTCAAATTATATTGGGGCTATAGAATTTATTAATGATTTATCAATTTATTTTTCAGATGTTAATAATGGGAATAGCAATACTCCTAAAATGATTCTATCAAATCCTTTCTTATTTAATAAATTTAGTTCACCAAGTCTACTAACTAAATTTATGAATGAAAGATTGGAAATGATGATAGATTATTATTATTTAGATGACTCTGTATTAGAGGATTCTTCTATAATTTTATTTACATATTCTAAAATTAATCTTTAATTATAATACCCCTTTTTCTATAATTTATATCAATTTAATACTTTAGTATGCTTAAGTGCATTTAAATATTATGACCAATTTTGTGGAGGGAGATTTTCAATTGGAGATATATCTTAAATAAAATAAATTAATCTCACACTCATAATTAAATATAAAATTTTAAAATACAATGTTTTACTCAAATCTAATAAATATAATTGATAACAATTATATTATCTATGGTTTAGTAATAACTACAATTAGTTTCATCGGTTATTTAACTATAAAATATTATAATACTCCAATTGAAACTTCTACACCAATTGAAACTCCTTCTTATAATTTTAGTACAGAAGATTTAGGTAGAATTCAAGATTTAATGGAAAGAGGAGAATCAAATCAAGAAACTCCTAATTTAAATTTTACTCCTGAACAAATGCATGATATTCGAGTTAGATTAGAAAGAGGAGAACAATTAGATCCTCAAACTCAAAATATGTTAGATCAAGATCTTCAAACTATTTTGGGAGTAGAAAATTATAATCAAATGCAAGCTGATCTTCAAGTTATTAATGATCAATTTACTCGAGCACTTGAAGATATATTTTCTAATTTATTATAAATTTTTAGTAGGAATTTTCTACTTTTTAATTAAATTACCTCTTATTCTATTTATATTATTTATATCAACTTAATATTTCAGTATGTTTAAGTGCATTTAAATATTAAGGCCTATTTGTGGAGGGAGATTTTAATAGGTGATATGATTTACAAAATAAACTAATCTCACACTCGTAATTAAATAAAATATAAATTATATAAAACAAAATGACAAATATATTAACTAACGATTTAGTTTATATAAGTATAATATCTGGTATTGTTTGTTTAACAACTGCATATTATATTAAATTTAAATTTTTCAATTCTCAAAACATTAATACTTCTAATACTCCTAATTCTCCTGAATTAAATTTTACTCAAAGAGAATTAAATGAAATTCGAGCTAGATTAGAAAGAGGAGAACAATTAAATCCAGAAATTGATAAAAAATTAGAACAAGATCTTCAAACTATTATGGGTGAAGATTCTGATCAATTTATTCATACTTTGAATTTTTATAAATGTTTTAAAACTATCCTTAAATTTAAAAGTGTAAGCGATATATATCCTTACATTTAGTTGAGACTTGTTTAGATAAATTTAATAAATAATAATCACAAAATGAACTTAAACAAATATACAAAAGCCGAATTAATCAGCAAATTTAAAAGATTAGAAAATAAAAATAGTAAAAATAATTATAATCAAACATTCTCACAATGAATAATTAATAATTTAGTTTTAATTAAAAATTTATTATTTAAATTAACTATTATTTCTTTATTAATCAAAACATTTAGAAAATATTCTATATTTAGAATAATTTGAGTTATATTAAATACAATAGTTATGTCTATTTTTGGTATATCAATATTAGATTTTTATGGTATAAGTTTCTTAGTTAGTTTTTATACTGAACTTACTTCTATAGTTGGTAATGTAATTAATTATTTAACTAATACTCATTTTTATGAAACATTAGCAGGATTATTTTCAAATAAAGTTGAAAAAGTAGAAAATCCCAGTAAATTTCAATTCAACTTGAATGAAAGAACTTCAAATGAAACAAATGGAGTATCGAAAAACAGTAAAATCAATGATTGATTTAATAGACCAGAAGAAATAAATAAAGAACCAGAATCTAATAATAATAAATATTACATTATTGCTGGTTTATTAATATTTTATTTAATTGAAGAACCTGAATTTAATAGTAAGAAATATTATATTATCCTTTTATATATATTTTTATAAAAATATTTAATTTTAAATTATATGATTAATAAATAATATATTTTTTTATTAAAAAGATTAAAAAAAAAATTGAACAATTTTAAACATCAAGTCTATTTTATAAATTAGTAATGCTAAACTAAATAATTCACAGTTACTTACATTTGCATCCTATTAAGAAATGTTCTTTTTCTTATAAAATTAATTATTAT
>Ga0247668_1000385_pt1 | contig 10954 bp, 11 predicted proteins | sample CNK09_metaG_FD_182737 | JGI IMG/M metagenome (GOLD analysis project Ga0247668, IMG submission 182737) | Soil microbial communities from Purdue University Martell Research Forest, Indiana, United States - CNK09 | ecosystem: Environmental > Terrestrial > Soil > Temperate forest > Bulk soil...
GACACCGCGTCGGCCGGGTTGTCGATCACCTGGAGGTACGCGATCAGATCCTTGATCTCGGCGCGCTCGTAGAAGCGCGGGCCGCCGATCACCTGGTAGGCGATGCCCTGCCGCACGAGCACGTCCTCGAGCACCCGGCTCTGCGCGTTCGTGCGGTAGACGACCGCGATCTCGCGCGCGCTGTACCCCTCTTCGATCCGGGCGGCGATCTCCGCCGCGACGAAGCGCGCCTCGCCGTGCTCGTCCTCCGTCTCGACGACGCGCACCGGTTCGCCCTCTCCGAGGTCGGACCAGAGGTTCTTCTCCTTGCGCTCGCGGTTGTGCGAGATCACGTTGTTCGCCGCCTGGAGGATCGTGTTCGTCGAGCGGTAGTTCTGCTCGAGCGGGATCACCTTCGTGCTCGGAAAGTCCCTCTCGAACTCAAGGATGTTGCGAATGTCGGCGCCGCGAAACGCGTAGATCGAGTTGTGCGTGACGAGCCCATCTGCAACGAAGTTGTGCGTACGCTCGACGTCCAAGTCGTAGACGGCGGCGTCCAGTTCAACACGCTCGACCGATTCGACGAGATCGAATGTCCCGTCTGCGGCGAACATGACCATCCCAGGTCGAACGGCCGCTGCAGGCATGAACGGGAGCGAGTTCCGTTCTTTGCCTAATGCACCGCTGGAATCCGCAAGGCGCGCCGTGAAACGAACGGAGACATCGATGACCTGCTTGATCTGGTCAAGGATCTCCGCGATCCGCGCGATGTCGGCGTGCGACGTCTCGAAGCGCCAGCCGGACGAGCCCTTGTATGCGGGCCGCAGTGAGAGGCCGATGGCTTCAAGGGCCTGCCTGCCCTCTTCGTCGTAGCCGAACAGACTCAGTTTATGCAGTGGATTCGCTCCACGAGGGTCGCCGCACAGCGTCACGGTGAGTCGACGGCGCACACGCGCACCGACTGTCGTCGTCGCCGAACTGAAATGAGGATGCGAGAAGCTCAGGCCTTCTTCAGCGAGAAGCGTACGTCCGCTGAATTCGGTGTCGAGCTCAGCGAAGATCCGATCCAATGCGGACTGATCCGCGACCACGCTCTTCCGCTCGCTTTCACGATTCCGACGTGCCACGAACGGCAACGTCGGAAGTTGATACTTCAACGACAGCAGAGTCTCCGCAATCCTCGCCTCCGCCTCGTCGTCGTGGACCGCGACGACCCAGGCGGCGTCCGCGTGCTCGCCGTTCAGGCGAACCGCGGGGCCCGCAAGAGCGCCGTCCCGACTGTTCGTATACGTCCGCGACGTCCCGACCCGGAACCCGGAGCCGTTCTTCCACATCAGATACGTCATATGGAGCTGTGGCGTCCGGCCGGTCTTGAAGCCTGCGAAATGCATGTGCTCCGGTGTCGACACTAGCCGGCGCCCGGACGCAGTAGTGATGGCGATTCCCTCGCGGGCTTCCGAACGGTGCGTCCGCGTTACCTTTGCCGCCCGGAACAAGCCGCTGCCGTAACACGACAGCACTTCGTCTCCTTCCGAGACGTCTTCGATCGGACGCTGTGCCCCGTCGCCCATGGTGACCAACGTCCCCTCGACAAGGCACTGATCCGGGTCGCCGACAGCCATCAGGTTCTGATGGTCGCCGGCGAGCAGCTTGAGCAGTACGTACTGCGCGTGGTTCGTGTCCTGGTACTCGTCCACCATCACGTAGCGGAACGCCTTCGCCCACTTCGCGTGCGCCTCGGGGAAGCGCTGCAACACGTCGACCGTGAGCATCAGCATGTCGTCGAAGTCGACCGCGTTCGACGCGAATAGCCGCCGCTGGTACAGGGTGTAGACGTCAGCAACGGTCTGGTCGTAGAAGCTCGCAACGCGCGAGGCGTACTCGTCAGGTCCGATCAGCTGGTTCTTCGCGTTCGAGATCTGCGAGTGGATGCCGCGCGGCACGAACCGTTTCGGATCGCGCTCGAGTTCCTCGAGGCACGCCTTGACGAGCCGCACCTGGTCGGCCTGGTCGTAGATCGTGAAGTTCGAGCGGTAGCCGAGCCGCTCCGCCTCGCTGCGCAGCATGCGCCCGCACGCCGAGTGGAACGTCATGATCCAGATCGCGCGCGCGACCGGCCCGAGGTTCCGTTCGACGCGTTCCTTCATCTCCGACGCGGCCTTGTTCGTGAAGGTGATCGCGAGGATCTCGTTCGGCTTGACGCCGTGCGCGGTGAGCAGGTGCGCGACGCGATGGGTGAGCACTCGCGTCTTCCCGGAGCCCGCGCCGGCGATCACGAGCAGCGGCCCTTCGGTGGTCAGAACGGCCTCGCGCTGGGCGGGATTCAGGTCGGCGAGGTAGGTCTCGGGCTGGGTCGCGCTCACTCGTCCACGGTAGCGTCAGGAGAGGCGGTCGAGCTCCGCCTCCAGCCAGCCTCTGGCCGCTTCGAGCAGGTCCGAATCGGACGATTTGAGCACGACTTCGACTTCAGGCCCGCCGTCGCCGAAGCTCGGGTACGAGCCGACGAGGACCTCCGGCCAGCGCGCAGTCGCCTCGACGAGCGCCGGCGAGATGATCGACTCGCGCGTCTTGTAACGGCGGCGCCAGGAGCCGATCGGGCGCGCGGCCCTCAGCTCGTCGGCGTAGCGGTCGAACATCGCCTTCATCTCGCGCGGCAGGCCCGGCAGCACCCAGGTGTTCTCGATCCGGAAGCCGGGCGCGCCGCCGATCGGGTTCTCGAGCGGCTGCGCGCCGCGTGGCAGCGCGGCCCACCGGGCCGCGTACTCGGGGTCGCCGGTGAAGCGGGAGCGCAGATCGGCGGCGAGCTCCGGCACGACCTCCTGCGGTACCTCGTAGGCCGCGGCGAGCGCCTCACGCGTGATGTCGTCCGGCGTGCCGCCGAGCCCGCCGGTGACGATCAGGTGGTCGACGGCGGGCGCCTCACGACGGATGAAGGAGACGATGCGGTCGAGCTCATCGGGAATTGCCGCACTCAGGACGACCTTGACGCCCAGCTCCTCGAGCCGCCGGCCGAGCCACGACGCGTTCGTGTTCTCGGTGTCGCCGGAGACCACTTCGTTGCCGATCGTCAAGATGGCGGCGTGCACACGCCGAGTATCCGTGAGCTGGACCCCGAGCGCGACGCAGCCGACATCGTGGAGATCCTCCGCGAGGCATCCCCACTGATCGTGCTCTCACGCGACTCGTGGCTCCATCGTGTGCGGACCATCCCCGAGCGCGCGAAGCAGGCGGGCTGGGTTGTCGAGGACGAAGGCAGGGTGGTTGCGAACGGCTGGGTGTTCCGCACGTTCTTCAGTGAAGGCTCGACCTCCGCTCAATGCGCCGTCAACGTTCGCGCGGCGCACCGGCGACGCGGCATCGGGAGCGCTTTGTACGAGCGCGTGCTCGAGCACGTCGAAGCGCTCGGCTCGACGAGTCTCCTGGCCAGCTTCCCGGAGGACGACGCCGGCGTTTCGTTCGCAAAGGCGCGAGGCTTCCGTGAGGAACGCGCCGAAGCGGAGTCCGTGCTCGACCCACGCACCGTCGCGGAGCGCCCCGCCTCCGATCTCGACCTCCGACGCGTCGCCGATGTGGAACCGCGCCTCGTCTACGACGCCGACATCGCTGCGACACGCGACATGCCTTCCACCGAGCCGGTCGACGAGATCCCGTACGACGAATGGGTCGGTCATGTCCTCGAGTACCCGTTCTTCACCGCGGAGGGCAGTTACGTTGCGATGGTGGACGGTGTGGCGGCCGCGGTCTCGCTGCTGATCGCAGACGAGGAGAGCGGACGCGGCGCCAACATGTTCACCGGCACCCAGAGCGCCTACCGCGGACGCGGGCTCGGTCTCGCCGTCAAGCTCGCCTCGATCGCGTGGGCGCGCGAGCACGGCATCACGCAGATCGCAACCCGCAACGACGAGACGAACGCGCCGATGCTCGCGATCAACCGGCGCCTCGGGTACGTGCCAGCCGGGCGCCGCGTCGAGTACATCCGCGAGCTCTGAACCTGATTCGGTGTCAGCCGAACCAGATTCATGAGTTTCGAACTGCCGCGCCCTCCGAGAAACTCTCGAATCTGGTTCGCCTTCGGCGAATCAGGTTCGGCTACGAGAGCGGGAACGGTTTCTTTGCGAGCGCGGCCAGGACTTGCGACGTCACCCACACCGGGGTCGTGACGTACTTGACCGAGTAGCGGTAGCTCCCGTCTGCGCGCTTCAGGTCGGCGAGATAGGCGAACGCATTCCGCGGCGGTGTGACGCCTGCGGCGACGAGGCCCTGGATCGCCCACGCCGTCGACTGCGCATCGGAGCCGCGGCCCTGGTTCAGCTCGAAGCCACCGTCGCGATTCTGAAACGAGCGCAGGAACTGCACGGCACGCGTGACCGGCTTGCCGTGCACGCGTGCAACCCGTAGCGCTTCGAGCGCCGCCGCGGTGTCGTTCGAATCGGGCCGGCCGTTCAGGTACCAGGCGAAGCCCCCGTTCTTCGCCTGATGGTTAAGCAGAAAGCGCGTCGTCGCCGCGTTCGAATGACCGAGCGCGAGCACGCCCCAGAACGTCGAGTTGAGCGACTCGCCGATCTGCCCGTTCGATCGCACTTGCAGGTGCGCGAGCAGTGCGTCGTTCCGCGCGCCGAGCGCCTGCTCGGCCAGGGCGACGATCGCGAAGTCGTTGGATGTGCTCAGCGTCGATTCCTGCGACTGCAGGTAGGCGAGCGAGCCGGGCGACTGCGCACCGGCGGCGCGCAGCCCGAGCACCGCCCACGATGTGAGCAGCGCATCCGTCGTTCCGTTCGGCTCCGAGTACGCACCGCCCGTCGAGTGGGACTGCACGAACGAGACCGGCGAGACCGCGAAGACGAGGGCTGCGAGGAACGGTGCTACGCCCACACGACCACCGTCTTCAGGCGCCCGCCGTAGCGGTCGAGCATCCGACGCAGTTCCGGTCCCGCAGCGAGCGCGATCATCACGTTCCCGGCCGCGTGCGAGACGTCGAACCACAGCCCCCGCCCCACCACGGCAGCGAGCGCCGCGAAGGTGTGCGGCGAGAACCCGTACCAGAGCCACACGTCCATGCTCACGCTGAATGCGAAGCCGAGCACCGCTGCGACCGCGGCGAGCGCCCAGCGGTTGCGCAACGCCGGTGCGAGCAGCGCGCCGACGGCGCCGCACGCGCCCCAGCCGAGCATCTGCTGCGGCGTCCAGATTCCCTGGCCGAGGAAGAGGTTCGAGACGAAAGCGGCCAGCGCGCCCGTGGCCACGCCCGCGCGCAACCCGAGCGACGCCCCCGCAACGATCGCGATCACTGTCACCGGCTGCACGCCGGGCACCGCTGCGAAGAGCACGCGTCCGGCCGCAGCGGCGGCCGCGAGCGTCGCGATCACGGCGAGCTCGCGCGTCGAATCTGTTCCCGACTCGAACCACGCGACGCCCGCAACAACGAGCGCGCCCGCGCCGAGCGCCGTCGCAAGCGCGCCGTCCTGCACGACAAGCGCGGCGACCAGCATCGCAAAAGCGATCAGCACGAGCCTACGCATGCACTTCCTCGCGTACGTCGAGCTCGACGATGCGATCGGCGACCTCGGCCGCCCACACCAGGTCGTGTGTCACGACGAGCGTGCCGCGACCGGGCGCGTCTGCGCGCAGCAGGCGCGCCAGGTCGGCCTTCCGCTCGGGGTCGACGCCGCGCGTCGGCTCGTCGAGCACCAGCAACTCGGGCTCGGTTGCGAGCACGGCGGCAAGCGCAAGCCGCTCCCGTTCGCCGGAGGAGAGGTCGCGCGGATGCCGCTGCTCGTGCTCGGCGAGGCCCAGCCGCGCGAGCGCAGCGTGCGCGCGCTCGACGTCCGCGCCGAGTGCGACCTCGTCCAGCACGCGCTCGGTCACGAGATGCCGACCCGGATCCTGGGCGAGGTACGCGGCGCGCGAGCGCGTCACCTCGCCCGCAGCCGGCTCGAGCAGGCCCGCCGCAATCTGTGCGAGCGTCGTCTTCCCCGCGCCGTTTGGCCCGGTGAGCGCCACCACCTCTCCACGCCGCACCTCGAGTGATGCACGCTCGAGCACAACACGGTCGCCGTAGGCGAAGCGCACGTTGCGCACGCTGCAGACGAGCTCGGGCGCATGCGGCAGGTAGAGCGGTCTGTGGTCGGCGAGCCACGCGAGCGCCTCGTCGCGCGGCGCATCCAGGACGATGCTCCCCGCGTCCATGAAGAGAACCCGGTCGACGTGCGCCAGCGGGCGCGCCGGCCGCTGCTCCGACACGAGCACCGCGCACGGCAAGTGCTCGACGAGATCGAAGAACGCCTCGGCGGCTTCCGGATCGAGCTGCGACGTCGGCTCGTCGAGCAACAGCAGCCGCGGCTTGAGCGCGAGGGCAGACGCAAGCGAAACGCGCTGCAGCTCGCCGCCCGAGAGCTCACCGGTCGCGCGCTCCGCGAGATGCTCCGCGCCGACGAGCGTGAGCGCCTCCTCGACGCGGGGCCAGATCTCGGCCGGATCGACGCCGATGTTCTCCAGGCCGAACGCGGTCTCGTTGGCGACCTTGTTCATCACGATCTGGTCCTCCGGATCCTGAAAGACCGACGCGACCGTGCCGGCCAGTTCGGCGGGCCGCGCGTTGCGCGTGTCGATGCCGCCGACGACGACGCTCCCCTCGAAACGGCCGCCGTGGAAGTGCGGGACGAGCGCAGCGAGCGAGCGGAGCAGCGTCGACTTGCCCGAGCCCGACGGCCCGAGTAACGCAATGTGCTCGCCGTCCGCGATCTCGAGCGACACGCCGTTGAGCACGGGTGTGCCGCCGGTGTAGGAGAAGCGGAGACCGTCGACCGTCGCTAGAGCCACAGCGCTCCCACGACGACGATCGCAACGGCGGTGACTAGGCCAAGATGGTCGAGGAAGGTCCACGGCGGCCCCGGCGCTCGCGTGCGGCCGACGCGGCCGTAGCCGCGCGCCTCCATCGCCTCGGCGAGATTCAGCCCGCGCTCGAGCGAGCCGGCGAGCAGCGGCGAGAGCTGCCGCACAGGCCCGAGCTCGACACCGCGTCCCCGCAGCGCGAGACGCAGGTCACGCGCATCGCGTTCCAGCAGCGGGACGAGGCGTGTCGCGAGCGCGACGGCGACGGTCGAGCGTCGCGCCCAGCCTGCGGCGGCGAGCAGGCGGTCGTGGTCGAGCAGCAATGCGTAAACAGCGAACGCGAGGCCGACCGCGCCGAGGCGCAATCCCTGAAAGAGACCGTTGCGCAGCTCTTCGGTGGACACGTCGAGCCTGCCGAGCACCGGGATCGTCGGGCCGCTCCAGAGCACGTGCGTGCCGATCACCTCGACGAACGGCGTCAACACGACAAAGAGCAGCGCAGTCGAAAGCGTGCCGATCAGATACGGCCAGCGTCGCTGCGCAGGCGCGCGCAACGCGACCAGGAGGAGCAGCGCGGCGATCGCGCCGACCGACCAGAGGCTCGTCGAGAGCAGCGCCGCGGTGGCGAGCGCCGCGAGCAGCGCGGCTGCAGGCGCCGGGCTCACGAGCCGAACCTGTAACGAAGCGCTGTGGGATTCGTTGCGAGCTGCCGCGCCATCGCCGTCCCGAGCTCGAGCAGGAATCCCTTGCGGAACTCCTTGATGTGCACCGAGCTCGCGGGCAGGTTCCCACCGATGATGATGAAGTTGCGCAACGGTGTCTTGGCGTTGACGACGCCGTGCACCTGCTTGGCAATCTTTGCCGCGAGCACGCGATCGGACGAGACGACGCTCGTCGACTCGCCCAGGAACGGCTTGGGATACGCACCAACGACGACCGGCACGTGCATCGTCGCGCCGCTCCAGTGGCGGTAGTCCCACCACAGCACGTCACCTGGGTGAATCGTCACCTCGGCGGCGCTGCGGTTGCCCTCGATGCCGTTGACGTAGAAGAACCAGTCGCGCTGCTGCGACAGCGAGCCCGCGATCCCGTTGACGGACTGGAGGTAGCGCCCGCCGTAGCGCGTCGTCACCTTCAGCTTGCCCTCGACCGTGCGGATACCGTCGGAGCCCGCGGGCACCGGGCCGGAGAAGACGACGTGCGCGCCACGGTCGGTCGTCACCCACAACGTCGCCGTCCCGTGCCCACGCCCGCTCCCGCCGCAACCGGCGAGAGCGAGCGCGAGCGCGAGGACGAGCGTGCGTCTCACTTCACTGCGTTCGAACGGACGGCGCCGGTGGCCGTCGCGCGCACGAGCAGGCCGGCGTGCTTGCCCGGGCAGTACGAGCTGCCGGTCGTGCCGGGAGCCGACTTCTTCGCGCCGACGTGCCACGTCAGCCCGCTCACCGTCGCGGCCTTGCCGTTGTCGTCGAAGGCGGTCGCCGTGTAGCAGCCCTTGGCTGCCGCCTTGACGGCGAGCGTCGGCGGGCCGCCGGTCGGACCGAAGTCCGCGTAGTACCAGAGCACGCGGTCGCCGTCCTTCAGCGTCACCTTGTCGGCGCCGACCGGCGGCGACACGTCATCGACCTTGAACACCCAGCCACTCGACGCGCTGCCGCCGTAGCGGCCGACCTGGTCGACGTACGGGCCGAAGCTCGACTGGGTCACGTGGTAGTAGAGCTCGCCGAGAATCGACGCCTGCTCGAGCGCATCCTGTGCAGTCGTCGCAGTGACCGTGATCTCGGTGGGGCCGAACAAGGTCTGCGTCTTGCCTTCTACTCTGACCTTGACGGTCGCGGCAAAAGCCGAGGCAGGCAGAACAAGAAGAACGATAAGAGCTAAGACGAGGCGTGTAGCCACGAATCCTCCTTCCGCGAGGGGTTCGGTATGGAGGGCGACCGGCAGGTCTTCTGACTCGAGGCTCCCCCTTCGCTGCCTTCCCGGCTTGCGCCAGTGGCGTGGTTGCGAAGAGCAACTCCCCTTACAGCGGCGGGACCGTCCCGGACTTTCACCGGGTTCCCTCACCGTGCGCCCGTTTCGAGAAGCGAATCTACCATGCGCCCCGATGGCCTCTCGCTGGTTGCCGGTGCTCGTCTGGGCGGGCGTGATCTTCGCGTTCTCGTCGATCCCGTCGCTCAACTCCGGGCTCGGCACGTGGGACTACGTCCTGCGCAAGGGCGCGCACATGACGGAGTACGCGATCCTGGCCGTGCTCCTCGTGCGTGCGACCGGGTCGTGCGTCTGGGCGTTCGCTGTCGCCGTTGCGTACGCCGGGAGTGACGAGTTCCACCAAACGTTCGTGCGCGGACGGCACGGCTCGCCGATCGACGTCGGGATCGACGCCGTCGGCGCGCTGATCGGGCTCACCGTGCTCCGTTCTAAACTGAATCGATGGAGCACGGAGAGGTAACCGACCGGCAGCTCGAGGCGCTCCTCGACCGCCTCGACCAGATCGTGCAGGAGCTCGCGCGCCTCAACGCGCGCGAGGAACGGCGCGAGGAGCTGGTCGTGATCGCGCACGAGCTGCGCAACCTGAACGAGTCGATGCAGGCGATCGCCTACGCGGCGCTCGGCACGCAGGGACCTCAGGTCCGCCGCCGCCGCAGTACCTAGGGGAGCTTGTAGATGTCGAGCACGCCGGTCTTGGCGTGGTCGTTCGCGTTCCCCTCTGCGACGACGACGCGCCCGTCGGCGACGATCGGGCTCTGCCAATGCACGCCGCCCGACGGCAGGGAGGCGACCTCTTTGCCGCTCGTCGGGACGTACACGTGGACCGCCCCGTTCCCTGCGACGTAGAGCAGGTTCCCCGCCAGCACCGGCGAGGTGCCGCCGTTGCCGTTCGACCAGATCGCGTGCAGCCGGCCGTCCCGCAGCAACCAGGCAGCGGTCCCGCCATCGGTCGAGAGGAAGACCCACTTGCCCTTCCAGATCGCCGGGGCACTGAACAGGCCCGAGCCACCCGGCGTTGGAATCGTCTGCAGCTCGCCGCCGAGCCGGCCGTTGACGCCCGGCAGGCGGTGCAGCTGGAGCAGGCGGACCTTGCCGTCCTTGCCGCCCTGCACTGCGAGGCCACCGTCGAGCAGACCGGGGCTCGTCGAGCCGACATCGGTGTCCGAGGCGTTGAGATCCGCCTGGTTCGTCGGCGTCCAGTGTCGGAGCATCCGCGCTGCATCCGGTGAGAGGACGATCGTGCTGTCTCCCCAGTCGGTGCTGCCATTCCACGGCGCGTTGCCCGTCGCCACGACGAGCGTTCCGTTCGCCGGGTCGACCGCGGCGCCGTTCCGCGACCAGATCGCCGAGTCGCTCGATCGACAGGTGCGCGGGAGGATCAGTGCGTGGCGGTCCGAGCAGAGCGAGTTCCAGACGTGCGCGATGCGCCCGTTGCCCTCGGACATCGTCACGACGTGACCCTGGTACGACGGCGCATCGCCGATGTAGCCGCCGGTCGTCATGATCACGAGACCGCGCGACACGTTCAAAGACGACGTGAGCTTCTCGCGCGTCGGATCGCGGGTGATCGTCGTCGTCCAGAGCACCTTGCCGTCAGAGAGGCGGAGCTTGCGCACGCGTCCGTCGGACGCCGCTGCGTAGACGGCGGTGCGGTCGGTCGACGCGGCAGGCGTCGCGTTCGTGATCTGCGCGGAACCGGCAACCCGTGCGTACGCCGGCGGCGTGAAGCGCCAGAGGACCTTGCCCTTGTCGGGGTCGAGCGCCTCCGTCCGGCCGTAGGTCGTCGTGATGACGAGCTTGCCGCCGACGTAGATCGGCGAGGAGTCGACAGTGCCGTCCAGCGGCACCTTGACCTGCTTCAGGGTGCCGACGTTCTGCGCCGTGATCGTGGACCGTGGATTGCTGTTGTGGCGCGCCGCGTCGTAGCCGAACAGGGGCCAGTCGTTATTCGCCGGCGCCGGGCGCGCCGCGCTCGGCAGAGCGACCACGAGGCCGGCGAATAACAGGAGCAACCATTTCATTGGGCGGTCAGGTCCGGTGTCTTGACCCAGGGGCCAGGTGGTGTGAGCAGGGACTCCGCGTGCAGGTAAGCGATGCCTGCGAGCGGCAGATCGGTCCAGCGCTCGAAGCAGAAGTAGCGGCGCCGCCAGTGCGG
>Ga0247668_1000386_pt1 | contig 10941 bp, 7 predicted proteins | sample CNK09_metaG_FD_182737 | JGI IMG/M metagenome (GOLD analysis project Ga0247668, IMG submission 182737) | Soil microbial communities from Purdue University Martell Research Forest, Indiana, United States - CNK09 | ecosystem: Environmental > Terrestrial > Soil > Temperate forest > Bulk soil | place...
AACAAGCCTTACTTGTTCAGTGTCCGCGAAACGCGACAGGTTTCGCTGACCCGCGATGGCAACGTGAAGGCCTCGCGCTGGTGCGCCGGGTGTCACGATCTGGTGCCGTTTTTAAGCGGGGCCTTTGACGATCCGAATTACGATTTGGAGAGGGACCCGACCTCGCAAGCCGGGATTACCTGCACCGCCTGCCACGCCATCACCCACATCAACAGCACGCGAGGGAATGCCGATTACACGATGGATGAGCCGATTCATTACCCCTTCGCCTACAGCACGAATCGGTTTCTGCAATTCGTGAATCAGCAACTGGTCAAAGCCAAACCGGAGTTTCACAAGAAAACCTTTCTTAAGCCCCTGCATAAGCAAGCAGAGTTTTGTTCGACCTGCCATAAGGTCAGTCTGCCGGTCGAGTTGACCAAGTACAAGGACTTTCTTCGCGGCCAGAACCATTACGACACGTTTCTCCTGAGTGGAGTTTCCGGCCATAGCGCGCCCAGTTTCTATTACCCACCCGAAGCCAAGGCGAATTGCAATGGCTGCCACATGCCGCTGCAAGCCTCGTCCGATTTTGGCGCCAAGTACTTTAATCCGACCAACAATCTTCTCAGCATCCACAACCATCTTTTCCCGGCGGCCAATACCGGCGTCGCTTTCCTCCGCGACCAACCCGGTATCGTCAAGGCGCAGCAGGATTTCCTCAAAGGCTCATTGCGCGTGGACATCTTTGGCCTCAAAGAAGGCGGGACGATCGACGGGAAACTGACCCGGCTCCGGCCGGAAATGCCCGTGTTGCAGCGAAGCCGGAAATACCTGCTGGAAGTCGTTGTCCGCACCCTCACCGTCGGGCATCCCTTCTCACAGGGAACGACCGACTCGAACGAAATTTGGATGGACGCGAAGGCGGCAAGCGGCAGCCGGGTGGTCGGGCGAAGCGGCAGTTTGGGTACGTTCAATACGGTCGATCCGTGGTCGCATTTCCTCAACACTTATATGCTGGATCGCGAGGGAAATCGCATCGATCGGCGCAACCCTCAGGATATCTTTACGCCGCTCTACAGCCACCAAATCCCCCCCGGAGCCGCTCAAGTGGTGCATTATGAATTAGCGGTGCCGGAGGATCTGACCGGGCCGTTGACCGTTGAAGTCAAACTTCAATACCGCAAGTTCGACACCAAATACATGCAGTACGTTTTTGGCACGAATTTCACCAACAACCTGCCCATCACCACCATCGCCTCCGACCAGGTCACCTTCGCCATCGAAGGCGGCGATTCAGGGGTTCAACGATTCAACGATTCACCAATCCCCCCATGGCAACGCTGGAATGACTACGGCATCGGATTATTTCTGGAAGGCGGCGAGCGCGGAGTCGAAAAAGGCGAATTGATCCAGGCGGCGCAAGCTTTTGCGGAGGTGGAGAAGCTGGGCCGGCCTGACGGCCCGCTCAACCTGGCGCGAGTTTATTTTAAGGAAGGACGGCTTGAAGACACCGTCGCCGCCCTGCAACGCGCCTCCCAGGCGAAGCCGCCCGCGCCTCGTTGGCTGATCGCCTGGCTCAACGGGCAAGTAAACAAACAGAATGGTTTCCTCGACAAAGCGATTGCCGAGTTTCGCAGCATTTTGGAAGATCGTTATCCGGAACTTGACCAACGCGGATTCGATTTCAGCAAAGACTATATCGTGATCAACGAGCTGGGGCAGACCTACTTTGAACGCGCAAAACAGGAACGAAGTAACCCAGCCGGCCAGCGGGATTTCTTGCAAAAGGCCGCCGAGCAGTTCGAGAAAACCCTGGCTCTCGATTCCGAAAACGTCACCGCCCACTACAACCTCGCATTAATTTACTCCCAAATCGGCGAGACCGCGCTCGCCTCCGAACATCGCCTGCTGCACGAGCGTTACCGCCCAGACGACAACGCCAGCGACCGCGCCATTGCCATCGAGCGCCGCCGCAATCCCGCCGCTGATAATGCGGCCAAGGCGACGGTTATATATTCGCTGCGTCATTCAGATAATGAATAGAGATTGGACATGGATGCATCAGAATCCCAAAGGGATTCCGCAACAAAGCCCAGGGTTGCGAGGAACGAGCTACCCTGGGAACACGCACCAGATCGATAACAACCCTGAAAGGGTTGCGGCCCAGAGCAAAGGCAGCATAACCCAGCCACAACCCCGTTGGGGTTGGGAACCATCCGCCACGTTGACCCAGGGTAGCTCGTCCCTCAGATGTCTGGGCTTTGTTGCGGAATCCCTTTGGGATTCTCCAACGGGCGCCCATGCAACCAACTCTCGACTTCAATGAATCCAGACTCCGACAAAAACTCCACCGCCCCCCACCCCGCACCTGTGCCCAATCCCGACGACGAATCCGCTCATCTCGATGATGCCGTCATCGGGCGAGCCTTCCGCTGGTCGCTGATCAGTCTTGTTTTGATCGCCGCAATTGCGGGGGGTGCCATCCTCTACGCAAATCGCAAACGACCAGCAAAGCCCGCCCAGATGACCAGCCTCACTGCGCCGGTTGCGCCCGCATCGGCACAGGCGGAAATTCCCCAGGCAAAATTCACGGACATCACGGCCGCGGCGGGGATCAGCTTCGTCCATAACAATGGCGCTTACGGCGACAAATTACTGCCGGAGACGATGGGCGGCGGGGTCGCGTTCTTTGATTTCGATGATGACGGCGCCCAGGATCTGCTTTTCATCAATTCCACCTGGTGGCCAGAGAAAATCCCCGCCGGCAAGAAGCCGACCACGATGGCGCTTTACCACAACGACGGTAAAGGACACTTCACGGACGTGACCGCGGGTTCGGGGTTGGACGTCGGTTTTTACGGCATGGGCGTGGCCATCGGCGACTACGACAACGACGGTCTGCCAGACGTTTTCGCAACTGCCGTCGGAGGAAACCATCTCTTCCATAATCTTGGCGGTGGCAAATTCGCCGAAGTCACTTCCGCAGCCGGAATCGGCGGGGGTTCCTCATCAACCTCCAACTGGAGCAGCGGCTGCGCGTGGCTCGATTACGACAACGACGGCAAACTCGACCTGTTCGTCTGCAACTACGTTCGGTGGTCAAAAGAAATCGACTACAAGGTCGGTTACAAAATCGACGGCGTGACCCGTGCTTACGGGCCACCCATGAATTTTGAAGGCACGTTTCCCCGCCTCTACCACAACGACGGCAATGGGCATTTTACCGACGTCTCGAAAGCGAGCGGCATCCAAATGACCAATCCGGCCACGGGCGTCCCGGCGGCCAAGTCGCTCGGAATCGCTCCAATTGATCTGAACGGTGACGGATGGATTGACGTGATCATCGCCAACGACACAGTGCAGAACTTTGTTTTCAGCAATCAGCACAACGGCACTTTCAAGGAGATCGGGGCAATCGCCGGCGTCGCGTTCGATGGTTACGGCAACACGCGAGGGGCCATGGGCATCGACACCGGCTACTACCGGAACAATGACACGCTGGGCATCGCCATCGGCAATTTCGCGAACGAAATGACTGCGCTATACGTCTCCACCGGCAAGGATCGGATGAGCTTCACCGACGAAGCCATTCCCGAGGGCGTCGGACCCGCCAGCCGCCTGCTCTTGAAATTCGGCATGTTCTTTTTCGATTACGACCTTGATGGTCGGCTCGATTTGCTCAGTGCCAACGGCCATTTGGAAGAAGAAATTAGCAAAATCCAACAGAGTCAACGCTACGCGCAACCAGCCCAGCTCTTCTGGAATTCCGGCGCAGCCAACGCCGGCGCTTTCGTCAGTGTCCCGCCCGAAAAATGTGGGCGTGATCTGTTCAAGCCCATCGTGGGCCGCGGCTCCGCGTTCGCCGACATTGACGGTGACGGCGACCTCGACGTGGTGCTCACTCAGGTGAACGGCCCGCCGCTGTTGCTGCGAAATGATCAGACTTTGAAGCACCATTGGCTGCGGCTAAAGCTGATCGGCACCAAATCCAATCGCTCGGCGATCGGCGCGCTCATCAAGGTTCGTGTGGGAAACCAAACCCTCACCCGTCAAGTGATGCCGACCCGCAGTTATCTGTCACAATCGGAGTTGCCGGTAACGATTGGCCTGGGCGATGCCGCACGATTTGAAGCTTTAGAAGTCGTCTGGCCTGGCGGCGAAACGCAAAAGATTCTGGACGCAACAATCGATGGTCTGACCCTCGTCCGGCAGAAGTAGGCGGCGAGCCCTCCATAGATCCAAAGCTGTCTGTTTTTGGCTGCTTGCCAAAGGGCGAAAGTTGCTGTGAAATCGGGCGACTGAATGACAAATGTATTTGTGACCGGGGTGGCCGGTTTTATCGGAAGCACACTCGCCGAAAGACTCCTCGCCGATGGGCGACAGGTCGTCGGGTGGGATAATCTCTCTACGGGCCAACTTGAGTTTCTCACCGAAGCGGGCCAGGAAACTAATTTCAGATTGGTCAAGGGCGACAACCTGGACCTGCCGGCGCTGACAAAGGCGATGGCGGGTTGCGACCAAGTTTTCCACCTGGCGGCCAATGCGGATGTGCGGTTTGGTCTGGAGCACCCTGACAAGGATGTGCGCCAGAACACCCTCGCTACCTTCAACGTCCTCGAAGCGATGCGCGCCAATGGGATCAAGAAAATCGCCTTTTCTTCGACCGGCTCGGTCTATGGCGAGGCAACAGTGATTCCAACGCCCGAAGAGGCGCCGTTTCCGATCCAGACTTCGCTGTATGCGGCATCCAAACTGGCCGGGGAGAGTTTGATCAGCGCCTATTGCGAAGGGTTTGGGATCGAGGGTTACATCTTCCGCTTTGTCTCCATTCTGGGCGAACGGTACACACACGGTCATGTGCTGGACTTTTACAAACAGTTAGTCGCTCACCCGGACCATCTCAAGGTCCTCGGCAACGGCGCCCAGAGAAAGTCCTATCTATATGTGGGCGACTGCATAGACGCCATGCTTCACGTCTTGCGGCTTGAAACGGCCAAATCGGCGCGGCACCACGTTCAAGTGTATAATCTCGGCACGAACGAATATTGCCAGGTGAACGATTCGATTAGTTGGATTTGCGCACACTTGGGCGTGAAGCCCCGGCTGGATTACACCGGCGGTGACCGCGGTTGGGTTGGGGACAACCCGTTCATCTTTCTGGAGACGAAGAAAGTTCAAGCGACCGGTTGGAAACCCAAATTGACCATTCGCGAAAGCATCATCCGCACGTTGCAATGGTTGCAGGCGAACTCCTGGATTCTGGAGAGAAGATGAGGGTCACCATCCTTGGCCTCTGGCATCTGGGCTGCGTGACCGCTGCTTGTTGTGCGGAGCGATATGCTGTTCGCGGCCTGGACTTCGACGCCTGCGTCGTCACAGCGCTCAATCAAGGCAAACCACCGATCAGCGAGCCGGGACTCGATGAACTCATCCAGGCGGGCTTGCGCACGAGTAATCTCTCCTTTTCCAGCGACGTCGAAAAGGTCTGCGCGGACACGGACCTGCTTTGGGTCTGTTACGATACGCCTGTTGACGAACAGGACCGGGCGGACGTTGAGTTTGTCTTATCGAATGTCCGCCGATGTTTGGCGCATTTGCCGGCGGGTTCCCTGGTCCTGATTTCTTCCCAGTTGCCGGTCGGCACTTGCATGAAACTGAGCGCCGAGTTCCTAAAGTATCGGTTTGCGTGCTCGCCGGAGAATTTGCAACTGGGGCGCGCGCTCGACGCCTTTCGCAAGCCGGAACGGATCATCGTGGGCGCACCCGACGATAAATCCGCTGCAGAATTGCGCTTGGTCTTCGAAGGCTTTTGCTCCAACTTGCTCTTCGTCAGCCCGGAATCGGCGGAGATGACCAAGCACGCTCTGAACAGCTTTTTGGCCATGTCGGTTTCGTTCGCCAACGAGATTGCCCGAATTTGTGAATTAGTGGGCGCCGACGCCCGGCAGGTGGAAGCCGGCCTGAAATCCGATATACGCATCGGACGGCGCGCTTACCTTGCGCCCGGCCCGGCGTTCGCCGGAGGAACGCTGGCCCGCGACGTCGCCATGTTGACCGAATTGGGCAAGCAATTCGGCGAGAAGCTGGCTTTGATTCCCGCCATCAAGCAAAGCAACGACCAACACAAAGAATGGGCTTTCCTTAAACTGCAACGCCTCCTGGCCGATGTTAAGGGAAAAACAATCGCTGTGCTCGGATTAACCTACAAACCGATGACCGACACTTTGCGCCGCAGCAGTTCCGTCGAACTCTGCCGCAGACTCGCGGAGCATTCCTGCCGCATCAAGGCATTTGACCCTGCGATCAAGCAATTGGACATGGACGGCCTCGTGCTGTGTCCTTCGGCTGCTGAGGCGTTGTCTGCCGCCGATGCGGCCGTGCTCGCGACGCCATGGCCCGAGTTCCGCAACCTGGATTGGTCGGCTTCCACTCGCGAAATGCGCCGCCCGCTCCTGCTCGATCCGCACGGGTTCGTTAAGGATCAGGTGCGAGCTCTCCCGAAACTCGAATATCACACCGTTGGCTCAAGCTCATAGCTCCCATGCGTCCCACCAGTCCCATAAGTCTCATCCCATGAAGCTCAAGGATCGTACCGCGCTCATCACCGGAGGCAGCCAAGGCCTCGGCAAAGCCATCGCGGCCCAATTCGTCCGCGAAGGCGCGAGCATCGTGATCTGCGCCCGGGACGAAAAGGCTTTAGCGGAAGCACGGCTGGATTTGGAGAAACTGGCCGGCCCCGGCCAAAAAGTCCTGGCCAGGCGCTGCGATGTTTCATCGGAGGAGCAAGCCGGCGAGCTGGCGGCGTTTGCTCTCAAGGAATTAGGTTCGGTCCAAGTGCTGGTGAACAACGCCGGCATTTACGGCCCGATGGGACCCACTGAAACCATCCCTTGGAAAGAGTGGACGCGCTCGATCGAGATCAACCTCTATGGCGTGCTCCTCCCAAGCCGCGCCCTGATTCCGCAGTTCAAGAAAGCCGGAGCGGGAAAAATAATCTTTCTCTCGGGCGGCGGCGCGACGAATCCGCTCCCAAACATCAGTTCCTACGCCGCAGCTAAAGCCGCCGTGGTGCGATTGATGGAGACGCTCGCGGAAGAGCTGCGGCCCCATCACGTCGATGTCAACGCGATCGCTCCCGGCGCACTCAACACTCGTTTCCTCGACGAAGTGCTCGCCGGTGGAAAAGCGGCCGTCGGCGAAACGTTCTACACCAAAGCGCTCAAGCAAAGGGAAAGCGGCGGCGTACCGCTGGAAAAGGGCGCCGCGCTCTGCGTCTATCTCGCCTCCACCCAAAGCGACGGCATCACCGGCAAACTGATCAGCGCGCAATGGGATCCGTGGGAAAAACTCCACGACCACAAAGACGACCTGGCTCGCTCCGATATTTATGCGCTGCGCCGAATCGTGCCGGAGGATCGTGGCAAAAATTGGAACAATCGCTAAACGAAGGCACATCGCCGAGCTGAATGACCAATGACCAATGACCAATGACCAATGAATGACCAATTCCCAATGACCAAATTGTGTGGGCGCTGGTTGGTCGTTCTGCAATCATTCACCGCGTCGCGAGGAACATTTAAGGCGCGTTGCAGCAGATTGGATATTGGACATTGGTCATTGGCCATTCATTGGACATTGGTCATTGGTCATTGGTCATTTCATCAAACACATGTCCGATCCTAACGCATCACCTCGCATCGCTCTCATCGGCTGCGGCCTGGTCGGCCAAAAGCGGCTGAACAACCTTCCGCCCGGCACGGTCACAATGGCTTGCGACCTGAATCTGGAGCGCGCTTCCAAACTGGCCGCTCAGAGCAAAGGCTGTGAATTCACGGATTCCGTGGAAAAGGCAGTTCGCTCTCCCAAAGTGGATGCGGTCATGATTGCAACGGTCAATGCCTCACTGGCCCCTCTCGCGTGCCAGGCGGTGCAGGCAGGCAAACATGTCCTCATCGAAAAGCCCGGCGCGATTAGCGTCAAGGAATTGGAGCAGCTTGGAGCGCTTTCCAAACAACATAACGTGCGCGTGCGGGTCGGTTATAATCACCGCTATCATCCGGCCTTTCTCAAGGCACGAGAGATCTTCGACGCCGGCGCGCTCGGTCCGCTCATGTTCGTGCGGGCCCGGTATGGGCAGGGAGGCCGCATTGGCTATGACCGGGAATGGCGGGCGGACCCCAAACTTTCTGGCGGCGGCGAATTGATCGACCAGGGGGTGCACCTGATCGATTTGGCTGGAATTTTCCTCGGCGATTTCACGGTTGTCGAGGGACACGCCGCTACATATTTCTGGGACATGCCGGTTGATGACAATGTGTTTCTGAACTTGCGCAACGCGCAGAGCCAGACGGCGTGGCTTCATGCCAGTTGCACCGAATGGAAGAATCTCTTTTCCTTCGAGATTTATGGCCGGCAAGCCAAGCTCCACATGGAAGGTCTCGGCGGCAGCTATGGAGTTGAGCGGTTGTCCTATTACAAAATGCTCCCGCAGATGGGGCCACCGGAAACGATCATTTATGAGTACCCGCGCGGCGACGAGTCGTGGAAAATCGAGATGGCTGAATTCTTCGAAGACATCCGCTTAGAGCGAACCCCGGTGCCGGGGTTGAAGGAAGCGAAAGCGGCGCTTGCCGTCGTGGAAAAGATTTATGCACGGAAGGCGTAACGTAACAAACCATGATTATTGCACGATCACCTTTACGAATTAGCCTCGGCGGCGGCGGCACAGACTTGCCCTCCTATTACGAACAGCACACCGGGTTTCTCATCGCGGCCGCCATCGACAAATACGTTTACATCACCCTGCACGAAACCTTCGTCCCTGACTTAATCGTCAAGTACTCGAAGCTGGAGCGTGTCGCCAAAGCGTCCGAATTGGAGCATCCCATCATTCGCGAGGCTTTTGCCCTGCTCGGCTTGGAGGGACGCTCGATGGAATTGACCTCGATGGCGGACATTCCTGCGGGGACCGGTCTTGGCTCGTCGGGGAGTTTCACGACGGCGCTGCTCAAGGCGCTGAACAGCCACAAGAAGAACCTGGTTCATCCCGCCGAACTGGCCGAACAGGCTTGTGACATCGAACTCAACCGGCTGCACGAGCCGATCGGCAAGCAGGACCAATACATTGCGTCTTACGGAGGAATCACTTGCTTCAAATTTCTCCCGGGCGGCCGGGTCGAAGCGTGGCCGCTAAAACTTTCCGAGGAAACGCGTTACAATCTTGAAGATAACCTGTTGCTCTTTTTTACGGGTTACGCCCGCTCCGCATCGAAAATCCTCAAGGAACAGGATGACAAAAGCAAAAGCGCGGACAAATCGATGACCGAAAATCTCCACTTTGTAAAGGAACTGGGACTGAAGAGCCAAAGCGCGCTGGAACGCGGAGACTTGAGCGAGTTCGCCGGCTACATGCACGTGCACTGGCAGCGCAAGAAGGAACGTTCGGGCGGGATGAGCAACCCGCAAATTAATGAATGGTACGACACCGCCATGGCCAACGGCGCTCTGGGCGGCAAGCTCATCGGCGCAGGCGGCGGCGGGTTCCTGATGTTCTACGCCGAAGATAAAACAAAACTCCGCCACGCAATGAGGGAAAAAGGCTTAAAAGAAGTCCGCTTCAAGTTTGATTTTGAAGGAACGAAAGTGGTGATTAGCGGGTGATGGACATGCTCACGCCAGGCGATACCGCGGCATCTTCAAATCCACTTCTTGGGCCCAGGCATCGATGCCGCCCCGCAGGCAGCGGACGTTTTCAAAGCTGTGCCCAAGGAAATAAGCGGCAGCGTCCAATCCCTGTTTTCCCTGATGATCGTAAACGACAAACAATTCCGTGCGCGGCCAGCGGCCTAGAATTTCCTGCATCGTTTCCTGCGACATCAGGAAGGCGCCCTCGATGTGGACAGCGTCATACTCCTCGCGGGTGCGCACGTCCAGCAGCCGCAGGGCTGGATTCTGCTGACGCAGTTGAGCCAGCTCCGATGGAGAAAGCAGCATTTTCGCGTCCTGCGCGTGGCTGCTACTGATGTGTTCGATGACTTCGGCGACGTTGAGATTGTTATTGCGGGTACAGAGTTGCTCCAGCGTTTCCGTCGGTTGAAACCCGCAACTGCTGCAGCCGCCAATGTGGTAACGGCGAAACAAGGCCCGTTGCGCGCCGGGAAACGCTTCCAGCACTTGCTGCATGGTCGATGCTCCGTTGATGGTCATCCAAAGAATTTCTGAATATCGCGGATGACTTCGACGAACCGATCGATCTCCGCCGTTGTGTTGTAAAAATAAAAACTGGCCCGCGCCGTGGATTCCACGCCGAGCTTTTTCATCAGCGGTTGGTTGCAGTGATGGCCGCCACGCAATGCGACGCCGCGCTGGTCGGCCACTGTCACGACGTCATGGGCATGAACGCCGTCGAGGAGAAAGCTGATTAATCCCGCGCGGCCGATATTCGGGCCGAAGACGCGGATGCCGTTCATGGCGGAAATTTTTTCAAAAGCGTAGGCCCCCAATTCCTGATCATGCTGGGCGATGTTATCCCGGCCAATCGCGTCCAGATAATCCATAGCAGCGTGGAGCGCAATCGCGCCGGAGATGTCCGGCGTCCCCGCTTCAAATCGATGCGGCGGTGGTTTGAAGGTCGTCTGGTGAAAATCCACGCTCAAGATCATCTCGCCCCCGCCCTGGTAAGGCGGCATGTCTTCCAACCGCTCGGCGCGTCCATACAAAATGCCAAAACCGGTCGGCCCGCACATTTTGTGGCTGGAGAAGGCCAGGAAATCACAGCCGATCTGCTGGACATCGAGCGGACGATGGCCGGCACTTTGGGCGGCGTCGATGAGCGTAACGATGCCGCGCCGGCTGGCGCGCTCGCACAACTCTGCCACCGGGTTGACCGTGCCGAGAGTGTTAGAGATATGCGTCATCGCCAGCAGTTTGACTTCCGGCGTGAGCCATTCATCGATGCGG
>Ga0247668_1000387_pt1 | contig 10937 bp, 8 predicted proteins | sample CNK09_metaG_FD_182737 | JGI IMG/M metagenome (GOLD analysis project Ga0247668, IMG submission 182737) | Soil microbial communities from Purdue University Martell Research Forest, Indiana, United States - CNK09 | ecosystem: Environmental > Terrestrial > Soil > Temperate forest > Bulk soil | place...
GCACTGCTCGCCTTCACCAACGTTGCCCCGCAAGTCTTGCAAATTCCCATCGCGAGCTTGACGGCCAAAGCCTCGGATGCCGATGGCGACCCTATCACTGTGACAGGAATCGATTCGATGACCACGAACGGCATCGCTTTGCTGACTAATGATCCTTACGTCCTTTACTCGAATTACGTCAGTGTCATCGATCAGTTCAACTACACCCTCGGTGATGGCCACGGCGGCAACGTAACGGGCACGGTACAAATCGTTTCAAGCCCGACCGGGCGCTTTACTGGATATCCAAGCTGGAACGCCGACACCGTCGTGCTTCATTTTGCGGGCCGCCCCGGTTGGACGTACTATCTAGATCGTTCGACGAACCTACCGGTGTGGGTGACAATTTGGACCAACGCCGCGCCAGCGAGCGGATTGTTCGATTATATGGATGATTTCCACGAACTGGGTCAACCCCCGGCATCGGCGTTTTACCGCTTGAATTGGTCGCCCTGATTTTGAGTTGAAGAAGAGACAAAGGCGAGACGGATACGGTCATCCACTCCGCAAAGGGGGGGGAACCTCCCCAATATCATTTTTGCGAAAATGGGGTTGATTATGCGGGTGTGGACGATTGACCAGGAGGCCGATTGGCAGGAAACACTTGAACCGCCGTTGGCATTGCTCCAGAAGCCCGCGATTGCTATCGAGCGACGCCGCCCAGGCCCGCCCGCCATAGCGATTCTAGGGGTGCCGTTCGATCCTCTGACCATGGCCCAAGCCATGGAGGAGCTCGAATGCATGATCGCTTCGCGGCGACCGCATTACATGGTCACGGCGAACGTCGATTTTCTGGTGCAGGCCCGGCGGGATGTTGAGTTGCGGCGCATTTTGGCTGAAGCCGACTTGGTACTGTGCGACGGAATGCCACTGGTCTGGGCCTCCCGCTGGCTGGGCAATCCGCTGCCGGAAAGAGTGGCGGGGGCCGACTTGGTCCCTCAACTCATTCAAGCCGCTGCGGAAAAGGAATACCGGCTCTTTTTCCTCGGTGGGAAGCCGGAGGTTGCCGCGCGGGCGGTGTCGAAGTTGCAACGCCAATTCCACGGATTGATAATCGCCGGCCATTACTCGCCGCCCTTCCGGCCTTTATCAGAAATGCCGAACGACGAAATCGTGCGGCGCATCCGCGCCGCCAAGCCGGACGTGCTCCTCGTTTCCTTCGGCTGTCCCAAAGCCGAAAAATGGATGGCGGCACATTACCAATCGCTCGGCGTCCCGGTGGTCATCGGCGTGGGAGGCACGATCGATTTTCTGGCCGGGCATTTGAAACGCGCGCCAATGTGGATGCAGCGCAGCGGATTGGAATGGATGTTCCGTCTCCTGCAGGAACCGCGCCGGCTGGCACGCCGCTACGGGACCGATCTTTGGTGCTTCAGTTGGGCGATTTTTCGGCAATGGTGGAGCTTGCAGCGTCGCGTCCGTCGCGCCAGACCCTGCCCACCTGGTTCGACGGTGGTGGTGGAACCGACGTGGCAAAGGCTGCGGGTTCCGGAACGATTCGATCGCGAAGCAATCGACCGGGTCGCGCCCATTTGGGACGAGCGTGGAGAACGCCATTGCCTGATCGAATTGGCGAATGTGAAGTTCATTGACAGCACCGCTATTGCGCTGCTGGTACGGTTGGAGAAACGATTGCGCCTGGCGGAGCGGCAGTTGGTGCTGTTAGAACCGAGCGAGACGGTGCAGCACGCCTTGAAGTTGATGGGCCTTGCAGATTTCTTTCTCACGGCGACCGATATCCTCGAGGCCAGGCAAGTGATCCAGGCCCGCCTTGACCAGCCCGGCGGAATACAAGCGGCATGAGAATCGGCCTTTCCACCTCGGTCATTCAACGGGGCCAGACGGGCGTGGCCCAATACGTCTTTGCCCTGACGCGGTCGTTGTTGGAATATGTGGGCGAGCACCAGTTCACGTTGTTTGTCCTGGAAGAGGATTCGCCTTTGTTCAACTTCGCAAAAGCGGCGATGCAACTGGTGGTAGTGCCAGAAACATTTCGGCCGCCGGTAAAAAATATCCTTTGGCATCAACGCTGGCTGCCCCCACTGGTCCGCGACCACCGGCTCGACGTGCTCCATGTCCCCAGCTACCGGCGGTTGCTCTGGGCACGGCCATGCGCGATGGTGGCCACGATTCATGATTTGGCGCCCTTCCACGTCCGTGGCAAGTACGATTGGGCGCGCATGTTTTACGGACGGGTGGTGGCGCGGCGGCTGGCGCAACGGCAGGACGAAATTATCGCGATCAGCCGCAATACTGCGTGCGATCTCGAAACCCATTTTCGGATATCTCCGAAGCGGCTGACCATTATTCCGAACGGGTTAAATCACGAGCGCTTCATCCCTGGTTGTCCTGTCGAAACCCGGCACGCCGTGGCCAAACGCTACGGCCTGCGCCAGCCATTTTTCCTTTATGTCGCGCGCCTTGAACACCCAGGTAAGAATCACCTTCGGCTGCTGGATGCCTTCAACCAGTTCAAAGCGGAGTCCGCGCTGCCCTGGCAATTGGTCCTGGCCGGCAGTGACTGGCACGGAGCCGAGGTCATTCATAACGCCGTCCGCCAATCGCCCTTCAGCAAGGATATCTTGTCGCTCGGTTTTGTGCTGGAGGAAGACCTGCCGGTTTTGTATAGCGCCGCCGACGTATTTGTTTACCCCTCGCTCTACGAGGGATTTGGTCTGCCTCCGCTGGAAGCGATGGCCTGCGGGTGTCCGGTCCTCTGCTCGGGCAATGGCGCCCTGGGCGAAGTCGTGGGTGACGCAGCGCTCACGACCGATCCCGAAGACACGGCAAATATCAAAATGCAACTGGCGCGGCTGGCGACCGACGCAGGACTGCGCAAGAGTTTGCACGCAGCCGGGCTGAAGCAGGCCCAACGATTCCATTGGCAGCGGACGGCAGAGGCAACGATGAAGGTTTATGCCCGGGCGAGGGCGAATGACTATTAGGAATTAGTCATTCATCCCTCTTCACCACATCGAGTACATTATTAAACGTCTCAGGTGATTACCCCATCGCTGGGCGAGGCTTAAACCTATACGGTGTGACACAAAGCACGGCTAAACGGCTCTTGCGTCTTCGGCAGCGTCGCACAAATTAGAGAGGCGGGCTTGTCGGAAGCAGGTGCATGAGTATGTTGCTTGGGTAGCCGGACTGTTTTGGGACAACGACAGATCTGTGAAAGAAAATCTTTTCATCTTAGTTCTTGAAGACGATGTGGCGGACTATCTCCTAATAAGTCGCGAATTGCGGCAGAGCGGGTTGGCGTTTGAATCGAAGCAAGTCGAGACCAAAGACGCGTTTCTGCATGAACTTCAGGAGCATCCGCCCGACCTGATCCTCTGCGATCATGGTCTGCACGATTTTGATTCCTTTTCTGCTCTGGCAGTTGCACGGCAGCAGGCGCCAAGAGTCCCCTTCATTATTGTAACGGGCTCGCTCAGTGAAGAAGCCGTCAGCCGCGCGGCGAAGTCCGGCGCAACCGATTGCATCCCTAAGCACCGATTGGCTGACCTTGCGCCAGTAGTGCGTTTCGCTTTGCACCAGGCGGAGGCTCGCTCGACAACTCCTGAAGACGCCGCGAGCAAGGCCGAGGAGCGCTCTCTCTATCTGGAAGAGCAGCTTGCTCAACGCACCGCGCAACTAGAATCGGTCAATCACGAGTTGGAGTCCTTCAGCTATTCCGTCTCCCACGATCTGCGGGCGCCGTTGCGGCACATTGATGGGTTTGCCGATTTGTTGCGGCAGGGCCTTCGGGGGAAACTCGATCCTGTCAACGAGGAATACTTGCGCATCATTAGCCAATCGACCCGACAGATGAGCAAATTGATCGATGCGCTGGTTGCTTATTCCAGAATTGCGCGCGCGCCGATGCAGCGGTCGCGGGTGAACATGGAGAGCTTGCTCCGGGGCGTGTTGCACGATTTGCGTTACGACCTGGAAAGCCGGAAAATCGAATGGGTTATCGGCGGGTTGCCCGAGGTGATCGGCGACGCCACGCTCCTCCGCCAGGCGCTCCTCAACTTGATCTCTAACGCCCTTAAGTACACCCGTCCTCGCGAGCTGGCCCGGATTGAGATAGGCTCCACTTCGACCACGTCGGAGAACATCTTCTTTGTTCGGGACAATGGCATCGGCTTCGACATGCGCTATGCGGAGAAACTGTTCGGCGTCTTCCAGCGGTTGCACGGTTCGGCGGAGTATGAAGGCGTCGGCATCGGTCTGGCAAATACGCGGCGGATTATTCAACGTCATGGCGGCAAGTGCTGGGCAGACGCCGCTCCGGACCGAGGCGCCACTTTTTACTTCAGCCTCCAGAAATCGGAGCCGACCGGGGCTCTGTGACAAACAGTCATTCCGCACTTCAGGCAGAGTTTTCGCCAGTTCTGAAGAATAAGTCTTGAACCGATGCGCAGCCGTCGTAGATTGCGCGCGGTTCATGAACTTCTTTGACGATGCAAAATCGAACCACGAGCTTTCTCCATGCCTGAGCGTGGTCATGCCTGCCTACAATGAGCAGGAGACCATCGGAATTATCGCACCGTTTGTTCTGGCGCAGAAAGCGGTCCAGGAATTGATCATCGTGGATGATGGTTCGACGGATGAGACCTGGAAGAAGCTGCAACTCCTCGAAAAAACTGACACGCGCGTTAAGGCGTTTCGGCTGGACAAAAACCAGGGCAAAGGCGCGGCGTTGCGGTTCGGTCTGGAAAAGGCGACCGCCCCGTTTGTGGTCATTCAGGACGCCGATTTGGAGTATGATCCCCGCGAATATTACCTCTTGCTCAACCCGATGATCAGCGGCAAGGCGGATGTGGTTTTTGGTTCGAGATTTGCAGGCTCGGCCTCGCACCGCGTGCTGTATTATTGGCACTCGGTCGGAAATAAGGTGCTGACGACCTTATCCAATATGGCGACGAACCTCAACCTGACCGATATCGAAACCTGTTACAAAGCGTTTCGCCGCGAAGTATTGGAGCGCATTACCGTGCAGGAGTCGCGGTTTGGGTTTGAGCCGGAAATTACTGCCAAGGTCAGTCGTTTAAAGCTCCGCATTTATGAGGTCGCGATCTCTTATTACGGCCGGACCTACGAAGAAGGAAAGAAGATCAATTGGCGGGATGGTCTCAGCGCTCTGCGTTGCATCGTGAAATACAATTTCCTCACTCCTCTGCATGACGGAAAAGCCAAACGAAGCGGCCTTCAACAGTAACTTTGAGTTTGAGGCGCTCAAGCTGGCCGTTAATTATCGTGCGGCCATCATAGGGGAATTCGCCGATTATCTGCGCGGCAATTTGCTCGAGGTGGGCGCAGGCATTGGCCAGAACACCGAATTGCTAAGGCAAGTGCCTGGCGTGGAACGGCTTGTCTCGATTGAGCCTGATCCCGAGTTTTGCGCCTCTTTCCGAAAGAATTTTCCCGGCCAATGCCTCATTGAGGGGACCGCAGCGACGATCGATGAATCGGGTGCTTGGGACGCGATCGTGAGCATCAATGTTCTTGAGCACATCCTCGAAGATGAAATTGAACTGGCCAGATATTCCAAACTGCTCCTGCAACGAAAGGGCACGCTTTGTCTGTTGGCTCCTGCCCGACAGGAAATCTATGCCCCATTGGATCGCGAGTTTGGTCACCATCGGCGCTATAGCCGTGGTGCTCTAAAAGAAAAGCTGGAAACGGCTGGCTTTGAAATCCTTCATCTTTACTATTTTAACCTTTTGGGGTACTTTGCCTGGTGGTTCAATTTCGCGGTCTTGAAGCAGCGCCATTTCAATCCATTTGCTGTCCGCATGTTCGACCGATTGATCTTCCCCCCTTTTCACGCGATTGAAAGAAATCTGGTCCGCCCGCCGATCGGCCAAAGTATAATCGCCGTCGCCAAAGCATGGGACGGCTACAACTTTGGACCAACTCGGTAAAGTCGATACCTGCCAAAGCTGGAGGACTTGGCGAGATGAAAGCTTCTAAAATTCAAGCCATCAACCGTGAGAGAGGAGTACCAATCGAGCAAAAGGTAATCGGCGTTTTGTGTACCAATGAGCGAGTCGCCGACAATGCTGAAGCAGGGTTGCTTTTGAAAATAATTCTCGACGACTTTTCTGCCTGAGTAATGGTAGAAGTGCATGACCGGTTCGGACAAAGTGGCTGCGACAACTGTTTTTGGAGGCGAGTTCTGACGCAGCCAATCTCCAACCTCATTTAACTCCTCACGGTGGCAGCACGTATCCAGGTAGGTCATGGCAGGAGCAAAAGAACGGGCATTGCCGGCGACGTTCAAAACCAGGAAAATGACGACCGCACAGGATCCGGCCTTGCTCCGGTGGATGGCTGGCGCAAGCCAGGCGCTGCCCTTCCAGGCCCAGGCCAACACGAAGGGCAGAATTGCGTAGAGCACTCGCTCACCCAGGCCATCGGGATAAAGGCACAACTCCAGGAGATACACAGCTACCACTAGCCCAAAAATCCGATTCTTTAGCACCGGCTCGATCCGTTGGTGACCCTCAGCATCAGGGAGCGGACCCGAGCGAACACTTTGGGGGCTATTCTTGGAGGTACGCGAGCGCCAGCATCCTACCGACCAGCAGATCGTCAACAGCCAGGAGAAACCGAGAGTGATCGCGATCAGAATCGACGACCAGGCGGTATGAACCAAGGGGTTGAGTGAAGGCCACTCCACCAGCGCAGGGAAAAGGCCCCGAACGATGCCGGGGCCACAGACATAGTCCAAGGCGCGATCAAAGCAGGCATGAATCGTGCCCGTCAATCCGCCTTGCCCACCAATTTTAAGTTTCATGTAATCAGCGTAGCTCGGAGCACCTGCCGCCCATAAACTCCACAGCACGATGCCTAACATCACTGGGACCAGGTAGGCCAGGAGCAATCTGATCTGAGCCCGGCTCCACGCCCGCCAAACCGCCACGCCTGCCAACGTGACGACCACGGCCAGAGCCGCCGTGCGTGTCAAGTACATCAGCATCACAATCACCCCGGTAATCAGCCAATGCCGCGCCGAATCCAGGTTTTGCGATTCAAGCCAGAACGATCCCAGGATCATCCAGAGCAAACCGAACGTCACGTCGGACATGAAGGAAAAGATCAGGTTGCCAAAGTTCAACGACAATCCCCAAGAAAGGATCAGCAATCCAGCGACCAGACCCGGCATCCCGTTCTTCCGGCAAAATCGATAGAACAGGATAAATGTGGCGAAGACTGTTAGGATCATCGCCGCATATAACCAGGGGATATTGGCGGGAAAATCCGGATTCAATCGCCAGAAAAGCGACAGATAAGCGGATTGCAGAGGGGGGTGAACTGTGATGCGGGGGGTGCCAGCATGAGCGACAAACCTGTAGCCGTTGCCCTCCGCCAACGACTCTGCCCCAGAAAGATAGACCAGCGGATCGGTATAGTGGGCCAGTCTGATGGGTTGATACCGCAGGTAGAATCCAGTCAGGATTAGCAGCGCCGCAATCAGAATCAGGCGATCCCAGCGGCTTCGGACTATAGTTGATTGATCCATTTCTAACGCGCTTTTCATAGAACGCTTCGAGGCGGTCCCAGTCGGTTATCGGCAGAATCCCGCGTCGCCTGAGACACCGCCTCCGTCCGAGGTTGCGCCATACTCCGATCCGCAGCGAAAAAAGAATGGTAAATTGGCGAAGCTTCAGTCCATACTGTTGAATGAATTTGGATGAGGGAAAAAAACAAAAAGTGGCAGGATGGATCGACGAAGGTCTCAAATTGGCCGAGATTCAGAAGAAGTTGATGGCGGAATTCGGGCTGAACCTGACCTATATGGAGGTTCGCCTGCTGGTGAATGATCTCAAGCTCATGCCCAAAGATCCACCGCCGCCGCAGCCTCCGAATCCGCTTTCTCCCGAACCCGGTGCGGCAGCGGCGCCGGTAGGGCCGGAGGAAGGTCTGGCAGAACCTTTTCCGGAAGAAGCGGCTCCCGCTGGCGCCGGGGCGGTTTCCGTCTCCGTTGATCGTGTCGCCCGTCCGGGCGCGCTGGTCAGTGGCAGCGTCACTTTCAGCGATGGCAACGCCGCCGCCTGGCACTTGGATCAGCTTGGACGCCTCGGGCTAGTGCCGAAAACATCAGGATATCGGCCCACGCAACCGGATCTTCAGGCGTTTCAAATCGAACTCCAAAACCAGCTTCAGAAGCTCGGATTTTGAACTGCGCCTTCCCACAAACTGCACCCGGACAGGCCCGACATGAGCGCCGATAAAAGCCCGGTGGCAAGCCTAATCATTCGCCGCGCCCAACGCTCGGATGCGGCGGCCATGCTGCGGCTGATTGTTGCCCTGGCTGAATTTGAGAAACTGGCGCCGCCCGATGACGAAGCCCGACAACGGCTCATCGAAGATGGTTTCGGGCCGCGTCCACGGTTTGAATGCTGGCTGGGGTGGTGGAAAAAGGAGCCGGAACCGGTTGCGTATAGCCTCTTTTTCGAAACCTATTCGTCCTTTCTCGCTCGTCCAACGCTTTACCTGGAGGACATTTTTGTCTTGCCGGCCTTTCGGCACCGGGGCATCGGGACAGCGATGCTTCAACACGGCGTTGGTTTGGCGCGTGAGCGCGGCTGCGGGCGAATGGAGTGGACCTGCCTCGATTGGAACACCAAAGCCCAGGCCGCCTACAAACAGTTCGGCGCACGCCAAATGCGCGAGTGGTTCCTCTACCGGCTAGCCCTCTCGAAGGACGCCGAAGGAATAGACCATGGATGAGCACGGATTGACACGGATTAAAATCCGTGTCAATCCGTGCTCATCCGTGGTTTCAACATTTTGGTTGCGGCTTCGCTGCTCCGTGTCTCCAGTAACTCCCCACTGCATCGCGGATTTCGCCGGCATTTTTCACGCGCGCTGGCTGCCACCAAGCAGGAAAGAGGCGGCGGTAACGCGACTCGATGAACCGGCTATCAATCAGCAGAACCACTCCTCGATCCGACTGTGAGCGAATGACCCGTCCGCTGGCTTGGAGCACGCGGTTCATGCCGGGAAAGGTGTAGGCGTAGTCAAAGCCGGCAGCGGTCTGATCGTGAAAATAGTCGCGGATCAGATCGCGTTCGATGCAAAGCTGCGGCAAGCCTACGCCAACAATGACCGCGCCAATCAATCGCTCGCCAACCAGGTCGATGCCTTCTCCAAAAATTCCGCCCAGGACAGCGAACCCGGCCAGCGTTTGTTCATGCTCCGAGCTGAAGGCGGCGAGAAACGTTTCTCGCTCGCTTTCATTCATCCCGGGCCGCTGAGCGAGCACTCGAACAGTGGGGTTCTGTTTTTGAAACTCTTCGCATACGTGCTTCAGATATTGATAGGAAGGAAAATAGACCAGGTAGTTGCCTCGCCGACTCTCGATTAAGGCGCCGATGGCCTGCACGACTTCCGCAAGTGTTTCCGCCCGGGCCTTGTGTTGCGTGCGGAGCCGGTCCTGCACAAGCACGGCCAGGTTCTCCGGTGGAAAAGGCGAGGGCAGTTGCAGCAGCGGGTCTTTCGCGTCGCCACCGATGAGCGACTGATAGTAGTCGATGGGCGCGAGAGTGGCGGAGAAAAACACGGCTGCTTTGCCGCGCTCGAGCGCCTTTCGTAACAGGTGAGATGGATCGACACAAAATAACCGCACCGTCACCGAGCGGACCGCTTCAACAATCGTCACATAACGTTCATCGTAGGACTCGGCGGTTCGCCGAAAGGAATGCAACTGAAAATAAAGCTCCAGCAAGCTCTCACGGAATTCAGCGGGCTCATTTCGCGCCAGCCAGAGGGCGGCTTCTTCCATTGCTGCCTCAATGATTGGCGCCAAAGCCGTGGGCAACTCTTTAGTCGTAACGACGCCTTCGTGCCTGGTCAGTTGCTCGATTGAGCGTACTTTCGGCAGGGTATTTGATTCGCGGCCAAACAAATCCAATTCCCCGAGCGCGAAATCGGGTTCGACTGGCAGTTCCACGGACAATTCGGTTGGCCCGCACAACTTTTGCATGGCGGCGCTCAGCCGTGCGAGAGCCCTGGCGCACCGGGGCAGCGGCCGTTTGATGGCCCGACCGACTTTTTGAATCTGCTGGCTGTCCAATTCGCTTGAAAACATATCCCGAGCGCGGTCCACCAGGTTGTGAGCCTCATCAACGAGAAAGCCGTATTCGCGCGCCTGTTCACCAAAGTGACGCCGCAGATACACCTTCGGATCGAAGACATAATTGTAATCGCAGATGACGGCATCAACCCACGACGAGAGATCGAGTGAAAGCTCGAACGGGCAGACTTGATGTTCCCGGCTGATCGCTTCGAGAACCTCGCGGGTGAGCCCTTCGCGGTTCAATGCGTCGCGCATCGCCCGCCTGCACCGGTCGTAATATCCGATCGCAAGCGGGCAGGTATTCACGTCGCAGGGATGACCGTCTCGGATGCACAGTTTTTGCTTCGCCGTCAAAGTCATGGTGCGCAGCCGCAATCCTGCGTGGCGCAAATCGGCCAGGGTTGTTTCCGCCACCGTCCGCCCAACCGTTCGCGCGGTCAGATAAAAGACTCGCTCCAGCTTGCCTTCAGCCAGCGCCTTCAGCGCCGGGAACAGGACCGAAATCGTTTTGCCAATACCCGTCGGCGCTTCGAGAAACAACCGTCCGCCACCGGCGAGCGTCCGGTAGGCCGCCACGGCGAGCTTCCGTTGGCCGGGACGAAATTCCCGGAAAGGAAAATCAAGCGAGCGGATCGATTTGTCGCGCTGCCTGCACCAAACGTGACGTTCCCGAACCCAATCCAAATAAATTGCCGCGGTGACTTCGAAAAACGCCGCCAACTCCGACCGGGAAAAAAGCTGGCGAAATTCGGTGACTTCGTCCCTCTCAAGGTGGAGATAGGTCAACTGAATTGCGACCGTTTCCAACGGGTGCTCATGAGTG
>Ga0247668_1000388_pt1 | contig 10928 bp, 7 predicted proteins | sample CNK09_metaG_FD_182737 | JGI IMG/M metagenome (GOLD analysis project Ga0247668, IMG submission 182737) | Soil microbial communities from Purdue University Martell Research Forest, Indiana, United States - CNK09 | ecosystem: Environmental > Terrestrial > Soil > Temperate forest > Bulk soil | place...
AGCCGCCATCAGCAAAGATTTTCATGGCATGGTCCAGTTGATGAAGTTTTACGTGAAAACCCGCAGCGCCTGGATTGACGCCAGCCTGCTGGCCGATGGAAGCATTCCCGCTACGCCGACTGTCTCGCAAGTCGGAACGGCGGATTCTCCTGGAAATGAATTGAAGTTTCATTGCTCGAATTTCAGCGGGAGCGGCGCGTTTGCGGCGATGGTGTGGCGCGCGGGGGAAGTATTGGAGCCGGGAGCCCCGACTTCCAAAACGAGGCCTCAGCCCTATGAAATCACACCAGTCTGGCAAAGCGCGGAATCAACGGTTTTCAACCCCAATATCACCCTCCCGCCAAATGTCGTAAAAGCAGGTCACACTTATCGCGTGCGGGCTCGAATGAAGGACGACAGTGGACGCTGGAGCCATTGGTCTGCGCCCGTCCAATTCACTCTCCATTAGCCCATGCGAAAAACCAAAATCATCGCCACCCTCGGTCCGGCAACGGAGTCGCCTGAAGTGCTCGGAAAACTGATCGATGCCGGCCTGAATATCGCCCGGCTTAATATGTCCCACGCTCCGCACCCGTGGGTGCGCCGGATCGTGAGCGACCTTCGCGCCGCTGCCAAAAGCCGCAGCAAGGCCATCGGCATTCTCATGGATACGCAAGGGCCTGCCATTCGCACCGGCGATTTGCCAGTTCCGCTCGCTCTACTGCCGGGCGAAAAATTTGTCCTCACGGTGCGCGGCGAACGCAGCGAGGAGGAACGCTCGACGGACGTGAACTACGAGAACTTCATCAACGACATCAAGGTTGGTGACGTCGTCCTGATTGACAATGGCGAAATCCACATGAAGGTGTTAGCCAAGCACGGCAACCAGGTCGAATGCGAAGTGCTCACCCCCGGCACGCTCGGCAGCCGCCGCCACATCAATTTGCCCGGCGTTAAGGTCAGCCTTCCGCCATTAACGGAAAAGGACAAGGCCGACGTGCAACTGGGCCTGGAGCTTGGGGTCGATTTTTTTGCGCTCTCGTTCGTGCGCGAGGCGAAGGACATCCGAGAACTTCGCGCCCTCATGCAAAACTCCCATCACAAGCCGCTGGTGATTGCTAAAATTGAAGACCAAATGGCCGTCAAGAATCTTGATCAGATCATCGTCGAAGCCGATGGCGTGATGGTGGCGCGCGGCGATTTGGGCATCGAACTTCCTTACGAGGAATTGCCCATCATCCAGCGCAAGATCGTAAAGATCTGCCAGCGGGTTGGGCGCCCGGTCATCGTCGCCACTCACATGTTGGAGAGTATGATTGAAAATCCGCTGCCGACTCGCGCCGAAATCACCGACGTTGCCAACGCGGTCTTTGAACAGGCCGATGCCATCATGCTCAGCGGCGAGACGACAGTTGGAAAATACCCGGTGAAGTGTGTCGAGGTATTCGACAAAATTGCCCGGCGCATTGAACGGAGCGGCGGAGCCGATTTCCAGCAGCGCGCTGATTTGACCAGCCCGCGCCAGAAATTAGTGAAGAGCGCCGTCGTCATGGCCAATGAACTCAAAGCCGAAGCGATTCTCGTTTTCACGATTCGTGGCAGCATGGCCCGGCACACCGCCTGGATGCGCCCGCGCTATTCGCCCATTTTTGCCGTCTGCGACCGGGCCACCGTCGCCGATTCATTAACCCTGAATTATGCGATCACGCCCATCGTCATCCCCTTCAACTACGACGAACCGGAGCAAAATGTCGGTCTTGCCCTGAAAAACCTGGCCAAGAAGGGCCTCCTCCATCCTGGGAATACCGTTGTCGTTATCACTTCAGTCGAGGCTGGCGAAGGCTTCACCGACGCCGTGCAAATGCGGACGGTGTGACTATAGTCTGAAAGCCCCCACGATTTGGCTAGCCCAATTAAGCATGGTGTTAGGGAAGATTCCCAAATAGAGCATGCCGCCGATGCAGGCGTAGATGGTGAGTTGGAGCGGGCGCGAGATTTCAATGGGCGACAGGTCGGCCGCATCGCGTGACCAGTAGATCGCCCGCACCACGCCAAAGTAGTAGTAGAGCGAAATTACGACCCCAACGATGGCCACGCTCACCAACCAATAATATCCAGGATGAACAGCCCCCTGTTCCACCACGGCTTTGAGCAGTAGAAATTTTCCAAAAAAGCCGGCCAGCGGCGGAATGCCGGCCAGCGAAACCATCGCCAGGGTCATGGTCGCGGCCAGCAAAGGCGAGCGCTTGCTTAATCCGGCGAGCGCGCTGATGTCTTCGACCTCGGCTTGGCGGAGAATCAAACAAAGGACTGAGAAGGCGGCCAATACAGTGAACAGGTAACCGCTGAGATAATATAAAATGGCGGCGCCTCCAGCCGTCGGATTCTTGACATTGGCGGCCATGGCTGCGATTCCGAGCAACATATAGCCCGCATGAGCGATGCTGGAATAGCCGAGCAGCCGTTTGAGGTTGCGCTGCGGGATCGCACAAAGATTTCCGTAAAGGATGGTTACGGCGGAGATTACCGCGAGCAGGGAGGTCCAATGCGCAGTCACTGCCGGCACGGCGGTAAATAGGACACGAAGCAACAAAACAAATCCAGCGGCCTTCGAGCCGATGGCCAGAAAAGCTGTGGTGGGAGCAGGGGAGCCCTGGTAAACGTCCGGCGCCCAAATCTGCACGGGAAAGGCGGCGATTTTAAATCCCAGCCCGACCAGGACAAATAAAAGGCCGAGCAAAAAAATGGGCTGCCCCGCGAGATCGACGGATCTTTTCGCCAACTCCTCAAATGCCATCGTGCCCGACATGCCATAGACCAACGCAATCCCAAAAACAGTGAAGGCCGTGGAAAGCGCGCCGAGGATCAGGTACTTGATGCCGGCTTCCAGTGACGGCAGTCGGTTGCGTTGAAAGCTGATCAGCACGTAGAAGGTGACGGTGATGAGTTCGACGGAGACGAACAGCATCGTGAAATCGTTCGCCGAAGCCGCGAACATCATTCCCGCGAGGGCAAACACAACCAGGCTGTAGAATTCCGAAATCGCGCTTTCGATGCGATTGGAGAATTCGACTGCCATCAGCAGGACAATGATCGCCGCCAAGAGGAAAAACCGTTTAAAGAACAGAGCCAGGCCGTCGAGGATATAGCTGTGACCGAACGCTGTCTGAGGAGCGGCGCCCAAACCGAATTTGATAAAACTGTAGCCCAACACCAGCGCCAAAGCGACAGCCGCGCCGTAGCCGAGCAACCGCTTGCGGTCGGGAGGTGTCCACAAGTCCAGCAACAACAGGCCCAGGCCCAGAACCATGACGGCGATTTCCAGGATCATTAACGAAGCGTTCATGGGGTGGGAATGGCGCGGGTATCGGCGGTGACAACCTTGGCGGGGACGGAGGCGATCGTCGTTGCCATGCTCACGATCGGTTCGGCGCTGGGTTTGATTTTGTCCGTCAACAGGCGAGGCCAGCAGCCGAAAAGGAGCAGGGCCGCCACCAGCAAAGCAAACGGTGCTTTGCGCCAGAGGTCGGCGTCGGGCACCTCGGCCCATTTTTCAACGAGCGGACCGTGCAGAATGCTCCGAACCGCCCGGAGCATATAAATTGCGCCGACGATCAATGCGCCCCAGGCCGCGACCACGACGAACGGCTGCAACGTTTTCCACGCACCAAACAGGACGAGCAGTTCGCCAGGAAAATTTGCGAACCCCGGCAGACCGCAGCCAGCAAAGGCCGCCATGGTCAGGACCGTCCCGATGAACGGCAGCCGCCGCAGAAGGCCCCCGAAATGATCCATGTTCAACGTGCCGGTCTGTTGATAAAGATAGCCGCTCAAGCCAAAGCTGAGGGCAGCGAGGAAGCCGTGCGCGACCATTACGAGCACAGCGCCGGTGATGCCGATTAAGTTCAAGCTGGCGATGCCCAGGAAAACAAAGCCCATGTGAGCGACGCTGGAGTTGCCGATGAGGAGGTTTAAATTGCGCTGCCGCATGGCCACGAAACCGCAATACAGAATATTGCCGATGCAGAGCCAGGCCACCACGTTAATCCAACTCTGCGCGCCTTGGGGCATGAGCGGCAAGGCGATGCGAATCAATCCATAGAGCCCGAATTTCTTGAGCACGCCCGCATGAAGCATGGCGGTGGCGGTTGGGGCAGCGCCGTAGCCAAGAGGCGCCCAGGTGTGAAATGGCCAGAGCGAAACGAGAATTCCGAAACCAAACAGGAGCAGCGGAAAAATGAAATGTTGCACGTTGGCCGCCATTGGATTGGCTTTGAAATAATCAGTCAGTTTGACGATGTCGAACGAACGGGAGCCAGTGGGCAACTGCAAATAAAGAGCGATCAAGCCGATTAACGTAATTAGAGCCCCTGCGCTCAGATAGAGGGTGATATTGAAAGTGGCGTAGTTCTTATTTTCGCCGCGGCCCCAGACCCCAATCATGATGAAGGTGGGCACCAACGCCAATTCGTGGAAGAAGTAGAAAAAGAAAAGATCCAGTGAGGCAAAGGCGCCAAGAATACCACCAGTCATGATCAGAAGCAGGATGTAAAACTCCTTCTCGTAAGTTTTGATTTCCCACGATACGCAGGCGGCCGCGAAGGCGACGATGGTGCCCATAAAAATCAGGCCAACATTAATGCCATCCACGCCGACGTGATAATTAATCCCGAGGGACTGCACCCAGGAAGCATTCCATTCGAACTGATACCCAGGAAACCCCGTCTGAAAGCTGAAAAAGAGAAGGATACCGAGCAACATGGTCACGAGCGTTGCGCCCAGCGCGACCACACGAATGCCGAACCGAATTTCACGCGGCATCAAGGCGATCACCATCGCGGCCAATAGGGGCAGAAAGATTATTAAGGTGAGAATCATGCGTTATCCGTGGCGAAGCACAGCATAGAGCACAACCGCCACACCCAGGACAAACAAAAACGCGTATGTCTGCAGGTTGCCCGTTTGCGCGAGGCGCAAGGCACGGCCAAAGATCTCGACTGTTCCATGGATGCCTTTGATGGCGAATCCGGAGATGATCCAGTGGTCAAACCAATTGGCCAGCCGAGCCAGGGCTTCGTGAGTGATTGCGATCAGTTTCGCGTAAATCTCATCGAAGTAAAAACGGTTGCGGATAACGCGCGAGAGAGTTTGGAACCTTTGAGGGATCGGGTCCGTGGCCGCATTGGCGTACAAACTGTAAGCGAAAGAGAACCCGAAGACGACTGCGCCCAGGCCAACCATCGCCGCCAGCGGGGCGTGCCCGAAAGGCGCAAAGGCTTCGTCGAGCCAACCCAACGAAGCTGCCTCGGCAGGTGCGGACGTGAATTGCTGGCTGATGAAAGCATTGATACCCCAAAGTCCGGCCAGCAACGAAGGCACCGCCAGCAGCATCAATGGCGCTGTCATGACGCGTGGAGGTTCGTGGGCATGTTCGACGACTTCGGATCTGGCCGGGCCGGTGAATGCGACAAAGATCAGGCGAAACATGTAGAAAGTCGTCAGCATCGCGACCAGCGCAGCCAGGATAAATAGCGCAATATTGTGGTCGGACGCGGTGGCGAGGATGGCGTCTTTGCTGAAAAATCCGCTGAACGGCGGCACTCCGCACAAGGCCAGTGTCCCGACCAGGAAAGTCCTGTAAGTCCACGGCATTTTCTCACGAAGGCCGCCCATCTTCCAAATGTCCTGCTCGTGGTGGGCGGCGTAAATGACCGCGCCCGCCCCGAGAAAGAGCAACGCCTTGAAGAAAGCGTGGGTGGTGAGGTGATACATCGCGGGCGTAGGACCGCTCAAACCCACCGCCATGATCATATAGCCGAGTTGTGACAGTGTTGAGTAAGCGAGGATGCGCTTGATGTCGTTTTGTTGAATGGCAATGACCGCGGCCAGCAGCGAGGTGAAACCGCCAATCCAGGCGATGATGTCCAGGGCCGTCACGCCGTGCAGAAAGGCCAGCGCTTCAGGCCAAGCAGGTGTGGCGTTGTAAAGGAAGAAAACCCGGCAGAGCATATAGACCCCAGCCGCAACCATCGTGGCCGCGTGAATGAGGGCACTGACCGGCGTGGGGCCCTCCATGGCATCCGGCAGCCAGACATGGAGCGGAAACTGTGCGGACTTGCCCATCGCACCGCAAAAGATCAGCAGGCCGGCGACCGAGGACCAGATACCCAGAGCGCCTGGGTTGCTCAGCAGCGCCTTTTGGAGTTGATCGAAATTCACCGAACCGAGCGTCGCCCAGAGCAGCAGGATACCGAGCATGAAGCCGAAGTCGCCGAGGCGATTGGTAAGGAATGCCTTTTTGGCCGCGTCCGCAGCGCTAGCTCGATCGTACCAGAAGCCAATCAGCAAGTAGCTCGAGACGCCCACCAACTCCCAGAAAATGAACATCGTGACAAAGTTGTTCGCGAGCACGATACCAAGCATCGAAAACGTGAACAGACTCAGGCCCGCGAAGTAGCGCGAGAAGCCGCTGTCCCCGCTCATGTAACCGTAAGAATAAACATGAATCGCGCCGCCTACGCCGGTGACAATCAGCATCATGAGCAGGCTGAGCGGATCAAGGCGCAGACCAAAATCGACAACGAAACTTCCAACCGAAAGCCACGTGAAAGAGGTCGATTCAACGGGCATTGGGGTTCCCACCGAAATGAAGAGGGCGAGACTGATACAAAAGGACGCGGCGATGGCGCCGATGGAAAGCTGCGCGCTGAACTTGGCATCCTGTTGCGTGAACAAAGTAATGACGGCCGCTGCCAGCAGAGGCAAAAACAAAATGAACCAGGCAAAATCCGTCAAATGCATAGGGCCTTACAATCTCATCGAAGTTAAATCCTCGACGTGGGTCGTTTGCCGTTTGCGATAAAGAGCGACGATCAGCGCCAGCCCGACGGACACTTCCGCCGCCGCCACCGTAATGATAAAAAAGACCATCACCTGGGCGTCCAGTTTGTTGTTGAAGCGGGAAAACGCAACGAGCGCGAGATTGGCGGCATTGAGCATGAGCTCGAGCGACATGTAGATGATGAGCAGATTGCGCCGCATGATCACACCCAGCAATCCCAGGCTGAAAAGCAGCGCGCTCACCATTAAGTAATGTTCGAGGCCGACGGTCATAGGCCACCTCTTTTAGTGAATTCGGGGATCAAACGAACCGCCTCACCCCTCACCCTGGCCCTCTCCCCTTTGAGGGGAGAGGGAGATGGGGCGCGTCGCGGGTTGATCGGTGAAGTCTTCATTTCAGGTCCTTCTTGCTCAATAGAACTACGCCCACCATGGCCACCAGCAGCAGGATCGAAACGATTTCAAACGGCAGCACGTAGTCCTTGGTGAAAAGCACTTTGCCAAGGGAGATGGTGCCACCCTCGATCGTCGCCGCCGGCAGAGGCCCGGTCAGGCCTGACCCAAAAATCACATTCACGAACACGCCGGCAATCGCCCCCACGGCAATGACTCCGGTAATAAGGCCGAACTTCTTTATCTTGCGTCGCTGCTCCTCTTTCAAATCGAGGAGCATAATGACAAACAAGAAAAGCACCATGACCGCGCCCGCGTAAACGAGCACCTGCACCGCCGCCAGGAAAAACGCCTGCAACAGCACAAACAAACCTGCCAGCGACGCAATCGCCAGCACGAGGAACATGGCGCTGGTGATCGGATTGCGGCTGAAAGGATTGGCCACCACTAAAAACCCGCATCCCAGCGTCAGTGCGCCAAAGACGTAAAACAGAATGTCCTGCATTTAGTATCGTACCCGACTAGCTATTCAGGATTTAACCGCGACGCCCACCTTCGCAGCCCCGAACGCTTCTGATAATGCTTCGATTCTCGCTCCATGCGCCAGTGAAAAAGCGCGAAGAAAGAATTTCCGATTTGCGATATTAGCGAGTCTTCTCGACTTTCCTTGGGGAGGCACAGTGGAGGTCCGCCGGTGAGCCGGTGTAAACCGACTCATGCCAGTTGAGTTTATCCGGTAACTTGAACCCCGCGTACTCGACGTGCAACACGCGCCGATGTCGCGTGCTTGTCGAACGGCTGGAAGCATGAAGCAGCAGCGGACGCATCAGCAACGCGTCGCCCGCGGACACCGCGCACAAATGCTCCATATGTTGAGCGCGCAACTCCTGAATGCGCTCCGACGACAGGCGGCCGAAGCGATGCGAGCCGGGCAAGACACGCAATGCGCCGTTACCTTCGTCTGAGTCGTCGAGATGAAGCCGAATGGCGAGCATCTGCTGAAGAAACTCGGCGGGGGGCTGGACGTGAGGCACGCCGTCCTTGATGCTCCACGGCCCAAAGCCGGGGATTTCGACCCGGGTGCGAAGCGCCAGGGTCAAATCCTGGTGCCACGAAACCAGCCAATTCGCGTCGGGGGATTTATCGAAGTAAATGGCGCGGACCGGAAGCGGTTCGGAGGGAAGATGCGGACGAACCAAGTCCAACAGCCTCTTTAAACGAGCCAGTTGAGCGACAACGGGAAATCCGAGAATGCCACGACGACCGACGCCACAGACCGGGCCGAGCGTAGAGAGCAATTCCTGCTGCTCCGTTGGACTGATTACTCCAGAACAGACCGAAAATCCGTGTTGCTCGATGTCCATGGTCATCCGCCCTTCAGAACCTCGAAGCAGTCGAAGAAGGCCATACAGCATAGCACCCGACGCGATCACATAAGAACCTCCACCCGGACTGCTCGCCGCCCGATGACGTCCAGAAACTCAAAGAGTCGTTGCTGCCCACCATGGCTGAGTTTGCTCTTAGAAGACCCAGACTGTTTGCGTTGCTCATGAAGTTGAAGGAACGCCTTTGAGCGAGCACTTCCATCGTTTCGCGCAAAGGTGGGAAATCAGAGCAACCAATCCGCTCTGCTTCCACTGCGTACGCGGCCCGCTGCAAGGGATGGATTCGAGCGGCGACTGCCGATTCTCGAATGTTTGCCAAACGGATCATTTTTGAGTGATCAATAATTTTCTTTTCACTGTTTGTTCCCTTGGCCAGAGGTTTCATCAAGTAGGTCCACTCGCAGAGTTTAGTCCTGCGGGATCGGCCGGTCAACTTTCCAGCTTCAATTCAATTTCGTCAATTTGGCTGCAGCTACGTCAGATTCAAAGAAAAGCTGGGATTCCGCAGGAGCCGAGTATGAGACTCACATTTCACAAAACGGGAAGATCAGAGCCTCCTTACGTCGGCTGCTACAATTCTTGAATCAGCCGCCCGCCAGGTTGACCGCGACGACGGTGATCCCGATCAACAGGAGGCAGGAAAATCCGCTTTTTATTGTGGCGCAGTGGCGCTATCTTGTTTGCGAAGCGCAGATGAACATTTCCGCCCCATTCATTCGCCGGTCGGTGGGCACCGCGTTGCTGACGGCGGCGGTGGCGCTGGCGGGCATGGTCGCTTATCTGCAACTGCCGGTCTCGCCGCTGCCGCAGGTGGATTTTCCAACGATTACCGTGGCAGCGGCGCTGCCGGGGGCGAGTCCGGAGATCATGGCGTCGGCGGTCGCTGCGCCGTTGGAGCGGCAACTCGGGCATATCGCGGGTGTGACCGAAATGACATCCTCCAGCACGCTCGGCACGACGGCGATTACGTTGCAGTTCGATCTCGACCGAAATATCGACGGCGCGGCGCGGGACGTGCAGGCTGCGATTAACGCCGCACGCGCCAATTTGCCGGCGAATCTGCCGAGCAAACCGAGCTACCGAAAGGTCAATCCTGCGGACGCCCCGATCATGATCTTCGCGCTCACGTCAGATGTTTATGACCGCGGCCAGATGTATGATGCGGCCTCGACGATCATCCAGCAGCGGCTTTTGCAGATCCAGGGCGTCGGCCAGGTGAACGTTGGCGGCAGTTCGCTTCCAGCCGTCCGAGTCGATCTCAATCCGACCCAGTTAAACAGCTTCGGCCTGGGATTGGAAGATGTGCGGACGATGTTGAGCCAGCAGAACGCGAATACTCCCAAAGGCCAAGTCGCTGACCACCAAACCACGGCGGACATCCTTGCAAATGATCAACTGCTCAAAGCCGCGGATTACAAGCCGCTCATCGTCAGTTACCGCAACGGGGCGGCGGTGAAATTGTCCGATGTGGCGAACGTCCAGGACTCGGTCGAGAACATTCGCGCGGCGGGTTTTGTGAACGGAAAGCCAAGCGTCTCGCTCATTGTTTTTCGCCAGCCGGGCGCGAACATCATCGAGACGGTGGACCGCGTCCGCGAAGCGCTCCCCTCGCTCAAGGCATCCATCCCCGCGGCGATGAACTTGATGGTGGTGCTGGACCGTACCACTACGATCCGCGCCTCGGTTTTTGAAGTGCAACGCACGCTCGTGATCGCGATTAGCCTGGTCATCATGGTCGTGTTCCTTTTTCTGCGCAATGTGCGAGCGACCCTGATCCCCGCCGTGGTGGTCCCCGTTTCGCTCATCGGCACTTTCGGAATCATGTATCTCTTCAACTACAGCGTCGATAATCTTTCCTTGATGGCGCTGACCATCTCGACGGGCTTCGTGGTGGATGATGCCATCGTCGTGATCGAGAATATTTCGCGTTATCTTGAACAAGGGATGCGGCCAATGGAGGCGGCGCTGAAGGGGGCGCGCGAAGTCGGTTTCACCGTGCTCTCGATCAGCATCTCGCTCGTGGCGGTGTTCATACCGATTCTGCTCATGGGCGGGATCGTCGGACGGTTGTTTCGCGAGTTTGCGGTGGTGCTTTCGACGGCCATCCTGGTTTCGCTGGTCGTTTCCCTGACGGCGACGCCGATGATGTGTTCGCGTCTGTTGCGGCACCGAAGGCCCGAAGAGCACGGACGCCTCTATCAGGCAACGGAAAGATTCTTCGCCTGGGTGCTGCGCATGTATGAGCGTAGTCTGCGGCTGGTGTTGCGGCATCCGGCGATCACACTCGGCGTGCTCCTGATTACGATTGGCGTGAACGTCTATCTCTTCACG